>Ga0182230_1000169_pt1 | contig 10616 bp, 9 predicted proteins | sample G6R1MG_28_FD_128384 | JGI IMG/M metagenome (GOLD analysis project Ga0182230, IMG submission 128384) | Miscanthus phyllosphere microbial communities from Michigan, USA - G6R1_NF_07NOV2016_LD1 MG | ecosystem: Host-associated > Plants > Phyllosphere > Phylloplane/Leaf | place: USA: Michigan...
CATCGTTTCTTCTTTTAACACTTGCTTTCCTTTTTCTGGACCATCGATCTGAACGACCGCCGGATTACTGCCGAAGAAAATAGGCGTTTGCGCCAATACGCGCCCTTCCCCAGTTGACCCCGCTACGATCAGAACCTGCATCGCCAGATGATGCCCATCGACGCGCCAACTCCAGGGCTCCTTCCCGGCTGGATCACCGAAAATTGAAAAAGCGTATTGATCCGGATCGCGGTAGGTATTGTTCGTCGGGCGATTTTCAACCACCCGCAGCACGTTCTCCAGCGCCATGATACTACGGGCTTTATCGTACCCTTCCTGACTCATACTGCTTTTTAGTAGTAGCAGAGCCGCCTGCTTCTGCGCAGCATTCATAGCGCGAAGTGGCAGGCCTTTTCGTTCGCGGGGGATGTAGTGCCAGTCAAAGCGCTCCTCGTCGTCAAAGCGAAACACAGCCTGTTTCCGCTGCTCCGCCGTTAGCGATTGAAGAAAGGTTTTCGCATGCGTCTGTATGTCGTCATGCAAGTCGGCAGTCGCTCGCACCGACCTTGTCACCGACTGCCCCTGCACCAGTATACTCCAACAAATCAGTGCGTTTACTACCCCACAGACAACTACTAGTCTTGTCGTACACATAAGCGGCTCTCTGCACTTTTAATCAACAACCAGTACTATTTGCTAGTTAAAAGAAAATAAATCTCTGGCCTACCCACCATGTCTACACGGCCTCCGCAGGACTCTACCGGTATATTGGATCACCTGACCATGCGTTATCTGCGCCGGGCACTCGATACGAGCCATCCAACCGATGAGCCATACGTGATGAGCGACGTAGAAATTTTTCTTACCCAGCGTGTTATCTACGCAACACTTTTCACAACTGGCATCATCAGCGCGCTAACCGTGCTTCTGTTCCAGTTTTCTCGCTTATCCTGGCCCGATTTTTTTGCCGATACGGAGGTAATGTTCGCTGGCACTGCGCTCGCGCTGCCCCTGGTTACGATTTTATACGCATCGTTGCTGCTTTACCTGGCGGTGTATTTAACGACGGCGGTCAATCGGCTGGGTTCAAGGGCCATTGCGCAGATTTGCCAGTTTCCACGATTACATGATCTCCGCTACGAACACCATGTCGAGACGATGTTCCGCATGGCCCGCTCGAAGCGTCAGCCGTTTCGACTTGGTGTGGGTATCCGAGCGTACATGGCCTGGTCACGGTCAGGGCTTCTACTTTACTTCGCAGCTAGTGCAGCAATCGGCTTTATTGTTAGTTCGCTCGTTAGTCAATGGCTATTTTCGTACGTATCACCGTTGATAGCCGTCAGCATCGGAATAGTTCTGTATACCAGTTGGCTTGTTTATCGTGCCTGGCGCGTACAGTTTGAACTGCGGATTCGTATTCTTGCTCCACTGACTATCCGCAGTTTCGTCAATGAATTGCGCGAAGAATGGCATACCGACGAGCAATTTCAGGAGGTTGTGACTGATGCACTCAATTTTGCGGGTATCCTGTCGAGTCTACACATCTATGTTCATCTGCTGCTTGCCGAGACATTGACAGACAGGGTCAATGCAGCCGTTCTCCCCCATTCGCCCGACGATTTTACGCCTAAAATGGCAGCCTTGCCGGTCGCTATGCAACGCAGTGTCGAGCGGTTATTGCTGTTTAGCATGCTCATCGACGGTCATTTCACCGGTAAAGAGCGAAAGCGGATAAAGCAGCTGCAAGATCAGAAGCTGTTAACGTACACCCTGAGCGACGTAAAACAACTCCGCGACGACTATATCGCGGGGAAAGGGCTGTGGCTGTAACTCTGGGGACGAAAGAGGTAAGGTAAAAGCAGCGAGAAGACTGAAGCTGCGAAGACTTAGATCAGTGGTAATAAGCAGGAAAGGGAGGTAAAAGTCAGCTTATCGCATCATTTTACCTCCCTTTCCCTGACAGTCAATATGTTGTTCCAGCGCTGATCTTTACACAGCAAACCCGTTCATATCTTTTTAAAATGATATAGACGTACTAGTAACTAACTAGCAACGAAGTCAAGCCGGAGACTTATCCAGTTTCGTCACCCGAACAGCATTAATCCGCTTGTCATCGGCATCCGTCACGGCAAAGTTGAAGCCAGCGTACTCAGACTCATCACCCGTGGTTGGCAACCGACCGAACAGTTCGAGCAGCAAACCACCCAGCGACTCGCTATCACCCTGGATAGTTTCGAAGGTGGTCGCGTCGACGTTCAGCACCCGACAGACATCGGTAAGCGGGGTTTTACCCTCGAATACCACTGTCCGTTCGTCCTCGCGCTGATACCCTTCCGGCGTCTCATCGTCAAATTCATCGTTGATGTCCCCAAAGATTTCTTCGATGATGTCTTCGAGCGTAACCAGACCACGCGTGCCGCCATATTCGTCAACGACGATGGCCATGTGGACCCGCTTCTTTTGAAAGTCCTGCAGCAGATCGTCGACCTTCTTGTTTTCAGGAATGAAAAACACCGGGCGCATCAGCGACTGCCAGTTGAACGAGTCATCAGCATGGATGTGGGGCAGCAAATCTTTTATATACACGATGCCTTCGACCGTATCGAGTGACTCTCCATACACCGGCACCCGTGAGTACCCCGATGCATTAATCTGCTCAATCAGTTCAGAAAACGTAAGGTCATCGCAAACGGCGGAAATATCGAGCCGGGAACGCATCACCTGCCGGGCGGTCAGGTTGCTGAAGTTAACGATTCCTTTCAGAATCTCTTTTTCTTCGGTGGTTGCTTCTGCGCCGGTCAATTCCACGGCCTGACTTAGCTCCTCCACCGATAATTTGTAGCCCCGCCGTTCGATACGTTTGTCAACCTGATTGCTCAAATTTACCAGCAGCACCGCCAGTGGTCGAAAAACAGTCAGCCCAATCGAGGCTAGTGTAGCTGTTCGGCGGGCGACCCGCAGATTATTCTGACTGGCATACACTTTCGGCACAATTTCACCGAAAAGTACAATGGCTAATGTCGTTAGAGTCGTCACCCCAACCAGCAACCAGTTCGACTGGTTCGTGTCGTGCATGTATTCCCAGGTCAGGAAACTAATGATAACGACAATGGCGACGTTGACAATATTGTTAAAAATAACCAGCGATGCCAGCAGCCGTTTCGGTCGCTCCAGTAAGGTGGCAATTTGCTGATACCCCGGCTCACCACTCTGCCGGCAGCGGCTCCGATCGTCGGGTGAGAGCGAGAAAAAGGCGGCTTCAGAAGCGGAAACCAAACCGGCCAGCGTAATGAGCAGCAGAATAAGCGCCAGATACGGGCCAAATAACGTAAGATAGGTGCCCCAGCCTAAATCGGCTGAGAGCACCTGTCGAGAAAGCGGATCACCAGGGTCCATGTATTGTAAATCTTAGTAAGCAATACGGGGCTTAGAACGGTAAATCGTCATCGCCACCGTCAAAGGGCGCGGGTTCAGGCTGCCGCTGCGGACGCGTCTGCTGCACAGGTGCCTGCGGACGCGGAGCCGACTGTTGTGGTGTAGGTGCCGCCTGCGGACGGGATGCCGCTTGCTGCGGTGCCGGAGCGGCCTGTTGCCGGGGTGCTTCGTACTGACTATCAGCGCTACCATCGCCGTTGGGGCTACCCAGCAACTGCATCGTATTGGCCCGTACCCGCAATGAGGTCCGTTCTTTTCCTTCTTTATCCGTCCAAAGTTCTGTCCGCAACCGACCTTCTACGTATACGGAATTACCTTTCTTCAAGTACTTTTCGGCAACCTTGGCCTGTTCGTTCCAGAGTTCAACGCGGAACCACTCAGTCTGTTCGACTTTCTCGCCGTTTCGGTTCGTATATTTTTCCGTCGTAGCGACGTTGAACGTGGCAACGACGGCTCCACCGTCAAGATAACGTACTTCAGGGTCGGCCCCCAAGTTGCCAATAATAGTCATTTTATTCAAGCTTGCCATATGCTGTTTTCGCTTGTTGTGTTGTAAAAATAAGGTGGATTAGAATAGATAAAGATACTGAATCTTACCCATTTATCCAAGCCACTCGGTCAAATACGTCGTAACCAGAACAGGCTTCGGCAACTGGTTTATTTCATCCATAGAATACTGTCCCAACCCCGGCGGTAATGGTATATTCACTGTATCGGGCAGATCGATCAGGAAGAATTGCCCCCGAATTCGCTGGTGCGACAGTAACTGTGTAAGCGGTACTGCGTTGCCTGCAAGCCGCCCCTGTTGCACCAGTTTTGCTAGCTCATCGGGCAGATTCAGGTCAGTCAACGCCGTAACGGGTTCATCGGTTTCCACCAGCCAGAAATCGTATAAATTTTGCCAGATGTCGCGCGCCGTTCGTTCACGCATCACCAGTTTACCAGCTTGCCGCAACACCAGGTAGTTGAAATACCGATTTCGGACGGGTTCTTTCTTTGCCTTCACGGGTAGCCGCTGTTGCCGTCCCGTCTGATACGCGTTACAGGACTGCTGAAGCGGACACAGGAGACAATCAGGCGAAACGGGTGTGCATTGGATAGCCCCGAACTCCATGATAGCCTGGTTATACGTTGCCGGATCACTGGCCGGCTGGATCAACTCGCTGGCCAGTTTAGCAAAAGTCTTCTTAGCACCCGTCGTCGTAATATCCTCCGTAATACCGAACACGCGGGCTAGTACCCGATACACGTTGCCATCGACCACGGAGACACGCTCACCAAACGCGAAGGAAGCCACCGCAGCTGCGGTGTACACGCCAATTCCTTTAAGCGATAGCAAACCGTCGAACGTCGCCGGAAACTCTGCGCTCAGTTGCTCGGTTATGTAACGGGCAGTCTGGTGCAAGTTTCGGGCGCGCGAATAGTAGCCTAACCCCTGCCAAAGTCGCAGTAGTTCACGCTCGTCGGCACGGGCAAGATCGGCGATAGTTGGGTATGCTTCTACGAACCGCTCGTAATACGGTTTACCCTGCGCCACCCGAGTTTGTTGAAGAATTACCTCCGAAAGCCAGATCCTGTACGGGTCACGCGTGTGGCGCCAGGGCAGGTCGCGTCGGTGCCGCTCGTACCACTCTTCGAGGGTAGGAGCAAATGCCGCTTTCACGGCGTTAGCGTCTGATTGCCAATCCAAAATAAAATGGAAAAATGCGGTCCTAGGAGTAAAAACGACCGGTTGTTACTTTTTAAATAAACCGGAAAGGCCTACATTTGCGGTCTCATTTTTGACACCTGAATTTTTCAACAACACAGTAAACGTTAAAGTTTAAGAAGTCGTGACGAAAGCAGACGTAATTGCAGAGATCGCCGATAAGACCGGAATTGATAAGGTTGAAGTGACAAACACACTCGAAACCTTCTTTACGGTGGTGAAAGACTCGCTGGCCGAGGGAGAGAACATTTATGTGAGAGGATTCGGCAGTTTCATCAACAAAAAAAGAGCTAAGAAAGTAGCCCGTAACATTTCGCAAAACACCGCCATGGTGATCGATGAACACTTTATCCCCAGCTTCAAGCCGGCTAAGGTGTTTGTTGAACAGGTTAAAACCAGCGAAAAAACCAAAGTAGCCGCTGAGTAATCAGCAAACAGACCTCGTTTTCCCAGAAGCTTTATGAATAAATACGTGCTGTTCGTGATCGTGCTGGCGTCATTGCTGACGGTAGGGTTGTATAACCGGCCCAAAGTAGTCGTGCGCAACGAAAGCAAGCAGCTTGGATCGGCCAGCGCGGGCGGACGTACGTCAGCAGGTACGCAGCCTACGACGTCCGGTGCCACAGTCGACCGGTCCGAAATTCATGAAGCGCCGATGACGCCCGAACAACAGCAGCGCCTAAACAGCCTGCGGACGGCGTACCTGACGGCGGCTCCGGCCCAACAAGCTAAAGCCGCAGACCAACTTATTGACACATTCCGGAAAGCGAGTCGTTACGACAGTGCGGCTCACTACGCCGGTTTGGTAGCGAAAGCTCAACCAACGGAGCAAAACCTGCTTCGGGCGGGCGATCAGTACTTCGAAGCCTATACCTTTGCCGTCGATGAAGCTAAAACGGCGGCCTTGGGTCAGCAGACCCGGACCTTTTACCAGCAAGTGCTGGACAAAAATCCGAATCTGCTGGCAGCAAAAGCCAACATGGCCATGACCTATGTTAATACCGACAACCCAATGCAAGGTATCGCCTTGTTGCGGTCGGTGTTGCAGCAGGACCCAAACAACGAACTCGCTTTGTTTAACCTGGGTATGCTGTCGATGCGGTCGGGGCAGTATGGTCGGGCGGTGGAGCGATTCCGTCAGATTCTGGTGAATAATCCAACGAGCCGAAAGGCAAAGTTTTATTTAGGTGTCAGCCTGGCCGAATCGGGTCAGAAATCAGAAGCAAAGCAGGTCCTTGCCGAGGTGAAAACCCAGGAAAGTGATCCGCAAATTTTAGCCGCGATTCACGAGTACGAAGATCGGCTGAAGTAAAACGAATGCAGCGTGGTGGTCGCTTGCTTACAGCAGTAGATAGCACATGCATTGAATTCAGGGTTGGCCGGTTGGTCGACCGACTTACATATAACCATTAAACACTGTTTGCATTATGCCTTGCGGTAAAAAACGGAAGCGGCACAAGATTGCCACTCACAAGCGGAAGAAACGGCTCAGAAAAAACCGGCACAAGAAAAAATAGTCTACGGTATACGGTCAGTCCGTATTCGGCTGATTTCAGTTAACCGAAGGCTCACGACACCGTATACGGAGCACTTATTTGGAGAAGCCTCGGCCGGTCTGCAAAGCCCGAACGTGGCTTCTTTTTTTATATACAGCCATCCTAACCGTTCATTCATCTTGTGAGTAATGAATTAGTTATCAGTTCGACTCAAAAAGGTGATCGGATTGCACTCTTGCAAAACAAGAGACTGCTGGAGTATCACGAAGAAGAGTTAGACAGCAGCTTTACTGTTGGCGACTTATACCTGGGAACCGTCAAGAAACTCTCATCGGGCCTCAACGCGGCTTTTGTCGACGTAGGGCACGAGAAAGACGGCTTCCTGCACTATCAGGACCTGGGTCCGAATATCAGTTCGCTCAACAAGTTTGTCAAAGACGTCATTGCAAAACGCGTCACCACGGGTCGGCTCGACAACGTTACCCTCGAGCCGGCTATCGATAAAATCGGGAAGATCGATAAGGTACTGACCAAAAACACCCCGATTCTGGTTCAGGTGGTTAAAGAACCCATCTCGACCAAGGGTCCGCGCCTATCCTGCGACATTTCTATTGCCGGCCGTTATCTGGTGTTAGTGCCATTTGCCGACGGCGTCAATTTATCCAAGAAGATTACCGACCGAGCCGAGCGCAGCCGCCTGCAAAAGCTAATGCTTTCGCTCAAACCTAAACACTTCGGCATCATTGTCCGCACCGTTGCGCAGGATAAAGACGTCGAAGAACTGGACCGCGACCTGCAAAATTCGCTGGCCAAATGGGATATGGCCATTAAGGGCTTATCAGAAGCCCGCCCTAGAGATCGGATATTGGGTGAGATGAACCGGGCTTCGTCGATTCTGCGCGACATGCTTAACGAGTCGTTCGAAAGTATTACGGTCGACACGCGGGAGTCATACGAAGAGATCCGGCAATTCATCCATACAATCGCCCCTGAGAAAGAGAAGATTGTTAAGCTTCACAACGGCAAGACCAAAATATTCGAAGCGCTGGGTCTGGAGAAACAACTCAAGTCCCTGTTTGGCCGATCGGTGAGTTTGCCCGGTGGTGGTTACCTGATTATCGAGCATACCGAAGCGTTGCACGTCATCGACGTCAATAGCGGTAACAAATCGAACTCTGAAGAAGATCAGGAAGCAACGGCCATCAGCGTCAACCAGGAAGCGGCCAAAGAAATTGCGCGTCAGCTTCGGCTACGCGATATGGGCGGTATCATTGTCGTCGACTTCATCGACATGAAGAAGCCGGAGAACAAAAAGCTCCTGCAGGATATCATGCGTGATGAGATGAAGCCGGATCGCTCGAAATTCACCATTCTGCCGCTGACTAAGTTCGGACTGATGCAAATCACCCGGCAGCGCGTTCGCCCGGAAATGAACATTGTCACGCGGGAGGTTTGTCCGACCTGCGGTGGTAGTGGTACGATTCAGGCAAGCGTACTGGTTACTGATGTGATTGAGAGTAATCTCGATTATATCCTGACGAAGCAGAACGAGCGTGGTGTTTCCATTGCCATGCACCCTTTCTTGTACGCCTATTACACGAAGGGTCTTTACTCGAAGCAATGGCAGTGGTACATGAAATACAAGACTCGGGTAAAGCTCATCAAAGACAGTTCGCTGGGCATTGTCAATTTCAAGTTCTTCAACAAAGCTGGCGAAGTGATTGAGACAGGTAGCGGTTCTTAACCCTGCACAGATAAGCGCTTTTACCAACAGAAAAAAGGGACCCTCAACTGAAGGTCCCTTTTTTAGTTGTTGTATATAGACGGAAAAAAATTAACACAAGATTTCCATGTCGACCAGCTCGTCGTACATCTCGTCGCCGACAAGCCCTTTTACCGATTCCACGGTGTCGATATTGAGTAACAAATCGCGCAGGTCATCCGTAATCTCGTACGTCTGATACGAACGGCGATCAAACAGGATGGGGGCTTGCTCAAGCTCGCAAAGTGAGTAACGCTCAGCGTTGAATACAGGATGCATAATAAGCGGCCGCGCCGTGCGGTTAGCGACACTAATCGGCTTCAGGAACGAATGAATGTAGTTCCAGCCCTCCCATTGTCCTGGATAACGACCCAAATACAGCCAGAAAGCGTCATAAAGTTGCTGCATAGCTGTCTGGCAGTACTGCTCGCGGTCGCTATGCTTCACAGGATAGATCGGGTCTAAACTTTGCAGCACATTCGTCATGTTCTCGTCCCGGTAACTAACCACGGGTATGATGGGTACACCGGATGCGTGCGATAGGTAAGCGACGCCTTTCCGGGTCATCACCTGCCGTTCACCCATGTTCACCGTCAGAAACTGGCTTTCATCGCCCGGTTCCGGGGCCGTTTCCGGGCTTCCGTCAACGTACACGATAATCGACTTACCAGCCTTCAACTCGCGCAATACGGTCAGTGCCGCCGAAGGGTGCCCCGTTTCCACAATTCGAAAACCGCTGGCCATACCCCTTTCCTTCCGCAACGACTCTACATGATCGCAGATGCCATCGCCCTGCGACCGGTTTGCATTATTACCCATCAGCACTACACAATCTACACCGTGCCGCAGAAGCACACTGGTCAGTAGCCGGTAAGAGCCGAGGTGATACGTACAATAAATGCGTGGCCCTGCCCCGATTGACGTCAGTTCGTCCCCTTTCCTATCCACCAAGTCACCCGCCGACAGGCAAGTCAGATCGAAGGTGGTGAACAGTTGTTGCAGCAGAATCTGCCGAAACAGCTCTTCGTGTTCGCTACGTGGGATAAACGGCATTATGTTTTCCACGTTGGCCGAAAAGGTAGTGAACTTCATCAGGTATCCTCGCTCCTGACGCAAGTCGATCTGGTCGAAATGCGCTTTGCACCGAGCAAGTTCATCCTTATATAACGTCAGCGCAGATGCCATAACCGTACGTATTTAATTGGGTTGTTACTACAGAGAGAAGGTAGCCTTGTTCAACGCGGTGAATTCCGCGGTGGGGCAACAATCAGCAGGCTTGAGAAACTTAAGCAGGCTGGCTGATTCGTTTTTGGCGGCCGAGCTGATACCGTTCTTTACGGTGTTGATCGTCTTGATGGCAAAGTTCTTTTTCATGTCGTTAGTAATGTATCAGAAATTAAAAGACTAGATTAGTTAGCATGCAATTGCTGGCTTGATCAGAGCGGTGAACTCAGCTGTTGGGCAACAATCGGCTGGCTTGAGGAACTTCAACAGGTTAGCTGATTCACTCTTTGCAGCTGTTACCACAGTCTTCTTTACGCTAATGCTTTTGATCGAAAATTGCTTTTTCATGGTATATATGCCGTAATGATTGTGAGTTGGACTGATTAATGCAGCTAGTGCTGACCGTTGACCTATGCAGTCAGATTAAGTTTCTTGAGAGCGGTGAACTCAGCTGTTGGGCAGCAATCGGCTGGCTTGAGGAACTTCAACAGGCTGGCTGATTCAGCTTTGGCAGCCGACAGAACGTTACCTTTTGCAGCATTGATAGCTTTGATCGAAAATTGCTTTTTCATGGCGATTGACTGTTATAAAAAAGTGATGAGGTTATTTGCGTTGTCTTTTTGTCTCATTGACAATACAAAGGTATCTCACCACCACAGGGCGCTCAATCGCAGAAAAGTCTCATTAATACGTTAGGTATTAGTCAATATTTACCAGTATCTTAGTTAAGATTTTTGATAAGGGCAGTATGACGACGATACAGCTAACCAGAAAATATTTACGGAATCCAATCTATAGCATTGGCGTTCTGCTGGTTATCGTACTGGCAATGGAAGGCGTTTCCTGGTCCTACATCTATCCTACCCAACTGGCTAAAGTTGCCAAGTTTGGGGGCTTTTGGCCCTATATGTGGCTATTTGTTCGGAGCATTGTCTTACCAGAGGTAGTCACTGTGCTTGTGCTACTCAGCCTGCTCAACCAACAGCATAAGCAGTTTGGGCTTACTTCACTC
>Ga0182230_1000171_pt1 | contig 10514 bp, 9 predicted proteins | sample G6R1MG_28_FD_128384 | JGI IMG/M metagenome (GOLD analysis project Ga0182230, IMG submission 128384) | Miscanthus phyllosphere microbial communities from Michigan, USA - G6R1_NF_07NOV2016_LD1 MG | ecosystem: Host-associated > Plants > Phyllosphere > Phylloplane/Leaf | place: USA: Michigan...
CCGACGAGCAACAGCCCGTTGTTCAGCCCGAAACCCCTTCTACCGACGCAGCCGCTCCGGCAGATACGGTAAAAACCCGCAAACAGCTCCGGCAGGAACGGCGCGAACGTAAGCGACGCGAACGCGAAGCCCAGCAGGTGAACGAATTGAATGATTGATTGACAGAATGATTGAATGGGCTAGCGCACGAATCACATTCTGTCATTCAACAATTCAATCATTCTATCACCGCACGGGCGGCCCCGTCAATCATTCAATCACGGGCAGGTAAATGGAAAAGGTGGAGCCGATATTGGGTTCACTGTCGACCACAACCAGCCCCCCATGTTGTTCGGCTACTTTCCGGACGATAGCCAGCCCAATACCGGTGCCGCTGTACTGACTACGGCCGTGCAGTCGCTGGAAGACCTCAAAGATGCGGTCGTAGTATTCCGGCGAAAAACCAATTCCATTGTCGGTGACGCGAATTAGCCATACTGCCTGCGTCGACCTGACCGGTACAGGCAGTGCGGCCGGGAGTTGACTGACGGGTATCTGTTCACTGCTGATCTGCACGACGGGGGGGCTGTCATCCCGCTTAAATTTCAGTGCGTTGCTGAGCAGGTTCTGCATCAATTGCCGCAGTTGAACCGGATCGCCCCACAAATGTGGTAAGGGCGCAACCTTGATGGTTGCCCCGGCGGTCTGAATCGTAATTTCCATATCATCGAGCAGGTCGCTGACCAGTTGCGTCAGATCAACGGCGCTGAACGAAGTAGGCTGATTACCGATCCGGGCATACGCCAGCAGGTCACGAATCAGGGCTGACATGCGCTCGGCCGCCAGTTGCATACGGGTGATGATCGTTTGTCCATCCGCATCCAGCTGATCGGCATACTGACCGATCAATATCGAACTGAAGGCCGTAATTTTTCGTAGCGGTTCCTGCAAATCGTGGGACGCGATGTACGCAAAGGCCTGCAAGCCCTCGTTCGATCGGCGCAGCTCGGCATTGACCTGTTCAAGTTGTCGCTGGTACTGTCGATCGCTGGTAATATCCACCGATGACAAGACGATACCGTCGCCAGCCCGGGCGATATTGATCGAATACAGCCCGTCGCCGTACCCAAACTCAAATTGAGTCGGCTCTCCGCTGGTTACGACTCGTACATATCGGTCAAACTCCGACGTCCCGGCGGCTTCGGGTCGAAGTGTCAGAAACGTCTGATGCATGTGCTGATCAAGCCTGTCGCCCCAAATTTCCTGCGCCCGTTTGTTGGCCAGAACGGTCTTGAAATCGACCACCTGCCGGGTTGCCGGATCACGGATGGCGTTGTGCAGCGAAATCGCGGTCTGCGAGTTGTCCAGGATAGACCGCAGGAGATCGGCCTGCTGCTCGGCAGCGGCTTCCGCTTCTTTGACCGGCGTGATGTCGAGCGTCGTTTGGATGAATCCGTCGCCGTGTTTAACCACCCGTAGGTAAAACCATTTGTCTGTCTGACCGTGCTTATAGTGGGTTTCGAGGACCAGTGGCTCACCCGTTTCGACCACGGCCTTAAACTGATCGAATACGCCCGAGTCCATATCGCCGGGAAACGTACTGAGCATACGTCTGCCTACCAACCCTTCCCCTTCAGGCAAGTTACTGAGTCGGTCTGTTTCTCTATTGGCCAGCCGATACGCAAAATCAACCAGTTCGCCGGTTGTTTCATCACGCACACTGACGGCGACAACGATGGCAGCGGGTGAGTTATCGAGTGCTTCGCGCATCATCCACCGCTGCACTTCCTGTTCGCGCGCCAACCTGTCGGCTCGCTGTTGCGCCTGCACCGTTTCCGTAATGTCCGTGATGATGGTTCCTATACAGACCGGATTCAGATACGGTGCCAGCGTGGTAACCACCCGAAGGTATCGCTCCACTGGTTCGTCATACCGATTTACGGTAACCATTATCGTCTGTATTGTCTCCGACGGTCCGGCGGCATCTACGCTATCCAGGAGTTGCGTATACAGTGTAGCCTGCTCAGTCGTGAGTACATCGGTCAACAGCAGCCCTTCGATCGGAGCGACGCGTACATTCCAGAATTGACACCACGCGGGATTCGTCAGCTGAATGCGCCGATCCTCCCCCTGGAACACAGCCATTGGCGTGGGGGCATAGTGGAACAGCGTCGCTAAAAATTCCATAGTCAAGTGTTACAGTAGGCTAAACAGTTTGTTCAAAACTACGCAACGCAAGACAAATTTTTATACGCTGTTTTAGGTAACGAGCTGGTAGCGAAACGATTTAGGCAACAATCGCTTAAATCGGCATCGACATTGTTCATAACCAACAGGCACTAAGGAAAAGGCGGTGATCACCCACCAGGTAATCACCGCCTTTTCCTTAGGAGTCGAGCAAGTCAGGTCGACGGATACGCGTTCGTTCGAGCGCCTGTTCATGCCGCCACTCATCGATTTTTGCTTCGTGGCCCGACAGTAGAATATCGGGAACCCGGTGCCCTTCAAACTCAGCCGGGCGGGTGTACACCGGCGGAGCCAGCAGGTTGTCCTGAAAGGAGTCGGTCAGGGCTGAGGTTTCGTCATTCAGTACACCGGGCAGCAACCGGATAATCGCATCGGACAGTACGCAGGCAGCCAACTCGCCCCCCGACAGTACATAATCGCCAATGCTGATTTCTTTCGTAACGAACAGTTCCCGCGCCCGCTCGTCGATGCCTTTATAGTGGCCGCAGAGAATGATCAGGTTCTGCCGTAACGACAGCGCATTGGCCGTATGCTGATTGAGCCGCTCGCCGTCCGGGGTCATGTAAATCACCTCGTCGTACGGCCGTTCAGCCTGTAATGTACGAATGCAGCGGGCTATGGGTTCGATTTGCATAACCATACCAGCTCCCCCCCCAAACGCATAATCGTCGACGCGCCGGTGCTTGTCGAGTGTGTAATCCCGCAGGTCGTGCACGACGACTTCGACGTAGCCGCCCGTCTGTGCCCGTTGCAAAATCGAATGGGCGAAGAAGCTGTCGAGCAGCCGGGGAAGACAGGTAATGATATCAATGCGCATTGGTATCGTCGGTATCGTCGGTGTCACCGTCAAACTCCGCTTTGTCGGCCGCACTATCCTCCATGTAAATCGCCAGCAACCCGTCGGGCAGTACCACGTTCAGTTGCTGCTCGGCCCGGTTTATCGTCGGCACAATGTCGCTGTTGATGGGAATCAGCACCTCTTTACCCTGGTAGTCCATCGCGATCAGATCCTGCGCGTTCATAGCGTAGACGCCCCGCACGATACCCAACGGCCCTTCATGCGCGTCGACAACTTGGTAGCCTACGATTTCGTGGAAATAGAAGCGGGTTTCGTCAGTAATCGGTTCGAGGTTATCGAGTGGTAGAAACGCCCCGCAATTGATCAGTCGCTCAGCCTGTTCGATCGTATCGACGTCTTCGAAGGCTATGATCGCCCGGCTTCCTTTCACAATGGCAAGCGACTCGATGAAGTACGGAATCAGTTCGTTTTTGACTTCCAGCAGCACCGAGTCCAGACCGGCGTATTCGGTGGGGTCGTCAACATCCAGAAACAGGACCAGTTCACCATTGACGCCGTGGGTCTTGGTGATGTGGCCTACCTGATAGCAATCGTCTTTAGTCATGGCTATGGCTGGGTATGAAAAGAGCCTGTTCGATCGCGAACAGGCTCTTTGGTAACGCCAGGCGCGGAAAATTATTCAGCGCTGGTGGTTTCTTCGGTCGATGCAGCCGCGTCGGTTTCAGCAGCGGGCGCTTCTTCAGCAGCAGGTGCTTCAGCTACAGGCGCTTCCACTACAGGCTCTTCAACCTTGTTTTTCTTGGCGATCGCTTCAGCGCGGGTTTCGTTAACCTTACGCTCAGCTTCCAGACGAGCGGCACGAGCCTGCTCTTTGGTTTGCGTTTTCGCGTCGGCAGCGCCGGCTTTGCGATTTTCTTTCTCGTCTTTCCAGGTCGAGAATTTGTCATCGGCCTGCTCCTGCGTGATAGCGCCTTTGTTTACGCCCACTTGCAGGTGTTTTTTGTACAGGATACCCTCGTGCGACAATACCGAACGAGCCGTATCGGTTGGCTGAGCGCCAACCATGAGCCAATGTACGGCCCGGTCCGATTTCAGTACGACCGTCGATGGGTCGGTGTTGGGGTTGTACGAACCGATTTTCTCGATAAACCGACCATCGCGGGGTGCTACTGATTCAGCTACCACGATGTCGTACATCGCCATCTTTTTGCGTCCACGACGCGCTAAACGAATTTTAACAGCCATTTGTGCTTGCTAGTTTTGATCGGGGGACGAACCCCCTGCGTAAAACGTGGCCGCAAAGGTACAAAAAAAGTTTGTGGTTTGTAGTTTGTAGTTCGTAGTTTTTCCACATCAACCTCAAAGCACGGTCTTATACGCTAGGTTCTGCCGTTGCAACTGTCAGGACAGCTTGCTGTACATTTGTGCCTATTTTCGCTTAATTTACACAAGCCCCTGTTACATAAAAGTCTATTCGTACACTGAACAATATCACTCCTATGAATAACATAGGATTTGAAATCAAAACGACGAAAGATTTTTTCGGAAAACTGAAAGAAGAATACGGAGAATATTGCAACAACAGATCATCGTCTCGTGTAGCATTAAACTGCGCAATGACAGCTTGGCATTTGACAGATTGGGTGTATCATGAGTTTGGAGAGCAATTACCGTCAACTTACCCAAAACTCTCTGACTTCCAATCATATGTCAAAACTATGTGTCCTTCACTACAGATAATGCACGACCTGTCTAATGGAACAAAACATTATCTATGGGAGAGACATGTTCCGAAAATCAAGAATACAACATTCCACTCAGGGGATTTCAGCGACGATTTCAGTAACGATTTTGACGTTGATTCCCTAAATATTGAACTTAAAGATGGAAGAACGTACTCTTTTGAGGACGAAATGAGAAGCGTCGTTGATTTTTGGCAAGAATATCTGAAAGTAAACTGTAATCCGGCAACGTAGATAGGACTCGCGCAAGTTATCTTCATTCCTTCTGCCGGCTCAGGATCGTTTTATCGACGTAGAAGGTGCCGAACGGGATGACGGATGCCAGTAGGACTTTCCAGGTCGTTCGTCCGAATTGCCAGTTTTCGTCGATGCTGACGCTGATCGTATACAACACGAACAGAATGAACAGGACGCCATGAATCGGCCCGATCACCTTGACCAGTGTGGGGTCGCTACCCATGTATTTGACGGGCATCGCGATGAACACCAGGGCAATAAGCGACAGCCCTTCGAGCAGAGCGAGGAGCCGTAAGCGGCCCAGATTGGTTTTGAGGGAAGTAAGCATAGACTAGAAAAGACGAAGATACGGCCGTTGCGCCAATGGTGAAAACGGCCACGGAATCGCGCAGATTAATGCCAGTAACGCTAGGGCAAACCAGATTGTCATCGTGCGAAATTTAGCCGTATCAGTCGACTGTCGTTTTGTGGCTGATGAACCAATGGTAATCAGCACCACGACGATGGTCATTAGGAGCGGGTGCATCCAGCCGAAGAAACGTAGCGGCAAGGAAACGGTATCGGATGCACCGTACCGGTAACTGGCAACCAGCGGACTAACGAAGTAGAGTGTGTACCCGACAAGCAACTGACTGTGCGAAAAGGTGACGGTCGTATTTCGGATCGTGTTGTCGGTCGGGGTGAACGGACGGTGTCCTGTCCAGCCACGAACACCACGAACGAGAGCATACAACAAACTCAGCAGCACCCCCCACCGAATGACTGAGTGCAAAAACAGCAGGAACGAATACATCAGCAATGATCAATAACTGTAGTTAACGGAGACCGTAAGAAATAGACGCTACGTCAGCCCCTGCCGACACCACCAATCAGGCCACAAAGATCGGTCATGCCAGCTAATTTGGCTAGGACGCATCCGGCCATTAACCGGACGATTCAATCAGTCGCCGAAAGTCAAGCGGACTAATTCCTTCATAGCGCCGGAATAATCGACTGAAATAAGACGAGTCGTTGAAGCCAAGCTGATCGGCAATCGTAGCTACCGGACTTGCCGTTTGCGACAGGAGCACCTTAGCTTCCAGCACGAGCGCTTCGTCGATCCAGCGGGTAGGCGACTTACCCGTTGCTTCCTTTACTGCCTTATTCAGGTGGTTGGGACTGATGCTTAGTTGCGATGCATAATCGGTAACCCGGTGCTGCTGCCGGATACGCTCGGTCAACAACACTTTGAACGCATGCGTCAGCCGGTAAGCCGCCGGTTGGCTGGTAGTCGAGACGGGTACATAGCCCTGCGCAACTTCACCCAGCAACGCCAGCAGATACGACTGAAGTAACGGACGCGCTGTTAGGCCCTGCTCCTGATAGACAGTCAACAACCGCTTGCCTATGACCAGTACAGCGTCAACTATGTCATCTGACGGGCTAATAATTCGATTTCCCCAGGGAGTCAGAAATTCAAATGCATCGACAGGGGCATCAGGCACGTACCGGCCGAGTAGAAAGTTGGGATGAACATGCAGCAGAAATCCCTCATTTTCATCATCGCTGCCGAACGAAAATACCTGCCCGGCCGGCACAAACAGTAGCTCACCGGCCCGAGCCGTGTAGGTATCGTAACCGATGGTCATTGTTGCCGCACCGGCCGTGATAATCAGGCAGCTGTGGGCGAGTGAGCGCGAAGGGGGCACGCGTCGGTTAACCTGCCGGTACATCGCTTCCAGTCTGACAATAAAAAAATGACCGGGGTCGGGCTTTAGCTGCGCCTGTAAATCGGGCGATGGTGCCATGAACCGGGCTAGAAAAGCCAACGTATCATACGTCTTTATCTCAGTGGACCCGCTATCGTAATTCTTCATTCGTGTGTCATCGTCTTTTTACAAAGAACGAGACAAATCAATCAGCCCGTCCTCAAGGGTAGAAAACAAAAAAGCGCCGGCCCGTTACGGCGACGCTTTTCCGGCTGTGAACAAGACTTAAGCCATTTCGATAAACAGTTCTTCTGCCGACCGACGTACTTTGGGCGCGTTGGCCAGGTAATCTTTCTCGGCATCGCGATAGCCCAGCACCAGTATCGACGTGCTGTGTAAATTTTTGGCCGGCAGATCGAGCAGTTGGTCGAGGGCGTCGGCGTTGAAGCCTTCCATTGGCGTAGCGTCGACGCCTTCCGTTGCCGCTGCGATCATAGCCGTACCTAGCGCAATGTATGATTGACGGGCCGCCCATTCGGCCCGTGCTTCGGGCGTACGGCTCATCAGATTGCCTTTGATCGAATCAGCAAACGGAGTCAGCGAGTCAACCGCTGTGTGGCGCGTGTCAGCAATCAGTTGCATGTACTGATCAATGTGCTCAGTGGTTACGTCGGTCCAGCTGGCAAATACCAGCACGTGTGAACCTTCTACGATCTGCGGCTGCGGGCAGGCCTGCTCGTGAATTTTGCCCCGTAGCTCGTGGCTTTCGATAACGATCACGTTATAGGGTTGAATACCGACTGACGATGCCGATAGCCGGATGGCTTCCAGGATCGTGTCTACTTTTTCGGCGGGAACGGGCTGACCGTTCATTTTTTTGGCGGCATAGCGCCAGTTCAGGGCATCGATGAGCTCCATGGGTATTGAAAAATTCAGGTTGTATAGACAATGAATTGCGACTTAATTACAGGTACCGTCGATGGCGCAGGCGGGTGCATCGGCCGATAGATCGGTTAGCTTGGGCTGACTTTTTGACCACTCCGACCAGGCCGTATTCAGCGCGCCAAGGAAGGTTTCGGGCTGTTGCGCCCCGGACACCGCGTAGCGTTGATTCAGTACGAAGAAAGGGACGCCCCGCACGCCCACTTGCCGCGACTCGTAAATGTCCTGCCCTACGGCGTCGGCAAACTGATCGCTGGCGAGTGCCTGCGTAACGGCCTCAGCCGACAAGCCCACATCCGTCCCTAACTCCAGCAGCGTAGCATGGTCGGCGGTGTTGCGGCCCTCGGTAAAATAAGCCCGGAAGATTCGTTCTTCCATCGCGTCGCCTAACCCCTGCGTTTTAGCCAGTTGAATCAGGCGGTGCGCATCGAATGAGTTAGCCACAACAGCCCGATCGAAATCGTACGTCAGGCCCACTTCGCGGGCCATATCGGTCACCCGGTCGTTCATGGCTTTGGCCTGCTCGACACTCCAGCCTTTTACTTCCGCCAGATACGTGTTAATCGACTTGTTCGGATCGGTTTGCTGATCGGGATTCAGCTGAAAACTTTTCCAGACGACCCGCACCTGCTCACGCTGCGGAAACTCCGCCAGCGCCTGTTCGAACTTCCGTTTGCCAATGTAGCAGAACGGGCACATCACGTCGCTCCAGATTTCTACGTCCATCGTGGGTTTGTTATCGGCTATTGTTGACATTTCTACAGTGGTATAAAAAATAACAGTGTTAGGTATCAGGCAAAAAATTAGTGAATCAGTGATTTTACGAACCCGGAAACAGCATCGTGCAGTACGGCTGTACTTTCCTTATTGGTGGCTGCTGTTGAATCGATCATCTGAATCGATACCAGCCCGTGCAGAATCGACCAGTATGTTTTGAATTTCAGGTATACGTCAGCATCAGCGTTAGGACCATCAGCAATCAGTTGGTTGATGGTTGTGGTGATGACCTCGCTAAACTGCCGCATCTCGACGATGTGGTTAGCCGTTTCGCAGGTAGGGATACCCAGCCCAAACATAAGCTGATAATATTCCCGGTTGTCGAATGCGAACTGCCAGTACGCTTGTGCGATGCCTTCCAGCCGTTCGGCCGGTTCTCGATCGCAGAGCGCGCTTTCTTTTATCTGCCCGATCAGGCGCTGAAAGCCCTGCCGCGTGAACTCCAGCAGAATTGCGTCTTTGCTGGCGAAGTGACTGTAAATTACGGGAACACTGTACTCGATGGCGTCGGCGATTTTCCGAATCGACAGCGAAGCCCAGCCCTCCGCCAGCACCTGTTCCCAGGCGGCTGTCAGAATGCTGTTTCTGACTTCTTCTTTCTGCCGTTGTCGACGTTCGACCAGTCCCATTAGCTATACGTTCGCTTTTATAACAGTGTTAACTTTTATAACTATGATCTAGTTCCTCAACTATAAAAACATCTTGTACTATACTGTTTTTCAGCCTCTTACTCTACAAAAACAATTATAAAAAAGCTGCTAAACAGATAACTCCCCGGCTAACAGCGCTTATCTGTTAGCCGGGGAGTTAAAAACCAATGCACTACGAATCTATAAGCCGGGTTCTGTCGACCAGCCGCAAGGCCAGCCGTCTTATCATTTATCTGGGATGCTGGTCACCCACCACCTCGTTCGACCTACCCGCGTCGGTTTTCACCCGGCCGAAACCGGGCTGCTGGCGACGAGCAGCCGCACGTCCGACGCTTATTTGGTCTTTCAGCCCATAAGGGTTACCGTGCCCCGTCGGTCACCCGCCGGGCGGTGGGCTCTTACCCCACCGGTTCGCCCTTACCAGAATCAATGAGTGAATGAGCGAATGAGTGAATGAGTGAATAGCTGGCGCGTCCAGTAACGTTCTCGCGGAGCTATTCACTCATTCACTCATTCATTCATTCGCCATTAAAAATTGGCGGTATATTTTCTGTTGCCCTGTCTGTCAGCCGACCGTCGCCAGTCGGCTGCCTTCCCGTTAGGAAGTATGGCGCTCTACGCTGCCCGGACTTTCCTCACCGGCCCGAAGGCTGGCGCGATAAGACAACTCGTAGTGTATTGGCGGGGCAAAGGTACGCCTTTCGACGCGGATACGACCGAAAAAGTCCTAAATATCGATACACGCTCAAACCGTTTGCTCAGGATTGGTGATTAGTAACAATAGCTTGACAGATCAACGCGCAACTCCACGTAATCTTCCGCCAACTTTCATTTCCCTATGGCACTCACCAACTATCACCTGTTTGTCGGCCGCTACGATCGCGGCCTGCTGGCACCCGACGCCAATCACTTCGAAATCAAGCTCGACACGGGGGGCGACTTCTTCCGGGTGGCCGTCAACGTTCGGTCGCAGGACGGATCGATGCTGCTGACGTACGTCAACGATGACTATCAGCACGAGCTCTGTAGTCGCCTGCTAACTGCTTTTCCGGCCGACGGCACGTACGCCATCAACGACCCTGACAAACGCCGTCAGTTTGGGCTTGACTTTCTCCGGCGCAATATGATCGGCGATTTCAGTCGGATGATTCCGCTGCCGAACAATGCCCCCGGCCTGGACAACGACCTGGAGGAAAAACTGACGCAGGCACTCGACAGGTCGAAAGCCGACCCCAACGCTCGTATTTTCGTGTTTGGCGAACGGTGGCCCGGCACCACCAACAAAGACAGGTATTTTCCCGAAATCAAGGACCAGGGTATCCACGACATTCACATGAATCAGGGGAACACGCCGGGGAGGTTCGAGAAAGACAATGGTGTTTTTCAGGATGGTGGCCTGTTGATTTACTACCCGGCGCTGGGTCGCTGGACGGCGATTCTGCTGGCTTTCCAG
>Ga0182230_1000172_pt1 | contig 10471 bp, 12 predicted proteins | sample G6R1MG_28_FD_128384 | JGI IMG/M metagenome (GOLD analysis project Ga0182230, IMG submission 128384) | Miscanthus phyllosphere microbial communities from Michigan, USA - G6R1_NF_07NOV2016_LD1 MG | ecosystem: Host-associated > Plants > Phyllosphere > Phylloplane/Leaf | place: USA: Michigan...
TCGGCCGGTGGCTCGAAGTCGGAGGCTGCCCCCCGCATGGTCCGCGCGGGCCGGGGGAAGCCGCTTCGAGTGCTGTAATCGAAGGCTCCCGGGGGCGAGAGGCGCTTCTGGTCGATCAACCCCTGCGCGCAGATCACGTCGAGAACCGTCACGCCCGCCACCGCGGCGGTGGCGGCGGCGAGGTTGATCGTCTTCGGGTTGTCGTCCTCGAAGCCGGTAGCCAGCGTCGCGAGGTCGATGACATCGCCACCGACCCGGCCGAGGATCCAGGGCGTCGGGTCGTGGCTCGTGAGGATCGCGACGCCGGTTGCTACCTCGCGGATGCCATAGGCCTGGATCAGCGTCTCGCGGCCGCGGAGACCGAGCGCTCGGCACAGCCCGCGCGCCGCCGTCAACTCCAGGAGCCCGAGGCCGATCGAGAACCAGCCGAGACTCCGGGCCAGTTCGTCGTGCCGTGTCGCGGCGCCCCCGCCCGGAGCGCCGCGGGGTGCGAGCGGTTGCTGTCTGTTGCTCATGGCCGGATCACCACCTTGATGCAGCCGTCCTGCTTGTCCCGGAAGACCCGGTACATCTCCGGCCCGTCCTCCAGTCCGATGGTATGGGTGATGACGAAGGACGGGTCGATCTGCCCGTCCTCGATCCGCCGCAGCAGGTCGCGGGTCCAGCGGTTGACGTGCGTCTGACCCGTGCGGACGGTCAGACCCTTGTTCATCAGCGCGCCGATTGGGAACTTGTCGATCAGGCCGCCATACACGCCAGGCACCGAGAGCACGCCCGCCGGCCGGCAGACCATGATCATCTGGCGCAGCACGTGGGCGCGGTCCGTTTCCAGCAGCATCGCCTGCTTGGCGCGATCGTAGACGGCATCGACGGCCCCCATCGCATGCGCTTCGAGCCCGACTGCGTCGATGCACTTCTCCGGGCCCTTGCCGTCCGTCATGTCGTTCAAGCGGCCGACGATGTTGGATTCCGTGTTGTAGTCGATCACCTCGGCCCCGCCGGCCTCGGCCATCTGCAGGCGCTCGGGGACCCGGTCGATGGCGATCACGCGCTTCGCGCCGAGCAGCAGCGCCGAGCGGATCGCCATCTGGCCGACGGCGCCGCAGCCCCAGATCGCCACCGTGTCGGTGGGTTGGATGTCGCATTGGACCGCGCCCTGCCAGCCGGTCGGGAACACGTCCGACAGGAACAGGAGTTTTTCGTCGGAGATGCCGTCGGGCACCTTGACGTGGGTCGAGTCCGCGAACGGTACGCGGAGATACTCGGCCTGACCGCCGGCATAGCCCCCGGTCAGGTGGGTATAGCCGAACAGGCCCGCGGTGGTGTGCCCGAACGCGGTATCGCCGAGCGCCTTGTTGCGGTTGGATCGCTCGCAGACCGAGAAATTGCCGCGCCGGCACTGCTCGCACTGGCCGCAGGTGATGGTGAACGGCACGACGATCCGGTCGCCGACCTTGAGCGCCGTGTTGTCCTTGCCGACCTCCACGACCTCGCCCATCGCCTCGTGGCCGAGGATGTCGCCGGACTTCATGCCGGGCATGAAGTGATCGTAAAGATGCAGGTCGGAGCCGCAGATCGCGCAGCTCGTGACCTTGATGATGGCATCGCGGCCTTCCTCGATCACAGGATCCGGGACGGTGTCGCAGCGGACGTCCCGGGTGCCGTGCCAGACGAGTGCCTTCATGGGCGTAACCTTTCGGCTGCCATTCCACGATTGGTTGTCTTGATACCAACCGACGCTCGCGAGGATTGTTCTGTCGCTACGGCAGAACGGCGTTCCGGGTCCGGGCTGCGCAGCGGTCTTGAAGCACCGCGGGCTCAGCCGATCTGCTCGGACTGGGCCGCGCTGGCCGGTCGTGCCGGACTTAGCACCAGCTCCTGGCTCATCGGTTGGTTCTGGACGATGCTGTATTGGTCCTCGTCGTTGAGGGACGAACCTTCGGTCCAGCGGCCAAGACACCGATCATCGACCGCTCGGTGTCACGACCTCTTGGTCCCCGCGGAGGGGCTACCCGGCAGCGGCAAAGACATTCCGACGTTCCATCATCATCGGAATGGCCGCCGCTTGGTCGGGGCTGGTCCCCCGGGATCGGCCTTCGCTTGATGACACGCCGCTACGCCCGCCCGCGCAGCGTGTGCATAGGGGCGCAGGGCACGGTGATGAGGCGCCGCCCGGTGGCCGCCCCCGTGTTAGAGGACGCGTCGCTGGCCGGGGGCGTCACGGAACACGTTGCGCGAACCCAAGACGATCATCCAGTCGATATCCATGCTGCGGGCCGCGTCGACCTTCCGGTGCCGCCCTTTAGGAGCTTACCGTTATGAGTGAACGTATCATCCTCCGCGCCGGCGAAGCCCTTGTGGCGGGTGGCCCACCCAACACGGCATCCGAGCCGGAGGTCATCATCGGTGAGCTCGACGGGCCCGTTGGTACCGCGATCGCGACGCTGACCGGCGACCAGGTTGTCGGTCACAGCCGCGTCTTCGCGCTGCTCAACACCGACATCATGGTCCGCCCGGTGACGCTGTGCGTCTCCAAGGTCAGCGTGACCGAGAGCAAGTACACGTCGATTCTCATGGGCACGGTGCAGTTCGCCATCGCCAACGGCGTCCTCGATGCCGTACGGGCGGGCTACATCCCCAAGGAAAAGGCCAACGACCTCGGCATCATCTGCTCGGTGTGGCTCAGCCCGGGCGTGATCCAGGCCGAGACGGTCGACCACAAGGCGCTGTTCGAGATCCAGCGGAAGGGCATGACCGAAGCAATCCGCAAGGCCATGACCAACGAGCCGTCGATCGATTGGCTGTTGGAGAACCAAGACAAGATCGTGCACAAATATTACACGATGGGTCTTGAAGGTAAGATCTGATCCAGGGACCCAGCATTCATATGCAAACGGCCCGTGCCATAGCGCGGGCCGTCACGTCTGTCCTTTGCGAAGAGACGTGGGGCGGAGCCGCGATGCGCTTCCCCACCACGCAGATCCCAGTTCGGCGAAAGCCGGCGCGTCGACCGAAGCGGTGGAACTGAGCGCGTCGCGGACGATGGGGACTGGAACCCGGCTAAGCCGGCCTCAATCCTCTGACGCAGGTACCAGCGCCTTCAGCGCGTCGTTGACGCGGTCCTGCCAGCCCGGCCCATCCTTCTGGAAATGGGCCAGCACGGCGCTGTCGAGACGCAGCGTGACCATCTCCCGTGCACCTGGAACCGCACTCGGGCGCGGCGCCGCTGGCGCTACCGGTGCGGCGGCGGGCTTGGCAGTCGTGGCAGCTTTGAAAGCCGCCTCGGCTGCCGTGCGCGGATCGGTGAATCGGCGGCGGTTGCGATCGTCGGCCATCGGCCCTCAGTCCTTCGCGGCAGCTTTCTTGGGCGCCGCCTTCTTGGCGGTCCCCTTGCCGGCACTCTTGGCCGCGGCCTTGGCGGCCTTCTCGGCTGCCTTGGCCTGCGCGTCTGCAGCCTTGGTCTGAGCCTCCGCGGCCTTGGTCTCGGCCTCGGCGGCCTCCTTGGCCAGGCGCAGGGAGCGGAGCTTCAGCGTGCGCTCGTCAATCGCCTTGATCGAGGCGTGATGCTCGGCCATCGCCTGCGCGCCCTCGCGGGCCATGCGCTCGGCGCGTTCCGCCCGCTCGGCGCGGTTGTCGGCCCGGGTCTTGGCTTCCGCTTCCGCGTCGCGGATATCCTCGGCCTCGTCGAGGTCGGTTTCAGTCTCGTCGCTCATCCTGTGCCTTTCGCCCCGGCCCAGCGGCACCGGATCCTGCGCGTCGGGCGCGGGATCGGCGTCTGGAGCGGGTCCGGCCTGTTCGAGGGGTGGAGGGGCAAGGCCGGAAGATCCGCCCCGCCACGCCGTCCTGCGACGACTGCTCGAGGCCATGATCACAAGATCACTAGCACGCAAGCGGGGCGGATGGCGAATCCGGCATGTCGAAGCTGCAGGACAGCGTAACGTATTCGTCCCGGATCCAGAGACGCCTGTTCAATCGAGGTCGGCGTCTCTGCCTCGTGGTGCGGCGCTTATTCCTGCTTACCGCACGCGATAGTTGAGCGGGATCGTGACCGAAAGGCTCGGTTGCGTCACCCCGGGGGGCGCCGGCGGCATCCCGCCCCGCACCGCCGCCAAGGCGGCGCTGTCGATCTGGCCGACGCCGCTGGACCGGGCGAGGCCGGCCCCCGTCACCGCCCCCGAGCGCATCACGGTGAACCGGACCATGGCGGTGCCCCCGGCGGTGCCGGCGGCGACGCCCGGGTTCATCCGCCCGTGGATCGCTGCGCTGATCGCACCGGTCCATTGGCGCAGCGCGCTCGGATCGCTGCCCGCGGCGGCGCGACCGGCCGCATTCTGGCGCGAGGCCGAGGCCGAATTGCGCGCCTCCGCGCCCTGCTGCGCCTTCGCTTGCTTCGCCTTGGCTTCGCGGGCCGCTTTCAGCTTCGCTTCGCGAATCTCCTCGAGTCGCTCCTCCCGCTTCTGCTCGCGCAGCTTCTCTTCGCGGATCTTGCGAAGCTTGGCCTCGCGCTCGGCCTTGATCTTCGCCGGATCCGGCGTCGGTTTCGGCGGCTCTTCGGTCTTGGCCACCTCGGTCGGCGGCGGCGCCAACGGCTCGGCGGTCTCGGAGGACGAGGTGATCACCTCGCTCTGGGCCTCCACCGGGACGGCTTCCTGTGGCGGCTCCACGACGGCCTGAGTCTCGTCCGGCTTGACCTCGGTCATCTCCGGGGGCGGCGGCTGCAGGGCCTCGTCGGGCGGCAACTCCACCGGCTTGGCCTCCGGAGGGGCCGCCTGGCTCATCTGCTGCTCGGAAGGCGCCTCGGTCGCCGCATCGGTCATCACCGGCGCCAGATCGATCGAGATCTGCTGCTCGCCGGGGGGCGCGGGCGGCGTCAGCCGGTAGAACATCACCGCCACGAGAACGAGCGCGTGTAGGGCGAACGCGACCAGGAAGGCGGCGAGTAACCCGGAGGGGCCGCGCTCGCCGGGGCCCGCCGGCAGATCCGTCGAAGTCAGCGTGCTCATCGATTCAGCGGGCGGTCTCTGCGGGAGCGGCCGGCGCTGCCGCGGCGGGTCCGCCCGGCGATTGCGCGATCAGCGATACTTTCGTGAAGCCCGCCTGGCCGACCAAGCCCATCACCTGCATGATCTTGCCGTAGGGCACGTCCCGGTCGCCGCGCACCAGGATGACCTGATCCTTGTCAGCGGCCGCCATCTCACGCAGGCGCGGCACGAGGCTGTCCATGGTGAAGACCTCCTTGGCGATCGACGGGTTGCCGTCCTTGTCGACCGTCACCTCCTGAGGCTTCTTCGACTGAGCAACCTTGGCCGCCGCGGTCTTGGGCAGCTGCACCGGCACCCCGGTGGTCATCAGCGGCGCCGCGACCATGAAGATGATCAAGAGGACGAGCATCACGTCCACCATCGGCGTGACGTTGATGTCGGACATCGGCATGTCGTCGTGGTCGTCGTCGTCGCTTGCGCGGGGCGAGGCCATCGCCATTGCGGCGTCTCCGGTTGGTTGCGGTCGGCCCCGTTGGGGCCATGGGTCGGAACGCTCAGGGCCGAAGCGGCGATGGCGAGCGGGTCAGATCACGGGTTTGGCACTGGGCCCGATTGCGGGGCGACGGACCCTGGCGATGGCGAGCGCCTATTCGGCCGCTGCGCGATGGTGCCCGGCTGCGGCCCGGTCACGGGCGAGGCGGTCGCCCAGTAGCGAGATGTAGGCGGTGAAGGAGCTTTGGATGCCGCCGATATCACCCGCCAGCTTGTTGTAGGCCATCACCGCCGGGATCGCCACGACGAGGCCGATGGCGGTGGCGAACAGGGCCTCCGCGATGCCCGGCGCGACGACCGCGAGCGAGGTGTCCTGGCTGCGCGCGATCGACGAGAACGAGTTCATGATTCCCCAGACCGTGCCGAAGAGGCCGACGAACGGGGCAGTGGAGCCCGAGGTGGCGAGCAGCGACAGTCCAGTGCGCAGGCGCTTCACTTCGAGGCCCAGCGCGCCACGCATGGCCCGCTCGATCCGCTCGCGCCGCTCGCCCCGGGTCTCGGTGGGATCCTGGTCGCGCCACGCATCAATGGCGGCCTTCACGACATGGCCGGTCAGGCCCTTGTGCTGGCCGTCGAGGCTGCCGCCCGAGCGCACCAGGGTCTCGAACGCCTTCGCCTGACGGCGGGCGGCCGAGAGCCGGATGATCTTCTCGAACACCACCGTCCAGCACGCGATCGAGGCGATCACCAGCAGGATCATCACGCCTTTCACGATCGGGTCGGCCTGCAGGAATAGGCCGAGGAACGAGAAGTCGTGGACGACCTCGGTCGGGGCTTGTGTCGGGTCCATCGCGGGCTCCTGGTGTCATGCGGCCCAGGGCCGCCGTCATGTCGAGGTGCGGCGAAAGCCGCTGGCCGCCCGGCGACATTCGGCACCGGGCGGTGTGGTCTCAGGATCCTTCAGGCCACCTCAGCGGTCGAAGGCGGGTCCGGCCTTGGACTCGGTCTCGGTGCGCTCCAGGCAGGCCTCACGGGCGGCGTCGCCACCGTCACAGGCCAGGACATCGTTCAGCAGGACCCGGCCGACCTTGCCGCAGGCGATGCCGGGGAAATCGAAGATCTTTACGGTGGTCTTGCGAGCCGGCAGGGGGCCGAGCTCAACGGCCACGCGCTTCTGGGCGACGCCCTCTGGATCGAAGGCGAACAGGTCGACCTTATAGGATTTGAGGGCCGTCCCCTTGGAATTGTCGACCACCAGGGTGACCCGGCAGGCCTCGCCCGCGGTCTCCAGCTTGTTGAGCTGAAGCTTCAGCGGCGTCTTCTCGGCCGCGACGTCCTGCGCCAGTGCCGAGACGACCAGGAGCGCCGAGAGCGCCAAGCAGGCAGCGGTGTCGAGGGCGATCCGCCCGATCCGACGGCGATACAAGGGGACGCTCAAGGCAAGCACCAACCGATTTCCTCTTCTCTCGAACCCGGCCGGAACCGGACTGGCCGCTGAAGCGGCCGACCTAGTGGAGCATGGCCCTGTGGGGGCAGCTTGTGGGCGACAAGCGTTCGGCCGCCGCATCGAGGGTGGCGACAGCGGCCCGAACCGCCGCGACCAGACGAGGTGCCGCCTCGCGCCCGGTGAGCGCAGCCGCAGCGTCGTCGAGATCCGCCCAGAGGCGGCGCCGGCCCCGGCCGATCAGTGAAACCAGCGCGCATTCGTGACCGGTGACCCGGCAGCAGCTCGCCGGCATGAACGACCAATCGTCCTCGCGCTCGGCCCGGAGGGCCCGGACGATTGCGACCACGCAGGCGACGAAGCGGCATCCCTCCGTCGGGCCGAGCAGCTGCTCGGCCCCGTCGAAGGCAGCATTCCAGCAAGCCACGTCGCTGGTCATGTAGCCGGCCGCCACGAATCGGGCCACCGATAACGCCAGGATGTCGGCCTCGTCTCCGCACACGTCGACGACGCGCTGCATCGCCGCATGACTTGCCGGGGTCGAAGGCACGCTCATCGGGGCTCCGCTGCATCCCGCGAGGGTCGGGACTCGTTGGCGAGAACCCGTCGAGCCGGGCGTTCACCAATCGCGGCAGTAGCCACGCCAGCTCCCGGGATCAAGACCCGGCGCGAAAATCAGAGCAGTTCCAAACTGTTAGAGGAAAGCGTGGCTGTCTCGGCGATTGCTGAAACATCCTGTCGGAATATGCCAAAAGATCCCGTCGATCGCATGCCGGCACGATCCTCAGAGCGATTGAAAAACGAAATTAACCCGTTCCCTTGATGGGGTTGAAGGCCTTGGCCATATCTTCGTCTTACCGGCGGTGTTCCGACCGGTGGGGCGCTGTTTCGTGCGGGCTCCATGGCGTCGAGGTGCTCGGAGATCCGGGACTGCGGCTAGTCCCAGGGTCGGAGGCCTCGCTGTGAGGATGATGGCCGCGATGACTCGACCCTCGCCCTTCGGGCATCCATTCCTGCTCGGCTTCGACGAGATCGAGCAGGCGCTCGATCGGGTCGCGAAGGGCGCCAACGACGGCTATCCCCCATACAACATCGAGCGGCTGCCCCGGACCGAGCGGGAGCCCGAGCGCCTGCGCATCACCCTGGCCGTGGCCGGGTTCACCCAGGAGCAGCTCGATGTGATGCTTGAAGACAGTCAGCTCGTGGTCCGTGGCCGTCAAATTGACGAGCGCGAGCGGCAATTCCTGCACCGCGGCATTGCGGCTCGGCAGTTCCAGCGCACGTTCCTCCTGGCCGACGGCATGGAGGTACTGGGCGCGGATCTCGCCAACGGCCTGCTCTCGATCGACCTTGTCCGCCCCGAGCCCGATCGGATTGTACGCAAGATTGATATTGGCGCCCGCGGCTAGAGCGGGCGCGATTTCAAGGTCGATCTGGACCCTGCGCGACGATGCCATAGGTCGATTGATTGGGCGCCGGACATCCCCACATCTGGATGGAACCGCCGGTGCCTCCGGGACCGGAGGTAGACGCTCTGCCACCTCAGGAGGGCAAGACATGACGAACCTGAACACATCTCCCCTGACTCCCGCCGACCTCGACCCGGCCGAGTTCAACCCGGCGGATCTCGCCGCCCTTGGCGAGGGGCACATCGCCTACGTCCGCCCGATCCGGTCCGACGAGGTGCGCCGCCTGTTTCCGCAGGCGCCGGAGCTGATGCCCGGCCTCGATCTGTTCGCCTTGCTCTCGGCGAGCGGCGAGCCGATCATGCTGGCGGATTCCCGGGACGTGGTGCTGGCCAATGCCGTCGCCCAGGATCTCCACGCCGTCAGCCTGCACTGACCCCCTCGGTCAGGCGATTCCAGCCACCGCCGCCACGAGCCGCGCGATATCCTGCGGCCGTGACAGGCGGTGGTCGCCATCCGCGATCAGGGTGAGCACGGTGCCCTCGGCGGGCAGTCGCCCGACCGTCTTGAGGGCATGCGCGTAGGGGACATCCGGGTCGCGCATGCCTTGCAGGATGTGAACCGGGCAACCGGGATCGAAGGTCTGCGTGAGCAATCTGTTCCGGCGGCCATCCTCGATCAGTGCGAGAGTGATCGGATCGGGCTCGGGCGCATAATCGCTAGGCCTGCGAAGGCCCCCGTCGCGAAGCAGCGCGGCGCGCGCGGCCTCATCGAGCTGCGACCAGATCAGGTCCTCGGTAAAATCCAGGGCTGGGGCGATCAAGACGAGCCCTGCAGTCTTCTGACCGCGCACCGCCCGGTCCCGCGCAGCGAGGCAGGCGATCCACCCGCCCATCGACGAGCCGACCAGGATCGGGGGTTCCGGGACGTACTGCGTCAGCACCGCCTGCGCGTCTTCGAGCCAGGATGAAATCGTGCAATCGGCGAACTTGCCGCCGGACGCGCCATGGCCGGCGTAATCGAACCGCACCAGGGCGCGCTTCTGCTCGGCCGCCCAGGCATCGAGGGAGGTGGCCTTGGTTGCGGTCATGTCGGAGCGGAATCCACCGAGCCACACCACGGGCGGCCCGGCACCCTCGCGCATCCGTACCGCGATCTGCCGGGCGGCATCACCGTCGCCGACGCTGATGAAGTCCGGCCCTGTATCGGTCATCGATCTCTCCGGTAGGCCTATGTCGAGCTTCAAGAAGTCCTTCCCTGACCGGGTCGGCTTCAACCTCCGTTTACCAGACCGTAAAGCGCGACCGCGATGCTGGGGCAATGGGTACGAGTATGTTGCAGATGCCGGCAGGGGGCTTGAGTCTCCTCGCTGACCGAGCGCGGATGGGTGATGTGACGCGCAGCCTGTCGAGCTTCCCGGCCGAAATTGACGTTCTCGCGGGTGCCCGCGTTCTGCAGATCATTCCGGAACTCGATGCCGGCGGCGCCGAGCGGACCACGGTCGACGTGGCCGAAGCCCTGGCGGGAGTCGGAGCCCGGGCGCTGGTCGCGACCGAGGGCGGCCGTTTGATCGGCGAGCTTCAAGCCAAGGGCGGCCACTGGCTGCGCTTTCCGGCGGCCTCGAAGAACCCCGCCCGCATGGCGCTTAACGTCGTGCGGCTGATGGCCCTGTGCCGGCGCGAGGGCGTGCAGATCGTTCATGCCCGGTCACGGGCACCCGCCTGGGTGGCGCTCGGCGCCGCCCGCCGCCTCGGCCTGCCCTTCGTGACCACCTATCACGGCAGCTATTCCGGCCGCACAGGCGTGAAGGTGCTGTACAATTCCGTGATGGCCCGAGGCGACGTGGTGATCGCCAATTCGCGCTACACCGCCGACTTGATCCACCAGCTCCATGCCGAGCAGGCGGGCGACCGGGTGCGGGTGATCCACCGGGGCACGGATCTCGCCGTGTTCAACCCGGTGGCGGTCGGCGCCGGCCGGGTCGAGGCCCTGCGCCGGGCCTGGAACGTTGCGCCGCACGAGCGAGTGATCCTGCTGGCCGCCCGGCTGACCGCCTGGAAGGGGCACCGGGTGCTGATCGACGCCGCCGCGCAGATGCGCGACCGGGGCGTCCCGGATCTTGCCGTGGTGCTCGCCGGCGATCCGCA
>Ga0182230_1000173_pt1 | contig 10447 bp, 10 predicted proteins | sample G6R1MG_28_FD_128384 | JGI IMG/M metagenome (GOLD analysis project Ga0182230, IMG submission 128384) | Miscanthus phyllosphere microbial communities from Michigan, USA - G6R1_NF_07NOV2016_LD1 MG | ecosystem: Host-associated > Plants > Phyllosphere > Phylloplane/Leaf | place: USA: Michigan...
GGTCTCACCCAGTTTGGCCGGATCGACGGGCTGGTAAACAACGCCGGGGTCAACATTACATCGAAGACAGCCGATACGGGGCAGGGCAACACATCGGCCTATGCAGCGGCCAACGGCGGGCGGAACGCGCTCACCCGCGAATGGGCCGTTGAACTGCTGAAATACGGCATTCGGGTCAACGCCGTCGTGGTGGCCGAGTGCTGGACGCCCTTGTACGAACGCTGGATTCAGTCATTGCCAAACCCAGCGGATAAGCTGGCATCTATCACCGCGCATATTCCGCTGGAAAACCGGATGACAACCGCCGAAGAAATCGCCAACACGACGGCGTTTCTGCTCTCCAGCCGCTCCAGCCACACTACCGGTCAACTAGTCTACGTCGATGGTGGGTACGTTCACCTCGACCGGGCGCTGGCCAATGCTGACTAAATCGATGAACATTTTACGTTGTACAGCCCCCGGTCAGCTTACCTACGGTGTCGAAGCGATGCCCGACCTCCGACCGAACGAAGCCATTGTCCGCATCAAACGCATCGGTATTTGCGGAACTGATCTGCACGCCTACGAAGGTACGCAACCCTACTTTTCGTACCCCCGCATCCTGGGGCACGAACTGGCCGGTGAACTCGTCGCCATCGACGGCACGACCGCTTTTACGCCGGGCGATGCGGTGACCATCATGCCGTATTTTCACTGCGGCCACTGCATCGCCTGCCGATCCGGGAAACTCAACTGCTGCCAACAGATGCAGGTATGTGGTGTGCATGTCGATGGGGGGATGCGCGAGTACCTGTCCGTCCCGGCGGCTTCGCTCCTGCCCGGCAACGGCCTGAGTTTCGACGAACTGGCGCTGGTCGAACCGTTGGCGATTGGGGCGCATGGCGTGCGTCGGGCCGCCGTTCAGCCCGGCGAGCACGTCCTGGTGGTAGGCGCAGGACCCATCGGTCTGGGTGTTATGGAGTTTGCTCGCATTGCCGGTGGTATCGTTACGGCCTTTGATATCAACACCAGCCGGCTGGCCTTTTGCCAGCAGCAGCTGCAGGTTCCGCACGTTGTCGATGCCCGCAGCGAAAACCCGATCGAGCAGATTCGGGCCATCACCGACGGCGACATGCCCACGGTCGTCATCGACGCAACGGGCAGCCTGAAAGCCATCGAACAGGGCTTTTCGTATCTGGCCCACAGTGGCCGCTACGTGCTGGTCGGGCTACAGAAAGGCGAGATCCGCGTTAGTCACCCTGAGTTCCACAAGCGCGAAGCGACGCTGATGAGCAGCCGCAACGCGACCCGGGCCGACTTTGAGCAGGTCATGACGGCCCTGTCAACCGATCAGGTAAACCCGCTCACTTACATCACGCACCGCGTTTCGTTTGAGCAGGTGGCCGACACATTCGAAAGCTGGCTCGATCCCGCTACGGGCGTCATCAAAGCCATGATCAGTATTGATTGATGCCGCCAAGAATACCCCCAACTTCCTGAAAGGTTGTTTGGGAAAGTGTTTTTGTCATGGCACCGGCCACCCGGCCCGACGCAGGAGGGATCTTCGGTAATTGGCGGTTTTTCTTCTTTTCCGCGAAGGTTCCTCCTTCGTCGGAATGACAAAAATGTGGTAGAATACCCGCCAAACAATTTACACAGCCTATAAACCGATAATAATATAGTTATGCTAACAAGAAGACATCTGCTGAAAGGATTGGCCAGCGCCGTGCCGGCCTGGTATCTATCCAAAATAGAGGGACTGGCGTTCCCAAATGCCCCGTTGGTAGCCGGTGAGCCCATGGCGACCGGTAAATTCAAGCCAACCTGGCAATCGCTGGCCCAATACCAGGTACCCAACTGGTACCGCGATGCCAAATTCGGTATCTGGGCGCACTGGGGTGCCCAATGTCAGCCCGAAGCCGGCGACTGGTACGCCCGCGAGATGTACGACGAGGGTAGCTGGAAGTACAATTTCCACCTGAAGAAATACGGTCCTCAGTCCAAATTTGGTTTTAAGGACGTCATCAACGAATGGAAGGCCGACAAGTGGAATCCGGATCAGCTGTTGGCACTGTACCAGAAAGCGGGGGCGGAATACTTCGTCGCGATGGCGAACCACCACGATAATTTCGACAACTACGACAGCAAGTACCAATCCTGGAATTCGACTAAGCTGGGCCCGAAAAAAGATTTGATCGGTGGCTGGGCCAAAGCCGCTAAAAAACACGGCCTGCGCTTCGGCGTCAGCGTCCATGCGGCTCATGCCTGGAGCTGGTACGAAACGGCGCAGCGAGCCGACAAGAAGGGTCCCCACGCCGGTGTTTCGTACGACGGGAAACTGACCAAAGCCGACGGCAAAGGTACCTGGTGGGAAGGCTATGACCCGCAGGAGCTATACGCCCAGAATCACGCCCTGAGCGAAGGCAGCGAGAAAACCTCGACTATCCACAAACAGTGGGACTGGGGCAACGGCGTCAGCGTACCCTCCAAGGAATATTGCGAAAAATTCTACAACCGCACGGTCGATCTGATCAATAAATACGGCCCCGATCTGGTGTATTTCGATGATACGGCCTTACCGCTCTGGCCCATCAGCGATGCCGGCCTGCGGATTGCGGCCCACCTGTACAACAACAGCATGAAACGGCACGGGGGGAAGCTCGAAGCGGTACTGAACGGGAAGGTGCTTACGCCCGAGCAGCAGAAGTGCATGGTATGGGACATCGAGCGCGGCCAGTCGAACCAGATCGAGCCCTTCGTCTGGCAAACGGATACCTGCATCGGTAGCTGGCACTACAACCGGCAGATCTACGATAAAAACGAGTACAAAACGCCCCAGACCGTCATTCACACGTTGGCCGATGTGGTGAGCAAGAACGGTAATCTGCTGCTGAGCGTACCCGTACGCGGAGACGGCTCCATCGATGAAAAGGAGACCGCCATTGTGGAAGGCATTGCCAGCTGGATGGCGGTGAACCGGGAAAGCATCTTCGGCACGCGGCCGTGGAGCGTATTCGGCGAAGGGCCAGCCATCGAATCGGCCGCGCCACTGAGTGGGCAGGGGTTCAACGAAGGCAAAGGCAAACCGTTCGGAGCCGAAGACATCCGCTTCACGGCGAAAGGAAACGCCCTCTACGCCATTGTGATGGGGTGGCCAACGGACGGAAAGGTGCGCATCAAAACACTACGTTCCGGCAATACGGCGCTGAAGCATAGCGTCAACAAAGTACAACTACTCGGTCATTCGGAGAGTCTGTCGTTCACCCCTACGGGCGACGCCCTGGAAGTGACGCTCCCCAATCGCAAGCCCAGCGACTACGCCCACTGCCTGAAAATCACGTAGGGGTCAGGGCGACCCTACAACGTCACAAAGCCGTACTTAAAGCCGCCAATAACAGGGCTTTGGGACGGCTTTGTCGGTACGTGCGCAACATACCAGGGTGAAACAGAAGAGCCTGTTAATTGCTTAGTAACTACTCAACAGCCCGTATTCGTTGCTGATGCGCCTACTAGTACGGAGCCCAAATATCACAACGGCACGTTTACTTATTCGGCAGGTAATTTGATTCGTTGCTTAGAGATCTCTTATACTCGGTCGCCGTTGTATTCGGCGGATTACCAATATGATGACAAGATCAATCCGTATTATGGCCTGTTCGGACCTGGTATCACTGAGCAGCGTCGCTACAGCCTCAACATTATTGTCAAATCGACCTATACACCGGACGTTACTTATCCGACGGCTAACCAAACTACGGAAGTGGCCAGCTACGAATACAACGCGCAGGAGTATCCAACCTCGGTTATTTACCCGAGCGGTATTAGCGCTCAGCTGAAGCCCGTTCTGAAGTGCAGCGAAAGACAGTTAAAAAAGGGATCTGGCTGGTAAGCAATCAGGCAGGTCCCTTTCTTGTTTATGGCAATCTTACGCAATGTCTTCCAGTGTTATGTTGGCTAAAAGATTCTATGTTGCCAATAATTGGTTTTTGGGCTAGGTTGAAAAAACGCCCGGTTTGAAAAGCACACATATTGCAACACCCTTCTGTCTCACGGACGAGCATTATTCGAGATGACAGAGCATACATACTAAACTTGAACTGGTCGGGTTAACGGCCTGCTTAACGCCAGAAGTCCACTAAGTCTTTGACAAAAAAACCATAGCCATTGACCGACACATAAACCTTACTATTGTGCGCAACTACCCCAGTGATCGCTCGACCGCCCAAGCCCTCCCTAGACAGGGAACGAAACGTGTATGTCTTAAAATCAAACTCCTCCAGATTACCATCAGCCGTAGCGACAAGTCGATCGTCAACAACATAAAACTGCGTCCAGCGCGATTTAAAATCGGCTATCAATGCCTCACGATGCCACGTTAGCCCCTTGTCTGTGCTCTGGTAAAGAAACAGCGTTGAGGCAGTTGTTGAGTAGATAACCGCATAGAGTTTATCACCCCGCAAAAACACGTAGTTTACGCTCCAGTCTTTGTTGACTGTCAAATCGCTAGCCGCCTTATCACTGACGCTGAATAGTTTATAGTCAGAATGAACATAAAACTTATCCCCAAGGCTATAGGGGCGAATCACGGATAGCTTCACCGAGTCGGGAAAGCTAACCTGATAGCTTTTACGGGTAGGCTCCCAGATTGGGCGTCCTTGATTGTCTAACTGAAGTTGATAAAGCGACTGAGGGTATGCATTATCATTGGCCAATACCAGCAGTTGGCCTTTAGTATTGACCGCTAAGGCGTCGAAGGTAGCGCTGCCAGGGGAAAACCGGGTCCGGCTTGAATTAACTGTACCTAACTCGTTCAGAGAGATATAGAAGGGGGCACTGGTCGTTGCGTAGGGAATGCACTTAATCTGAGTTTCGGACTGAATCAGATAAGCCACGCCTTGATAATAAACAGGTCGGCTGTAGCTCTCCTTATCAAAGGGAAATGCCTGCGTAGTGGAGCCTGTCCCGGAGTAGACGTAAAGCGCTTTGGGTGTCGAGAAGAGCAGTCGTTGTCCGTCGGTGTGAACACTCTGGCCATCCCGCTCCTTTATCCCGATCGTGCTATCAATACGTACCCAATTGGCCGCGCTTCTGTTCTGTACCACTACTTTGTCAATCTGACTACCAGAGCAACCGACTAGAACGGGTAGGATCAGGATGAGCAGCATCAACAAGCTCGAATAGGTTGATCGTATCGGAAGGGTAGACATGACTGCTAGGAAAATTTAGGTAGTTCAGATGTTGGGTACACCACCGGTATACATACTAGCCTATAAAGGCACATGAATCAAATTAACCTTATCAACACTGGGTAGATAAACTAACTAAACGGTATAAGACTTGGGAGATACTGTGTCAACCCTATTCTCAAATACGTACCTTACCTCTTATTATTTACAGTTGATTACTTACTGATTCATAGGCACTCAAAATTCCCAGCTTGAGAGAGCCCAACACCTCTTCCGTATCACAAGCGAGCGTTTAAAGAGATCGGCTACGCTAATAAGTATTGGTAATCGGCCAAATAGATCGAGCGTAGGTGATGTCTGCTTAGCGGCTCAAATTAGCTCCCCTTAGCGCTACTGATGATCCAACACCACTTAATAAATTATTCGTCATAATCCAAGCGCTGGTAGCAGATTCGCGTAATCAATCCAGATCATGTTTATGAATCCCAATCGTTTACTACTTGCTTGCACGCTCCTTGTTGGGCTACTCACCCAGGCTTGTCAAGACCACATGCTGAGCCCCGCCCAGACCGGAGACCCAGCCCTACGGCTGCGCGTTAAAGCGCTGACCGAAGACTTACCCAACAACGCCACTAAAATCACCACCTTCAGCTACGACAGCCAAGGCCGGTTGAGTAGCCTACTGGCTTACCAGACTCCCGACAGTGCCCAAGCTAATATCGAGCGTAGTACCTACCAGTACGATGGCCAAAACCGCCTGATTCGCCAGCAGCGCCAGCTGATCGTCCGACCCAACACGCTTTTTTTCACCGGGCCGGTGACCGATGGGCACACGTTTACCTACAACGCGACCAATCGGATAGCGGAAATTCGCTATCTGGCCAGCTTCTATGCATTTACCCCAGGCGTACTAAGTTACGATCCCTCAGTGCTTAACTCACCGAATGCCCTGAATCAACTCGCCACGCTACAATATAGCCCAACTGGACAACTCGTGGGATCAACCAAAGTGAGCTACTTTCAGGGCAGTCCAGGCCTAGTCACTACCAATCAGACCTATAGCTATACCAATCAGGACTTGACGTCCTCCAACGCTATTCAGTTGCAGACGGGTACCCCGGTTAGCAACACGACGTATGCTTTGTCTTATGACAGTCAGACGAATCCCTTCTATGGTAGCTATGTGATCGGTCGTTATTTTGGGGGCATTGGCGAGGGGTTTCAGAACCTGAATACGCTGAGTCCGCATAACATTACGAGTCTGGGTGGGGTCACCTACCGCTATGAGTACAACAGCTCGGGCCTGCCGACGGTACGCTACACCAACACCGATAAACTAATTCAGACGCTGCGATTTACCTATGAGTCCTACTAAGGGCCAAGAGGTTGACTAGTGCCTTCATGCAAAAGATCCGTTGACTTTCAACGGATCTTTTGCATGAAGGCACTTTATTATTTGAGCCTTTTGTGAGACTATTGGGAAAATTGAAAAAAGAAGTAGCTAGACTCTCAAGGCAGATCTTGGGCCTAACGTTAATTAAGCTTTACAATCTGTCCAACGATAGCTAGTAGTTTCAACGCCAATTTTTCCGATATGAAACAGGAACTAACTCATTTATGAACAGGTTGACTATACATTAGCCAATGCGCATGTATTAAACCTTTGACTGATAATGGATACCAAATCCCTCGTTAAAATGGCTAAATCCCTCAGCGATCCGCACCGTCTGATGCTCCTCAAGGAGATAGCAAAAGGGACAAATAGGGGGTGTGCCGATTTGTTTGATGCCGTTCCCATCAGCCAACCGTCAATGTCCCAACATTTGAAGGCGCTTTCTGATGCCGGTTTGATCGAGTCGCATAAGGAAGGCCGTAATAAACTTATATCGATTAATCCTGCTAAGCTACAGGAGTTGGAAAGCTTCCTACAGTCATTAAAAATAACGTAGGCTATGCTGACCAGCGGCCGATAGAACCCTTGCGCGGCTAAATAGATAAACACTTAATTATTTGTTTATCTATTTAGCCATCCAGTATACGCTTCGGGAAGAGCTTTTAGTCAATACAGTCTATCGTGCGCCAAGCCAAGTTTTTTGTTCAATTATATAAGTGCATAATTATCTATTAATGTGTTTAATTCGCCGATATCATCACCTGTTCAATCCGGGCCGCTACGGTTGCCAAACCTTCTACGTGATTTCTGGCTCATGAAACTAGGCACGTTGCTGGCTGGCTGCTGTCAAGTTGCGCCGAGCAGCCAACATCTCAACGGGCAACTCCCTCGGCTTTACCCGTAGCCGCCGTGCAGACCAGCACCCAAACCACCTACCAGGACTATCCCGTCGCCATCGAAGGAGTCGTCAATGTCGAAATCAGGCCTCAGATCGCCGGCATACTTGACCGTATTCTGGTCGACGAGGGAGCCGCCGTGCGGCAGGGAAAGCCCCTGTTCAAGATCAACGATGCCCTCCCCTGAGGAAAGCCCCAATACTATCAGGCTGGGTCGCAACCCGCTTTCCAGCAACGTTGTCTTTCACTCATAACGCGGGTGCAGCGGTATGCCTAGACTGAATAGCACTCAAAGTTCCCGATTCCGTTTCGCCCAATTATCAGACAATGGATACCAAGTCCCTGGTTAATCTAGCTAAGTCCCTTAGCGACCCGCACCGCCTGAAAATTCTGCAAGAAATTGCCCGCGCACAAAAGCTGGGCTGCGCTGATTTGTATGCGTTTGTGCCCATCAGCCAGCCTTCTATGTCGCAACATGTCAAGGCATTGGTGGAAGCGGGGCTGGTCAGTTCGTGCAAGGAGGGCCGCAACCTGTACTTATCGATCAACTCGGAGAAACTACAGGAGTTGGAAAGCTTCCTGCAACTACTCAAGACCGAGTAGCGGCCCGTTCTTTTCTTCTCACAACACATTAATTAACCAGAAACAGTATGGTAACTAATCAGCAGTCGCAGCAGATGCACATTATTGTGCAGCTGGCCAGTGGGCAAGGTATCGAGCAGGGCGGCTGGCGCTGGCCCACCGAAGATGCTGGAGCCTTCATCAACGAGGACGTCTATATCAAAGCAGCCCAACTGGCTGAGAGAGCCAAGCTCGACGGCTTCTTTATGACCGATGTGCCCAGCGTGAACGTGGACCTGCGCAACCAGCCCCCGCAAGCCAGCCTCGACCCGGTGGTATTGATGGCCCTGATGGCCAAGGCCACCGAGCGTCTGGGCCTGGTAGCCACCATGTCTACCTCGCTCAGTGAGCCGTACACCATTGCCCGCGCCATGCGCTCTTTGGACCTGGTGAGCCAGGGCCGCGTGGGCTGGAACGTGGTAACCACCGGCACCCAGGAAGTGCTGCTCAACTACTTCTCCGGCATTCTCGACCACAGTCACAAGCACGCCCGCGCCCTGGAGGTGTGGGAGGCCGTGCTACGCCTGTGGGGCAGCTGGCCGGAGGGGGCTCTGAAGCTGGACAAGGCGGGGCTTTTTGCCGATGCCGACCAGATTCAACCTATTAACTTCGAGGGGAACTATGTTACCACGCGGGGGCCGATTCTGCTGCCGCCCTCGCCCCAGGGCCAGCCAGTGATATTCACGGCTGGCGGGGGCCAGTACGGCTATGCGTTTGCGGCCACTAAAACCGATGCCATGTACAGTAATCCACCCACGCTGGACTACGCCAAGGCCTTCTGGCGGCAACTGTCGACCGACATCCGGCAGGCGGGCCGCAGTCCCGACCACTTCACCATCTTCAACGGCATCGGGGTGTCGATTGCCGCGTCGGAACAGGAAGCGCTCCAGCGCCGGGCCCGGCTCGACGAGATGGGCGACCCCACCTCCCGTCGGCAGTACCTGGGCCATATGCTGGGCATACCGGTGGCCGAGCTGCCCCTGGATGCGCCCATTCCGGCCGCCCTGCTCCAGCGGGCTCGCCCAAACGGCCGCGACCAACGCTCTCAGTACGCTTATGACCTGGCGATGAAGGGTTTCACTATCCGCCAGGTGCTGGCCCACGGCTCCATCAACTACCACCCCATCTTCTTGGGTACGCCCGAGCAGGTGGCCGACAAGTTCCAGCAGTGGTTTGAGGCTGGTGTCGGCAAGGGCTTCGCTGTGGTACCCGATTCGGGTCTGGAATCGCTAACCGATTTTGTGGAGCAGGTCGTGCCGATTCTGCAAAAGCGTGGTCTGCTGCGTACGGAGTACAGCGGCACCACACTGCGGGAGCATTTGGGCTTGCCCTACCAGAATGGTTTTCTGGAAGCTAGCCCTGCTGCTTTGGTTGCCACTCGGTAGCCTGCTTACACATTACTTATTGGCGAGTGAAGGTGAGTGTGATGTTTTTCTAAAACGTTGTTGACTGCTTACGCGCTGACAAGGAGCATTGGATCTGCGCCTAGGCCTGTTACTAAGCTCATGTGGTACATGTCCATTTTAATACAAACCGCTGTTTAACAGTATTTTAAACTTTCGAAGTGCTATGAATATTGGAATCGTTGGCGCCGGTAATATCGGTAAAACACTGGCCCGCAAACTACAACAGCACGGCCATCAGGTGCGCCTGGCCAATTCGCGCGGCCCCGAAACGCTGCGGGACTTTGCCCAGCAAACCGGCGTCACGGCCGTGACCGTCCGCGAGGCAGTGCAGGGGACGGAGCTTATTATTATAACTATTCCGTTTGGAAAGACGCCGGATGTGCAGGCCGATTTCCGGGACGTACCCAAAGAAGTCATCATCGTGGAAACGATGAACTACTACCCGGCACGCGACGGGGAGATAGCCGCCATTGAGCAGGGGCTGACCAACAGTGGGTGGGTTGAGCAAGTGCTGGGCCACCCGGTTGTGAAGGCCTTTAACAACATTGGGGCGTATAGCTTTTTTGCCGATGGCCAGCCCGCCGGTACCCCCGGGCGCATTGCCCTGAGCGTATCGGGCGACGACGAAGTGGCTAAGCAAACGGTCATCGAATTGGTCAACCAGACCGGCTTTGAGGGCTATGACGCGGGGCCCATCGCCGATTCGTGGCGGCAGCAGCCCGGCACCCCAGCCTACTGCACCGACCTGCCGCTGGACGAGGCCAGAGTGGCCCGCACGCGGGCCGTGCGGGCCGACGCCCCGGCCAACCGAGACCAGGTTGGCCAAAAGCTGGCCGACCTGGGCGAGGAGTACATGCACATAATTGTGAGCGGTAACTACCCCGATGGATTTGTAGACCGGGGCATTGATGTGTCGCGGGAGTACTACGGTTATCCTAGTCGGCCGCAACGCTAACGGCTTGTCAC
>Ga0182230_1000174_pt1 | contig 10442 bp, 7 predicted proteins | sample G6R1MG_28_FD_128384 | JGI IMG/M metagenome (GOLD analysis project Ga0182230, IMG submission 128384) | Miscanthus phyllosphere microbial communities from Michigan, USA - G6R1_NF_07NOV2016_LD1 MG | ecosystem: Host-associated > Plants > Phyllosphere > Phylloplane/Leaf | place: USA: Michigan...
GCAGCTCACCCTGCGTCGCAACGGCTACCCCGAAGAGGCTCACTTCGCCTTTTCCTACACGCCAGTCCCAGGGGACGACGGCACGACCATCGGCCTGTTCTGCGCCTGCACCGAGACGACCCGTCAGGTGCTCGCCGAGCGGCAAGCCTCCTCCGAGCGCGAACGGCAGCAGGCCCTGCTGCAGCAGATGCCCGGGTTCGTCGCCGTGCTGCGCGGGCCGAGCCACATCTTCGAGTACGTCAACGACGCCTACGTCGCGGTGGCCGGCCGCCGGGACTACGTCGGGCGCACGGTCAGCCAGGTGTTTCCGGAGCTGATCGACCAGGGCTTCTACGAACTGCTCGACCGGGCCTATGCGACGGGCGAGCCGTTCACGGCCCGGTCCCTGCCGATCCGGTTCGTCGGCGAGGACAGCGACCGGTACCTCGACTTCCTCTACCAACCCATCCGCGACCAGGCCGGGGCCATCACCGGCCTCTTCGTCGGCGGCTACGAGGTCTCGGACCAGGTCCGCTCGCGCGCCGCCCTGGCCGAGAGCGAAAGCCGCTATCGCACCCTGTTCGAGAGCATCGACGTCGGGTTCTGCATCATCGAGCTGACGTTCGACGATGCGGACCGCGCCATCGATTACCGGATCCTCGAAGCGAACCCGGCCTTCGAACGCCAGACCGGCGCCAACGTGGTCGGTCGCTGGGTCAGCGACTTTGCCCCAAACCTCGAACGCCATTGGTTCGACACGTATGGGCGCGTCGCCCTGACGGGCGAGCCGGCCCATTTCGAGAACAAGGCCGACGTGTTCGGACGCTGGTTCGACGTGCGGGCCTTGCGGGTCGGCGAGCCGGCCGCGCATCGGGTCGCCATCTTCTTCAGCGACATCTCCGAGCGCAAGCGCATGGAGGACGCGCTCCAGGTCCTCAATACGACCCTGGAGCAACAGGTCTTCGAGCGCACGGCCGAGCGCGACCGGCTCTGGACGCTGTCCGAGGACATGCTCGCCCAAGCCAACTACGAAGGCATGATGTCGGCGGTCAGCCCGGCCTGGACCCGGGTCCTCGGCTGGTCCGAGGCCGAGCTCCTGTCACGGCCCTACGCGACCTTCATGCATCCCGACGACATGGGGCCGACGCTCGCCGGCCTGGCACGGATGGGAGAGACGCGACAGCCGACACGCTTCGAGAACCGCATCGCCGCCAAGGGCGGCGGGTGGAAGCCCATCGAATGGACGGTCGCGCCCGAGGCCGACGGCGCCAATTTCATCGCCGTGGGGCGTGACCTGACCGTCGTCAAAACGCGAGAGGCGGAGCTTGCCTCTGCCCAGGAGGCCCTGCGCCAGGCCCAGAAGATGGAGGCGGTCGGTCAGCTCACCGGCGGTGTCGCGCATGACTTCAACAACCTGCTCACCGTCATCAAGTCGTCCACCGACCTGCTCAAGCGCCCGGGCCTGGCGGAGGAGCGACGCCAGCGCTACGTCGGCGCGATCTCGGACACCGTCGCACGCGCCGCCAAGCTCACGGGCCAGCTGCTCGCGTTCGCGCGGCGCCAGGCGCTGAAGCCGGAGGTCTTCGATGCCGGCAAGAGCGTGGTCACCATCAGCGACATGGTCGGCACGCTGAGTGGCGCGCGCGTCAAGATCGTCACGGACATCCCGGGCGAGCCCTGCTTCGTCAACGCCGATCCGAGCCAGTTCGACACGGCCTTGGTGAACATGGCCGTCAACGCCCGGGATGCCATGGACGGCGAGGGCACCCTCACCATCACTGTGCATCCCGTCTCGATCATTCCCCCGCTCCGCAGCCACCCGGCCGTGCCCGGCGACTTCATTGCGGTGTGTATCGAGGACACGGGTTCCGGCATCGCCCCTGAGCGGATCGAACATATCTTCGAGCCCTTCTTCACAACCAAGGGCGTGGGACAGGGGACGGGTTTGGGGCTGAGCCAGGTCTTCGGCTTCGCGAAGCAATCGGGTGGTGAGATCAGGGTCCAGAGCGTGATCGGCCAGGGTGCGATGTTCGTTCTGTACCTGCCGCGGGTCGAGGCGGCCGCCCGCCTGCCGCAGGTCGAGCCCGAACCCCTCGTCGACGGACATGGCCTGTGCGTCCTGGTGGTCGAGGACAACGCGGATGTCGGAACATTCGCGACCCAGACCCTGGCCGAACTCGGCTACGTCACCGTCTGGGCCGCCAACGCGGAGGAGGCCCTTGGCGAGTTGGCCAAGGACGCGGACCGTTTCGACGTGGTGTTCACGGACGTCGTGATGCCGGGGATGAACGGGATCGACCTGGCTCACCGGATCCGGGGGGACCATCACGATCTGCCCGTGCTGCTGGCCTCCGGCTACAGCCATGTGCTCGCCCAGAACGGGACCTACGGGTTCGAGCTGCTGCACAAGCCGTATTCGGTCGAACAGCTCTCGCGCCTGCTGCGCAAGGTCGCCACCCGGCAGCGGCGCGAGCGCATCATCGGCCGCTAGCGCGACCTCGACGGCACCCGTCAGCTCTCGACCCGCTCGAGGGCTATCGTCCTGACCGACACGAGGCAGGGATTGGCATTGTCGCGGCGCCACGCCAGCAACAGCTCCGGCCGAGCGGTTGCGGGGAGCGAGATCGGCCGCAACCGGATATCCGCCATGCTGTTCCCGCGGGTGCTCGCCGGCACCAGCGCGATCCCGAGGCCGGCCCCGACGAGGGCCAGCATGGCGTGGACCTGGTTCACCCGCTGCACGATCCGCGGCGCCACCCCACCGGTCTCGAACAGCGTGTCGAGCAGATCGATGAAGTACCGGCCGCCCTTGGGCGACCAGGTCACGAACGCCTCGCCGTCGAGATCCTGCAGCGTCGGGACGCGGCCCGTCGCCAGGCGGTGGCCGCGGGGCACCGCGAGCAGGAGCCGCTCGCTCACCAGCGGTGCCGTCGCGATCGACGATTTGGGATCCTGAAGGATCGGGGCCGGCCGCAGGATCGCGAGATCGGTCCGGTTCTCTTCGAGCGCCAGGATCTGCTCGTCGGAGACCATCTCCGCCAGCACGAGATCGACCTCGGGCAGCCTCGCGCGCACATGGGCCACGACACGGGGCAGCGTGCGATAGGCCGAGGCCGCCGTGAAGCTGAGACGGATCACGCCGCTTTCGCCCCGGGCCGCGCGTCGCGTGATGCGCGCGGCGCTCTCGGCCGCAGCCAGGACCCGATAGGCTTCCGCCAGGAACGTGCGTCCGGCCGGGGTCAGCCGGACCGCCCGGGTGGTGCGGTCGAGCAGGGTCACGCCGAGCGTCTGCTCCAGCATCTGGATCTGCCGCGACAGCGGCGACTGGGTCAGGTTGAGTTTCGACGCAGCCCGGCCGAAATGCATCTCCTCGGCGACGGCAATGAAGCTGCGTGCGTGGCCGAGATCGAACATTGATGCAGGATCCGGGATAATCCAGCTAGAATGAGCGTTGGACGCATTTAAAGCGCTGACCTACCCCGGATGCAACGCCGAATGGCTTGCATCAGGGAGTGCCACGGATGGCGAGGATGACCCCGGCCGAGATGGCCCGTGCGCTGGGCTCCGGCCTGCTTTCCTTCCCGGTCACCCATTTCCGCGACGATCTCGGCTTCGACGAGACCGCCTACCGGGACAATCTGAGCCGCTTGGCCGACTACAAGGTGTCGGGCCTGTTCGCGGCCGGCGGCACCGGCGAGTTCTTCTCGCTGACACCCGCCGAGATCGATCGCGTCCTGCGCGCGGCCGTCGCGGAGACCCGCGGCCGCGTCCCCGTCATCGCTCCGGCGGGCCAGGGTACCGCCCTCGCGGTCGAGCTCGCCGAGGCGGCCGAGGCGGCCGGCGCGGACGGCCTCCTGCTGCTGCCGCCCTATCTCGTCGGCTCCGAGCAGGCGGGCCTCGCCGCCCATGTCGAGGCGGTCTGCCGGGCCACCAGCCTCGGGGTCATCGTCTACAACCGGGCCAACGCCCAGCTCAACGAGCACACCCTGGCGGGTCTGTGCGACCGCTGCCCGAACCTCGTCGGGTTCAAGGACGGCGTCGGCGACGTCGAGCTGATGACGCGGATCTATGCCGGCCTGGGGGACCGCCTCACCTATGTCGGCGGCCTGCCGACCGCCGAGACCTTCGCGCTGCCGTATCTGGAGATGGGCGTCACCACCTACTCCTCGGCGATCTTCAACTTCCTGCCCGAATGGGCGCTGGCCTTCTACGAGGCGGTGCGCCGGCGCGACCGCGACGCCGTCTACCGGGAGCTGCGCGCGTTCGTCCTGCCCTACATCGCGATCCGCAACCGCAAGCGCGGCTATGCCGTCTCGATCGTCAAGGCGGGCATGACCGCGGTCGGCCGCCACGCCGGTCCCGTCCGGCCGCCGCTCACCGAACTCGACGCCGCCGAACACGCGGAGCTGAAGGCGCTGATCGGCGATCGCCGCTGAGACTCTCCACCCTCGCCAAGACCGGAGCTGCCGAACCAACGGCGGCCCGACCCGCCGCCCGGGCGCAATCGGGCGGCATCCATCCCGGGAGAACGTCCATGAGTGCCCTGACCAGCGGCACGGCGAGCACCCTGCTCGACGCTGCCGATGCGGCGCGCCGTACCCGCGTCCGCCTGCTCATCGTGGCGATGCTGTTTGCCGCCACCACGATCAATTACGCCGACCGCGCCACCATCTCGATCGCCGGGCCCGACATGGCCAAGGAGCTCGGCCTGACGCCCGTGCAGATGGGCTACGTCTTCTCGGCCTTCGCGTGGTCCTACGTCCTCGCCCAGATCCCCGGGGGCTGGCTCCTCGACCGCTACAGCGTCAAATGGGTCTACGCGGCGGCGGTGGCCCTCTGGTCCGCTTTCACCCTGGCCCAGGGGGCGGTTGGCTTCTTCACCGGCCTCACCGCCGTCGTCATGCTGTTCGCCCTGCGCCTGGCGGTCGGCCTCACCGAGGCCCCGGTCTTCCCGGCCAACGCCCGGATCGTGGCGGCGTGGTTCCCCACCCGCGAACGCGGCATGGCCTCGGCGTTCTTCAATTCGGCCCAGTACTTCGCGACGGTGCTGTTCACGCCGCTGATGGCCTGGATCGTCCACAATTTCGGCTGGCACCATGTCTTCACCAGCATGGGCCTGCTCGGCATCGCCTTCGCGGTCCTGTGGCTGCGCGTGGTCGACAGCCCGAAGAACCACCCGTCCATGAATCGGGCGGAGCGGGACTACATCGAGGCCGGCGGCGCGCTGCTCGACATGGACGGGCAGGGCACGAAGAAACCGGGCCATGCCGGCAAGACGCTGCGCGAGCTCCTCGCCAACCGGATGCTGCTCGGCATCTATGTCGGCCAGTACTGCATCACCGTGCTGACCTACTTCTTCCTGACCTGGTTCCCGGTCTACCTCGTCAAGGAGCGCGGCCTGTCGATCCTGCAGGCCGGCTTCGCGGCGGTGCTGCCGGCGCTCTGCGGCTTCATCGGCGGGATCCTCGGCGGGGTGATCTCCGACCTGCTGCTGCGGCGCGGCTACTCGCTGACCGCGGCCCGGAAGATCCCGATCGTGGGCGGCATGCTGCTCTCGATGAGCATCATCGGCTGCAACTACGTCCAGACGGATGCGGTCGTCGTCGGGCTGATGGCGCTGGCCTTCTTCGGAAAGGGCATCGGGGCACTCGGCTGGGCCGTCGTCGCCGACACCTCGCCGCGGGAGAGCGGCGGTCTCTCGGGCGGCCTGTTCAACACCTTCGGCAACACCGCCGGCATCACCACGCCCATCGCGATCGGCTACATCGTGCAAAGCACGGGATCCTTCAACGGCGCCCTGGTCTTCGTCGGCCTGAACGCCCTGCTGGCCTGCTTCTGCTACCTTGTGGTTGTCGGCGAGATCCGCCGCGTCGAGCTCAAGGCGCGCTGACCGTCGAGACCGGACCGATCCCAGGACGGTCCGGTCCCGGTCCGACAGGGCCGCGCGCACTCGGCGGAGACCGGCCGCGCGGCTCAATCACCCGATGCAGTGAGGAGGAACGCCATGCTGAACGACCAGGGCCACGCCGCGCGCAACACGCCGACGGTGACGGAGATGAGGGTCGTGCCGGTCGCCGGCCACGACAGCATGCTCCTCAACCTCTCGGGCGCGCACGGCCCGTTCTTCACCCGCAACCTCGTGATCCTCACCGATTCGACCGGCGCCACAGGCCTCGGTGAGGTCCCCGGCGGCGAGGCCATCCGCAGGACGCTGGAGGATGCCCGGGACCTCGTGATCGGCCGGCCGCTCGGGGCCTGGAACGCGGTCCTCAACGCCATGCGGACGCGCTTCGCCGATCGCGACGCGGGCGGGCGCGGCCTGCAGACCTTCGACCTGCGCATCACCATCCACGCGGTCACGGCCGTCGAGGCCGCGTTCCTCGACCTGCTCGGCCAGTTCCTCGGGGTGCCGGTGGCCGCCCTCCTCGGCGAAGGGCAGCAGCGCGACGCCGTCGAGATGCTGGGCTACCTGTTCTACGTGGGCGACCGCACGCGCACCGATCTCGCCTACCGGGCGCCGGAGGCCCGCGACGGCTGGTTCCGCCTGCGCGACGCGGAGGCGCTGACCCCGGAGGCCGTGGCCCGGCTCGCGGAGGCGGCCTATGCGCAATACGGCTTCAACGACTTCAAGCTGAAGGGCGGCGTGCTGCGGGGCGAGGACGAGATCGCCGCCGTGACCGCCATCCACGAGCGCTTCCCGAAGGCCCGCGTGACCCTCGATCCGAACGGCGCCTGGTCCCTCGACGAGGCGATCCGGCTCTGCAAGGGCCAGGGCCACGTGCTGGCCTATGCGGAGGATCCCTGCGGGGCCGAAGGCGGATTCTCCGGACGCGAGATCATGGCCGAGTTCCGGCGCGCCACCGGCCTGCCCACGGCCACCAACATGATCGCCACCGACTGGCGGCAGATGAATCACGCCATCCAGCTCGGCGCCGTCGACATCCCGCTGGCCGACCCGCATTTCTGGACGCTGGCCGGCTCGGTCCGGGTCGCCCAGCTCTGCCGCGATCACGGCCTGACCTGGGGCTCGCACTCGAACAACCACTTCGACGTGTCGCTGGCCATGTTCACCCACGCGGCCGCGGCGGCCCCGGGCAACGTCACGGCGATCGACACCCACTGGATCTGGCAGGACGGCGAGGCCCTGACCCGGGAGCCGCTCGCGATCCGCGGCGGCCTGGTGCAGGTGCCCGAGCGGCCGGGACTCGGGATCGAGCTTGACTGGTCGGGTGTCGAGCGGGCGCACGCCCTCTACCGCGATCACGGCCTCGGCGCCCGGGACGACGCGGCGGCGATGCAGTTCCTGATCCCCGGCTGGACCTTCGATCCGAAGACGCCCTGCCTCGTCCGCTGATCGCGCTGGGACGCGCGCGCGCGGCACCGACTCCTGTCGTGCCGAAAGACCTGCGGACACGGTGCGCGTCCGCAACGGCCTCTCAGCATTCGCGCGAAGACCGGAATGGATAGCGGGTTCATCGGCCTCGGCATCATGGGCGCACCGATGGCGGGGCACCCGGTCGCGCGCGGGCATCGCCTGCACCGCAAGACCCGTCGCAGCGTGCCGGAGCACCCCCTGCCGGCCGGGGACATCGCCAGCGCCAGGGAGGTCGCGGAGCGCTCGGACGTGGTCATCCGCGAAGGCGCCGTCACGGCCGAGCGCTGCGAGCGGGGGTGCAACGTCCACGGCCGGCCCTACCGCGTCCTCGGGTAACAGAAAGGCCCTCTTCCTGATCTGGTCGAAGGACGCCGTGCTGGATCGTCGAGCGGATCTTTTGGCGGACCCGGGCGCTGCAGCCGCTTCTACTGCGAGCGTACCGATCGGCTCGGCGTAGCGGCCGGATGCCCCGTCTGCGTTTCAAGCCACAGGGCCGTCAACGCCCTCGACGACCTGGCCCGAAACAAAAGGCCCACACAGCCTCTAAGTCCATCATGCCACTCAACTTTCCTTGACGTAGGAAAGTTGGTGGAGCTGAGGGGAATCGAACCCCTGACCTCCGCAGTGCGATTGCGGCGCTCTCCCATCTGAGCTACAGCCCCGTCGAGGCGCCGGCCTTGTAGGCGCGGGCGGCTCGACCTGTCAATTCCTGTTTCACCGCCGCCCGCCAACGCGCCGATCCCGGTGCCGTCGTGCGGGCGCCCTGAGGACACGCGCGGACCTGCATGAACGCCCTGATCTGGCTCTTCGACACGGTCGTCCAGCTTTTCATTTACGTCCTCATCGCCAGCGCGGTCCTGAGCTGGCTGGTGGCGTTCAACGTGGTGAATGTCCGCAACCCGATCGTCGCCCCGATCGGTGAGGTGCTCTACCGGATCACCGAGCCGGTGCTGCGGCCGATCCGCAACCTGCTGCCCAATCTCGGCGGCGTCGACATCTCGCCGATCATCCTGATCCTGCTGCTGCTGTTCATCAGCCGGCTTCTGCACGAATATGCCGTGCCCCAGGCCGCGATTTACGTGCAGTAGGATCGACTATCGTGAAGACAAATCCAGGCCGGTTCTTCGAGGATTTTCGCCTCGGCGAGACCATCCGGCACGCCACGCCCCGCACCGTCACGGTGGGCGACGTGGCGCTCTACACCGGCCTCTACGGCCCGCGCTTCGCCGTGCAATCGTCGGACGCCTTCGCGCGGGCCTTCGGGTATCCGAAGAGCCCGCTCGACGACCTGCTGACCTTCCACATGGTGTTCGGCAAGACCGTGCCGGACGTCTCCCTCAACGCGCTGGCCAATCTCGGCTACGCGGAGGGCGGGTTCCGCCGGCCGGTCTATCCGGGCGAGACCCTGTCGACCGTCTCCGAGGTGATCGGCCTCAAGGAGAGCTCGAACCGCCAGACCGGCGTGGTCTATGTGCGCTCGGTGGGCTCCGACGAGGCGGGCGAGACCGTTCTCAGCTATTGCCGCTGGGTCCTGGTGCGCAAGCGCGACCCGGAGGCCGCCATCGCCGAGGAGCACGTGCCGACGCTGGCCAAGGTGGTCGATCCGCAGGATCTCGCGGGCGCCCTGCCGAAGCTGTCCGCCGCCGCCTACGATTCGGATCTCGCCGGCAGCCCGCATCGGTTCGCCGACTACGCGGTCGGGGAAAAGATCGACCACGTCGACGGCATGACCGTCGAGGAGGCCGAGCACCAGATCGCCACGCGCCTGTTCCAGAACACCGCCAAGGTTCATTTCGACGGCTTGGCCGCCAAGGACACACGGTTCGGCCGCCGGCTGATCTATGGCGGGCACGTGATCTCGCTGGCCCGGGCGCTCAGCTTCAACGGGTTGGGCAACGCCTTCGCGTTGGCCGGCATCAATGCCGGCCGCCACGTGGCGCCGCTCTTTGCCGGCGACACGGTCTATGCCTGGAGTGAGGTCCTGGCCGCCGCCGATGTCGGCCGCGACGATGTCGGTCTCCTGCGCCTGCGCACAGTGGCCACCAAGAACCAGGCCTGCGGTGCTTTCCCGGACCGGGCGGGCGAGGGCTACGACCCGGCCGTGATCCTCGACCTGGATTACTGGGCGTTCGTGCCGAAGTAGACTTTCAGGCCGAGGGTCAGACAGGCCAAGGCTCCCGACAGACCGAGGCTCCGGAGGGCGCGCTGTCCGAACAGGACGCGCGCCCTCCGTGCTCCCACGGTCTACGGCCGAGTCCGGTTCCAGGCGTTCCGACGCGTCGGGGGAGGGGCCCTGTTCCCGGCACACGCGGAGAGGCGGTGCTGTCCTGGATCGTCGCCCGCTCCGGCGGCTGGAACGGGAACGGCCGGATACCCGACCCCAAGATCACGACCCGCGGGCGGGGGCCGCTTCGCCTCCACCCCCGTCCGCGACCGGGCCGCGCAAACCCGCCTCAAACCCGTGTCGCCCGCCTCACCCGGCGGCATCCTCCAGCAGGATCTCGCGCTTGCCGGCGTGGTTGGCCGGGCCGACGATGCCCTCGGTCTCCATCCGCTCCATCAGGGAGGCGGCGCGGTTGTAGCCGATCTGGAGGCGGCGCTGGATGTAGCTGGTCGAGGCCTTCTGGTCGCGCAGCACCACCTGCACGGCCTGGTCGTAGAGGTCGCCCCCGGTCTCGCCGAAGGAGCCCTGGTCGAACACGGCGCCGTCGAGTTCCAGCTCGGCCGCGCCGGCCTTGCCGCCCTTGCCGTTCCCTTGGGCGCCCTTCTCGGGGGCCCCCTCCTCGTCGTCGGCGGTAACGGCGTCGAGGTAGCTCGGCCGGCCCTGGCGCTTGAGATGGGCGACCACGCTCTCGACCTCGCTGTCCGAGCAGAACGGCCCGTGCACCCGGGTCGTGCGCCCGCCGCCGGCCATGAACAGCATGTCGCCCTGACCGAGCAACTGCTCGGCGCCCATCTCGCCCAGGATCGTGCGGCTGTCGATCTTGCTGGTGACCTGGAAGGAGATCCGGGTCGGGAAGTTCGCCTTGATCGTGCCGGTGATCACGTCCACCGACGGGCGCTGCGTCGCCATGATCAGGTGGATGCC
>Ga0182230_1000175_pt1 | contig 10433 bp, 11 predicted proteins | sample G6R1MG_28_FD_128384 | JGI IMG/M metagenome (GOLD analysis project Ga0182230, IMG submission 128384) | Miscanthus phyllosphere microbial communities from Michigan, USA - G6R1_NF_07NOV2016_LD1 MG | ecosystem: Host-associated > Plants > Phyllosphere > Phylloplane/Leaf | place: USA: Michigan...
CAGCCATAGGCATCGGCCTTCACCACGGCGGCGCAATCGGCCCCCCGGGCGGCCAGCATCCGCCAGTTCGCCGCGATCGCCCCGAGATCGATGGTCAGCCGGGCGCCGTGGGCGCTATCAATCGTTTGGGATTCAGTCATCTACCGGAAGCCTACCGTCCAATCATTCCCGAGCTGACATGCAAGATGCATGAACGGATTTTCGAGACGGATGTCTGTCTGCGGTTCATAGCAAAACAGTTGTCTGCAGAAAAGAAATCGTCCGGCTTGTGAACGGCGGGAGTCCGCCGGAGTAACGCTCGCGGCATGTCGACGGTTGGCACAATGCGTCATTCGGCGTGCGATCTGTTGACAGCGCCGGTGCCGCGGGGTCGGCAAACGGATGCTCTACTGATAGGCTGCTTGATAATAGGAATTTATTCAGATAGGGATGCCCTGATTAAGGAGGCTGTACATGCGAAACGATTCAAAAATCGCCTTTGCGGTCGCTCGCAGACAGATAGAGTTATGCCGTCTTGAAATAAGGAGGGCGCTCATCGAAAAAGAAATTACATCTAAGGAATACAATCCAAATCAGCCTCGCATTCCTGCAGGGCACACAGGCGCTGGGCGATGGACTGACGGCGGAACTACCAACTTATCCCTGCCCCAAAAGATCGTAAATGCTCGCAAGGTACCCCTATTCTCTCTTGCTGCATCTCAAGAAGACCGTGACGAACAGTATCGCCGCGATTTGATTGTTTGCAAATTTACTGGTCTGCGCGCATGCTACGCTCAAGCTATGGTTAGACTTGTTGCATGCGAGCGCGGACGTTCGATTCCGCCCCTAAACTTCTAAGGACGATGCCATGATCATCGCAAAAAGAAATCTAGCGGTGCGTTTGCCGTCCGGTGATAACCAAGTGGAGATTTCTATCCATGCTCCAGAATTGCAGGACGGAGTTTGGGCGTGTCGATATCAGATTGGGTGGCCGAATCAAAACAGGGCGAGTTTTGCTGCGGGAGTCGACTCAATTCAGGCCCTTCATCTAGCCTTACAGAAGATTGGTATGGAATTGTATATCAGTCCCTATCACCTGTCCGGCGACTTGAGGTGGGAAAAAACCGGGGACGGGTATGGCTTCCCGGTGCCCAAGAATGGTCGCGATATGCTCGTCGGTGCAGATAAGTCGTTCGAGGGCTGACGATGGGTGTGTGCTTCTATCCGCGTTGAGTGGGCGTCGAACGCTCGCGCCCAACGGAGTGACCTGCAAAACGCCGCCGCGGCGCCCCAGTCTGGCATTGAGCCGCCCTGTTGCCCCGGCCCGGTCTGATGCACGGACGGCACAGGCCGCACTGGAGGCCCCTCGCCGAGGGTGACGGCCGAGGTTCGGCTTGGTATACTTCGTCTGCGGTCCTGGGGAGCCGCAGTGCCGCCGCGGCATCCCCACTGGTGCCTAAAGTTCACAGATGCCGTTTACCGTCCTGGATCTCGTCGTGCTCGGCATCGTCGCGGTCTCCGCGCTGCTCGCGGCCGTGCGTGGCGTCACCCGCGAAGTGCTGGCGATCATCGCCTGGGTGGCCGCCGCCGCCGTCGCGTGGTCGTTCTATCCGATGCTGCTTCCGCTGGTGAAGCAGCACGTCAACAGCGATACCGTGGCCCTGGTCGCCTCCATCGCGGCGATCTTCCTCGGCACGCTGATCGTCGTCTCGATCATCACCGTGAAGATCTCCGACGTGGTGCTCGATTCGCGCATCGGCGCGGTCGACCGCTCGCTCGGCTTCCTGTTCGGGGCGGGGCGCGGCTTCCTGATCTGCGTGATCGGCTGGGTGTTCCTGTCCTGGCTGGTGCAGGGCAAGGTGCCGGACTGGGCGGCGCAGGCGCGCACGCGCCCGATGCTGGAGAAGTCCGGCGACGCCCTGGTGGCCCAGCTGCCTGAGAATCCGGAGGGCTTCCTGAAGCAGTTCAAGAAGCCGAAGGCCGTCACGCCGCCCAACGAGGCGGCCGACGCGCCTGCCGAGACCGATCCGGCGCCCCAGCGCCGAACCGAGACCGCGCCGAGCCCGACGCGACGCTGATCTGCGGCACGCGCCGTTGGTCGGTCTGCGCGGAGCGCCTAGATAGCGGTTCCGGAACCGATCGGATGATATCCGCGACGACCGGCGCGCCGGCCCGTCGCCGCCGGGACTCGTGAAGTGATCGATCGCAGCATGTCCCACTCCGACGCTTATGCCTCCGATTTCGACCTCGACGGCGACACGCTGCGCGAGGAATGCGGCGTCTTCGGCATCTTCGGGCACCCGGAGGCCTCGGCCATCGTGGCGCTTGGCCTGCACGCCCTGCAGCATCGCGGGCAGGAGGCGGCCGGGATCGTCTCCTTCGACGGCGCGGTGTTCCACTCCGAGCGCCGCCCCGGTCTCGTGGGCGATTCCTTCTCGGACGGCGACACCATCGCCCGGCTGAAAGGTCGCGCCGCCATCGGGCACGTGCGCTACTCGACCACCGGCGGGACCATCCTGCGCAACGTGCAGCCGCTCTTCGCCGAGCTGGCCAGCGGCGGCCTCGCCGTCGCCCATAACGGCAACCTCACCAATGCCCTGTCGATCCGGCGCGACCTCGTGCGCGACGGCGCGATCACCCAGTCGACCTCCGACACCGAGGTGATCCTCCACCTGGCGGCCCGCTCGCGGAAGCCCCGGATCGTCGAGCGCTTCATCGACGCCCTGCAGGCGATCCAGGGCGCGTATGCGATCGTGGCGCTTACCAACAAGAAGTTGATCGGCGCCCGCGACCCTCTGGGCATCCGCCCGCTGGTGCTCGGCGAGCTCGACGGCCGCTACATGCTCGCCTCCGAGACCTGCGCCCTCGACATCATCGGCGCTCGCTACGTCCGCGACATCGAGAACGGCGAGGTCGTGGTGATCTCCGAGGAGGGCGTCGAGTCGATCCGCTTCGCCGACGCCGTGCCGATGCGCCCGTGCATCTTCGAGTACATCTATTTCGCACGGCCGGATTCCGTGGTGAACGGCAAAAGCGTCTACGCGGTGCGCAAGGCCATCGGCCACGAACTCGCCCGCGAGGCCGCCGTCGCGGCCGATATCGTCGTGCCGGTGCCGGATTCCGGCGTGCCCGCGGCGCTCGGCTTCGCGCAGGAGACCGGCATCCCCTTCGAGATGGGGATCATCCGCAACCACTATGTCGGCCGGACCTTCATCCAGCCGACCCAGTCGGTGCGCGAACTCGGCGTGCGGATGAAGCACTCGGCCAACCGCGCGGCGATCGAAGGCAAGAGCATCGTGCTGGTCGATGACAGCCTGGTGCGCGGCACGACCTCGGTGAAGATCGTCCGGATGATGCGCGAGGCCGGCGCCGCGGAGGTGCATTTCCGGATCGCCTCGCCGCCGATCACCTACCCGGACTTCTACGGGATCGACACGCCGGAGCGGGAGAAGCTGCTCGCCGCGACGCACGATCTCGAGGCGATGCGCAAGTATATCGGCGCGGACTCGCTCGCCTTCCTGTCGATCCCGGGCCTCTACCGGGCGATGGGCGAGGAGGAGCGGAATACGGCCTGCCCGCAATACACCGACCATTGCTTCACGGGCGACTACCCGACCGGCCTGACCGACCTCTCCATCGCCGGCCCGAAGCGCTTCGCGATGCTGGCCGAAGCGGACTGAGCCGGCACAGAGGGGGCTCCCAAAGGGCAAGCCCTTTGGCGGCGCCCCTGGGCCTTCGCAGGGCTCTGCCCTGCACCCGCAAAAGGTCACGGACCTTTTGAAACCGGAATTTTTGGATCCTCCTGGCGCGGAAATGCGCTAGGTCCTGATCATGGCTGATCCTCAGAGAAACCTCGAAGGCCGCGTCGCGGTCGTCACCGGGGCGTCCCGCGGCATCGGGCGGGCTGCCGCCCTGGCCTTGGCCGAGGCCGGCGCCCACGTGGTCGCGGTGGCCCGCACGGTGGGCGCCCTGGAGGAGCTGGACGACGCCATCCGGGCGGCCGGATCCAGCGCCACCCTCGTGCCGTTCGACCTTGCGGATTACGACGCCATCGACCGGCTCGGCGCGGCGATCAACGAGCGCTGGAAACGGCTCGACATCCTGGTCGGCAATGCCGGCATCCTCGGCGCGCTCATGCCGATCGGCCACATCACCCCGAAGGTCTGGGGGCAGGTGATGGACGTGAACGTCACCGCCAACTGGCGCCTGATCCGCTCGCTGGACCCGCTGCTGCGCATGTCCGATGCCGGCCGGGTGGTCTTCGTCTCGTCCGGGGCCGCCTCGAAATGCCGGGCCTATTGGGGGCCGTACTCCGTTTCGAAGGCGGCGCTCGAAGCGCTGGTGCGCACCTACGCGGCCGAGACCGAGACCACCGCCATCCGGGCGATGCTGCTCAACCCGGGGCCGCTGCGCACCGGCATGCGCCGCTCGGCCATGCCGGGGGAGGACCCCGAGACCCTCAAGACCCCCGAGGACCTCGCCCCCCACTTCGTGCGGCTCGCCGCGCCGGACTGGACCGAGACCGGCAAGCTCTACGATTTCCCCACCGACCGGGTGATGCAGTTCCGCGCGCCCGAGTAGAGGGGTCCGGGGCCTGCGGCCCCGGCGGGTTGCGGGCGGAGCCCGCAGGGTTTGGGATTTACGATGATCGACGTCCGCTGCATCTGTGCGATCGGCCTGCGCGGCCAGCTCGGCCTTAACGGGCACCTGCCCTGGGAGGGCAACACCGATCCGCTGTTCGTGGAGGACGTGACGCGCTTCTTCGCGCTCACCATGGGGCACGTGCTGATCGCCGGCCCGAAGACCGTGGCCTCGGTCCCGGACTTCGCCTTCAAGGATCGCACCATCGACGTGATCCGCAGCCACGAGGATCCGGAGCAGGTGCTCAAGCGCTATCCGGGCCGGCGGATCTTCGTGGGCGGCGGCATCGCGGTGTGGAACGTCTACGCCCGGTACATCCAGAACTGGGACATCACGCGCCTGCCCTATGACGGCGAGGCCGACCGCTGGTTCGACCCGGCTTGGCTGGTGGGCGGGGCGCTGCGGACGGCGTGAGCCGCTAGACAGGTCGCCGGCGCGCTTCCTATCATCGGCTCATGAGCGAGCACAGCGTCCAGGACGCGGAGCGAAACCTCACCGGCCTGATCGACCGCGCGCTCGCGGGGGAGGGCGTCGTGATCACGCGCGACGGGCGACCGGTGGCGACGCTGAACCCGATCCGTCGGGCCGGACGCCCGATCACCGCCGAAGACCTCGATTGGCTCGCCCTGCGGCGCGTGCCGATGCGGGCGCCCATGCAGGATGCCGGGCAACTGGTCCGCGCCCTGCGCGACGACGAGTGGTGAGAGCCTACCTCGACGCCAGTGTCCTGGTCGCCTTGCTGACGGACGACCCGCTGACGGCGCGGGCCGACGCCCTGTTCCGCGCCTTGGCGCCCATCCCCGTCGTCAGCGACTTCGCGGCGGCGGAATTCGCTTCGGCGCTCGGGCGCCGGGTGCGAACGGGCGAGCTCGCCGCCGAGCATGCGCGGATGGCCTTCGCCGATCTCGACCGTTGGAGTGAGGCGGTGGCCGAGCGTGTCGACCTCGGCCCCGGGGATGTCGCCGCAGCCGTGGGCTTCCTGCGCCGGCTCGACATCACGCTTCGAACGCCCGACGCCCTCAACATCGCCCTGTGCCAGCGCGTCTCGGCAACCTTGGCGACCTTCGACGACAAGATGGCTGCCGTCGCCGGCACCCTCGGACTTCCGGTCGCCACCGGATAGGTCGTCGCGCCACCGTCGAAACCCTTCCGGCCGCTGCTATGTGGTGGCGATGGCCCGCCGGAGACGCAGATGAGCGCCCATAGCTACCGCTTCGGCATCGAGGAAGAGTATTTCCTCGCCGATGCCGAGACCCGCGGCACGCCCCGGGGCGACCTCGCTGGCTTCCACGCACGGGTGAAGGCGGAGCTGCCCCAGACCGGGCGCGAGTTGGTGGCCGCGCAGGTCGAGGTCTGCACGCCGCCGCTGGCCGATGCGCAGGCCGCCCGGGACAATCTCGGCGGCCAGCGGAGGCAACTCGCCGGCATCGCGGCCGAGAGCGGGCTGAGCCTCTTGGCCTGCGGCACCCATCCGCTCGCGCGCTGGTCCCGCCAGACCGCCACGGACGGCGAGCGCTACAAGGGCATCCTGTCGGATGTCGGCATCGCGGCAAGGCGGGCGCTGATCTGCGGCATGCATGTCCATGTCGAGGTGCCCGACCCCGACGCGCGGGTCGACCTGATGAACCGGCTGCTGCCGTTCCAGCCGCTGCTGCTGGCGCTCTCGGCCTCCTCGCCGTTCTGGCAGGGCGAGGCGACCGGACTGATGGCCTACCGGCTCAGTGTCTTCGGCGAATTGCCCCGCACCGGCCTGCCCGAGCTCTTCGCCGATGCCGCCGCCCATGCGCGGTTCGTGGAGATCATGACCCGCTCCGGCGCCATCGCGGATGCGAGTTTTTTGTGGTGGTCCCTGCGCCCGTCGATCAAGTTCCCGACCCTGGAGCTGCGCATCGCCGATGCCTGCACCCGGCTCGACGATTCGCTGTGCGTCGCCGCCCTGTACCGCTGCCTGGTGCGCCTGTGCGTGCGCCGGCCCGACCTCAATGCCGGCCTCGACAGCGTCTCGCGGGCGCTCGCCTCGGAGAACCTGTGGCGGGCCCAGCACAGCGGCGTGCGTGCGACGCTGATCGACGAGGCGAAGGCTGAGGCGGTGCCGTTCGCCGAGGCGCTGGAGGCGGTCCTCGCCCTGGTGGCGGAGGATGCGGACGCGCTCGGCTGTGCGGCGGATGTCGCCCGCGCCCGGGCGATCGTCACCGAGGGCACCAGTGCCAACGGGCAGGTCGGGGCGTTCGAGGCGGCGCTCGCCGACGGACAGGACGAGCGCGCCGCCTTGGCGTCTGCGGTGGACTGGATCGCCGACGCGTCCCGGTGATCACGTCCCTGTCACGTCGTCATCGCGAGCGCAGCGAAGCAACCCAGAAATGCGCCACATCCCAGGATCGCGCGCTGCCCTGGGTTGCTTCGCTGCGCTCGCAATGACGGCTCGATTTTTCGGTTGGAAACGCCTCAGCCCTTGTCGAACGGGTTCTGCGAGGTCCGCAGGCTCAGCCGGATCGGCGTGCCGGGCAGCTCGAACGCCTCGCGCAGGCCGTTCACCAGATAGCGGGTGTAGGATTTCGGCAGGGCGTTGAGCTGGTTGCCGAACAGCGCGAAATGCGGCGGCCGGCTCTTCACCTGGGTGGCGTAGCGGATCTTGATCCGCCGGCCCGACACCGCCGGGGGCGGGTTGCGGGAGGTCGCCTCGCTCAGCCAGTCGTTGATGCGCGAGGTGGAGATCCGCTTGTCCCAGACTTCGGAGGCCTGCACCACCGCCTGCATGAGCTTGTCGAGGCCCTCGCCGGCAAGCCCCGAGAGCGGCACCACCGCGACGCCGCGCACCTGCGGCAGCAGCCGGGTGCAATCCTCGCGCAGCTGCTTGAGCAGGCCCGGCTGGTCGGCGACGAGATCCCACTTGTTCAGGCCGATCACCACGGCCCGGCCCTCGCTCTCGACCAAGTCGATGATGGTCAGGTCCTGCTTCTCGAACGGGATCGTGGCGTCGAGCAGCACCACCACCACCTCGGCGAAGCGCACGGCGCGCAACCCGTCCGAGACCGCGAGTTTCTCCAATTTGTCGTCGATCCGGGCGCGGCGGCGCATCCCGGCCGTGTCGTGGAGCTTGATCTTCCGGCCCCGCCACTCCCAATCCAAGGAAATCGAATCGCGGGTGATGCCGGCCTCGGGGCCGACGAGCAGCCGATCCTCGCCGAGCATGCGATTGATCAGCGTCGACTTGCCGGCATTCGGGCGGCCCACGATGGCGACCTTCAGGGAGCGGCCGCCGGGGGCGTCCTCGTCCTCGTCGTCCTCCGGATCGGGCTTGGGCAGGACGCCCTTGAGCGCTTCGTGCAGCTCGCCGAGGCCCTCGCCGTGCTCGGCCGAGAACGGGATCGGGTCGCCGAGACCGAGGGTGAAGGCCTCGTAGGCCCCGGCGAGCCCGGTGCCGCCCTCGGCCTTGTTGGCGATCAGGATGACCGGGCAGCCGGCCCGGCGCACCAGCTCGGCGAAGGGCTGGTCGGCCGGCAGCACGCCGGCGCGGGCGTCGATCACGAACAGCACCACGTCGGCGGCGAGAATGGCCGCCTCCGTCTGCATCCGCATCCGGCCCATGAGGGTCGCGGCGTCCGATTCCTCGAGCCCGGCGGTGTCGATCACCCGGAAGTGGAGGCCGCCGAACGCGACATCGCCCTCGCGCCGATCGCGGGTCACGCCGGGCCGGTCGTCCACGAGCGCGAGCTTCTTGCCCACGAGGCGGTTGAACAGGGTCGACTTGCCGACGTTCGGCCTCCCGACGATCGCGACGGTCGGCATATCCATGGTCTGTCTCGAAATGGTCGAAGAAAAAAAATCAGCGCGTGATCGGCGGGGGCGGGGCGGCAACCTCGGGCTTGGCCTCGGTCACGGTGACCGGGCCGCCCGCTACGAGCGCCGCGTAGACCTCGATCCGCTCACGCAGGTTCCGGGGTGTCTCGGGATCGGCGACCAGCTGGTCGAACCAGCGGCCGGCCTCCTCGAAGTCGCCCTTCTTCAGGGCGGCGAGGCCCAGCATTTCGCGGGCGGTGTGCCGGAACGGCGTACCGGCTGCGAGCCCCTGGAGGTTGGCCAGTGCCGGATCCGGGTTCGCGCTGTCGAGGCGCAGCAGCGCAGCGCGCAGGCGTGCCAGATCGCGCAGGCCGTCGCCCAGGCTGGTGTCGCCGGCGAGCGTGTCGAATTCCTTCGCGCCCGCCTCCGGGTCGCGCTTGCTGGTCTCGGCCGCCGAGCGGAACCGGGCGAGCAGGCGGTAACCGGCCGGGCCCTGGACTTCCAGCGCGTCGAAGACCTTGTCGGCCTCCGCAACCTTGCCTTCGCGCGCGAGGCGGTTGGCCTCGTCGAACTGCACCGATGCGGCCTCGGCGGCCACGCGCTGCTGGTTCTGCCAGTACCGCCAGCCGGCGACGCCCACCACCAGCAGCACGGCCAGCGCGATGATCACGCCGCTGTAGCGCTTCCAGATCTGAAGGATCCGGTCGCGGCGATAGTCCTCGTCGACTTCGCGGATGAACTCGTTGTTCTCGGCCATCATATCCCGGCCCGCGCCAATCGGCGGGCCACCTTGCACAGCTATCGAGCCCCGCGCCTAACACACGGGCGCCGGGTTGGCGACAGCGGGCGTGGGACGGCGGTGGCTCTCAGGCGGTTCCGGGCCAGACCGAGACGCCAATGAGCGGGTAATGCAGGTAGCGGGCGAAGACGAACCAGACCGCCGTCCCGATCACCAAAGCCAGGATGTCGTTGCGCCAGCCATGCGGGGCCGCGACGGCGCCGCCATGCTGGGCGACCACCGCTCCGGGCGCCAGCGCCCGACGCTTGGCGCTGATCCGCGCCGCCACCGCCCAGGCCAGGAAGCCGCCGAACAGCAGGATCGAGCCGAGATCGCCGTTGGCCAGGAGGTGGGCGGTCGCCCAGATCTTCACGGCGAGCAGCATCGGATGCTTGGCCTTGGCCCGGATATGGCCCGGCAGGTAGGCGGCGGCGAGACACACGAAGGCGAGCCAAACGAGCGTCAGGGCGAGGTGGCGCGTCCAGACCGGCGGATCCCAGACCGGGATGTAGCCACTGAGCCGGTAATCGTGGAAGCCGACCCCGATCAGCACGAGTCCGAGCAGCGACAGGGCCGTGTAGCCGAGCTTGTACCGGCCTTCGCCGATCTGGCCGACGACCGTGGCGCGCTGAGAGCGGACCATCGAGAAGGCATGCGTGCCGAGGAACAGCACGAGCCCGAGGATCAGGAGGAGCATGAAGGACTTTCGGGCGACGGTCAGGCAGCAAGTACTCTGTAACGGTTCTCAAGCGAATCTGGCGTGCTTTGTCCAGGCGTAGCCGGGACGCACCCGGATTTCGTCCATGGGCTTGGCGTACAGGATGGCTGGTGCGACGTGCGATGCGCCGCCACTTCTCCCTCCCCCCTCTGTGGGGGAGGGTGGGCCGGCCGTCAGGCCGGGTCGGGAGAGAGGAGCGACGCTTCCGGAGAGGTCGCGTCGCGTGCCACATCCTCCGGCGTCGCGCTGCCCCTCTCCCGACCCCCTTCGGGGGCTACCCTCCCCCGCAGAGGGGGGAGGGATCCGGCAGCGTTTCGCTCCACTCGCAGCCGCCCTCCTACCGCTCCTTCTCATCCCCCCGCCGGCCCGCGCCGCAGCCGAGCCGCCGCTATCCGCACTGACCCTGGTCGGGCCGCCCGCGATCGTCTTCAAGGCCGGGCGCGATGCCTGCGACGGCGCCGATGTCCCGGATGCGCCGGCCCGGGCGTTCCGGGATGCAACCGGGGCTGTGGCCCTGTTCGGCATGCATTATCGCAA
>Ga0182230_1000176_pt1 | contig 10420 bp, 9 predicted proteins | sample G6R1MG_28_FD_128384 | JGI IMG/M metagenome (GOLD analysis project Ga0182230, IMG submission 128384) | Miscanthus phyllosphere microbial communities from Michigan, USA - G6R1_NF_07NOV2016_LD1 MG | ecosystem: Host-associated > Plants > Phyllosphere > Phylloplane/Leaf | place: USA: Michigan...
CGATTCCTGCAGGTGATCGAGTGCCCAGCGGCCGTGGATATTCGCCCACTTCTGCGCGGTGTCGAGCGCTACCTGCGCCCGCCGTAGCGAGTCGGGCTGCTTCAGTTTCGGTAGTTTCGCGGACACTGAGTCCAGCACGGCGCGATCTTTCAGCCCCTTTTGAATCCACTCGTTGGCCACATGGCGCTGCACCTGGCAGCTGTTTTCGGCAGCGGGTAGTGCCGAGTTGAACAGCACGAAGTTGTTTTCCCAGTCGCGGTTTCGGTCGACGGTTTTGAACGAATACAGGCCGGCCACAACCGCCATCAGCGCGAGCAGTGGGGTGTAGCGTGCCAGGGCCGGTCGGGGCGATGCGTCGGCCGGTTCATCGGTAGTTGGCTGGCGGACGAGCAGTTTCTGTACCGCCCAGACGAAAACAAAGGCGAAGCCCATCACCGCTGCATACAGAAACCGTTCGGCGAAAATTCCGCCCCGTGCCCAGATAAAGCCCAGACCCGGCATCATCGTTACGAAGAACCAGAACAGGCCAAAGCCCCAGAGTGTACGCTTGATGAAGCCTTTCCAGGTTAGCCAGACCAGCACGAGCAGCGAGACAAACCCTGCCCATGTCAACAAGTCACCTTTACCGCCGGAAGGGATGATGTTGTACGAATAGTCGTACACCAGCGGATGCGGCAGAATCAGCAACCGGATGTAGTACATCAGGAATTTGAACGTTGTCGACTTCTGCGTTTTTTCGATGGCGTACGGGTAGTTGGCCCAGTCGACGGGTGGGTTACCGCTGAGCGTACCGATCATTTTCTGCTTCTGGTAGAAGAAAAGGGCGGCTACGATCAAAAAAGGCCACAGACTGATAAGCGATTGCCAGACGTTGCGCCGGGCAAACCAGTACTGCATAGCGGGAATCAGGGCGAGACTGACAACCGACGATTCTTTGGAGAGAAAGGCCAGGTATAAGGATGTACACGAACCGACGATCCAGCCCCATTCGGCTGTTTCCAGGTAACGCCAGTAGCTCAGCAGCATGAGCGAGATGAACAGGAAACTCAGAATTTCGTCGCGTCCTTTGATGTTGGCAACAATCTCGGTATGCAGGGGATGAGCGATGAATACCAGCCCAATCAGAAAAGCGATGATCGTTTGGCCGGGGAGCCACTTCTGCAATAATATAGCGATGACTGCGCCGGTCAGGCCATACAACACAGCGTTGATCGCGTGACTAATGCCGGGCGCAGTGCCGAAAAATTCCTGTTCCAGCGCAAACGTAATCAGCGAGAGCGGGCGGTAGTAGCCCAGTGAAATATTGCTGAAGTGCCAGAATTCCGTACGCATCAGATCCGGAATACCGGCGATACCTTTACGAACGAACAGGTTTTGTTCAATCGCAGCAATATCGTCCAGGGCGTACTGATGGCCGAACGTGTTAGCATACAGTAAGACACCCAGCACGGCTAAAACAGCGACAGGCCACCAAACGTAGGGTCGAGTGTCGATGGGCAGATCGGATTTGGCAGGTGTTGATGTGGACGGTATGGGGCGCGTAGGTTGCCGAACAGCAGCATCGGCGGGGCGGGTGGCCGCTGGCGTCGATGGCTTGGGAACGGCGGGCCGGTTCGTCCGGTCGGTGCTGGGTCGGTCGGTTGGATTACCAGCGGGCTTTTTTTTGGACATGAGAGCAGAAAAGCGTCTGTTTCAGATCAGTTTAGCGGTAGCGGTGCGGGACTTATTTTTCCTACGTAAAGGTCATCAGGAATGACAGTAAAATCAATTCAGCGTTTTGGTATGAAAAAAACAATTCTCTTTTTTCTTTCGATTAGTCTGTTTGTCAACGGCTGTCGGCGACCGGTATTGCCGCAGGGGCAGATCCCGCCAACTAGCAGTACGGAGCCTACCCGCGACGATAATCTGGCGTTGGGCAATCCCACGGCTGGCCGTCCCGAAGGCCCCGACAACTTTCTGGTCCGACGAACTACGTATGCGTTATCCTATAACCGGCAGCGGGGTACCGCCAACTGGGTAAGCTGGCATCTGAGTCAGGCCTGGAAAGGGGCTGCTCAGCGAACCAACGAATTCAGGCCTGACCCCCTTATCCCGGCCGGATGGCCCATCATTCGGACGTCCGATTACACGAATACCGGCTTCGACCGGGGGCATCTCTGCCCGTCTGATGATCGGGATGGGTCGCCCGAAGACAATGCCACCACCTTCTTTTTATCCAACATCGTGCCACAATCGCCCCGGCATAATCGGGAGGTGTGGCGCTTGCTGGAAGAGTTTGAGCGTAAGCTGGTCGACGGTGGTAACGAAGCCTATGTCATTGCCGGACCGACTGGAACGGGCGGTACTGGCCAGAATGGGGCCGCCAACACGATTGCGAACGGGAAGATTACGGTACCGGCGCTGCTCTGGAAAATCATCGTTGTTTTACCGGTCGGTACCGACGATCTGAACCGCATCAACAGTAATACGCGGGTCATTGCCGTCGGTATTCCGAACGAACCATCGGCCGCCGATAAACCGTGGCAGGCATACCTGACGAGTGTCGATGCGCTGGAAAAACGCACTGGCTACGATTTTCTGTCGAACGTTCCCGCGGATATTCAGCGGATTATCGAAGCTCGCATTGACGGAAGAAGCAGCTAGTAGGCAAAGGCATTAACGAAAAACACCGGGATGAAACCTGGCGCAAGATGAGATTCATCTGTGTTTGCGCCGGGTTTCATCCCGGTGTTTTTTCTGGCTAACTGACTACCGAACGTTAGGCTGCAACTGGCTCGGCTACGGCCAGTGGAATACGCTGCGTACGGCTGCGAAGCAGGTCGATGGCTTCCTGCTCGTCGGCAAATGCGCCGTTGAGATTGACCATGTGCTGGGCCAGCCGGTCGTAGCGACGGCGCATCAGCAGGAAAAAGATTTGCAGAAAATCCAGACCGTCGAAGACCACGGCCTTGTGCTGCGCGTACTTATCGATTGTTTTCTGGAAAAAGACAGGGTGTTCGGTCCAGTGCATGGCCGGGCGGATGTGATGGCTGATGTGGTAGCCGTCGTTCCAGCATTTCTTGTTGTATTTTACGTTGATGCACGTAATGCTGTTTTTGTAGGCGTTACCGGGATCTTCGCTACAGACGAAAGCATGCTGTGTCCAGTTGCCGAGCATGGCAATCAGGCGGTAAATGAACATAGGCAGAATAAATACCGCAACGGCAGCGGGCCAGTTGACAAAGCACAGGGCAATGCAGAAGGCAAAAAAGAAAAGCTCCCCATACATGGCGCGTTTGGCCAGTTTGCTGCGGTTTTTCCAGTGCAGATACCCAACCAGCTCGTGAACGCCCAGCAAAAGAAACTGCCCGAAGTAAGCCAGAAAGCTGCGCAGGCTATCCCGCTGATAGGTCATCGTGCTGCTCTCATCATCTTCGAGGTTATTCTCCGAGTGGTGCATGCCGATGTGGTGACTGTAGTACGTTTCGGGCGAATGACCAAAGAACGGAGCCAGTATCCACGGAATGTACTTGTTCAGCCAGTCGTACTCGGATTTGAAGAACTGCCGGTGGCTCGTGCAGTGTAGCATCAGTCCGAATGGCCCTTTAAACACGAAATTGCTAATGTAAAAATGAACGGCTGCCACACCCCACCACAAAGCACCGCTGATAAACGGCATGAACAGCAACACGGCCAGCGGCACCAGCGTCACTGTAAGTTTGATGGTCAGGTAGGCAAACGGCAGATCACGCTCGTCCTTAAGGAGGGTCAACAGTGCCCGGTCAAGTCGTGAATACGTTTTTTCTACGAATGTGGGGTCGCTGATGGGGCCAAGGGTCTTCATGCAACTACGGTAGAGGGGGAGGGGGTTAAAAAAAATAACCGGCGGATGGTAAACAATCCGCCGGTTATCAACAGGTGCTTATGCCTATAACGAAGCAAACCTGAATAGATTTGATCCTGTACCAGCTACAAGCCGCTAAATGATTCGCAAGGGAATTCGCTTTGAACGCAAGTTCTTACTATTTACCGCGAATCCATTGACTAAGAAAAGAATTATTTTTTTTCGACGGCGTGACCACCGAACTCGTTCCGCAAGGCAGCGACTACTTTCCCCGTGAATGTATCGTCCTGAAGTGACCGGTAGCGCATCATGAGCGACAACGCGATAACGGGCGTTGGAACGCCCATGTCGAGTGCTGCTTCCAGCGTCCACTTGCCTTCGCCCGACGAGAACATCCGGCCTCTGATTTCGTCCAGTTTGGGATCTTTACTGAACGCATTCTGGGTAAGCTCCATCAGCCAGCCGCGAATCACCGACCCGTGGCTCCACATCTTGGCGACTGCTTCAAAATCGATGGGGAACTCGCTCTTGTCCAGTACTTCAAAGCCTTCGGCGATCGACTGCATCATGCCGTACTCGATACCGTTGTGCACCATTTTGGTGAAGTGACCGCTCCCCGACGGACCGGTGTAGAGGTAGCCGTTTTCAACGGAGATCTGCGTGAATACCTCGTGCAGTGGCTCGATCACGTCAGCGTCGCCACCGACCATGGTGCAGGCTCCGTTCAAGGCGCCACTCATACCACCGCTCGTACCGCAGTCGAGGTAGCCAACCCCTTTTTCTTTCAGGTAATCGTGCCGACGGATCGAATCTTTATAGTGCGAATTACCACCGTCGATGAGTGTATCGCCTGCTTTGATGACGCCCAGTAGTTCTTCAATGACCTTATCGATCAGCGGACCCGCCGGAATCATCAGCCACAATACCCGCTTCTCAGGCAGGGCATCGTACAGTTCCTGCAACGTATAGGCTCCCTGCGCGCCCTGTTCTTTAATGGAATCAACCAATGTTCGGTTGACGTCGTAGCCGACTACGGTATGACCATGACGGAGCAGGTTCTTGACGAGGTTGAACCCCATCTTGCCCAGGCCAACAAATCCAATGTGCATAAAAATCAATGGTTAGTGGGTCTCAAATTGGTAAATTTTCCCGAATGGGTGACCAGCCCTTCGTTCTTTTTAACGCAACACTATGGGTTACAACCGAAAACACCCGGCAGAGTTCGATGGACATCGTAGTTTTAGACCAGGCCACGCTTCGTGAAAAGCCGGTGGTGTAGGCCTGCCTGCAAGCTGATGTCAGTGTAATCGTCACAGATCAAATCGCTTCTCCAGGTACCGGCCAACGGGCAGCGCCAGCAGGATACCAACGCAGACACCGACCGTATCAGCGATGGCGTCGGCCAGATCGCCCGACCGGTTGATGGGCATTACGGCCTGCCAGACTTCGATCAGGGCTCCGTACAGAATACCCGCCAGCAAGACCTTGCCGACACTTTGCCCGTTGAGCCGCCACAGGAAGCCGAAGGCGGCAAAGATGGCAATGTGCGTTAGTTTGTCGCGGTTCGAAATCGATTCCGGGACGTCGTCGCCCGGCAGCGAACAGCCAATAAACATGATGATTGTCCAGGCAATAGCGGCAGTCAGGATCAGCGTTTTTAGATTCATGGTATAGTTGGTATGACGGGCGGCTTGGTAAGCGACCGATGGCTGTTACACCGTCGCTTTCAACCGGCCAACGGTTAGCCACAGAAAGAAAACGATGAGGCTAAGCAGGTAAATAACGTTGCGGGAGTCGATCAGGCCACGGCCAAGTGCCCGGTATTGCTCGTCGAGCGCGAAATAGGCCACGTAGTAGCCGAGTCCGCCCAGCACCGACAGGCCAGCCACCGCGCCCAGTCCGATGTAGAGCAGAAAGCAGAGGAACACGCCCAGCACGAAGGCGACGACCTGATTGTCGTTGAGCGACGACGCCCACAGGCCGATGGCTACGAATACACCGGCGAGCAACAGCAAGCCCGTGTACGCCCCAAACACCCCCGCCGAATCAATGTTTCCGACAGGCGAGCCAAGTTGGTAGAGCGTGACGTAATACAGTAACGTGGGTAGTAGGGTGATGGCCACCAGTAACCAGCAGGCCAGAAATTTACCCCCAACGATACCCCACCGGCTGACAGGCTTGGTCAACAGCCATTCAAGAGTGCCAGTCCGTACTTCGTCGGCAATCGTACGCATGGTGATGGCCGGTACCAGAAACAGCAACACGTAGGGTGTCAGACTGAAAAAGGCCGACAGGTCCGCGTAACCGGCTTCCAGCAGACTCGTTTCCGGAAATACCCACAGCATCAGCCCGATCGCCGTCAGGAAAACGGCCATGATGATGTAGGCAATGGGCGACGAGAAAAACTGATTGACTTCCTTCCGAAAAATAGCCAGCACGGGAACGTAGAAAAAGGCGCGTCGATGAGCGACGCGCTGGATTAAAAGACGGGGCGGTTGCGACGAACGATAGCGGCTACGATCAGTGTCAGTAGTACGCCCATGATGATGGTACCAAACACCTGCGCCACGAAGACGAAGCCCGGTGCCTGAAATTTCTGCGCCATTTCCATCGCCTGCTCGATCTGTTCGTCGCTCATGTTCTGTTTTTCCAGCTGTTCACGGGCCATCTCCGTAGCTCGCTGCTGAATAGTCGGATCGATAACGACATTGTAGAACGTGATGAAAGCCGACGACAGCAAGCCAGCCACGGCTGACAGTAATGCACCGACACCCATGCCTTCACCGTACGTGATGAACCCTTCGTTTGCCCGGCGGTATTCAAGCAAGGCCAGTGAGATAAAGGCAACCATCGCCACAATCGTCAAGGCTGAAAAACCAGCGTTGCCCACCGGCGTGGTCATGTACATGATAAGCGTGATCAGGATCAGGACGAGGCCGAGAATGCCGCCCCATTTCAGGGCAAGGCGGGCCGAAGAAGGTTGTTCGTTCATGGTGGTTGCGCCAAAAGCGCGTTTAGGGAAGCATTGGTAACGGACAGAAAATCGGGTTACGGCTGTCGGTAGACACCATAGTCCTGTTTGCGAAATATCAACGAAATAATCAGCACCGGCAACACAGCCAGGGCGGTTTTCTTTGTCATCTCATCGGGAAGCAATACCCCCGGTGTCATCGAGCTGATTTTTTGCCACTGCTGGTTGAACGTCTCCGGCCCAAATTGATCGGTCAGCTGCTTTTTGCTGTCGAGCAGTAGCTGCTTGGAGTTGACAACGTACTCGGCAAACACGTCGGGACTGATAACCGTCACGAAAAAGTAAATGAGCCAGCCCGATAGCAGGGCGGCTATCGTATTCAGCACGTAACAGATCGTGATGCCCTCCCAAAGGTGCATCATGCCATGGCCCACATACTTCCGGTAGTACCAGACCGTTGCGACCATCATGATGATGACGATGCCGAAATCGAGCACGCGGATGTTGCCCAGCGGAGGAACGCCCAGTGCGTACAGCGCCAGAAAATAGATAAAGCAAAGAATTCCGGTGGCCAGACCCGCCAGTAGGGGGTACTTCAGCAGCGGATGGTTGAAATAAGACAGGAAGGCGTTCATAGTATTTTGGTCAAAGTCTGTGGTGCACTGGTTAACGGTGCTGTCAGGTCGGGTACGGGTGATAGATGACGTACCGCGCCGATAAAACGTGCGTTGGTACCGCAAAAACCTTGACCCTTAGCCCTTAAACAGTGTACATCGTACCGACCACGGTGCCTAACACCCGCCCGGTGAGGGGTTGGCCCAGAAACGGCGAGTTGTGCGATTTAGACAGCGTTTTCGCGTACGTCCACGATTGTGCGGGGTCAAACAGCGTCAGCATTGCCGGTTCACCCTCCGCTATGCGCAGCGCGGGCAGGCGGAGAATTTGCCGGGGGCGAGTCGACAGGCGGTCAACGAGTACCGACAGGGGCAGATCGCGGTTGTGCGTCATCAGCGCGGCAAAGACGGTTTCCAGTCCGATGATACCAAACTCGGCCATGTCGAACTCAAGGTTTTTGCTTTCCGTATCCTGCGGGGTATGGTCCGAGACGATCGCATCGATTGTACCATCGGCCAGGCCGGTCCAGAGGGCGTCGACGTCGGTCGCCGATCGAAACGGGGGCCTGACTTTCAAATTGGTATCGAAACTGGCTAGTGCCGTATCCGTGAAAACCAGTTGATGTACGGCTACATCGCAACTGACGGGTAGGCCCTGCGCCTTCGCCTGTCGGATCAGGTCGACTGACCGTGCCGACGACAGGGTTGAAAAGTGCAGCATCGGCACGTCGGTGGGTTGTGCATCGCCCTCCAGCACGTAGGCCAGTAAGCGCAGATCCCGCTCGACCATGATTTCCTCCGCCAGCGCGGGAATGCCTTTCATCCCCAGCAGCGTACTCTGCACCCCTTCGTGCATCTGTCCGTAGTGAGTCAGCGTCGTTTCTTCGGGCTGATTGATCAGTAGTCCGCCGATGGGTTGCAGGTATTGCAGCGTTTTAAGCAGCAGATCGGGGTTTTGCAGCGGATGCGTACCATCGGAAAACGCGACGGCCCCGGCATGGTGCAGGTCGATCATATCCGTAAAATCGACCCCGGCGGCTCCTTTGGTAATCGCGGCCATCGCGTGAATCCGAACAGCCTGTCCGGCGTTCATTCGTTGCACGTAGCCCAACGGTCCTTTCGCGTCGACGACGGGTTGCGTGTTGGGCAGCAGCACGATGTCGGTGAAGCCTCCGGCTGTCGCGGTTCGGCACACACTGGTCAGGTCTTCCTTATGCTCGAAGCCGGGGTCCTGCGCCAATACCCGCATGTCGATCCAGCCCGGCGATACGTGCAGATTGTCGGCGTCAACAACCCGTACGCCGTCGGGGGCCGGTACGTCGGTGCCAATCTGACGAATCAGGCCGTTTTCTATCAGCAGGTCGCAACGCTGCCCATTGTGGGCCGACGCTGCATCGACGATCTGTGCCGCGCGAATCAGTAGGTTCATGAAGAAAGTTGGTCGTTACGTTTTACAAAAAAAAGGCTCCCCGGCATGGTGCCTGATGGAGCCTTTTTTTCCGGTATGTACTAGAACGATCAGGCACCCACCAGTTCCTGATAGGCGTCGACGCTCAGCAGTGCATCGAAATCTGTATTGGCTGGTTTGATCTTGATGATCGAGCCGTCGCCGTACGGGTCGCTGTTGAGCAGTTCGGGCTTTTTCTCGACCGCGCTGTTCAGCTCCAGAATCTCCCCGTCGATGGGCAGAAAAAGGTCTGATACGGTTTTAACGGCTTCGACCGAGCCAAACACCTCGCCCTGTGCCAGTGATTGACCAACCGACGATACGTCGACAAAAACGATGTCGCCCAGCTCATGCTGCGCAAAATCAGTGATGCCTACAACGGCCGTTCCGTCTTCTTCCAGCCGAATCCACTCATGATCCTGCGTGTATTTCAGTTCTGCGGGGAAATTCATTTCGGGTACGTGATTTATGGCCGCAAAATACGACATCTGAACCCGTATTTGCAACGAGTAGCCCCATTCTGTTGCGACACCGGACACGCTGCCGAACGAGCTGGTACCCTAACGTTCGGTGGCGATCGGCAGCGGGAACAGCTGATTGCGGCTGTTCACCGCTTAGTAACGTCGCTGTCGTGACTGCCTAATTTTCAATACTTTTGCGCCTTTTCCTAAACTGATGAAGGGCACCCGTTTACTTGTTTTTTTACTCCTTGTTGTTCAGGCGTCGTTGCTGCGCGCTCAATCGGCGTGGGTGGTGCTGGACTCGATCAGGACGCGACCCGATACCGTACAGATAAAAACCTGCCGCAAATTAACGAATCGATTTATTGACGAAGGGCGATTCGATGCAGCTGATTCACTCATGCAACATGCACGGGAACTGGCTACGCAAAATGGTAAGCCCCATGTAGTAGGGGGCGTGTATCGGTCATTGGGATACGTGGCCAAACAGAAGGAACAGCTTCCCAAAGCACTTGCGTATTTTCAACAAGCTATCGCGCTACAACGACAGGCGGGTGATCACGAGGAAGTATCGGCCCTTTTGTTGATGATTGGAAACGTTTACGAACGCGCGGGCGATGAGGTTAACCGGGGTAAGTATTACCAGGCGGGGCTGGAGGAAGCACGACGGTATCGACTGGTCGAGGCCGAAGCTGACGCACTGTCCAGTTTGGCTAATTTCAATGACAACCCGGCTCATCGGGCCGAATCGCTGGCCTACAGTGAGAAGGCGCTTCGGTTGTTTAAGCAACTCAACGACGACTGGGGGTACTATGTGCTGTTGCTAAACCGGGCTATTACCCAGAAAAATGCCGGTCAGCTAAAGGAATCAGAGCAGGCTTACCGGGAGTGTCTGCGCTGGGCAGAGGAGATGAATCAACCCGCCGTTAAAGATCACGTATATGTCAACCTGCCCAATACATTGTTATTGCTCAATCGGACGGCAGAAGCTAAATCGTACGCTAAACTAATGCTGGAGCGAGCGCCCCGATCTAGCGAGCCAGTAAACATGCAGAAGGAGATATACGATATTCTGACGCGTATCGCTGAAAAAGAAGGGGATTA
>Ga0182230_1000177_pt1 | contig 10414 bp, 8 predicted proteins | sample G6R1MG_28_FD_128384 | JGI IMG/M metagenome (GOLD analysis project Ga0182230, IMG submission 128384) | Miscanthus phyllosphere microbial communities from Michigan, USA - G6R1_NF_07NOV2016_LD1 MG | ecosystem: Host-associated > Plants > Phyllosphere > Phylloplane/Leaf | place: USA: Michigan...
GATGAACAGCAGCGCGATCATGATCCAATGCGGCGTGTCGGCCGTATAGAGCCCGTTCACCGCCAGGAAGGCCGAGGCCAGCACGGCGTTCGAGACCATCACGGTGCGGAAACCCAGACGGCGCAGGATCTTGGGCGCCAGGGCCTTCACGAACATCGCCCCGGCCGCAGCCGCGAAGGTGATCAGCCCAGAATGCAGGGCGTCGAGCCCGAACCCGACCTGCAGCATCAGCGGCAGCAGGAACGGGATCGCCCCGGTCCCGACCCGGAACAGGCTGCCGCCGAGGATCGCCACGCGAAACGTCGGGCGGTTCATCAGGTCGAGCCGCACGATCGGATGGGCGACTCGCCTGGCATGCATGAAATACAGCGGCAGCAGGACGGCGCCGGCCGCCAGGCAACCCCAGGAGACCGAGGCCGGCAGGAGATGGCGGCCCATCGAGGCCAGCCCCAGCATCAGGGCGGCGAGGCCGGTACCGAGCAGGAAGAACCCGGCGATGTCGAGCGGCGGCCGCTCCGGCTCGCTTATGTCCTCGAAATAGAGGCTCGCCAGCACGATCCCGGCGCAGCCGATCGGCAGGTTGATGAAGAAGATCCAGCGCCAGTCGAACCACGTGGTGATCAGCCCGCCCAGAGGCGGCCCGAGCACCGGGCCGACCAGGGCCGGGAAGGTCAGGTAGGCGAGCGCCGTCACAAGCTGCGATTTCGGCACGCTGCGCAGCACCACGAGGCGGCCCACTGGCACCATCATCGCCCCGCCCATGCCCTGGAGGAAGCGCGCCGCGACGAACCACGCCAAACCGTTGGCGGCCGCGCAGGCCAGGGACCCGAGCATGAAGACGACCAGCGCGGCCCGGAACACCGTGCGCGAGCCGTAGCGGTCGGCCATCCAGCCGCTCACCGGAATGAAGATCGCCAGGCTGACCAGATACGAGGTCAGGGCCAGCTTCAAAGCGATCGGATCCTCGCCGAGGCTCGTGGCGATACTGGGCAGCGCCGTGGCGATCACCGTGGAATCGGTGTTCTCCATGAACAGGGCCGTGGCCACCGTCAGGGGGACGATCCAGAGCGGTTTTGCGTTTGGCGAGGGCATCGGACAGCAGACGCGTAGCGCGCCGGGACGGTTGCACGGCGGGGCGGCGATCTCGCACGGTCGTGTTTCGCGCCTGTATCCGCAACGCAACAGGGGTTGCATCGTGACCGAACACCACCTTTTGCGCGGGTGGTCCAATGGCTACGTTTGGCGCGAGCGGTCTTCCGGCCGTCGATCCCGGCACGGTGCCGGCCGCGAGACCCTTGATGCAGCCCTCTCCGAGCAAGCGCCGTTCCCTGTCGCGGATCGCCGCCGCCGTCGCGCTCATGTCGACGGTGGCAGCCTGCGGCACGGTGCTGCTGAACGACCGCGGTTCGCTGACGCGCTACGACCGCCTGCAGGCGAGCACGGCGGTCGCGTCGGCGTCGCGGCTGTACGTGGACCGGCCGGCGCTCGCGAAGGCCCGCACCGTGCGGATCATCCCGACGGCATTCCACGCCGATGTCGCGGGCGCCGCGCCGCTGACCCAGGCGGAGCGCCGCCTGATCGCCAACGCCGCCGACCGGGCGCTCTGCTACGACCTGTCGCTGCGCTACGACGTGGTGACCGGCCGCGACGCGGATCTCACCGTCCGGGCGCAGGTCACCCGGGTCGAGCCCACCGACCTTCTCGGCGCCGGCGCCACCATCGCAGGCTCGGCTGGCGTCACGGTCGCCTCGCAGGTCGGGCTGAGCGCCGTCGAGGGCATCGGCCGCATCCCGATCCCGCGGATCCCGATCGGGCTCGGCAGCCTCACGGTCGAGGCCGAGGCGCTGGACCGTCGGCGCGAGCAGCGCGCCGCGATGGTCTGGGGCGGGGCGGCGAACTCGTTCACCAGCCAGCCGCGCTTCTCCCGCGCCAGCGACGCCTACGATCTCGCCGGGGAGTTCGGCCAGGATTTCGGCTTCATGCTGGCAACAGGTGACGACCCGTTCAACGCCCCCAACACCCTGCCGACTTGGGACCGCATCCGGGTGACTACGCTCGGCGAAGCGCCCCTCGATCCCGATTGCGAGGCCTACGGCCGCGCGCCGGGTATCGACGGCATCCTGGGCGACTATATCGGCCTGCCGCCCGAATATACCGACAAGGGTCCCACCGCTCCGGCGACGCGCTGACCGGGTCGGCGTTGCAAAAAAGCGGGGGAGCCATGCGCGATTTCCCGCTGCGACGCGGCGACGGTGCATTGGCGCAGCCGCGGACCCCATGATACTGGCCCTTGCCAACCCGATCCCGCTGCGCAGCCCCCGCGAGCGCGGCCGTCCGAGGAAAGTTGGCACATGGCCCGAGTCGATTATGCAACGATCATCGAGGGCCTGACCTTCGACGACGTGCTCCTGCGGCCCGCCGCCTCCTCGGTGATGCCGACCGAGGTCAACGTCGCGACGCGGCTCACCCGCACGATCCCGCTGAACCTCCCGATCCTCGCCTCCGCGATGGACACCGTCACCGAGGCGCCGATGGCCATCGCTATGGCGGCCAATGGCGGCATGGGTGTGATCCACCGCAACCTGGAGCCGGCCGAGCAGGCCGAGCAGGTCCGGCTCGTCAAGAAGTACGAGTCCGGAATGGTGATGAACCCCATCACCATCCACCCGGACGAGACCCTCGCCGACGCCTTCGAGGTGATGAAGCGCAACCGCATCTCCGGGATCCCGGTGGTGGAGCGCGGGCCCAACGGCTCCCGGGGCAAGCTGGTCGGCATCCTGACCAACCGCGACGTGCGCTTTGCGACCAACTCCGCCCAGCCCGTGGCCGAGCTGATGACGCGGGACCGGCTGATCACGGTCCGCGAGGGCGTGACCCAGGACGAGGCCAAGCGCCTGCTGCACCAGTTCCGGATCGAGAAGCTGCTGGTGGTCGATGACCATTACCGCTGCATCGGCTTGATCACCGTCAAGGACATCGAGAAGCGCGTCACCTACCCGTTCGCCGTGAAGGACGAGCAGGGTCGCCTGCGGGTGGCCGCTGCCACCACCACCGGCGATAGCGGCTTCGAGCGGGCCGAGCGTTTGATCGATGCAGGCTGCGACGTGATTGTGGTCGATACCGCCCATGGCCACTCGATCAAGGTGCTCGACGCGGTCGCCCGGGTGAAGCAGCTCTCCAACGCCGTGCAGGTGATCGCCGGCAACGTCGCCACCCGCGAGGGCACGAAGGCGTTGATCGATGCCGGCGCCGACGCCATCAAGGTCGGCATCGGCCCGGGCTCGATCTGCACGACCCGGATCGTGGCCGGCGTCGGCGTGCCCCAGCTCACCGCCCTGATGGAAGCCGTGGAGGCCGCCGGCGAGGCCGACATCCCGGTCATCGCCGATGGCGGCATCAAGTATTCCGGCGACCTGGCCAAGGCGATCGCTGCCGGCGCTTCGGTGGCGATGCTCGGCTCGCTGCTCGCCGGCACCGACGAGGCCCCCGGCGAGGTCTTTTTGTATCAAGGCCGCTCGTACAAGTCGTACCGGGGCATGGGCTCGGTGGGTGCCATGGCCCGCGGGTCGGCCGACCGGTACTTCCAGGCCGAGGTCAACGACACCCACAAGCTCGTGCCCGAGGGCATCGAGGGCCAGGTTCCTTACAAGGGCCCGGTGGGCAACGTCCTGCACCAGCTCGCCGGCGGCCTGCGCGCGGCCATGGGCTATGTCGGCGGCGCGACCATCCCGGATTTCCAGGAGCGGGCGCAGTTCATCCGCATCACCAATGCCGGCCTGCGCGAGAGCCACGTGCACGACGTGACGATCACGCGCGAGAGCCCGAACTACCCGTCGCGGACCTGAGGCTGGGTTTTTCGCAGGCGCCACGCGCGCTCTCGCGGGTCGCGGATTTATGCATTTCGTTCGGCCATAAACGCTGAAAGCACCACGCGTTTTCCCCTCCCCCTTGTGGGGAGGGGCAGGGATGGCGCCGGATGTGGCTGGGCGGTGCCTCCTGCACCACCCCCACCTCCAACTCCTCCCCACAGGGGGGGAGAGCGCATCGCGCCTGATACGGGCCAAGGTGTAAACGTCGGACCCCCGCACGGGAGACCGAACTGGCGATCGGCTGGCCCTTCGCGAAGCGTCGCCACCTTGACTCGATGCTGCCGGCGACCTTCGATGGTCGAGCCCATCTGACCCGATACGGCCGACAAGTCCGACCCGGAGTTTCCCAATGCGTACGCTGATCGTCGGAGCCGGGGCGACCGGCGGCTATTACGGGGCGCGGCTCGCGGAATCGGGAGCCGACGTCACCTTCCTGGTTCGGCCGGCCCGGGCGGGGAAGCTGGCGGCGAACGGGCTCGTGTTGCACTCGCCGCTGGGCGACCTGCATCTGGCCGCCCCGTCCACCGTGACGGCCGACAGGCTGGCCGAGGCCGGGGCGTTCGATCTCGTCCTGCTGTCGTGCAAGGCCTACGACCTCGACAGCGCACTGATCGACCTGACGCCCGCGGTGGGGCCGCAGACCGCGATCCTGCCGGTGCTGAACGGCCTAGCCCATCTCGACGCCCTCGATGCCAAGTTCGGCGCGGAACGGGTGCTGGGCGGTTCCTGCGCGATCGCGGCAACCCTCGCGCCGGACGGGGCGATCCGGCACATGAGCGAATTGTGCAGCATCACCTACGGGGAGCGGGACGGCTCGCGCTCCGCTCGGATCGAGGCGGTCGATGCACTGATGCGTGGCCTGAAGTTCCAGGCGCGGCTGAGCGAGGTGATCCTGCAGGAGATGTGGGAGAAGTGGGTGTTCCTCGCGACCCTCGCGGGCGCCACGACCCTGATGCGGGCGGCAGTCGGCGATATCGTGGCGGCGCCCGGCGGCGCGGCGTTCATCGCGGCCCTTCACACCGAATGCACCGCCGTGGCCGCGGCGAGCGGGTTTGCGCCGCGCGGCGTGGTTGCCGAGCGGGCGCGGGCGCAGCTGACGGCCCCGGGCTCGACCTTCACCGCCTCGATGCTCCGCGACATCGAAAATGGCGGCCGGATCGAGGCAGACCACGTCATCGGCGATTTGATCGCCCGCGGCGGCCGCTTGGCCCCGGAGGCGGCATTCCCGGTGCTCGCGCAGGTCTATGCCGGGCTGAAGGCCTACGAGGCCCGGCGAGCGCGGGAAGCCGCCTGAGGCGATCCCACCCATCACCGGAGAATGAGGGGGCGGGCGGGATCAGCGCAGGTCTCCGACCGGGTCTCAGTAGCGGCCCGGTGGCGGCGGGGGTGGGTTGCCGTATTCGAGCTGCGTCTTGGCATCCAGCGGCCGCCGCGGCGGCGGGGTGAAATCGGGGGCGGCTGCCGGGGCGCTGGCGCAGGCGGCGAGTGTGGCGGCGACGAGCCCGGCAACGGTGCCGGCAAGAGTCACGCGGACGACAGAAGACATGATCTGAGGCACTCCCGGCCATGCCCCCGTGGCGGAACGCTCTGGCCCGCGACGGGAGGATGCCATACGACACGGGCCAGCCCCGCGCCGCGGGACCGCCCACGATCCGGTCTGGACCGCGATCGTGCTGGAAGCTCGGCCGTACCGTGGCGGCATCGTGGGCCAAGCGTGGCCGTTTCGCGTCGGCCTCGACCCATTCAAAAGGATCCGGACCCTGACCCCCGCCGCCCGCTGCTCCGCCGCCATCGAAGTCCTGACCGATATCACGGAGCGCCGCCGCCCGGCCGCGGACGCGCTCAAGGACTGGGGCCTCGCCCACCGTTTCGCCGGCTCCGGCGACCGGGCTGGGATCGCCAGCCTGGTCTACGATGCCCTGCGCCGGCGGGCGTCGGCCGCCTGGATCATGGGCTCGGAGACGCCGCGCGCCGTGCTGATCGGCTCCCTGCGGCTGCAGCAGGGGCTCGCCGCTGCCTCGGTGGCGGCCCTGTTTTCGGGCGAGCGCTTCGCCCCGGAGCCGCTGAGCGATGACGAGCGCGCGCGCCTCGAATCCGGCACGCTGGACGACGCACCGCCCGAGGTGGCGGGCGATGCCCCGGCTTTCGTGCTGCCCGAACTGACAGCCGCTCTCGGCGACGACCTGATTCCCGAGTTGAAGGCGCTGGCCCGGCGCGCGCCCCTCGATATCCGGGTCAACGCCCTGCGGGGCAGCCGTGATGACCTCATGCCGGCGCTCAGCGCCTTCGATGCCGCCCCGACCCCGCACGCGCCGCTCGGCGTCCGGATCCCGATCGGGGCCGACGGCCGCGGCCCGGCGCTCCATGTCGAGGCCGAGTTCCTGGACGGCTGGTACGAGATCCAGGACGAGGGCTCACAGCTCGCGGCCCTCCTGGCGGATCCCAAGGCCGGCGAGACCATCGTCGATCTTTGCGCAGGTGGTGGCGGCAAGACCCTGGCGCTGGCGTCCCAGACGCGGAACGGCGCCCGCCTGATCGCCACGGACGGCGATCCGCGCCGGCTCGCGCCGATCCACGAGCGCCTGCGCCGCTCCGGGGCCGAGGTCGCGGTGCGGACCCCGCGCAGCGGCAAGGCCCGCGCCGACGTGCTGGAGGATCTCGACGGCCATGTCGATCGGGTTCTGGTCGACGCGCCCTGCACCGGCTCGGGCACGTGGCGGCGCAACCCGGACGCCAAGTGGCGGCTCCGCCCCGGCAGCCTGGCGTTGCGCATCGCCGAGCAGTCGCAGGTCCTCGACCGGGCGGCCAAGCTGGTCCGGCCCGGCGGGCGGATCATCTACATCACCTGCTCGCTCCTGCCCGCGGAGAACGACGCCGCCGTGGCCGGCCTGCTGTCGCGCTGGCGCGGGCGCTTCGATGCGGTGCCGGCCGAGACCGTCCTGGCCGCGGGACCGCCGAGCCTGGCGGCGTCCGTCCGCCACACCGAACACGGCCTGCAGATGACGCCGCTGCGGACCGGGACCGACGGCTTCTACGTATCCGTGATCACCCGGCGCGACTGAGGACGCGCGGTTCCGGAACCGGCACCGCCTCCTCCGACGTTGGGCCATGGATGTCCCAGGAGATCGCCATGACCGTATCCGTCCGCCGCGTCGTCCGGCCCCGGTCCTGAGCCTCGCCCGGGACCGGTTCATGCATCTCGACCGCCGCCTGCTGCTCGCCGGCCTGACCACCGCCCTTGGCCTGCGCGCGGCCAAGTCCCAGGAGAGACCGCCGGAGCCGGCGCCGCACGAGGCGATCCGCGCCCTGCCGCGCTCGCTGCCCGGCGCCGATCTCCAGGTGATCGATCTGTGGCCCGGGGATCCGCCGGGGGGCGGCAGCGGTCCGGATCCCGACGGCTACCGGTACGTCGAGGGCCGGTCGGGGGACGTCACCCGGGTGGCCAAGCCCTGCCTGCTGGCGATGCGGCCGGCCAATCCCAACGGCGCGGCGATCATCGTGGCGGCCGGGGGCGGCTACCAGTTCATCGCGTTGGGCAACGAGGGCGTGCCGGTCGGACGCGTCCTGAACGCGGCGGGGATCACGGTCTTCCTGCTGGTCTACCGCCTGCCCGCGGAGGGCTGGGGCGCGGGGCCCGACGCGCCAAGGCAGGACGCGCAGCGGGCGCTGCGGCTGGTGCGGGCGCGGGGCCAGGAATACGGTATCGACCCGGCCCGGGTCGGCGTGCTCGGCTTCTCCGCGGGCGGCCACCTGATGGGCGAGACCGCGGTGGGCACCGCGAGCGACCTCTACGCCCCGGTGGACGAGGCCGACGCGCAGCCGGTCCGTCCGACGCTCGCCGGGCTGATCTACCCGGTCATCACCATGCGCAAGCCGTTCGATCGCACCGCGACGCGCCGGATCCTCGTCGGCGACGAGGTCACGCCGCTCGAGATGAAGACCTACTCGGTGGACCTCCAGGTCGGGCCGGAGACGCCCCCGACCTTCCTGGTCCAGGCGATCGACGATCCGGTGGCGGTGGCCGACCATCCGCTGCTGATGTTCTCGGCGCTCCGCAAGGCGCGGGTTCCGGCCGAGCTGCATCTGTTCGAGCAGGGCGGCCACGGCTTCGGGCTCGGCGCCCCCGGCACGCCGGCCGCCGCCTGGCCCGGCCTGTTCCTGGCCTGGATCCGGCTGCACGGCTTCCTCAACCGATGACCTGAGGAGATCAGTCCTCGCGCAGCCGGTGGAGCTTGGCCACCTTCGGGCGGCTGGTGCGGAACTGGCCGCGCTCCACAGCCACGAACACCACGATGACGATGGCGATGATGCTCAGCCACCAGATCGCCGTCAAGCCGACGCCCAGGCAGGCCACCGTGAAGGCGGCGGCGAAGCACCCCATCGCCCCCGGGATCAGCGCCGGGATGTCCCGGCCGCCCCGGCGGATCGAGGCGTAGAGCGCGAAGGCGGCTGCCAGCGCGCCGACGATGCCGAGCTCGTACCAGAACTCGAACAGGGCGGTGGTCGGCGCATTCAGCGGCAGCATGCCGACGAGGCGCCCGCGCAGGGCCGTCTCGAAGCCGTGGCCGGTGATGAGCCGCACGGGATCGGTGGTCACGACCTTCTGCCAGCTCTTCAGCGACAGCACCGCGGGCGCGAGCGGCCCGAGCAGGGCGGCGCCGATCGGGCGCGCCAGGAACGGCAGCAGCGGCGCCACGGCCAGCAGAGCGGCCGAGATCGTCGCGGTCAGCATCACGCCGAGCTTCGGCCGATAGCTCGTGATCGCGAAGGCGAGCGCCCCCACCGCCAGGGCGGCGATCTGCGTGACGTCGGGCTGGACCGTAAGCGCCAGGGCGACCAGCAGGGCGAGCCCGAGCGCCTCGCGGTCGCGCCGCCGGGACCGGAGCCAGGCGAGCGCCGGCCAGACGAGCAGGATCAGCAGGATCAGGCCGCGGTCGAGGGCACCGTCATCGTCGATGCCGGGGGGCGCCAGGTGGGCGCCGAACAGCCCCAGCACGATCGCCACGATCGAGCCGGCCACGACCCCGAGCGGCAGCAGGTAGAGGTTGGCCGAGCGCATCCGGTCGGGGAGGGCGAAATAGCCGAGCAGCGCCAGCCCGATCGTCGCCGCCAGATTGGCCAGCCGCTCCACCGCCGGGCCGAGGAAAGGCGTCCAGGTTAGGGACAGGACCGACCACAGCACCACCAGCATGCCGGCCAGGAAGGCCGGGGCGGTCAGCAGCCGGGACACGGCCGGGCGCACCGGGCGCTGGCGCCGGTCGATCGCGCTGGCGATGATCAGCAGCACGACGGCGATCGGCGCCAGGATCACTGTGGCGCGCCGTGCGACTTGCGCCAGCACCGGCAGGATGACGAACAGGCCGAAGAAGCCGATGCGCCGCAGCAGGGCGGCGGCGTCGAGCGCTGGATCGATCGTGGTGGGGTTCGACGCGCGGGGCATCTTGCGCCTTCTCCCGGACCGAGGCGGCCGGATCACGCTCGATACGCAAGCCCTGCGCAAGCCGCTGTAGACCCAGAGCAACACTCCCGGGTCCGCGCGCCGGGCCGGCGGCGGTTCAGGCCGTGCGGGTCGTCGTCCGCGGGCGCCGGCGGGCCAGCCGCAAGCCGAGATCGGACAGCACACGCCAGCCGCCCCAGGCGGCCAGGAATCCGATCAAGCCCGCGGCGAGTCCGTCTGCGTTGGTCGGGACCGCGGGGCTGAAATCCTGGTATGCGGCCTGTGCCACCGGCACGTCGGGGTCGCGCAGCATCGCCACCACCTTGCCGAGCGGGCTGGTTGCCGATGCGAGCGCCTGCTGCTGCGAACTCAGGCGGGCGAGCCGGGTGATATCGGCCTGGGCGGCCTCGCCGCGCCGGGCGACGAGCTGGTCGGGATTGGTGCGCAGCCGGTCGACCGCGCCCTCGCGGGTCGTGCCCGTCGCCTGCGCGTCCGATTCCAGCACCGCCACCTGCCGGCGCAGCTCGTCCACTGCGCCGCCCAGGCGCTGCGCATATTGCTGCGCGAATTCGGGCGCTTGAGCGGCGATCACGCCGCCGAGCAGGCCGAGAGCGAGGCCGAGAGTGCGGAACACGCGGAACACGTCAGACCCTCCGGTTCGAAGACGGGCCGTGGCCCCGAACGAAGGGCTACGGCCAAAGACAACACGAATCAGGCCGGCAGGGTCAGCAGGCCGGCCTGGCCGTCGGCACAGCCGAACAGCATCCGGTTGCCGCGCGCTTCCCAGGCGAGGGCCGTGATACCGCTCCCCTGGACGGCAGGCCGCACGAGCAGCTCGGAGGCATCGGTGAACCGCACCAGCAGGATACAGCCATCCTCGTAGCCCACTGCGAGGACGGGCGCCTTGGGGTGGAACGCCACCCGCGAGACCCGGGCCGGCCGGACGCCGCATTCCCGGGGCGCCTTGCCGGTGGGTCCCTCCTTCGAGTCGAACGGCCAGACGATCGCCGCCTCGGCGCCGCCGGTGGCAAGCCAGTTTCCGTCGGACGACCAGGACACCGACCGGACCTTGCCCGGATAGCCCGACATCCGCATGTGGCCGCGATCC
>Ga0182230_1000178_pt1 | contig 10378 bp, 12 predicted proteins | sample G6R1MG_28_FD_128384 | JGI IMG/M metagenome (GOLD analysis project Ga0182230, IMG submission 128384) | Miscanthus phyllosphere microbial communities from Michigan, USA - G6R1_NF_07NOV2016_LD1 MG | ecosystem: Host-associated > Plants > Phyllosphere > Phylloplane/Leaf | place: USA: Michigan...
CCGAACCCCTCCGTGGCCCGCCCGACCGCCGGTGCACAGACGGCGAGCACCGCCTGCGGAACCATGATGCAGGCTGCGACCAGCGCGGTCGCGGTCTCGCTGGCGCGGAGCGTCAGGACGCTGCCGACCAGCGGCATCATCGCCGCGTTGGCGAGGAAGAACAGCAGCATGCAGGCGCCGAAGCTCATGAGGCCCCGGTTGCCGAGGAGCGCCCGCAGCGCCCCGCGCCCACCGGTCGAGGCGGCGGCGGGTTCGGCGGCGGCCTGGACGCGCGTGCTGGCATCGATCTCGTCGGCGCGGATCGCCGAGAGCGCCATGACGGCGGGAATGCCGAGGGCGGCGGTGAGGTAGAAGACGGCGCCGTTCGAGAGGTAGTAGCCGCAGGCCCCCATCCCGGCGGCGGCGACGGCGTTGCCCAATGCCTGGAAGCTGGCATTGCGCCCCAGGCGCTCGCCGGCCCGCGCATGGCCGACGAGGCCGATGCTGATCGCGGCGATGGCCGGTGTGAGCACGCAGCTCGCCGCCGAGTGCAGCGCCATGGCGAGGAGCACGACGAGGAAGCTCGGCCAGACGGCGAGCGCGAGGGCGCTGCCCGCCACGGCGAGGGTGGCCACCGCCGCCGCGAAGCGCTTGGAGCGGGCGGCATCCACGAAGGCGCCCCCCGGCACCTGCCCGAGCAGGCCGACGAGGCTCCCCACCGTGAGGGCGAAGCCGATGTCGGATTGGGTCCACTTGGCCTGCGAGAAGTAGACGGCCAGGAACGGCCCGAATCCGGTCTGGAGGTTGGCCACGAAGAAGGCGAAGGCATCGAGGCCCCGCCGGCTCCCCCGGGAGACGACGGCCTCGGCCGGGGCGGGAGGCCCGGACGCCGCAGCCGCTTCCGGTACCGTCGCGAGCCGCTGGCGCGCCTCGGCCACCGATTCCTTGCGCGCGTCCGGGCGGTGGACGTCTCGGGCCGGTGTCGCGGGAACGGGGGGCCGTGCCTTCAATCCGGCCACCGTCATTTATCCGGAGCCTTTTCGGGCGCGGGCGCAGCGGGAGGGGCGGCCGGCGTCGCGGCGGGTGCGGCGGCGGGCGCGGCAGCGGGCGCGGCAGCGGGCGCGGACGGCGGCATCGAAGCGGGGGGCACGGCGGGGGCCGGCGGTCCCGCCGGAGCCACGCCGGCCTGCTCGCCCTCGGGCGGCATGCCGCTCGCCGGGCCGAGCACGACGATGGGCTCGCCCGACTTGTATTCCGGCGAGACGCGGACCTGATTGCGGGTGAGCGCCACCGAGAGACGGCGCTCCTTGCCGTCCGAGGCGAAGCGCAGGGCGCGCCAATCGACGGCGATCTTGCGGGTGCCGACGCCGAGGAAGCCGCCGAAATCGATGATCGCCGCGCGGGGGTGCCCCTCCTTGTCGATGATCACGTCGATCACCCGGCCGAGTTCGTCGCCCTGCGCGCTGCGGACGCTGCGGCCGAGGAGGCTCTCGTAATCCGAGGTGTCGAGGACCGTGGCGGGCGTGCCCTGCTGCGGCTGCGCCCCGGCGGCGGGCGCCGGAGGGTTCGCAGGCGGCGGCGCAGGCGTGGCGGCGGGGGGCGCGGCCGGCGCGGGCGTCGGGGCGGGTGACATGGGCGGAGGCGGGGGCGAGGCGCCCGGGCCGGAGGCGCCCTCACCGCCGGCGGGCGGCGTCTGGGCGGCAACCCCCGTCGCCCCCAGGGCGAGCACCAGGGCTGCGATCATCCGACTGGTAGTACGCACGCGTCGTCCTCTGCGAAATCCAATGGGCGGCCAGGCCGGAAGCCCTGCCGCCCGAATCCGGAGCGGCATGACGGCGATACCGTCGGACCTGGGCGAAGTTATGGATCAGGTCTGTGGGCTGAGGGCAACAGGGTGCGAGATCCGCGCCACATTCCCCCTCCCGCGCGCCCCGGGCGGCCCGCCCGCCCCCGGCGCGTCTGTTTTTCGCCGCAACCCCGGCTTAGATCCTAACAAACAGTTCGTGGGCCCTGGCATTGCGCGGCCCGCGCGAGGAACCGTCAATGTCCCGCACCCCGTTCCCGGCCCCCGTGCCTGCCCTGCTTCTCGCCGTCTCCCTGGCCGCCGGCGGCCTCGCGGGATGTCAGGCGCTGGGCGGCACGAATGGCGTGATGCCCGACACCGATGTCGGCCTGCCGCCCTCCATGCGCGGCACCATCCCCGGCCGGCAGGCGCGGACGGCGACCCTGGACGACGAAGGCCGCCCGCTGCCGGCCGCCCCGACCCGCAACATCGACATCCCGAAGAGCGCGGGCGCCGCGAGCCGATCCGCCGATGCGGGCGAGCGGCGGATCCGCCGCGACGAGCTGGAAGGCAGCGACGCCCGCGGCGGCAGCGGCTCGAACGGCATGGCCCCGTCGCTCACCCCCGGCGGCAGCGTCGGCCTCGGCGGCAAGTTCTAAGCGGAGGCGAGGCGGCTGCCGTAATATTCGTCCAGCCGCTTCTTGTAGTTCGGGTCGGCGAAACTGTCCTCGCCCGGCCCGTGGGTCGGCGCACCCGCCAGGGAGCCCGGGTCGATATCCACCACGTAGCCGCCGAGGTCCGTGCTGTAGCGCAGGGCCCGCCAGGGGAGCGCGTGGTGGTTCTCCCCGAGGCCCAGGAAGCCGCCGAAGGCCAGGACGGCGTAGGCCACCTGCCCCGACACCTTGTCGACCATGAAATTGTAGACCGTGCCGAGATGGCGGCCCTCGCTGTCGTAGACGGCGGTTCCCTCGACCTTGTTCGAGGCGATCAGGCGCGGCGTCTCGTCGAGGGCGACGCCCTCGGCGGCCGGATCGAGTTCCAGCGTGCCCGGCTTCCTGACGGCGCGTTCGGTCGGCAGATCGGTGGGCATGGTCCCTCCTCTGGCGCCCCGCGGAGACGCGGCGGGGGTGATGGAGGGGTTACGAGCACCGCCGCAACCGGTTCCGTCGCGGCGTTCGTGTGATTCGCGGGGGGAGCGGGTGAGCCCGGTCAGATCAGGACGCGGGCTTCCGGCGCCCGGCCGGTGTCGTCCCACCGCGTTCCGGCCGCCAGGGCGACGACCAGCGCCACGGAGAGCACCAGCGCGAGGGAGAAGATCGGTGCGAACATGTCACCGAGTCTTGCAAATCGCGGTTACGATAATGTTTCATATCCCAACCTATGCGATAAGATTCTGCTTCGGCACCCTTGCCGAACGGGCCGAAGGCCGGTCCGCCCTGTGGATTGAAGCGGTTAGCACCTACTTTCCCCTTGGAACGGGCGCGTCACCGCTTAGTTGATGCTGCTATGCTGACGCGGCGACGGGGCGCGGTTCGCCCCGGCGCGGTCCGAGCATCGGAGGATATTGATGGCGACGAAGACGGAGAAGGCTGCGCCGAAGGCGGCCAAGACCACCAAGGCTGCTTCTGAGTCCGCCCCCGCCAAGACCGCCAAGCCAGCTGCGAAGGCGGCGGCCGCGAAGCCGAACGCCCTTCAGCAGCCGCTGAAGCCCTCGGCCGAGCTTGGCGCCATCGTCGGCACCAGCCCGCTTCCGCGCGGCGAGGTGGTGAGCAAGGTGTGGGAATACATCAAGAAGCACAACCTGCAGAACCCCGAGAACAAGCGCGAGATCGTCGCCGACGACAAGCTGAAGAAGGTCTTCGGCAAGGACAAGTGCTCCATGTTCGAGATGAACAAGCACCTCGCGGCGCACCTGAAGTCCTAACGGCGCTTCTTGCCGGACCGGCCCGCGGGCCGGTCGCGGCAGATCCTGGCGTCATGCGAGATATTGCAGGACGCCGCCATCGACCCGCATGGCCGCGCCCGTGGTCGCGCTCGCGGCCGGGCTGCACAGATAGGCGACGAGGTTGGCGACCTCGTCCACCTTGGCGAGACGTCGGATCAACGATGTCGGCCGATGCTGAGTCACGAACTGGCGGCCGAGTTCCTCGCTATCGCCGGTCGCGCCGTCGCTCATCTGCTTGAGAAAGGTCTCGACGCCCTCGGAGAGGGTCGGACCGGGCAGGACGCTGTTCACGGTGACGCCGCTGCCGGCCACCGTCTGGGCGAGGCCGCGCGCGATCGAGAGCTGCGCCGTCTTCGTCATCCCGTAATGGACCATCTCGGTCGGGACGTTGAGGGCGGATTCGCTCGAGATGAAGATCACCCGGCCCCAGCCGCGCTCGACCATGGCCGGCGTGTAGGCGCGGGACAGGCGCACGCCGCTCATCACGTTCACGTCGAAGAAGCGCTGCCAATCCGCGTCCGGGATCTCGAAGAACGGCTTCGGCTCGAAGATGCCGGTGTTGTTGACGAGGATGTCGATGCCGGGGTTGGCCGTCACCAGGGCCTCGGCACCCGCCGCGTCGGAGACGTCCCCCACCGCCGCGAAGGCGCGTCCGCCGCTCGCCTCGCCGCGCAGCTTCGCCAGGGCGGCATCCACCCGCTCGGCCGTGCGCCCGTTGATGCCCACTTCGGCGCCGAGGTCGCAGAGCGCCCGGGCGATGGCGTAGCCGATGCCGCCGGTCGAGCCGGTGACGAGGGCCCTGCGTCCACTGAGATCGAGATCCATGATCGGCTTTCCCTGTGCCATTCACCCCGTGACGCGAAGGTGGGGTCGGCCGGGCCGGAGACCACTCCTACCCGTTCCGCTGCCAGCGCAGGGCACTGGTGCAGGCGCCGACCATGGAGAGCGCCACGGCCGTTGACAGGGAGAGTGTTACCGCCGAGCCCGCGCCGCTGCCATGGGTCAGCCCGAACAGCACCGCCACCAGGGCGGCGCCGAGGGATTGCCCGGTGAGCCGCGCGGTCGATTGCATGCCGCTGGCGCCGCCGCTGCGCTCGCGCGGGGCCGAGGTGACGATGATCCGGTTGTTGGGTGACTGGAACAGGCCGAAGCCGAGGCCGCAGAGGGTGAGCCGCCACACGATGTCGAGGACCGGCGCCCCCGTGGGCAGGGCGGCGACCAGGGCGAGCCCGGCCGCCATCACCGCGAGGCCGGCGCCGCCGAGCAGCCCCGGCGGGTAGCGGTCCGCGAGCCGCCCCGAGATCGGCGCCATCACCGCGACGGCGATGGGCCAGGGGGTCATGAGAAACCCGGTCTGCGTGCTCGACAGGTGGAGCACGTCCTGGAAGTAGAACGGCAGGGCGACGTAGGACGCCATCTGTGCCGCGAAGGCGCAGATCGAGGAGGCCATCGACAGGGCGAAGGCGCGGATCCGCAGCAGGTCGACCGGCAGGAGCGGCGCCGGCAGGCGGATCTGGCGGCGCACGAAGATCACCCCGAACACGAGGGCGGCGGCGATCTCGGCCGCCCCCCGGACGGCCCCGCCGGGATCGCCGAGCCCGTCGATGCCGACGATCAGCAGGCCGAAGGTCAGGGCGTTGAGGAGCGCGCTCAACCCGTCGAAGGGCCGGCGGCTCTCCGGGGTCGCGGGGAGGGTGCGGGTCGCGACGGCCAGCGCCAGCAGCCCCACCGGCACGTTCACGAGGAACAGCCACGGCCAGGTCGCCACGGAGAGGATCGCGGCGGCGACGGTCGGCCCCGCCGCCGAGGCCACCGCCACGACCAGCGCGACGTTCGCCACCCCCGCCCCGATGATCTTGTGCGGGTAGATGAAGCGCACGAAGCCGATGTTGACGCTCATGATCGCGGCGGCGCCCAGCCCCTGCACGATCCGCGCGGCGACGAGCAGGCCGAGGCTCGGCGCCAGGGCGCAGGCCAGCGAGGCGGCCACGAACACCGCGAGCCCCGGCAGATAGACGCGCCGGAAGCCGAAGATGTCGCCGAGGGCGGCGAAGGGCAGGAGGCTCGCCGTGACGGCGACCTGATACGAGTTGACCACGAAGATCGCGTCGGCCGGCTTCACCGCGAGGTCCTTGGCCAGGACCGGCAGCGCCACGTTGACGATGGCCCCGTCGAGCACGGCCATGGTCATGGCCAGCGCGATGGCGGCCATGGCGAGCCTCCGCTCGCGCAGCGGCAACCCGTCCTGCGGTTGCGGCGCGGCGGTCTCGGCCATGCTGGGCGCTCCTGCGGCGCCGCAAGGCGTCCGTGTCGGGGAAGGTGTGTGTCGTCTCGCGCAGGCGCACGGCAGCGTCGAGGGGTCTCGCGTGTCCTACGTCACCCGGCGGCCGCGACGGGTTCAGCCGGCACGGCGCCCGCACCGGACATAGGTCGAGGTGCCCTTGCTGCTGGTCCAGGTCAGGCGGTCGCCCTCCACGAGGAGGCGGACCTGGGACGACCAGCGGCGGCCGCGGTCGCTGCACTCGGCCGCCATCACCCAGGCGCCGCCGGCACGGTGGCCGTCACGGAAGCTGCAGAGGGTCTTGCCCGCCCGCGCCTTCTCCATCGAGATCGTCGCCGGCAGGTAGCCGCGCCGCCGCGAGGGGCTGAGGCAGGCGGCCGGGGTCGGCCCCCAGGTGCCGACGAACTCGGCCACCGGCAATCCGGGGCGCTTCGGGGCGACGGCCTGGATCGCGGCCGGGGCGGGCATGGCGGCGGCGACGGCCGGCACCTCTGCGGGGGCTTGCGCGACCGCCGGCATCGCCTCCGGCGGCAGTTCGGGCAGCACGGTGACGCGCTTGGGCGGCTCGTCGGCCCGGTGGGACGCCTCGGCGGAGACCAGGGGGCGGAAGGGCAGATCCTCCCGCAGGTAGGTGGCGCAATAGGCGAACAGCCCGCCCCAGCCCGCGACGAGCAGGGCCGGGATCGCGTAGCGCGCCCCGCCCTTCCTGGCGGGGGCGTCCGGTTCGGGCGGAGGCGGCGGCACGACGAGGGCGCTCATCCCCGGCTCGCCGAGGGCGAGCGGCGTGGGGAAGGTGGCGGCGGTCAAGGGGTTGTCCCGCCACGGGGCCCTGTCGAGCCTCATCTCCATGGCATCACCGCCCGAAGATGCCCTTCAGGAACTGGGCGGTGCGGTTGCGCTTGCGCTTGCGCTCCAGTTCCGAGGCGTCCTTGATCCAGGCGACCTGCACCACCCGGCGCTCGCCCTCGAAGGGCTCGTGGCCGTGCCAGGAATTGTCGGCGCGCAGGAAGGCGAACATCGTGCCCATGGTCGGCGGCACCTCGACGGCGAAGGGCTCGAAGTTCTTGCCGTCGTAGAGCACCCGCAGGCGGCCGGCGGCCGGGGCGTCCCAGGCATCGTTCATGTAGACGAGGAGCGTCAGCACCTTCGACGGGCCGTCCGTGTGGATGGCGCCGTACTTGAGCTGACTGCGCTTCATGATGGTGGTGAGGCGCGGGCAGGAGACCAGATCGATCCCGAACTTCTCCCCGAGGATGCGGGAGAACTCGTCGCTCTCCAGTTCGTCGATCAGCGCCTTGAACCGGCCCTGGAGGGAGACCTCGTCCACGGTGAGGTAGCCGGGCTTGCCGATCTCGGGGAAGTCGCGCCGGATCTCCTCGATCGATTCGCGGTTCAGGACGTTCGTGCCGAGGGTGTACGGATAGGGCTCCCGCGAGAGCGGCGCGGCGCGAATCGCCTGAACGTCGAGGATCGAGAGAGCCGTCATCGCTGGGTGTCCCTGGGTGTCGCGCTGTACGGAACGGGAATCACGCGGTGCGTGTCCTCGCAAGCGGATCACGTTCACAAATTGTTAGGGCCGCCGTGCCCGCGCCGGCTATTTAGGCGGCTGAATGCGGCGGTCAGACGGCGAAAGCGGTGGGGTGGCGCATTCCGGTGACAGTCGCCGGGCACCCGCCCGTGCAGGATAACCAGACCCGCGACCCTTCGCGGGGCGTGCGTAACCCGGATCCGGTGCGACCTGCGATGAGGCCGTTGGTCCTCACCCTGCTTTTGGCCCCCCTCGCCGCGATCGCGACCGGGCTCACAGCCCGCGCCGAGCCCCCGCGCACGCCCCGGGGCTCCGTGACGGCCCGGATGACCTGTGCCGAGGCGATGGCGCTGGTGCAGCACGAGGGCGACATCATGATCGCCGCCGGCGCCGCGCCGGAACGCCTCGTCCGCAACCGCAACCAGTGCGAATTGTCGGACATCGCGGAGCTGCGATTCGTGCCGACGCGGGACAACCCGCAATGCCCGATCGGCTACCGCTGCCGCGAGCCCGGCTTCGAGGAATGGAACTGGTAGGGATCACGAAGCGCACATCCCGTCACGCAACTCCCTTGTGCCCGATTTACAGCGATCTATCCTTTATGCAGCCGCCCGTGTGACAGGGCGGATCGGGAGAGACCGCCCATGCGAACGCTGATCCTCGCCGCGCTGCTGACGGGCGTGGCCTTGCCCGCCCTGGCTCAGGGGGCCGCGCCCGCCGAGACCAAGGCGAAGACCGACGACCTCGAGAAGCTCGAGAGCTTCCGCAGCACCTCGACGCAGCCCGCGCCGGAGATCCCGCAGACCGGCCGCAAGGCCGACGCGATCGCCAAGAACCTCGCCAAGGTGAAGCTGCCGGACGGGTTCAAGATCGCCCTCTACGCCATCGTGCCGGATGCCCGCGCCCTGGCGGTGGGGCCGAATGCCGGCGTGCTGTTCGTCGGCACCCGCAAGTCGAAGGTCTACACCGTGACCGACCGGGACAAGGACCGGGTCGCCGACGAGGTCCGCGCCTTCGCGCCGGGCATCGACTTCAAGATTCCCAACGGCGTCTGCTTCTCGCGGGACGGCGTGCTGACGGTGGTGGAGCAGAACCGCGTGCTCGCCTTCCCGGCGGCCGAGTTCTTCTACGAGAACCCGGATGTGGCCGCCGGCGTGCTGGTCAAGCAGGGTGAGTTGATCCCCGCCTCCGAGGAGAGCTTCAACCACACGGCCCGCGTCTGCCGTGTCGGGCCGGACGGCAAGACCTACATCGCGCTCGGCCAGCCCTACAACGTGCCGCCCGCCGCCAAGATGGACCTGTACCGGAAGCAGGGCATCGGCGGGATCATCCGCATGGACGCCGACGGCAAGAACCGCGAGGTCTACGCCACCGGCATCCGCAACTCGGTGGGCATAGACTTCGCCACCGACAAGAGCCTCTGGTTCACGGACAACCAGGTCGACGGGATGGGCGACGACAAGCCGCCGGGCGAGTTGAACCACGCCACCAAGGCCGGGCAGAACTTCGGCTTCCCGTGGTTCGGCGGCGGCGCGGTGCGCACGGTCGAGTACAAGGACGAGACCCCGCCCGCCGACGCGGTGCCGCCGATGGCCGAACTGCCGCCCCACGCGGCCGATCTCGGCATGACCTTCTACAACGGGAAGTCGTTCCCCGATTCGTACAAGGGCGGCATCTTCATCGCCGAGCACGGCTCGTGGAACCGCACCCAGCCGATCGGCGCGCGGGTGATGTTCGCCAAGCTCGGCGCGGACGGGAAGGTCGAATCGGTGAAGCCCTTCGCGGAGGGCTGGCTGACCGGCGACGGCGAGTATCTCGGCCGCCCCGTGGACGTGGCGGTGATGCTCGACGGCTCGCTGCTCGTCTCCGACGATTCCGCCGGGGCGGTGTATCGGATCTCCTACGAGAAGTAGGTTTTTGGGAGCGGGCCTCTCTCTTGGGAGGGGCCTGTTCCACCCACCATCCCTCCCTCCCCCTCATCCTGAGGTGCCGCGAAGCGGCCTCGAAGGAGGGTTCCAGCCAGCGCTGTCATCCCTGGAGCCCTCCTTCGAGGCCCGCCGAGGCGGGCACCTCAGGATGAGGGGGGTGGGCAGGAAAAGGCTGGAAGTCGAAACACCATCAGGACAAGCAGCCCGTGACGATGACCCGCCCGATCCTCATCCTCGCCGCCATGCTGGTGCCACTGAGCGCGCAGGCGGGCGATGCCGCCCTCGGCAAGAAGCGCGCGACCGTTTGCCAGACCTGCCACGGCATGGACGGCCTCTCGAAGCTGCCGGAGGCGCCGAACCTCGCCGGCCAGGTCGAGCCCTATCTGGTGAAGGCGCTCACCGAGTACCGCGAGGGCAAGCGCCAGAACGAGATCATGAACGTCGTCGCGAAGGAATTGTCCGACGCGGATATCGCGAACCTCGCGGCGTATTACGCGGGCATCCAGATCGACGTGCTGCCGCCGGGTTGACCACCCTCTCCGTCATTGCGAGCGGAGCGAAGCAATCCAGTCGGCGCCGCCTTATCCGGACGAGTCGCGCCCTGGATTGCTTCGGCTCCGCCTCGCAATGACGGTGGAGGGGCCGGGCCGAAGTCTTCGAGCGAGGCCGTATCAATCGTCCATCTTCAGGGCGGCGATGAACGCCTCCTGCGGGATCTCCACGCGGCCGAACTGGCGCATCTTCTTCTTGCCCTCCTTCTGCTTGTCGAGGAGCTTGCGCTTGCGCGAGATGTCGCCGCCGTAGCACTTGGCGGTCACGTCCTTGGACAGCGCCTTGATGGTCTCGCGGGCGATGATCTTGCCGCCGAGCGCGGCCTGGACCGGGATCTGGAACAGGTGGCGCGGGATCAGATCCTTGAGCTTCTCGCACATCG
>Ga0182230_1000179_pt1 | contig 10376 bp, 9 predicted proteins | sample G6R1MG_28_FD_128384 | JGI IMG/M metagenome (GOLD analysis project Ga0182230, IMG submission 128384) | Miscanthus phyllosphere microbial communities from Michigan, USA - G6R1_NF_07NOV2016_LD1 MG | ecosystem: Host-associated > Plants > Phyllosphere > Phylloplane/Leaf | place: USA: Michigan...
TTGCCGTCCGGGTTCTTCGAGATGATCGTCGCAACCCGGTCGCTCGGCCGGCGCATGAACGGCATCATGATGTGCTGGCCGTGCCACATGCCGGCGATGAGGGGCACCTGTGCGTCGATCCACTGATCCGCAGCACCCGACCCGCCCGCGCCGGCCTGCACCTCGAAGCGGTTCGTAGCCCACACGAGGCGCAGATACCCGGCCGCCACGCGCCCGAGGAGGCGCTGAACGACGGGATGGCGAAGGATACGCTTGCCGAGATTCATGTGACGCTTGTGGCAGCCGGACCGGCACAGCCCGAATCGACCGGGCGTGATTTCGTCCGCCGATGGTCTAGTCCCCCAGCCTGAGCCGACGCAACTCGCGCGCCGCCGGGCATCGGGATCGAACCGTCGTCGAGCCCCCGATCCGGCCGAGCTTGACCGTGATCCGACGAAATTTAAAAATTGCCTTGTTTAGATCAGTTCTAAAACTTAGATTGGAACTCGTCTAAACAGGAGTGTTACCGATGGCAGCCGCCCTCGAGACCGTGGTCGACGCCGCCGCCGAGGCCCGGCGCGTCTTCGCCTTGCGCTATGTGCAGCCCGGGCTGGCCGGCCTGATCGATGGATCGGTCTCGACCCTGGCGCCGATCTTCGCGGCGGCCTTCGCCACGGGCCATAACGGCGCGACCTTCCTGGTCGGGCTCGCGGCCTCCGTGGGGGCCGGCATCAGCATGGGCTTCACGGAGGCCCTGTCCGACGACGGCAGCATCACCGGCCGGGGCGACCCGTGGATGCGCGGACTGGTCTGCGGGGTGATGACGACGCTGGGCGGCCTCGGACATACGCTGCCCTACGCCATTCCCGATCACCTCCCGCCGGGCTGGCCGGATCCGTTCGTCCTGGCCACCAGCCTCGCCGTCCTGGTGGTGATCGTCGAGCTGATCGCGATCGCGGCGATCCGCACCCGCTTCATGGCGACGCCGTTCTGGCGCGCGGCGATCCAGGTGATGCTCGGCGGCGCGCTGGTGCTCGCGACCGGCATGCTGATCGGCAGCGCTTGACGCGCGGGCTCGCGACCGCGATGCGGGGCGCGTCCCGTGCCCCTCTCGAGCGTTGATTGTCGGCCTTGACCTTCCGCCTGGCCCATCTGAGCGACCCCCATGTCGGCCCATTGGGTCGCGTGCGCCTGCACCAGCTCATCGGCAAGCGCGCCACAGGCTACGCCAACTGGCGGCGCGGCCGCTCCCGCAGCCACGACATGACCGTGCTCGAAACCCTGGTCGCGGACCTGAAGCAGCAGGGCGCTGCGCACGTCGCCTGCACGGGCGACCTCTGCAACATCGGCCTGCCAAGCGAGTGGGAGACCGCCCGGACTTTCCTGGAGGCCTTGGGCTCGCCCGAGACGGTGAGCTTCGTGCCGGGCAATCACGACGCCTATGTGCGCGGCTCCCTGGAAGGCCTGCTGGCGGCCTGCGGTGGCTACACGGGCGACGATTCGGGCTCATCCGGCCGCTTCCCGTATCTGCGTCGTCGGGGGCCCGTGGCCCTGATCGGGCTCTCGAGCGCGATCCCGACGAAGCCGTTCGTCGCGACCGGGCGCCTCGGACCGCCTCAGCTCGCCGCCGCCGAATCCCTGCTGCGGGCGCTCGCCACCGAGCCGGGCAAGCCGTTCCGGGTGGTGATGATCCACCACCCGCCTCAGCCCGGGGGCGCATCGTCGGGGCGGGAACTCAAGGATGCCGCTGCCTTCACGGCGATGATCGCCCGGGCCGGCGCAGACCTGATCCTGCACGGTCACAATCACACCACCACCAGCGCCCGCGTGCCAGGGCCGGACGGACGCGGCATCCCGGTGGTCGGCGCGCCCTCGGCCTCGGCGCGGCCTGACGGACATGGCGGCTTGGCAGCGCGCCGAGCTTCCTACATCTTGTACGATATTACCCGGAATGGCGCTGGCTACGCGATCAGCGCGCGGCGGCGCGGCCTCGATGCGGCGGGTGCCATCGGCGACCTGGGTCCGATCGACCTCGACTGACGGCTGCGAGACTCAGATTCGTCGGTCCCGAGGCCGGCCGCGCCCATTCGGGTCGGCCAGCCTCGGGAGGGATTCAATGAGCCGCGGCGGCGAGTTCAGTCCGTTGCTGCTGGCTGATGCTCGCTTCGTAGCGTTCGGCCTGGAGGCGGGTCAGACCGCTGATCAATGCGAGAGTCCCGCGATAGACAGTGTAGGTGCCGTCGTGAGTCGGCTTGACGCGAATCATCTCTGCCATGGAAGCCTGCCTTGTTCTGGAGGTTGCCTGTCTTCGTCGGAGGAGAGCGATCCTTTTTGCTGATCTGGCCGGTCGAACGCCCGAACGAGAAGAGGTTATCAATCACTCTATGTCTGGCAAGGGCCGGCTAGGGCGAAATGCTTAGTTCCGTCTGCTGCAATGCGGCAAACCGTTGCCGCCGCTCGCAATCGCCAAGTGCTCAAAAAAGCGGCCGGGCATTTGCATAAAGAATAAGGCCGCTTCGAACCGTGGCGCCCGCCCGCACGGCTCGGATCCGGAGCGAATCTCGGCCCCGCGAATCTTTGTGAAGGGATCTTTCATGCAGCTTTGGCGTCTGACCGCGACCGACCTCTCGGCGTTGATTCGCACCGGCGAAGTCTCGGCCCGGGAGGTGGCACAGGCGGCCCTCGGACGGCTCGATGCGGTCAACGGCCGGATCAACGCGGTGGTCGAGCACCGCCCGGAGGAGGTGCTGGCGCAAGCCGACGCGGTCGACGCCGCACGTGCTCGTGGCGATGCGCTGGGCCCCTTGGCGGGCGTGCCGGTGACGATCAAGGTGAATGTCGACCAGCGCGGCTTCGCGACCACGAACGGCCTGCGGCTCCAGCGCGACCTCGTGGCTGCCGACGACAATCCCGTCGTGGCCAATCTCCGGCGGGCCGGCGCCGTGCTGCTCGGGCGGACCAACACGCCGGCCTTCTCGCTGCGCTGGTTCACCACCAATCAGCTGCATGGCGAGACCAAGAATCCGCGCGATCCAGCGCTGACCCCCGGGGGCTCGTCCGGGGGCGCGGGCGCCGCGGTCGCAGCCGGGATCGGGGCTCTCGCCCACGGGACCGACATTGCCGGCTCGGTGCGCTATCCAGCCTATGCCTGCGGCGTGCACGGACTGCGCCCGAGCCTCGGCCGGATTCCAGCGTGGAACGCCTCGTCGCCAGAGCGCGGGATCGGACCGCAGCTCATGGCGGTGTCGGGCCCGCTGGCACGCAGCATCGCGGATCTGCGCCTCGGCCTCCACGCAATGGCAGCCGCCGACCCGCGCGACCCATGGTGGGTGCCGGCGCCGCTAGAAGGTCCGGCCGTGCCGCGCCGGGCAGCGCTCTGCGTGCGCCCCGGCGGCCTCGCGGTCGTGCCGGCGGTCGAGATCGCGTTGCGCGAGGCCGCGCGACGGCTGACCGCGGCCGGCTGGGCGGTCGAGGAGATCACCGACACTCCGCCGATCCGCGAGGCCAGCGCGTTGCAGTTGCAGCTCTGGCTGGGGGACGGCTACGGTGCAGCCCGGGCTGCCGCCGAGCGCGAGGGCGACCCGGCGGCCATCGACCTGCTCGGCTATTTCCGCGGGCGGGCAGAAGCGATGGGCCCCGACGCCATCGCCAAGGCGCTCGTCCGGCGGAACACGTTGGCGCGAGAATGGTCACTGTTCCTCGCCGAGTATCCGGTGCTGCTGGTGCCGGTCTCGGCTGAGCTGCCGTTCCCGGACGGGCTCGACCGCACCGGCGAAGCCGGGATCGAGCGCGCCTTCGAGGCGAATCTGCTGCAGGTGGGTCTGACGCCGCTCGGCGTCCCTGCTCTCACCGTCACCACCGGCCTCGTCGGACGCACCCCCGTGGGCGTGCAGATCGTCGCGGCCCGATACCGGGAGGATCTGTGCCTCGCGGCGGGCGCGGTCATCGAGGCCTCCGGCGTGCCGGAGATGCCGATTGATCCAGTCTGACCCACACCCGCCTGTCGCCAGGGAACAGGATTGCAACGGCCGCGCTTATACAACTGATAGTTGTGTGAGGCCTCCGATGTCCGTGATCGCCACTGCAGGGTGCATCGGTAGCTCCCTGGTCTGCGCGCTGGCTGCGCCCTCGGGGCCGCTGCTGGCCCTGGCCGGATTTTTCGGCGGCGGCACGATCGGGGGGATGGTCGGCGCCCTCGCGGTTGCGTTCCTTGGCTGGGGCCGCGCCTGACCTTACGCCTGACTGCGTGGGCCGGCGGCCGTCGACAGGAACATCCGAGCCGTCGTCCAGCGCAGGTCCGGGTAGCGGTCATTGTCGAGGGGCGTGAGCCGGGCACGGCCCTCGAACATGTCGCGCAGGTATTGCATGCCCTGCCAGGCCGGGAATACCGCCCCGCGCCCCGGCGCGAGGGTACGGGCCACGCGGATCATCATCCCCAGAGAGCCTAGCCCGCCGGCACGCAGCGTTCGATAGCGCGTGCCCCGAGCCGCGCTCGCCGCCTCGGCTAAGTCGCGAGCGCTCAAGCTGTCGCCGGCGATGCGCAGCCAGCGCGGCGTCGCGGCATCCAGGGCGGCCCGGGCCGTGAAGGCCGCGGTATCGTCCTTGGTGGTGAAGTCGAGGATCTGGTCGGCGCTGCCCCAATGGAGCACCCGGTGCGGGCGGTGGAGGATCAGCGGGGCCTGTCCGTCCAGCAACTCCATGAAGGCACCGTTGAGAACCGAGGTGGCCTGGATCTCCGCCGCGTTGAGGCGCGCCTGAAAGGCCCGGCGCAGGTCGAGGTTGCGATTTCCGCCCGGCGCGGTCTTGGCGTAGTCGATGGAGAAGTCCGACGGGATGAAGCGCGGTACGCCGGCCCGGACGGCGCCTTCCAGCAGGGCGGTCTGCGCGTCGATCACCGTCGCGCTCAACCCGTTGAAGGCCGAAACCACGCAAGCGGCGCCCGCGCAGGCGGATTGCCAGCTTCCGGGACGGCCGGGGCCGGCTTCGACCACGCGCGCACCCAGCGCGGTGAGCGGCGCGACCCGGGCGTGATCCGTCCCGGGCCGGACGATGGCGGTCACGGTCGCGCCTTCGCGCCGGAGCGCCCGCACGATCCGCAGGCCGAGATCGCCGGTGGCGCCGGCAACCGCGACCATCACGGGCTCCGGGCTCATGATCGGCCCGCGGTGCCGAGATTGGCAAGCAGCGCTGCGAAGAGCCGCGCCCGCTGCGGCAGCGTCTCGATCAGCACGTGCTCATCGAGGGTGTGGTAGCCCTGGCCCAGCGGCCCGAGGCCGTCGAGGGTCGGGATGCCGTTGGCGCCGGTGAAGTTGCCGTCCGAGCCGCCGCCGGCGCTGCGATGGGGCAGGGGCTGTCCGAGCGCCTCGCTCAGGCTCCGCGCCTGGTCGTAGAGGGCCAGGCAGCCGGCATCGGGCTCCCAGACCGGCCGGGTGACGCCCCGCGCCACCGAAAAGCGGACGCCGTCCTGATCGCCCGAGAGGGCCAGCATCCGCTCGACGCCGCGGTCGAGATCGGCCTGCCGCTTGGCCATGCTCAGGGCTTGGCCGCGGCACAGGGTCGGGACGCAATTGACCCATTGCCCACCCGAGACGATCCCGGTGGAGAAGGTGCAGTCGGCATCCGACATGCCGTCGATCGCCAGGATCATGCGCGCCATGGCGCGGATCGCCGAGCGGCCCTCGTGGGGCGAGGCGCCGGCATGGCTCGGTCGGCCGACGGCCTCCAGGTCGAAGCGCGCGATGGCGTAGCGGCCGGTGACGACGCCGTTGTCGGCCTGGCCGGGCTCGGGCACCAGCACGAAGGCGTGGCGGGCGGCCTCGGCCTCGATCAGATCACGGGTCGCGGGACTGCCGACCTCCTCGTCGCCGGTGAACAGGAACGTCACCGGTAGCGGCGTCTCAATGCCGGAGGCGACCAGAGCGCGCATCGCCGCGAGCGCGATGACGTTGCCGCCCTTCATGTCGAGGATGCCCGGCCCGTAGGCGCGGTTTCCCTCGATCCGCCAGGGTAGGCTCGCCAGGGTTCCGACCGGATGGACGGTGTCGAGATGCCCGAGCACCAGGATGCCGGGTGTATCACGGTGCCGATGGGGGAAGCGGGCGCGCACGCAATCGCTGAGACCCATCCGCCCCGGGATGGTCTCGACCGCAGCCCCGGCGACCGCGAGGTCGCGAGCGGCCAGACCCATCATCCGGTTGACCGCGGCGGCATCGTGAGTCGGACTCTCGCATTCCACCCAGGGGCGCAAGGTCGCCAGGATGGACTCCGCGTCGAACGGCAGGTCCGGGATCATCGGGCGCTCTCGGCGGAGGAATTGGCGAAGGGATCGGCGACCTTGGGCCAGTAGCGGCCCGAGCGCTTGGTGTAGGGGATCGCGCCGTAATCGGGCGGGACCGCGCCCGGCGCCGCGACGTAGCGGACCTCGCTCGCGATCGGCGCGAAGGCGGCGTAGAAATGCTGCATCGACTTCACCACGACGATCCGCTTGTCGTCGAGCGTCAGCCCCAGCCCCGTGAAGGCGTCGGGCGCGAAGGCCTGCTGGCGGATATGGGTGAGGATCACGTGGATCCCGTCGGCCTCGACCCAGGCGGCGGGGCCAAGTCGGGCCCGGCCGCCGCTGAGGCCGCCCTGGCTGTGATCCTCGGAGAGGCCGCGCACGGTGATGCGCAGGTCCACCGGATCGCCCGAGGTGACGCCGCACTTGCCGCCGATGCGCAGCAAGAACTGCGCGCCGAGGCCGGCTTCGTGGCAGATCCCGACCGCGCCGGGATCCCAGATCAGGCCGAGCGCCACATCCCTGATCCCGCGTTCGGCCAGGCGCGCCAGGATCGCGGTGTTGTCGGAGGGCGCGCCGGCGCCGGCATTGTCGGCGAAATCGGCCAGCACCATCGGGCGGGGGTCGTCGGAGGCGAGCGCGGCGTCGATGGCGGCATCGATGCTGTCGCAGCGGCTCGCCGCTTCCTCGCGCATCGCCCAGACCTCCCGGGCCAGGTCGTCCGCCAGCGCCTGTGCCTTGGCGGCATCGCCGTCGGCGACAACCAGCATCTTCGCGCCGACATCCGGCACGTCGCCCCAGGGGAAGCCATGCCCGAAGGAGACCGACAGGATGCCGTCCCGGCCCTCCAGCGCCTCCATCCGGCGCACGAAGCCGGCGACCGGCTCTCGGGTGGTGCGCCACATGTTGATCATCCGGCAATCGGCATAGGCCATCACGGGCCGGATGTCCTTGGCGACCGTGCGCATCACCAGCGGGTAGAGGTCGCGGGCGCGGTCGACGATGTCGGTGTGGGGGTATTCCTTGTAGATCACGATGACGTCGGCGCTCTGCCGCATCGCCTCGGTGAGGTGGCAATGCAGGTCGAGTTCGACGCCGATCGTCGCGTCCGGTCCGACGATGGCGCGAACCCGCTCCAGGGTGTCGCCTTCGCAATCGTCGGTGCCCTCGGCGACCATGGCGCCGTGCATGAACAGCAGGACGGCGTCGACAGGCATGGCCGCCCGGAGATCGTCGAGCAGGGCGTCGCGCAACTCCTCGTAGACGGCGCGCAGAGTGATCCCGCCCGGCTGCGCGAAGGTCGAGAGGCTCTCGACGACATTGTGCCCGTCCGTCTCGGCCTGCTCGCGCCAAGCCTTGAGGGCGATGTTGCTGAGTCGGGGCGGGTTCTGGCTGCCGTCGCGGCGGGCATAATCGGCCAGGAACGCGGCACGGCCCGTCGGCAGCGGCGCGAAGGTGTTGGTCTCGGTGGCCAGTCCGGCGATGAAGATCTGCAAGGTCTTTTGGTCCTCGTCTTCGGCCGGCCACCGGTCAGGCGGAGGCCGGGCTCAGCGTGATGATCGTCTCGGTGGCCGTCTCCACGGCTGCGCGACCGTAGAGCATCGGCACATGGTCCCGGCGGCCCCAGACGGGGGCCAGGTCGGCGTAATGCGGGCTGCCCGGGTCCCCCGACTGGCCCGGCACGTTGATGAAGACCGACCGGTCCCAGTCGCCCACATCCACGACCATGCGGAACGAGGCACCGTGGGTCAGCTGGAACGTGTCGGTCCGGTACTCCGCGTGCATGACCGATGCCGCGGCGCCCCCGACGGCCAATGGGCCGATATCCCAGCCCGAATCCGGCCTCAGGGCCGAGAGCGGATGGGCGAACCGGGCGTGGTGCAGCCGGCCCCAGGACCAAGCTCCGGTATCCGGCCCCATCCGCGTGCGGCACTCCCGGAACGCAGCACCCAAAGTCTCCGCAAGGAGGCCGTCGCGGGTGGCCGGATCAACGACGTCCGCCAGCCGCTCGATCAGGCTCTGGGTATCGCCGGGCGGCAGCAGGCGCCGGGTCCGGGCGTCCGGCACCAGGGCCACGAGCAGGGCCGGGCGCAGGTGGCGGACCCAGAAGACTTCGATCAGGGCAGCGGCGGCCGAGTTCTCGTGCAGCGACCCGTCGAACGGGGTCAAAAGGGCGATGGCCGCATCGAAATTTGGATCCGTCACCGCCGGCAGCGCCCGTACGAGCCCGGCGAGACGCAGGGCCGGCTCGGAGATGTCGTCGCCCTGAAGCGCCCGGGAATCGGCCAGGCTGTGCCGGCTCTGGCCGTCGAGCACCACCTGGATGCGGCGAGCACGCCAGGGCTCGGCCCATTCGAAACCGACCTTGCGGGTCTCAGCGGGAAAGTCCGCGGGCAGATTCATCTCGTTGGCGGTGGCGAGGTAGCCCTCCGGCGGGTCGATGCGGTGGGGCAGGGCGCCGGGATCGTGGAACCCGGCCCAGTCGTAGCGGCCGTCGCCCGGCACCGGCAGAAGCCCGTCATGAACCGGCCGCACGGGCGCCTTGCCGGCCATGAACCACGCGATCCGGCCGGTCACGTCGGCGTAGAGCTGGTTGACCGAGGGGGCCGACCAGTGGCGCAGAGCCTGCCCGAACGCCTCCGGGCTCGTGGCGCCGAGATAGGCGAGGCTGCCGAGATACGCGGCAGCGCCCGGCTCGGACCAGACGGTGCGCAGCGCGAAAGCCCGCCCGCCCGTCTCGCGGATCACCGGGCCGTGCCGGGTGAAGCCGAGCATCACGGTCTCGTCCGGCCCGCCGCGCACCGGGATGGTTTCAGTGACGCGCTCGATCGGCGCCCAGTCGCCTTCGTAGCGATACCGATCCGGATCCCCGGGATCGGTCTCGCACACGAAAAGATCCTCCTGATCCATCGGCGCGATGGTCAGGCTGAAGGCGGCGTGGCCGTTATGGCCGATGGAGATGCCCGGCAGGGCCGGCTCGCCCGCGCCGATCACGTCGAGGCCCGGGGCGGTGAGATGGACCGCGTAGCGCAGCGACGGCTGCAGATAGATCCGGTGCGGGTCGCTCGCCAGGATCGGACGGCCGGTCTCGGTACGGGAGGGTCCCACCACCCAGTTGTTCGAGCCCTCGACCGGTTCCGTCGGGGCGGCGCGCGGCCCCCGCGTGACCGCGCCGTGGGCGTCGACCTTGGTCCAGTCCCAGGCCTCCTCGCGCTGGGCCGCCATCCGCTCGGGGGTGAACCCGACCGGGGCGGTGGCGAGCCGGAAATCGTCCAGGAGATCGTCGGGCCAATTCGCGGCGTCGAGGCCGTCCGGGACCGACGGATCGTGCGGTGGGTTGATGCGCTTGCGCAGGTCGTCGGTCAGAAACCCGGCCTCGCGGGTCTCGGCCCGGGCCAGCACCCGGGCGCGGGCAACCTCGGACAGGACGTTGCGCACCAGTCCGTGACTGCGGATCCGGACCACGTCCTCGGGCAACCACCGGGCCGGGCGCGTGTCCGTGAGGCTGAATTCCGGCGGGCGCAAGTCCGGCCGCGTCTCGGTCAGCTCGACGAAGGCGTTGATCCCGTCGACGAAGGCGGTGACGATCGCTTGCGTATCCTGCGGCCCGTAGGCGGCCCATTCGGCGGCCATGTCCCCGCGATACAGGAATAGCCGCGCGGCCCGGTCCTGGGCGAGGTAGCCCGGCCCGAAATCCGCCGCCAGCAGGCCGAGGCCGCGCTTGCGCCAGAGATCGAGCTGCCACAGCCGGTCCCGGGCGGCGTTGAAGCCCTGGACCCGGAAGGCGTCCAGCGGCTTCGCGGCCCGGATATGCGCTAGGCCCCAGCGGTCGACCCGGATCTCGGCCGGCCCTTCGAGCCCAGGAAGCGCGTAGGCGGCCCCGCTCACAGGGCGACTTCGATAAGGTGCGGCCCGGGATTGTCCAGCCCGTGCCGGAACGCCGCGATGAAGTCCTCCAGCGTCTCGACCCGCCGGCCCTCGACCCCGAAGCCCCGGGCGAGGCTGACCCAATCCACCGCCGGGTCGTCGAGGCTCAGCATGCCGAGCGCCTTCGGGCCGGGATTGTGCGCGCCGACATTGGCGAGTTCCGCCCGCAGGATCGCGTAGGAGCGGTTCGACCAAA
>Ga0182230_1000180_pt1 | contig 10265 bp, 5 predicted proteins | sample G6R1MG_28_FD_128384 | JGI IMG/M metagenome (GOLD analysis project Ga0182230, IMG submission 128384) | Miscanthus phyllosphere microbial communities from Michigan, USA - G6R1_NF_07NOV2016_LD1 MG | ecosystem: Host-associated > Plants > Phyllosphere > Phylloplane/Leaf | place: USA: Michigan...
CATAAGAGCCGCGATGGAATCTCGGGTTCGGTATGGGCGCTCGGTGCGCGGCTGGTGGGCGATCGCCGCCCGCATGCTCGCGCTCGTCCTGGCGCTGTCTCTGGCCGGACCGGGCGTCAGCCTCGCGTCGGACCTGGCGTTCCACGCGGGCGGCGAGCACGGCCGGAGTGTGGGGCCGTCCATCGCGGATGCCGGCGGCGCCGTCGATCCCGGCGTGACCGCACATCTCCATTGCGGTTGCCATCAGGTCGCACCCCTGGAGACCGGACTTGTTGCCCCGCCGGCGGTGCCAGGCCGGCCCGTTACGGACCGCATCGCCTGCGCCCTGCCCTCCATCATCCCCGACCGACTGCCCCGGCCTCCCCGCGCCTGAGCTGACGCCGCCGCTCGTCGGCGCGCGTCCTGTCCGGGCGGCCTTGCAGGCGCCCGGCTCGCCCTCACGCGTCCTCTGAACGGGAGCCATCGGAGCCGCCGTGCGGCTGTCTGCGGTCCCGGCTGGGCAGGCCCCATGCGCATTCTCGTCTCCGCCCTCCTCCTGGCCGCCGGCATCGTCGTCGGCGCGATGGTTCCCACCGTGTCCGGCTTCGTCCGGGACAGCGTCGCGGCGATCGGCCTGGCCGGGCCAGCCGGCAAACCCGGCCCCGCACCGGCCGGGCACGATCACGCCCCGCCGCGGGCCGCGGCGTCCGAAGGACCCGGCGATCATGGCCCTGACGGTCACGGGCACGGGGAGCATGCCGAGGCCGGCGTGATCCGGATGAGCCCGGAGCAGGTGGCGTCCCAGGACATCACGGTCGCGCCGGTGACGGGCGGGACCCTGGCGCGCCACCTCCTCGTCCCCGGCACGATCACCCCCGATACCGACCGGATCGCCCGGGTCCCGGCCCGGGTGGTCGGGACCGTCGCGGAGATGCGCAAGCGCCTGGGCGATTCCGTCAAGACGAACGAGGTCGTCGCCGTGCTCGACAGCCGCGAGGTCGCCGACGCCAAGAGCGAGTACCTCACCGCCCTGGTCCAGGTCGAACTCCAGACCATCAACTTCGAGCGCCAGCAGAAGCTGCTGGCCTCGCGCTCGGCCTCGGAATCGGCGTTCCAGAGCGCCCGGGCGGCGTTCCTGGAGACGCAGCTGCGCGCCGACCTGGCCCGCCAGAAGCTGTCGGCGCTCGGGCTCGACGCCGCCGCGGTCGCGGCCGCGCAGAAGCGCGACGAGGCGACCCCGACCCTCTCGACCCTGCGCCGCTACGAGCTTCGGGCGCCGCTCGCCGGCCGCGTGGTCGAGCGCCGGGTCGATGTCGGCTCGGCGGTGGGCAAGGAGGGCGACCCGGCCGATGTCTATCTCGTGGCCGACCTCTCTACGGTCTGGATCGAGCTGTCGGTGCCGACCCTCGACCTCGCCCAGGTGCAGGAGGGGGCGCGGGTCACCGTCACCCCGAGCCGGGAGGGGGGCGATCGCCGCGCGGAGGGGCGGGTGATCTTCGTGAGCCCGTTCCTCAACCCGGAGACGCGCTCGGCCCGGGTCGTGGTCGCCCTGCCCAATGCCGACTTGGCTTGGCGGCCCGGTACCTTCGTGACTGCCGAACTCGAGATCGCCCGGGAGGATGTGCCGGTCCGGGTACCCAAGGCGGCCCTCCAAACCGTGGCGGGCACGCGGGTGGTCTTCGTGCGCAATCCCGATGGCTTCGCAATGCGCGCGGTCGAGCTCGGGCGCGCCGACGATGAATCCTACGCGGTCACCGCCGGGCTCGCGCCCGGCGAGGCCATCGCGGTGGGCAATACCTTCCTGCTGAAGGCCGAGCTCGGCAAGGCCGAAGCCGGCCACGACGATTGAGGGGCCGGACATGCTCAGCCGCATCCTCGACGTCGCCATCCGCCAGCGCTGGCTGGTCCTGCTCCTCGTGCTGCTGGCGGCGGGCTTCGGCGCCACGGCGCTGACCCGGCTGCCGATCGACGCGGTCCCGGACATCACCAACAACCAGGTCCAGATCAACACCCTCGCCCCGGCTTTGTCGCCGGTGGATATCGAGCGCCAAGTGACCTACCCGGTCGAGACCGCGCTCGCCGGCATCAAGGGCCTCGACCACACCCGCTCGCTCTCGCGCAACGGCTTCTCGCAGGTCACCGCGGTCTTCGACGAGGGGCTCGACATCTACTTCGCCCGCCAGCAGGTCGCCGAGCGCCTGTCCCAGGTGAAGGGGGACCTGCCGCCCGGGGCCGAGCCGCATATGGGCCCGATCTCGACCGGCTTGGGCGAGATCTACATGTGGTCGGTCCATTACGCGAAGCCCGGCGAACGGGATGTGGCGGCCGCGGGCCGGCCGGGCTGGCAGCCGGACGGCAGCTACCTGACCCCGGAGAGCCAGCGCCTCGCCACCGCGCTGGAGCAGAACGCCTATTTGCGCACGGTCCAGGACTGGATCATCCGGCCCCAGATCCGGACCGTGCCGGGGGTGGCCGGCGTCGACGGCATCGGCGGCTACGAGAAGCAGTACCACGTCCAGCCGGACCCGACGAAGCTGACCGCCCTCGACCTGTCCTTCGCGGACGTCGTCCGGGCGCTCGAGGCCAACAACGCCAACCAGGGCGCCCGCTACCTGGAGGATAACGGCGAGGGCTACGTCGTGCGCGCCGCCGGCCGCCTGGAGAGCATGGAGGCGATCGCCGACGTGGTGGTGGCCACCCGCGGCGGCGTGCCGGTGCGGGTCCGGGACGTCGCCGCCCTGCGGTTCGGGCGTGAATTGCGCACCGGCTCGGGCAGCAAGGACGGCCGGGAGGCCGTGATCGGCACCGCGCTGATGCGGATCGGCGAGAACAGCCGCACCGTTGCCGCCGCGGTCGACGCGCGCATGGTCCAGATCCGCCGCACGCTGCCCCCCGGGATCGTGGTGCAGACGGTGCTGGACCGGACAATCATGGTCGAGGCCACGATCCGCACGGTGGCAGCGAACCTCGCCGAGGGCGCGGCCCTGGTGATCGCGGTCCTGTTCCTGCTGCTCGGCAACGTCCGGGCCGCCCTGGTCGCGGCCCTGGTGATCCCGGTCGCCATGCTGATGACCGTCACCGGCATGGTCGAGGCAAAAATCTCGGCCAACCTGATGAGCCTTGGCGCCCTGGATTTCGGGCTGATCGTCGACGGGGCGGTGATCATCACCGAGAATGCCCTTCGCCACCTCGCCGAGCGCCAGCACGCGCTGGGGCGCCGGCTCGACCTGGAGGAGCGCCTCGAGACGGTCCGGGCCTCGGCCGAGGAGATGATCCGCCCGTCCCTCTACGGGCAGGCGATCATCATCCTGGTCTACGCGCCGCTCCTGACCTTCACGGGGGTCGAGGGCAAGATGTTCGAGCCGATGGCGCTGACCGTGATCCTCGCGCTGGCCTGCGCGTTCCTGCTGTCGCTGACCTTCGTACCGGCCCTGATCGCCATCGTGATCACCGGCCGGGTCACCGAGGCCGACAACCCGCTGATCCGGGGCCTGAAGGCCGCCTACCGGCCGCTGCTCGCCGGGGCGATCCGGGCGCCGGCGCCGTTCCTCGGGGCGGCCCTGCTGCTGCTCGCCGGGGCGGCGCTCCTGTCCACCCGGCTCGGCACCGAGTTCATCCCCCGCCTCGACGAGAAGAGCATCGCGCTCAATGCCAGCCGGATCCCCTCGACCTCCCTGACCCAGTCGCAGGCGATGCAGCTCAAGGTCGAGCAGGTCGTTGCGGCCTTCCCGCAGGTGGCCACGGTCTTCTCGAAGACCGGCACCGCCGAGATCGCCTCCGACCCGATGCCGCCGAGCGCCTCGGACACCTTCGTGATCCTGAAGCCGCAGGCGGAGTGGCCCGATCCCACGCTCACCAAGGCGGCCCTGCAGGAGCAGATCGAGGCGGCGGTCGGGGCGCTCGCCGGCAACGTCTACGAATTCTCCCAGCCGATCCAGCTGCGCTTCAACGAGCTGCTGGCCGGGACCCGGGGTGACCTCGCCGTCAAGGTGTTCGGCGACGCCTTCGAGCCGATGCTGAAGACCGCCAACCAGATCGCCGCGATCCTGCGCGGCATCGACGGCGCCGACGACGTCAAGGTCGAGCAGATCGCCGGGCTGCCGTTCTTCGAGATCGGGATCGACCGGACCGAGGCGGCGCGGCTGGGCCTGAGCACGAGCGCGATCCAAGAGGTGATCGGCGCCGCGATCGGCGGCCGGGACGCCGGCTACGTGTTCGAGGGCGACCGGCGCTTCCCGATCGTGGTGCGCCTGACCGACGCCGTCCGGGAGGACCGCGAGGCCCTGGAGAACCTGCCCGTCCCCCTGCCCCCGGGGCCGAACGGCAAGGTCGCCTCCGTGCTCCTGCGGCAGGTCGCCAGCTTCTCGGTGACCGAGGGGCCGAACCAGATCTCGCGGGAGAACGGCCGGCGGCGCGTCGTCGTCACCGCCAATGTCCGTGGCCGGGATATCGGCTCGCTGGTGGCGGAGGCGCAGACGAAGGTCGGCGAGCAGGTCGCGCTGCCGGCCGGCTCCTCCGTGACCTGGGGCGGCCAGTTCGAGAACCTCGCCTCGGCCCGGCGGCGCCTGACCCTGGTGGTGCCGGCCTGCTTCGTCCTGATCTTCCTGCTGCTGACCTCGGCGCTGGCCAGCGCCCGCGACGCGCTGCTGGTGTTCTCCGCCGTGCCCCTGGCACTCACCGGCGGGATCGCGGCTCTGTGGCTGCGAGGCATGCCGCTGTCGGTGCCGGCCGCCGTCGGGTTCATCGCGCTCTCGGGCGTGGCGGTGCTGAACGGCCTGGTGATGCTGACCTTCATCAAGCAGCTGGTCGCCCAGGGCCGGCCCCTGCGGGCGGCGATCCTGGAGGGGGCCCTGACCCGGCTGCGGCCGGTGGCCATGACGGCACTCGTCGCCTCGCTGGGCTTCGTCCCGATGGCGCTGGCCACCGGCACCGGCGCCGAGGTGCAGCGGCCGCTCGCCACCGTGGTGATCGGCGGCCTGATCAGCGCGACCCTGCTGACCCTGGTGGTCCTGCCGGCCCTCTACGCCCGGTTCGGAAGGGCCGAGCGGGCCGCGGCCCCGTCCGGGGCAGAGCCGGGCAGGTCGGCCTCCGCCGGCAGGCCCCTGCCTTTGATCAGGCCGTAGACCGCTGGGATCACGATCAGGGTCAGCAGCGTCGAGGAGGCCATGCCGCCGATCATCGGCACGGCGATCCGCTGCATCACCTCGGAGCCCGCGCCGGTGCTCCACAGGATCGGCACCAGGCCGGCCATGATCGCCACCACGGTCATCATCTTCGGGCGGACCCGCTCCACCGCCCCGACCATGATGGCGGCGCGCAGGTCCTCCCGGGTGAAGGGCCGCCCTTCCCGCGCGGCCGCCGCGCGCCGCTCGGTGAGCGCCTGGTCGAGATAGACCAGCATCAGGATCCCGGTCTCGGCCGCGACGCCGGCGAGCGCGATGAAGCCCACCGCCACGGCAACCGACAGGTGGAAGCCCATCGCCCACATCAGCCAGACGCCGCCGACAAGCGCGAAGGGCAGCGACAGCAGCACGATCAACGTCTCGGTCACCCGGCGGAACACCAGGTAGAGCAGCAGCACGATCACCATCAGGGTCGCCGGCACGACGATCCGCAGCCGCGCCTCGGCCCGCTCCAGGGCCTCGAACTGGCCGCTCCATTGCAGCGTCATGCCCTCCGGCAGCGGCACCGCGCGGGCCACCACGTCCCGCGCCTCTCCGACGTAGCCGCCGAGGTCGCGCCCGGCGATGTCGACGTAGAGGTAGAGGGCGAGCCGCCCGTTCTCGGTGCGGATCGATGTCGGCCCGCGCGCGAGCTGGGTCGACGCGACCGCGCCGAGCGGCACGGTCCCGCCGGCGGGCAGCGCCACCTGGACGTCGTTGGCGATGGCCTGCGGGTCGGAGCGGAGGGCGCGCGGGTAGCGGACAGCGACACCGTAGCGCTCGCGTCCCTCCACGGTGGTGGTGACGGTGGCCGCGCCGAGCGCCGTGGCGACCACGTCCTGGACGTCGCCGACGCTGAGCCCGTAGCGGCCGAGCGCCTCCCGGTCCGGGGTGATGTCGAGGAACGTGCCGCCCACGACCCGCTCGGCATAGGCGCTCGTCGTGCCCGGGACCGTGCGGAGCGCCGCCTCCACCGCCCGGGCGACCGTTTCCATCGCCGAGAGATCGGTGCCGAACAGCTTGATCCCCACGGGGGTGCGGATGCCGGTGGCGAGCATGTCGATCCGGGCGCGGATCGGCTGGGTCCAGGCGTTGGACACGCCGGGAAACTGCAACGCCTTGTCCATCTCGGCCCGCAGGCTCGCGAGCGTCACCCCGGGCCGCCACGCCTCCGGGGCTTTGAGCCGGATGATCGTCTCGAACATCTCCAGCGGCGCCGGATCGGTCGCGGTGCCGGCGCGGCCCGCCTTGCCGTAGACCGAGGCGACCTCCGGAAACGTCTTGATGATCCGGTCCTGGGTCGCTAGCAGCTCCGCCGCCTTGGTGACGGAGAGGCCCGGCAGGGTGGTGGGCATGTAGAGCAGCGTGCCCTCGTTGAGCTCGGGCATGAATTCCGAGCCGAGCTGGCGCGCCGGCCAGAGCGTGGCGGCGAGCACCCCGAGGGCCAGGAGGAGCGTCAGGATCCGGGCCCGCAGCACCGCGGCGATCAGCGGGCGGTAGGCTCCGACCAGGAGGCGGTTCACCGGGTTGCGGTGCTCCGGCACGATCCGGCCGCGCACGAACAGGATCATCAGCGCCGGCACCAGGGTCACCGACAGGAGCGCGGCGGCGGCCATCGCGAAGGTCTTGGTGAAGGCGAGCGGCCCGAACAGCCGGCCCTCCTGGCTCTCCAGGGTGAAGATCGGCAGGAACGAGACCGTGATCACCAGCAGGGACAGGAACAGAGACGGCCCGACCTCGGCGGCGGCCTCGACCAGGATCTCGGCCCGGGGGCGGTCCGGGGGCGCGCGCTCCAGGTGCTTGTGGGCGTTCTCGATCATCACGATGGCGGCGTCGATCATCGCCCCGACCGCGATGGCGATGCCGCCCAGACTCATGATGTCGGCGCTCAGCCCCAGGGCGCGCATGGCCGAAAACGCCATCAGGATCGCGACCGGCAGCATCAGGATCGCCACCAGCGCGCTGCGCAGGTGCAGCAGGAACACCACGCAGACCAGCGCGACGATGGCGCATTCCTCGACCAGGGTGTGGGTCAGCGTCGCGATGGCGGCGTCGATGAGCTGCGATCGGTCGTAGACCGGCACGATCTCGGTCCCGGCCGGCAGGCTCTTGGCGATCTCGGCCAAACGATCCTTGACGCTGGCGATGACGGCGCGGGCGTTCGCCCCGAAGCGCTGCACCACGATGCCGCCGGCGACCTCGCCCTCGCCGTCGAGCTCGGCGATCCCGCGCCGCTCGTCGGGTCCGATCTCCACCCGGGCGACGTCGCGCACCCGTACCGGCGTGCCGTTGTCGCTCTTGAGCACGACGGCGCCGAGATCCTGGGGGCCCTTGAGATAGCCCCGGCCGCGCACCACCACCTCGAACTCGGACAGCTCGATCGTGCGGCCGCCGATCTCGGCGTTGCTCGCCCGGATGGCGTCGCGCAGGCGGTTCAGGCCGATGCCCTGCGCCCGCAGGCGGTTCGGATCGACCACCACGCTGTACTGCTTGACGAAGCCGCCCACCGGGGCGACCTCCGCCACCCCCTCCCCGCGCGAGGCGGCGAACCGGACCACCCAATCCTGCAGGGACCGGAGTTCGGCGAGCGTCCGCTGCCGGGCCAGGATGACGTATTGGTAGACCCAGCCGATCCCGGTGGCGTCGGGTCCGAGCGTCGGGGTCACCCCGGCGGGCAGGCGGCTGGCCGGGCCGTTGAGGGATTCGAGCACCCGCGAGCGCGCCCAGTACGGGTCGGTGCCGTCCGCGAAGATGATCGTGACGAACGAGACCCCGAACATCGAGATCCCGCGCACCACCTTGGAGCGCGGCACGGTCAGCATGGCGGTGGTCAGCGGGTAGGTGACCTGGTCCTCGACCACCTGCGGCGCCTGGCCCGGATACTCGGTGTAGACGATGGTCTGCACGTCCGAGAGGTCCGGGATGGCATCGAGCGGGAGGGTGCGCAGGGCCTGGATGCCCCCCGCCACCGCGAAGACGGTGCCGATCAGCACGAGCACGCCGTTGCGCGCCGACCAGGCGATCAGCCTGGCGATCATCGGCCGCCCTCCCCGTCTGCGGCCGGCGGGGCGGCGAGGCTCGCCAGCGCCGCCTTCAGGTTGCTCTCGGCGTCGATCAAAAAATTCGCCGCGGTGACGACCCGCTCGCCGGCCCGGAGGCCCGCGCGGATCTCGACATAGCCGTCGCCGCGCCGCCCGATCTCCACCGCCCGGGGCGCGAACCGGCCCTCCCCGGCCTCGATCAGCACCGCCTGGCGCGCGCCGGTCTCGATCACGGCCTCCTCCGGCACCGCCACCACCGGCTCGGTGGCGCCCGTGGCGATCTCCACATCCGCGTACATGTCGGGCAGGAGCAGCCCGTCCGGGTTCGGCAATTCGATCCGGATGCGGGTCGAACGGGTCTCCCGGTTCACCTGCGGGTAGATCACCTCGACCCGGCCGGTGAGGCTGCGGCCGGGCACCCGCACGGTGGCGGCCTGGCCGACGCGCACGCCGGCGAGGTCGTGCTCCGGCACGTCGGCTAGGACCCAGACCTGCGACAGGTCGGCGATCCGGAACAGGGTGTCGCCGGCCGCGGCCTTCATGCCCTCGATGGCCCGCCGTTCGAGCACCAGCCCGTCGCGGGGCGAGGCCCAGGTGATTGCCCGGGGCACCGTGCGGGTGCGCTCCATCTCGGCGATCACCGCCTCGGAGACGTTGAGATTGCGGATCCGCCGGCGGGCGCCGTCGAAGCCCGGATTGGCGATCAGCTGCGCGGCGGCGGCGTTGATCTCCGGCGCGTAGACCGAGACCAGGGGCTGCCCCTGCCGGACCCGGTCGCCGGTGGTGACGTCCTCGACATGGTCGACATAGGCGTCGGCCCGGGTCGCCACCACGGTGACCCGGCGCTCGTCCAGCGCCACGGTGCCCGGCACCCGGACCGGCCGGGACACGACCCGGCGCTCGACCACGGCGCTGCGCACGCCGGTGCGCTGGATCCGGCCCGGCGAGACCGTGACGGTGCTCGGGTCCGGATCGTCGCCGTCATAGACGGGGATGTAGTCCATCCCCATCGCGTCCGTCTTGGGCACCGGGGAGGTGTCGGGCAGGCCCATCGGGTTGCGGTAGTAGCGCACCGTCCGGCCGGGCTTTTCAGGGCCGCCGCCCTCCCCCGGCCCGGCCTGGCCCGAAACCTCTTCGGCGGCGGGCCGGTCGAAGCGCAGATCCTCGCTGGCCCGGACGGCCCGGAACAGGCGCCCGTCCTCGGTCATCATCGGCGACAGCGAGTAGACCGGCTTGCCGTCCGGATCCTGGTAATAGACCACCGGCCCCGCAGGCTTCGGCGCGGCAGCCGGAGCCTGTGAGGCGAAGCCCGCCCAGGCGCGGGCGACGGACAGGGGCGTTCCGCCATCGCGCACGCGCCCCGCCCCATAGCCGGCGCCCCCCGCCGCCAGGGCGGCGAGGGTCCCGGCCAGCCAGGCCGCGCGGCTCACGGTACGGCCCGGACGACGAGCTTGTCGCTCACCGTGCCGGTCTCGCCCTGGACCTTGGCCCCAAGCGACAGCCGCCAGCCGCCCGCCATGGTAAGCTGGGTCTTGAACCGGTAGAGGCCGGGCTCCGTGGACGGGAGCTGCGCCAGGGTCGAGGTCATCTCGTCCATGCTGTCGGGGGCCATGTCGATGCGCTTGGCGAAGATCACCGCGTCGGTGACGGGCTCGCCGCTGCGCGTGTCGACCAGGCGGACCGTCAGGACTGCCTCGCCGACCTTGGCCTCCCGGGTAACGAGCTCGAACCGGTAATCCGCCGGGGCGGCCCGCGCCGGTGCGGACAGGGCGACGCCGACGAGCAAGGCCGCGCAGGCGCGCGCCCAGAATTGGGCAACAGAGTGAAAAATCACAAAAATCTCCTGAACCGCGATGGCCAGCCGCACGGGCGTGCGGCCTCACGCGGGCTCGGCGGCCCGCTTCATCGGGGTCAGGCTCGGGGCGGCTCGGGCGGCGGCGTCCCGGTGAGGCTGGCGAAGCCCTCGGCGCGGCGCGCGAACGCGGCCGTCCCGGTGGCGAGCGGCACCGGCAGGCCGATCCCGGAGGGCGGCAGGGAGGCGAGGCTGCTGAGGCACAGGGCCATCAGCGGGCAGCCCTTGACG
>Ga0182230_1000182_pt1 | contig 10227 bp, 7 predicted proteins | sample G6R1MG_28_FD_128384 | JGI IMG/M metagenome (GOLD analysis project Ga0182230, IMG submission 128384) | Miscanthus phyllosphere microbial communities from Michigan, USA - G6R1_NF_07NOV2016_LD1 MG | ecosystem: Host-associated > Plants > Phyllosphere > Phylloplane/Leaf | place: USA: Michigan...
AGTAATCCGCCCTCGTCGAAATCGTAGTAGCTCTGACCGTACTTCAACCGGCCGCCCAGTTTCGGTTTATACGACACTTTGTAAAAGCCAAGCACATGCGTTTTAGGGAGTTTGTCCGGGTCAATCGGCGTAACCGCACCGTTGATCAGACTGACCAGCGGATGAGCCGGTTTGGGCAAGCCAAAGGCCCGGTGTACCTCCGTCAGGGAGTTCATTTTCAGTGGACCGTCGTCGTCTTTCTTCATGACTTCGTAGCTAAAAACTGCTAATCGATGCGGCTTGCTATCGATTAGCAGCGCCTGTAATCAACTATGTCTCTACCTGACAGGCTTATCTGGCCTGACCTTGTGCAGAATTGGATACGTCTGCCCACGCTTCCCAGGTTGCCATTCGTTCGGCATAGGCCGTGCGTACCCAGGGTAGATTGTGGCTACCCAGGAAAAGCCGCAGCGGTGGATTTTCGGCATCGACAACCGTGAAGAGGGCATCGGGTGTGGCGGCTGGGTCACCCCGTTCCATTGTCCGTAATCCCTGAAAGAAGTGGTCTTTAAAACCCGCATATAAGTCGAGCGGCTGCGCAAACTTCAATGATTCCTGACTGCCAAACTCGGTAGCATAGGCACCCGGCTCAATGATGGTTACGTTGATGCCAAACGGCTTAACTTCCGCAGCCAGACTTTCGTGAATGGCTTCGAACGCCCATTTCGATGAGCAGTAGTAGCCAATAACCGGCAGCACTACATGCCCCAGATTGCTCGATGTACCAAGAATATGACCGCCCCCCTGCTTCCGCAGCAGGGGCAAAGCCGCCTGAATAACCGAAACCGGACCGATAACATTCGTTTCATAGAGGGCGCGTATATCAGCCGCGCTGGCTTCTTCAATGGTGCCCACCAGTGAGTAACCCGCATTGTTGAATACAACGTCCAGCCGACTAAAGTGTGCATGAGCCTGTTCTACGGCCGCCTTCACCTGCTCGGGCTGCGTCACGTCGAGCGCAAGGGTCAGCACGTTGTCGCCGTATCGGTCGTTAAGATCGGCAATGCTATCCAGCTTACGGGCGGTAGCGACTACCTTATCGCCCCGCTGCAGGGCAGCCTCTGCCCAGACGCGACCAAACCCGCGCGATGTACCCGTGATGAACCAAACTTTGCCAGCTGTTGCCGCTGTTGTTGCAGGCCGAGCGCCCGTATCTTTCTGTTGCTGTGCCATGTTCGTTTAATAAGTAATGACGTAACAAAGGTCCGCCTGAACGATTCGATGCCTGTATCCGAATCAGGGGAGTTTGTAGTCGAAATGAGAAAGAATGAGTGGTTGCCAGCCGCGACGTCCTGACTGTACCGATTTCACTGCTTTGGCCTAATTCGCGAATCCGGTTAGTACAACCGTAGATTTGGCTACGGCTGCCGGTGGATGGGGATGGACCTTTGCCCTGTACAAACCAACTGAATTATGATTTTGGTAACCGGAGCCACCGGCCAACTCGGCGGGGCTGTCATCAAACAATTACAAACGCTGATTCCTCCTCAACAGATCGTCGCCTTCGTGCGGGATGAACAGAAAGCGGCTCAGCTGCGGGAGCAGGGCATAAACCTGCGTGTCGGCACGTACGACGACCTGGCGTCGCTCGACCGGGCGATGCCAGGCGTGGAGACGGTTTTGTTGATTGCGGGGACCGATGAAGAAAAACGGGTGCAGCAGCATCAGCACGTAGTGGATGCGGCCAAACGGGCTGGTGTTGGGCGGATTGCTTACACAGGCCGGGCGCTAAAAGACCGTAGCACGCTGGTCAATCAACTGATGGATGCTCATTTCCAGACGGAAGACTACATTAAAGCCAGTGGCCTGACCCACACCCTGTTTCGGAACATACTCTACATGGACGCTATCCCGCAGTTTGTCGGTGGCAATGCTGTGTTCGAGCGTGGTATAGCCCTACCGGCCGGGCACGGACGGGTGGCGCTGGCCCTGCGGAGTGAGTTGGGGGAAGCAATGGCGAATGCCCTGGTCCGTCCGCCGGCCGGTAGTGTGACGTATCAGCTCACCGGCAGTGCATCCTATTCTTTTGACGACATAGCGACCGCACTCACCGACCTGTCGGGTAAGTCGGTTACGTACACCCCGATGGAGCCAGCCGCGTTTACGGCGCAGCTACAGGCCCGTGGTTTATCCGACGTAATGGCCCGGCGCATCACCGGCTTTATTGCGGACATTGCCAACGGACAGGAAGACACCGTAACGACGGATCTCGAAACACTGCTCGGCCGCAAACCAACCGGGCTGACCGCTGGACTCAAATCGGTGTTTGTTCGGTAGGAAAATCAGGCGCCGGTCAGGGGCGTCAATCCGGTTATCAGTAGGTTTTGCCGAATCAACTGTATTCTGAAGCCGGGTTACTGGCTGATGCCAGCTGGTTGTTTCTTCGAAAGATGGTGAGCAATACGTAAAGACTAGTGTGACAGTAGGTTAGTAACTGCCTGGACAGGAAGTGAAAACAATGGTGTTAGTCGGGGCGTTGGTAAGTAGTTTTCATCAAACCATGGGTGACATACCCGAAATGCGGGGCTTCGGCGCAAACCTGTTTGTGTCATTGCTGAACCGTTTCGGAAGAAATGCATGGTTTTAACGCACTACACGCTTCGATTATGAGACCCGCTGGAAGCCCGGAAGGATTTGGTGAATGCCCATTCAGAGGAACACGTATTGGCGGTGCCATTGGCACGGCCCCACAAAACGACGACTGGTGGCCCAACCGGCTACAAGTCGAATTACTCCATCAGGAGCAGCCGGCCGCCAACCCGCTGAGTGACGAAAATTACAAAGAGTTGTTCAATAAGATTGACTACCAGCAGCTTAAGCAGGATATCAAAGAGCTGTTGGTCGATTCCAAAGACTGGTGGCCGGCCGATTACGCCAACTACGGGCCGCAGATGATTCGGATGGCCTGGCACTCGGCGGGTACGTACCGGATTGCCGACGGTCGGGGGGGAGCGGGACAGGCCATGCAGCGGTTTGCACCCATCAACTCGTGGTGGGACAATGGCAATACCGACAAGTCGCGCCGGCTGCTCTGGCCGATCAAGAAAAAGTACGGCTCGGCGCTGTCGTGGGCAGACCTGATCGTGCTGGCGGGTAACTGCGCGCTGGAGATCATGGATTTCCCGACCTTCGGCTACGGCGGTGGTCGCCGGGACGCCTGGGAGCCTGACCGCAGCACCTACTGGGGGCCAGAATACTGGGGTGGTAAACCCGTCGACCAGGTACCCGCGTCGACCCAGCACAAAGGGCACCCCGACGAGATGGTGAACAACAACCTGCGCTGGCAGGGGAGTCCGAAAGAAGCGTATTTCGACCTGGAAAACCCGCTGGCCGCTACCCACCAGGCGCTGATCTACGTGAACCCGGAAGGCCCGGCCAACAACGGCGACCCGCATGATTCGGCCCGCGAAATTCGCGAATCGTTTGCGCGCATGGCTATGGGCGACGAAGAAACGGTGGCGCTCATCGCTGGTGGACACGCCTTTGGTAAAAGCCACGGCATGGTAAAACCGGACAAGATCGGAGCCGCGCCGGAAGCTGCGCCCATTCATGCGCAGGGTTTCGGCTGGCACAACCCGGTTGGGTCGGGCAACGGGGCCAATACTATGACCAACGGAATCGAAGGTTCGTGGACACAGAATCCCACCCGTTGGGATAACACGTACCTCGAAAACCTGCTTGGCAACGAGTGGAAAAAAGTGGAGAGTCCGGCTGGATCGATTCAGTGGACACCCGTTGACCCGAACGCGCCAAAAACGCCGGACGCCCACATTCCTGGTCAGCTAAACGACCTGATGATGATGACGTCGGACATCGCGCTCAAGGTGGACCCGGAATACCGTAAGATCTGCGAGAAATTCCTGCACGACTTCGACTACTTCACGGACGCATTTTCGCGTGCCTGGTACAAGCTGACACACCGGGACATGGGTCCGAAAGAACGGTATTTGGGACCCGAAGTGCCGGCGGACAACATGATCTGGCAGGACCCGCGCCCCGACCGTGATTACGACCTGATCGACGAAGGTGACGTGGCTACGTTGAAACAGCGCCTGCTCGACAGTGGACTAACCGTGTCGGCGCTGGTCTCGGCAGCCTGGTCGGCTGCTTCGGTGTATCGCCATTCCGACAAGCGGGGTGGGGCCAACGGGGCCCGTATCGCGCTGGAGCCGCAAAACAACTGGGAGCTAAACCGGCCGGAAGAGTTGCGCCACGTGCTGCAAACGCTGCGGGGCATTCAAAACGAATTCAACGGGCAGCAGTCGGGTAATAAGCAGGTGTCGCTGGCCGACCTGATCGTACTGGGTGGGTGCGTGGCAGTGGAAAAGGCGGCTCGCGATGCGGGCGTGTCGGTCACCGTTCCGTTTACGCCGGGCCGGGTCGATACTACGCTAGAACTAACCGACGTAGAAAGCTTCAACTGGCTCAAGCCGGTATCCGACGGGTTCAAGAACTACCACAATGACAAGGTCGGTTACCGGGTGCCGCCCGAGCGCATCTTCCTCGACCGTGCGCAACTGCTGACGCTGACAGCCCCCGAATGGACGGTGCTCGTCGGTGGGCTGCGCGTGCTGGAACAGAATTACGATTATGCCAAGCACGGCGTGTTTACGGAACGTCCCGGTCAGCTCACCAACGATTTCTTCCAGGTGCTGACCAGCATGGACTACGAATGGGTGCCGCAGGATCAGCGGGAAATGCTGTTTGACGTGCGGGAGCGGGACGGCGGGGCTACCAGATACACGGCCACGCGCTGCGACCTGATCTTCGGCTCGAACGCCCAACTGCGCAACATTGCGGAAGTGTACGCGGCTGACGACGCGCAGGAACGTTTTGTGCGTGATTTCGTAGCTGCCTGGAACAAGGTGATGATGCTCGACCGCTACGACGTCAAGGACGAATAATACGCCCTGACTCAAACAAAAAAGCCTGCTACTGTCACAGATGGTAGCGGGCTTTTTTGTTTGCTTAATTCTGACAATCAATTGTTTACTTTTTATTCCGACGCCAGATCGTTGGTGCGGAAATCTTCGGGGTTGACTTGGAAACGCCCTATTTCTAACGATTCCAAGTCGGCGTGACAGGGAAGTTGTCAGAATTGCTTCAGATACGTTAGCTTGCCGATTACCTGTTCCTGCCGGACTAGATCGGGGCGCCGAAGTTGATCGTTGACCTGCTGCTGCGCGTTGCTGTTGTAGACCAGGTACAGAAACGACAGCGGCTCGAACTCCCACGCCAGTCGGACATTCCACACGTCGCGGAGGGCGGCTGTGTTTTTCTGGTAAAAACCCGTCAGTTGCAGCCGTGGGTTTACCGCCAGCCGAACCTGCGGGGTAATCAGTTCCGCAGTGCGGCTTTCCCGGCCGACACCCAGCCCGTCGGCGATGTTGCGGGTATAGTCGAGCGCCATCGATACCTGCGCCACCGGTGAGTACCGCAGGGTACCGATCAGGGTCTGAAGCCGGCCGTCGTAGTAACGCCCGCCCTCGTAAAATAAGCTGTACGACAACTTGCGCGACTGATCGTTGCGGTAGAACAGCCGGTAGCGCATGTACTGATACCGACCCGGATTAATCCGAATCCCTAATGGTGTGAACGGTTCGTCGAGCTGCTGCCAGGTAGGTACCACAAAGCCGTGAATTGCCCAGCCTTTCACGCCGATCAGGTAAAGCGGAAATAGCTCGATTTCTGCCTGCTGAAAACGCCGGTCGCTGGCCCGATGAAATAGGTTGACAAACAGACCCGGATCGAGTTGCCGCAATGTTTTAGGCCGCCAGGTGGGTCGCCACATCCGGTAACCACCCAGATTGGTGTTGAGTACGTTACTGGCGTATACGAAGCCCGCGTCGGGGCGATAGTCCTGTGTAATAACGCTTTGTAGATACGACAAATACCATTGATTGGTCGAATACGAAAACCGGCTCAGGGCGGCCCAGCCGTTGCCGGTCGCTCCGTTGGTTTGCGAACGGCTCAGCATACCGTCCCACGAAAAAGGCTGCGACAGCCGCACGAAACCGTCGACAGAATACGTCTGGTTGGAAACCGCCTGCCCCTGACGGGCATCGTTGAACCGACTCGTGACAAGTACGCCCACCCGGTGTTGCCCACCCAGATTCTGACTGTACCGCCCAACCGCCACCGTGGCACCGGGCTCGTCCGGGGTGGCCCGTTGCCGAACGACCAGCCCGCCCGCGCTGAGCCGGGCCGTCCGGCTGACAAGCCGCGCGCCGGCATCGAGCGGAATCGGACTCCCGTTGGCCGACAACCCGATGCGCCGGCTGAAAAAAGGCTGGATACTCCCCGGATTACCGATGGTAAACAGGCTGGCATTTTCGAGAAAGAACGGGCGTCGCTCCGGGAAAAAAACGGAGAAACGCGTCAGGTTCTGCACCTGCCGGTCGGCGTCGGCCTGCGCAAAATCGGTATTGGCCGTCAGGTCGAGAACGGTATTCGGGCTGATGGCCCATTTCAGTTCACCACCTACCTTGGGCCGGAGGGTTTCGGCAGTGGGCCGACCGTTCACCAGCCGCCGATTGTAGTCGGCCAGCAGGTACGGTTGTAGCCGGATGTTGACTGAAGGTGGGGGTGGTTCCAGGCCTGTCAGCAAGCCCGCGTAAGGCATCCGATACACCGTATACGCCTGGGGTACGGGCGACCAGAACGCCTGTTCGTTGAGTCGCCGGGCGATCCGCACAAAATTAATACCCCAGCGGTGGGTGCCATCGCCAGCTGTATCGGTCGTTGAAACCGGGTAGCGAAGCGTAGCCCAGGGAATCTGCATTTCGGCCACCCAGCCTGAGTCGCGTCGGGTCGTGCGCACCTTCCAGTAGCCATCCCAGTCGCGGTCGAAAAAGCTGTCGTCGAAAGCCAGCAGATCACGCTGGGCGCTGAACGGATTGGTCTGGAATACCTGCGCGTTGCGTTTGTCGCGAAACGGGTCGAGCGAAAGCCCGAACAGGTCGTTGGTAAAGTAATCGAAATCCCGGCGCAGGTCGGGAACGCGAACGCCCCGTCGGCCCAGCGAGTCCGGGCAGTACGCCCCGATGTACAGAAATTTCCGGTTGAACAGTATCCGAACCTGCGTGTCGTGGGTCAGCGGCTTACCTTGCTCGGGCTGCACCTGAAAGAAACCGGTAGTGGCCGACGCCCGTTGCCAGTCTGCTTCATCGAGTCGTCCGTCGATGCGCAGGTTGTCGTTTGTTTCCGTTGCCCGGATCGTTTTGGGCGGGTCGATGGGGGGGAAGATGGCCCGGTCCTGCCCCCGGACCACTGACAACGTGGTCAGCCAGCCCATCAACAGTAAGATGGCGTGGTGAAAAGGAGAGACAGACAACGCGTGAATGACGTGGCTCATGGGTAAAAAGAGGGACGTTTGCCCGGATTAGCAGGCATCGGGTAGCTGATTAATAGCAATGCGTCAGATTCAGTGGGCGCGTGTACCCTTAGTTACGGCCGGGTAAATTACTGTTTATGCAACATAGTTGCAAATATGAACTTCCTGAACGGGCAGCCAACGAAAGCGCGCTACGCAGATCCCGGAGGGGGAGCATCCAGGGGCGTTGTCAGCGTCAGACGGTGATTTGGTTAGAACAACCGTAGATTCGGTTACGCCGGGCCGCCAACAACGACAGACCTTTGTGAACGGAAAAACAAGCAACGTCATGAAGATCATCGTCACCGGTTCGCTGGGCCACATCAGCCAACCCCTTGCGCAGCAACTCGTTCAGCAAGACCATACCGTCACGGTAGTCAGCAGTAGCGCCGACCGCCAGGAGGCTATCGAAGCCCTCGGGGCAACAGCCGCTATCGGCTCGGTGGCCGATGCGGATTTTCTGGTCAGTACCTTCGCCGGTGCCGACGTGGTGTATGGCATGGTACCGCCTGCGTATTACACCAATCCGACCATCGAGCCATTGGCATTTTACCGAAGCACGGCGACGGCCTACGCGCAGGCTATTCGGCAGGCGGGCGTCAAACGAGTGATTCACCTGAGTAGCTTCGGAGCCGACCTCGACCACGGCACCGGCTTTATTCTGGGGGCGCATCAGGCCGAAGCCATACTGAACGAGCTAACTGAGGTCGCCATTACCCACGTACGCCCGACGTCGTTCTATTACAACCTGTTCGGCTTTATCGGGCAGATCAAACACACGGGGCGCATAGCGGCTAACTACGGCGCCGATGACGTCATTCCGATGGTAGCACCGGTCGACATTGCAGCCGCTATTGCCGACGAAATTGGGTTGCCTGCCGAGCACCGGAAAATCCGCTATGTCAGCAGCGACGAACCGACGGGGCACGAGGTGGCTGCTCAACTGGGCGCTGCCATCGGCAAACCCGACCTGCACTGGGTGCTTATCAGCGATGCCGAAACGCTGGCAGGCCTGACAGCCGCCGGCATCCCCGCCCACCTGGCTGAGGGCATGGTTGACCTATACGGAGCCCTGCACAGCGGCCGGTTGCAGACGGAGTACAACCGCAATAAACCCGCACTGGGCCGGGTGAAAATGGGCGATTTTGCGGCCGACTTTGCTGCGGTCTATAATCGGTCCTGAGGATTGAGTATCTTGACATTCAACCCTTAATCAGCATGCAGCCACGTCGAATCAGTACGATCAGCGAATACCATCAGGTCAGAGGGTTGCCCCGGCCGGAACACCCGCTGATCAGCGTCATCAACCTCGATCAGGTCGGTGCCGCCTATAGCTGCGAAGCGGTTAGCCTGGTGCTCGACTTTTATTCCATTGCGTTGAAACGGAACCCGCACAGCAAACTAAAATACGGGCAGCATCCGTACGATTTCGACGAGGGAATCCTGTTTTTTATCGCGCCGGGGCAGGTGTTTAGCATTGAGCCGGTCCCCGACAGACCTGCAGATACGACCCGTCCATCGGGCTGGATTGTGCTCGTACATCCTGATTTTCTGTGGGATACGTCACTGGCCAAAACCATCCGACAGTACGCTTATTTCGACTATGCCGTTCACGAAGCCCTGTTTCTGTCGGAGAAAGAGGAGCAGACCATCGTTGGCCTCATCCAGACGATTCAGCAGGAGTATCAGGCCCGCATCGATCAGTTTAGCGACAGCATTATCATCGCCCAGCTTGAGGTATTGCTAACCTATGCCGAGCGGTTTTATCAGCGCCAGTTCGTCACCCGCAAGATCAGCAATCACACGATCCTGAACCGCCTGGAGACCGTGCTGGCGACTTATTTCGCCGGCGACAATCTTATCGAGAAAGGCTTGCCCACGGTACAGTACGTCGCCGATCAACTCAACGTATCGCCCAACTACCTGAGCAGCCTACTGAAAGTGCTGACGGGGCAAAGCACGCAACAGCACATCCACGACAAGCTGATCGACAAAGCGAAAGAGAAGCTGTCGACAACCGATTTATCGGTCAATGAGATTGCCTACGCGCTCGGTTTCGAACACCCACAGTCGTTCAGCAAACTATTCAAAAGCAAGACCAGCCAGTCGCCCGTCGCGTTTCGGCAATCATTCAACTAAGCATACCGGTAGCCAGAAGAACCGGGTGGATCGATTGGACAAATTGGGCAAAATGACGTAGTTTGTCCTATTTACGCCCAAGTACACATGACCCTTTCTCAGTTTACGACGGACAGTCCGGTCGACGTGCTAATTGTTGGAGCGGGTTTAGCGGGAATTGGCGCAGCCTGCTGGCTTCAGAAAGAGTGTCCCGGTAAGCAATACGTAATTTTGGAAGCCCGCGACACACTGGGCGGTACCTGGGATTTGTTTCGCTATCCCGGCATCCGGTCCGATTCGGACATGTACACGCTGGGGTACGCATTCAAACCCTGGCTGGCCGACAAAGCCATTGCCGACGGGGAAACCATCCGCAGTTACATCGAGGAAACGGCCCGCGAAAACGATGTTGTTAAGCACATTCAGTTCGGGCACAAAGCCGTTGCGGCTTCCTGGTCGAGCGCCGATGCCTGCTGGACTGTCGACATCGAGCGGGTCACCACCGGTACGCGCCAGCGGGTATACGCCCGGTTTCTGTATATGTGCAGCGGCTACTACAGCTACACGCAGCCCCACCGGCCGACCTTTACGGGCGAAGCTGATTTTGCCGGTACCGTCGTGCTGCCCCAGCTGTGGCCTGACGGCCTGGACTACAGCGGCAAACGAATTGTCGTGGTAGGGAGCGGTGCCACGGCTAT
>Ga0182230_1000183_pt1 | contig 10199 bp, 8 predicted proteins | sample G6R1MG_28_FD_128384 | JGI IMG/M metagenome (GOLD analysis project Ga0182230, IMG submission 128384) | Miscanthus phyllosphere microbial communities from Michigan, USA - G6R1_NF_07NOV2016_LD1 MG | ecosystem: Host-associated > Plants > Phyllosphere > Phylloplane/Leaf | place: USA: Michigan...
GGCTCGACGATCGGCAACATGACGCCGGCCATGGCCTGCGACCTGCTGCGCGCGATGCGCTCGTCGCTGGGCGAGGGGGCGATGCTGCTGATCGGCATGGACCGGATCAAGGACCCGGCCGTGCTGGTCCCCGCCTATGACGATGCGGCGGGCGTGACGGCGGCGTTCAACCTGAACCTGATCGAGCGGATCAACCGCGAACTGGACGGCACCATGCCACCGGACGGCTTCCGTCACCGCGCGATCTGGAACGACGACCGCGCGCGGATCGAGATGCATCTGGAGGCGGTGCGCGACATCGCCTTCACGGTCGACGGCCGATCCTTCGCCATGGCGGCGGGGGAGACGATCCACACCGAGAACAGCCACAAATACGGCCCCCGCGACGCACGCATCCTGTTGCGCACCGGCGGCTGGACGCCGGTGGCGGAATGGACCGATCCCGATGGGCTGTTCGCGGTCTATCTGGCGGAAGCGCAGGCGGAGCGGGTCGCGCCCTAGGATCGGTGTACGTGGGGAAGCGTGGAACGGAGTTCCATGTTTCCCCGCCAACGATCATTCCCGCACCACCCGCGTCCGCCAGGTGGTGAGATAGTTCGGATTGCCCCGGCACTCGCGCATCTCGCTTTGTTCGGTCAGGCGCAGGCGGGTGCCGTCCCACACCAGGCTCTGCACCAGGCCGCAGTCGCCCAGGCCGCGACCCTTGGCATAGCCGGTGAGCACGCCGTCCTTCCAAACGCCGTTGACCAGTTCGGGCACCGGGCCATCGCCCTCCGCGCCGGTTTCCGCGAAGCCGATCGGTGCATCCACCCGGACGGGCACCCAATCCCGGCCCTGCGAGACGAAGAGCGCCGCCAGCAGATTATACGCCCCCATCGAACAGGGCACGATCAACAGCGTGCGGCCGCCACCCAGCGCATGGGCCTCGGGCGGCATCGTGCCGGCGGGATTGTCGGCGGGCACGTCCATCGCGCACCCGGCCTGCTTGCGCAGCCGGTCGAGCGTCGGCGTATCGATCGCGGCGGGCCGGCCGACCGGGCGGACCATGCGAACGACCGGCAAGGGCGCGGCGGCGGGGACGTTGGTCGCCGGCGCATCGCCCTTGGCTATCATGGCAGTTACGGTGCCGGCGCGGCCCTGCTCGGCATCGATATAGCGCAGGGCCGCCGCCGCGCCGCGCAGCGACACGGTAGACAATGTGCGCTGGCCCGACAGGGTTGCCAGCCGCTTCGCATCCGCCATGGCGGTCACGATCGCGGCGGCGGGCGCACCGGTCAGCCCGCCGGCCAGCGACAGGCGGCGGCCGTCGATCGACACCGCATCGGGAGCCGGGCTCCGGTCCGCCAGTGCGTCGAAGGCGAGGTCGAACCCGCCCCGGGGGCCGGGCGCGCGGGTGACGGTCATCGTTACCTTGGGCCAGTCGACGCCGAAATCCTCGCCCAGCGAGGTCATCGCGCAACGGCGGACATTGTCGCAGCCGACCGCCCAGTCGCCAAAGGTCTTGAGGGCGCCGGGATGCGGCGTCACCGGCGCGTCGCGCGTCGTCATGGGCGCCGGCGCGGTGGCGGCGGGCTTTACGCCATTGTCCGGCGTGGCGGCGACGCCGTCCGGTGCGCTCGCCTGCGTGCAGGCAGCGAGGCCGACCGTGAGAAGAAGAATGCGCTTCAGGTCGGCCTCCCAGGATTTCGGAGGATCAGTCGGCCGTCGACTCGGCCGTATCCTCGCCCGTCTCGGCCCCGTCGGCGGGGCGTTCGAACCATGCCTCGACCGGGCCGTTCAGCTTGATCGTCAGCGGCCGGCCCTGGCGGTCGACCTTCTTGCCGAGCCCGACCCGGATCCAACCCTCGGAGATCGAATATTCCTCGACGTCGCGGCGCTCCGCACCCTTGAAGCGGATGCCGACACCACGCTCCAGCGCGGCCTGGTCGAAGAAGGGGCTGTCGGGGTTGATCGAGAGATGGTCGGGAGGCGTATCGGTCATGCCCGGCGCTTAGCGCAACCACCGCCGGCTCGGCCACAAAAAAGCGGCGTGGGAAGACCCACGCCGCCGATCGCCTTACTGGCAGACGCGTACGGGGACGCGATAGCCATATTGGTCGTAACGCCACTGCGTCCAGCATTGCGGCTGGTAGTAGTTGTCGTAGTAATAGTCGCGATAGACGGGCGGCGGCGGGGGTGGCGGCGGCGCGTCATAGTAGTAATAATTGCGGTTATAGCCCCGGTTGCTGCTGGCGATGGCCGCGCCGACGCCCAGGCCGACGATGCCGCCGAGCAACGCGCCCGCCGCCGCATTGCCGCCGCCACCGCGATGCCGCCAGCCATAGTCCCCGCGCCACCGCTGCGCCTCCGCCGGGGCCGCTGCGGTCACGGCGGTCGCCGCCAGGGCGATGCTCAATCCTGCTGTCTTGATCCAATTGTTCATCCCGAACCTCCTACTCGATACGCCCGGTCCGCTGTGAGACAAACGCGCGAAGGTGCGATCGTGGTTCCGGGTCTAGGCGAGTCGCGCTGAATGCATCCGGAATGCAATATTTAGCGGCGGTTCAGGGACATGGGCGGCGGCGGCCCTGGGCCAGCCGCCGCCCCGGGGGGATCAGAAGCGGAAGCGGCCACCCAGCGACGCGATGAAGGCGTGCGCGTCCTGCAGTCGGCCGTTGGTCAGGATCGGCGTCTGCGCGGCGGTGCCGGCATAGGCGGCGGTGATCCGGTCGATCGGCGCGTTCTTGAAGTCGACATAATTGCCGGCGGCGTCGATCGAGAAGCGCGAGGTGACGTTGAAGGTCGCGCCCGCGCCATAGTTCCAGCGGTTCGAGTCGGGCACGCGCGCATCGCGCTGGCCGTTGCGGGTCGGGGTGGTGGCATGCTGCACGCCCGCGCGCAGCGTCAGCGCCGGCGACACGGCGTAATCGACGCCGCCCGCCAGGCTCCAGCTGTCGCGATAGTTTTCGGGCAGCGCCTGGTTGATCGGCGCGCCCAGCCGGATCGCGTCGAACTTGCTCCAATTGTAGCGGACCGCCTGCGCGTTCAGCGTCAGCGCATTGGTGGCGCGCAGCCGGGCGCCGACGATGGTCTGGGCGGGCGTGTAGAACTCCGCGGTCGCGCCGTCGATCGTGCGGTTCTGCGCGGCGAGCGGGCCGACCAGGCCGCTGACTTCCAGATTGCCCTTCAGATTGTGCTGGATGCGCGACTTATAGGCGATGCCGACGGTGATGAAGTCGTTGTGCATCTGCACGCCGGCGGTCCAGCCCAGGTCCCAGCCATGGCCTTCCAGCTTCTGCGCGCCGTCCGGCAGCGCGGCGGACAGGTTGGGCAGGGCGTTGCCCAGGCTGGCATCGGTATATTCGACGTTCACCGCGCCGCCGACGCGCAGCCAGTCGGTCAGCGCGACGCCGATCGAGGGCTGGATGTCGACGGTCAGCAGCTTGGTGCGATCGGCCGAATAGCGCGCCCAGCTATTGGCGTCGTAATCGGTGGTGAAGCTGTAGGGCGAGGTCACCGCCAGGCCGATCGAGACGCGGTCGGTCAGCGGATAGGCGATCGCGCCGGACGGCAGCACGCCATTGTTGATCGGGTTCTTCGACACCGACTGGCCACCGATCGCGGCGGCGGGCTGGCCCGGCCGGCGGATCAGCGTGCCGTTGTCGACGACCTTGCCCCTGGGCAGGATGGCGGAGGCGGCGATCGCCGCATCGCCCTGGTCCAGCCCGCCGATCGCGGCCGGGTTCCACCACAGCGACTGTGCGCCGGTATCGGCCGCCTCGCCCGAAAAGGCGCGACCGGCGCCGCGTGCCGACTGTTCCTGGAGGTAGAAGGCCTGACCCTGCGCGACGCCGGCGAAGGCGAACAGGGACAGGGCAGCGGAGGTGGCGAGCGACACCTTCAGGCGCAGCGACATGAAGCAGTTCCTTTGGTCAGTTCAGTGATGGAAATCCGCAGTCCGGATCAGCGCACGCGCGTCCAGGTCTGGGTCTTGCAGAGCGGCACGAACACGCAGCCGCGCACCTTCAGCCGGTCGTTGCCGATGGGCGTCAGCTTGGCGTTGTAGGTCTTGCCGTCATCGGCATTGTAGATGGTGCCGCCCGACCAGGCATCGCCATCGCCCTTGAAGCCGCTGAGCAGCATCAGGCCCTTCAACGGACGGTTGCGCAGCGACGCGTCCTTGTTGTTGGCGTCCTTCAGATTGGGCTGGGTGCGCAGCAGTTCGGACGTGACCAGCCGGCCGCAGATCGATGCGCCGCAGCGCTGGATCTCGACCACGCCGCCGCGCGTCTCGGTCTTCCACATGCCGATCGCGGCATTGGGCCCGGCTTGCGCCGACGCCGCCACGGGCGCGAGCGCCACGACCGATGCGATCAGGGTGGCGAACAGGGCAGGTGCCGACATCATCCTCTCCTCTTGGTCCTATCAGGGCCGTTTGGTGGCCGCCGTATATGTACGATCGGCCGGTTACACCAGTGCGCCGGGCTTGACTTAAAGGGGTGTTGCCTGACGCATGGGGAAGCCTGCTGACCCTATGTTTTTCTATTGATCTGTCAAGGTCAGCAGGGCTGTCTTTTACAGGCGTGCGCGACGCATCGGGTGGCCGTGCTCCTGCATTCGCAGGAGCACGAGCATCAGAAGGCGTCGGCGGGCAGCGCCATGGTCGATCGCTTGCCCGACTTGATGACCAGGAAGCCGGTCGTCGCCTGGGGCAGGATGCGGTCGAAGAAGAAGCCGGCGGTGGCCAGCTTGGCGCGGTAGAAGGCCTCGTCTTCCGTTCCCTCGGCCAGCCGGTCCTGCGCGATCCGTTCGGCCTTGAGGAAGCAATAGCCGATGCCGACCAGCCCCAGCATCCGCAGGTAGTCGGTCGCCGCCGCGCCGATCTCGTCCGGGTCCTTCAACCCCTTCTGCGCGAGCATTCCGGTCGTCAGCTGCAACGCGCCGAACGCCTGGTGGAGCGCGGTGGCGTGGATGCCCAGCACCTTGTCGGCGGTGCCGGTCAGCTCCTCCAGCAGGCCGGAGACGCTGTGGAAGAAGGGGCGAAGCGCGCGGCCCATATTCGCCGGCATCTTGCGGCCGAGCAGGTCGAGCGCCTGAACGCCGTTCGTCCCCTCATAGATCTGGCAGATGCGCGCATCGCGGACGAACTGCTCGACGCCATGCTCGCGGATATAGCCATGGCCGCCATAGGTCTGCACCGCCAGGTTCGCCGCCTCGGAGGCGAGGTCGGTGAACAGCGCCTTCACCACCGGCGTCATCAGCGCGACGAAGTCGGTCGCGCGGGCGCGGCCCTCGGGATCGGTGCCGTGCTTCTCGGCATCCAGCGCCTGCGAGGTCCATTGGCCGAGCGCGCGGCACCCCTCCGCATAGACGCGCATCGTCATCAGCATCCGGCGCACGTCCGGGTGGACGATGATCGGGTCGGCGGGCAGGTCGGGCCGCGCCGGGCCGGTCAGCGCGCGGCCCTGCAACCGGTCGCGCGCATAGGCGACGGCGGACTGATAGGCGATCTCGCCCACGCCCAGCCCCTGCACGCCGACCGAGACGCGCTCGGTGTTCATCATCGTGAACATCGCCGCCAGGCCCCGGTTCGGCTCGCCGACCAGCCAGCCGGTCGCCCCGTCGAAGTTCATCTGGCAGGTGGCCGAGGCCTTGAGGCCCATTTTATGCTCGATGCCGGCGACCGCGACGCCGTTGCGCGCGCCCGGGCTGCCATCGTCCTTGGGCAGGAACTTCGGCACCAGGAACAGGCTGATCCCCTTCACGCCGGCCGGCGCGTCGGGCAGGCGGGCCAGGACCAGATGGACGATATTGTCGGTCAGGTCATGGTCGCCGGACGAGATGAAGATCTTCGATCCGGTCACCGCATAGCTACCGTCCGCCTGCGGCACCGCGCGGGTGCGGAGCAGGCCCAGGTCGGTGCCGCAATGCGACTCGGTCAGGCACATGGTGCCCGCCCATTCGCCGCTGACCATCTTGGGCAGATAGGCCTGTTTCAGCGCGTCGCTGCCATGGCCCTCGATCGCGGTGGTCGCGCCGTGGGTCAGGCCGGGATAGAGGCCGAAGGACAGGTTGGCCGAGCAGGTCATCTCCTCGACCAGCTTGTTCACCGTCTCCGGCAGGCCCTGTCCGCCCCAGCGCGGATCGGACGACAGCGCCGCCCAGCCGCCCTCGCGGAAGCGGGCATAGGCCTCCGGAAAGCCCTTGGGCGTGCGCACCACGCCATTCTCATAGGTGCAGCCCTCCAGGTCGCCGCTGGCGTTGAGCGGCAGCAGCACCTCCTGCGCCATCCGCGCCGCCTCTTCGAGGATCGCGTCGTACAGGTCGGGGGTGAAGTCGTCGGAGAGCGCCAGCGGCCCGAAGGGCTGGTCGGCGAAGAGTTCGTGCAGCACGAAGCGCATGTCGCGCAACGGGGCGGTATAGACTTGCATCGTCCTGATCCTCAGTTGCGCAGCGGCTTGCCGGTCGTCAGCATCTGTTCGACCCGCGCCTGGGTGCGGCTGTCCTTGACGCCCGCCAGGAACGCCTGGCGCTCCAGCTTGAGCAGTTGGTCCTCGGTGACGGTGTCGACCAGATCGGCCTCGCCGCCGGTCAGCACGTTCGCCAGCCGTTCGGCGACCACCACGTCATAATCGGTCGCCACGCCTTTCTTGCGGAAGTCGGCGACGACGCCGGCGATGCCGACCCGGCCGCTCTCGCCCGGCAGGCGGAAGGTTGGTTTCTCCGGCGGGGCATAGCCCTCGACCAGGGCCAGCGCGCGTGCCTTGGCATCGGCCAGCAGCCGGTCGCGGTTCATGGTGATGCCGTCGGAGGGACGCAGGAACATCAACTCCTTCGCCTCCGCCGCCGACTTGGACACCTTGGCGGTCGAGATCGTCTCGAACGCCTTGGCGACCGCCGGCATCGGCCCCTTGGGCATCATCGGCGCCTTGGCGAAGCGGTCCAGCATCTCGCCATTGCCGCCCCAGCCGGGCAGCAGGCCGACGCCGCATTCGACTAGGCCGATATAGCTTTCGGCATGGGCCTGCACCGCATCCGAGTGCAGCAGCACCTCGCACCCGCCGCCCAGCGCCATGCCGGCGGGGGCCGACACGACCGGGAAGGGGGCGTATTTCAGCGCCTTGAACGCCTGTTGCCCGGCGGCGATCAGCTTGTCGATCTCGCTCCACGCGGCGATGTTCACCGCGAACATCGCCAGGCCCAGATTGGCCCCGGCGGAGAAGTTCGACCCCTCGTTATAGATGACCAGCGCCTTGTACTTCGCCTTCACCAGCGGGATCGCCTGCTGGATCAGCTTGGTCACCTCTTCGTCCAGCGCGTTCATCTTGCCGGTGAATTCCAGCGCCACGACGCCGTCGCCGATATCCCACAGGGCCGCGGAGCCGGTCTTGGCCAGCGGCTGCCCGCGCAGCTTGATATCCTCCAGCAGCAGCACGCCCGCCGGCCGCACCACATCGGCATAGTCGCCGGCCAGCGTCCAATATTGCCGCTTGCCGTCCTCGATCCGGTAGAAGGGGCGGTCGCCCACCGCTGCCAGGATCGCCGGCACCGGCCGACCCTCGGCCTTGAGCCGCGCGGCCAGCTGGCCCGGCCCCATGCGGTCGATCAGCTCGAACGGCCCGAACTTCCAGTTATAGCCGAGCTTCATCGCGTCATCGATCGCGACGATATCGTCGGCCGCCTCGCCGACCAGCATCGCGGCATAGGACAGCACCTTGCCCAGTATCTCCCAGGCATAGGCCCCCGCCTTGCCCGGCGCCGTCACCAGCGCCGCCAGGTCGCGCTCCGCCTTGCCGGGCAGTTTCTCGGGCGTGATCTGCGGGCGATATTCGCCGGTGGCGAGGTCGAGCGCCAGCTTGGTGCGCGTGCCGTCCGCGCCCTTGTCGAGCCGGTAGAAGCCGCCCTTGCCCTTGCGGCCCGTGAATCCCTCGGCGATCATCCGGTCGACCAGCGGCAGCGGCCGCACCGTGTCGAAATAGGGATCGCCCGCCGGCAGGGTCGAGGACAGGCTCTTTGCCAGCAGCGGCATCAGGTCGACGCCGACCAGGTCGATCAGGCCGAAGATGCCGGTCTTGGGCACGCCCATCGGCCGGCCGCCGATCTGGTCGGCCTCCTCGACGGTCAGCCCCTGGTCCATCGCGGCGTTGATCGCGACCGCCAGCCAATAGGTGCCGATGCGATTGGCGATGAAGCCGGGCGTATCCTTGGCGCGGACGATCCGCTTGCCCAGGAACCGGTCGACGAAATCCTCGACCTTGCCGGCCACGGCGGCGTCGCTGTGCTGGCCGCGCACGATCTCGATCAGCCGCATGTAGCGCGGCGGATTGAAGAAATGGGTGATGAGGAAGTCGGCCTTGAACTGGTCCGACCGGCCCTCGACCAGCTTTTCCAGCGGGATGGTCGAGGTGTTGGACGACACGGCGGTGCCCGGCCGCTTCACCTGCTCCAGCCGCGCATAGAGCGCCTGCTTGATGTCGAGCCGCTCGACGATCGCCTCGACCACCCAGTCGCATTCGGCGACCCGGTCGAGATGATCCTCGATATTGCCGGTCTCGACCAGCTTCGCCGCGCCCTTGGACATGAACGGGGCGGGATCGGTCTTGAGCATCTTCGCCACCGCGCCCTTGGCGACCGCGTCGCGATCACCACCGTCCCTGGGCACGATGTCGAGCAGCAGCACCGGCACGCCGGCATTGGCGACATGCGCGGCGATGCCGGCGCCCATCACGCCCGCGCCGATCACGCAGACCTTCTTGACCTGGTCCGTCATGTTATGCGCGCTCCAGCACGGTCGCGATGCCCTGGCCGCCGCCGATGCACTGGGTGGCGAGCGCATAGCGGCCGCCCTCCCGCGCCAGCAGCGCCGCCGCCTTGCCGACGATGCGCGCGCCGGTCGGGCCCAGCGGATGGCCGATCGCGATCGCGCCGCCGTCCAGGTTGATCGTCTCGTCCTTCAGCCCCAGGTCGCGGATGCAGGCGATCGCCTGGCTCGCGAAAGCCTCGTTGATCTCGACCACGTCCAGGTCGCTGGCGGACAGGCCGGCGCGCTCCAGCGCCTTTTTCGACGCACCGATCGGCCCCAGGCCCATCGTCTCCGGTTCGCAGCCCGAAATGCCGACTGACTTGATCCGCGCCAAAATGGTCAGGCCATGCGTCTTCGCGAATTCCTCCGAGGTGACCAGCACCGCGCTCGCGCCATCGGTCAGCGGCGAGGAGGTGCCGGCGGTCACCGAGCCGTCCTGGTGGAAGGCGGGCTTGAGGCCGGCGAGCGCCGCCTCGTCGGTGTCGGGACGGATCGTGCCGTCCTCGCTGACCGTGCCGGCCTTGGTGACGATCGGCACGATCTCATCGGCCAGCCTGCCGGCCTCGCGCGCGGCGGCGGCCTTTTTCTGGCTCGTCACCGCGAACCGGTCCTGCTCGGCGCGGGTGATCTGGTATTTCTGCGCGACATTCTCGGCGGTGTCGCCCATGCCCATGTACGCGCCGGGCTTGGCCTTGGCGAGCGCGGGATTGGGCAGGGGGTTGTAGCCGCCCATCGGGATGCGGCTCATCGATTCCAGCCCGGCGCAGATGAACGCCTCGCCCGCGCCGATCTGGATCTGGCCGACCGCGATATGGATCGCGCTCATCGACGATCCGCAGAAGCGGTTCACCGTCATGCCGCCGACCGACAGCGGCAGGTCGGCGAGCAGGCCGATCATCCGTGCGACGTTCAGCCCCTGCTCGCCCTCCGGAAAGGCGCAGCCCAGCACGATATCCTCGATCAGCGCCGGATCGACGCCGGACTTGTCGATCAACCCCCGGATCGTCTGCGCGGCCAGGTCGTCGGGACGGACCCGCGCCAGCGCGCCCTTGCCGGCGAGGTGGAAGGGCGAACGGGCATAACCGGCGATGACGACGTTGGTCATGAAATCCTCTCTGATGCTCCGGCCGCAGCCGCTTGGGCTTGCGGTATGTCCTATAGGTGCGATAGCTTCCCATTACGTCAAGTGGTGCAGACGGACAATATGTCCGATGCTCGGGATGGAGAGGATGCGAGGATGAACGGAATCGCGACAGGCACGGCGGATGCGGGGAATGGCCTGAACGGGGGTCTTGCACCCGCGATCAAGCAGGGCGCGCCGCTCGACGTGCGACCGCGATTGCTGGGCGCCCTGCTCGACGATTCGGTCCGGCGCTTCGGTGACCGCGCGGCGATCGACTTCATGGGCCGGATCACC
>Ga0182230_1000185_pt1 | contig 10183 bp, 6 predicted proteins | sample G6R1MG_28_FD_128384 | JGI IMG/M metagenome (GOLD analysis project Ga0182230, IMG submission 128384) | Miscanthus phyllosphere microbial communities from Michigan, USA - G6R1_NF_07NOV2016_LD1 MG | ecosystem: Host-associated > Plants > Phyllosphere > Phylloplane/Leaf | place: USA: Michigan...
CGCGACGGAGAGGAGGCTGTTGCGGTAGATGTCGTTCACGCTGCGCTGCCCTGCGGCGATGACCCCGTCGAGGGCCGTGCGGGCGTTGGCGATGCTGCGCAGCAAGCCATCGTGCAGGCGGTTGACCTCCTCGTTCCGGGCTTCGACCTGCACGATGTCGCGGGCATCCACCGCGCGAAGCTGTTGCTCGCTCGCGTTGCGCACCAGGCGAAAGGCCTCGCCCGTCTCGCTGAAGACGGCACCGAGGCGTTTCCAGGCTTCCAGGCGCTCGGACGAGATCGCGGCGGCTTGGTACTCCTTCACCTCACCGGAAATGGTGCTGAGGAGCCGTTCCAGTTCCGCCACGTTCTGGCGCCAACTGCCCAGGAAATCGTCGGAGCGGGCCGGCGTGGAGGCCGAGTTCGCCTGCGCCTGATTCTGCGCCTGATTCTGCGCCTGCGTCAGAACGGCGATCACCGCGTTGCGCCGCACGAGCCCCATGTTGCGCGCGATGTTGCCGAGATCGTCGAGCTGACGCAGCACGCCGATGTCGCGGGTCACGATCAGGTCGGTCATGTCGCGCACGCTGCCGATCTGGCGCAACGCGTAGGCGCCCAGAGCTGCCACGATCAGGCTCGCCGCCACGAAGCCGAGGAGGATGCGTTTTCCGATCGAGATCGACACGGGCGACATGGCTCCGGCAGGCGGTGCGGGGGAGGGTTCGGGTCTCGGGGCCGCCCCCATCGCGGGCGGCTCCGAACGTCTGTCTTGATGCGCGCCGAACCGAACCGGTGTCCGGTTCTGCGTAACAGCGCTCGCGACGATCAGGTTATGAAGCGGGCAAGCAGGGCCCGGATATCGACGAGGGAAAAGTCCTCGGGAATCCCGCCCGTCCTGTCCGAGCCGGGCGGTGCATAGCCCGAAAGCGACCCGCGGCCCAGACTTTCCGACTCCGGTGCCGGCCGCGTCAGCGTCGTTTCGATCTGCGCGATGCCGAGCACGCGGTCGACGGCGAGGGCGACCGGCGGCTCCTGCGCGCGCAGGCGCACCACGTGCCCGCCTTCATCTGCCTTCGCGGGGTCCAGCCCGAGGCAGGCGGCGAGGTCGAGGACACTGACGATCACCCCCGACACCGCCGTGATGCCCCGCAGCATCGGCGGTGAACCCGGCAGCGCCGTGCAGGGCCGCTCGGGCGCGACGCTCGCGACCGCGGGGAGCGGCAGGCCGTAGCGCTCCGCCCCGCAGGCGCAGACGAGATAGGCGGCGGTCTCGATCGCCCGCTCCTGCCCCACCGTTCGGGCCGCGAGCGCGGCGGCGCGGGCATCGAGCAACACGGCCGTGCGCGCTTCGGCATCGGACCCGGCGGTCACGCCGATCTTCATGCGTCTCGGCCCGTGATTCCGGCCAGGGCACGGCGTGCACTCTCGGCCAAGCGTGCGGCGCTCACTCCGTCTCCCTCCGGCAGGATCGTTTCGGGCGGCAGTCCTTGCGCGAGGCGCAGGGCGTTGTCGAGGGCGCGGGCGGCTTCGCCCCGGCGTCCGACGCGGGCGAGCAGCAAACCGAGCTGAAAATGGGCCATGACGAAGGCGCGGTCGAGGAACAGCGCCCCCCGCAGGGCTCGTTCGGCTTCCCGCTCCCGCCCGAGATCGAGGGCGAGGAGACCCTCGTAGTAGCGCAAGGGAGGATCGGTGGCGTAGCCGTCGATCTCTTCGTGCAATCGTCGCCATGCCCGCGCGGTCTCGCCCGCATCGGCCAGCACGCGAATCTCGGCCAGGAGATCGCCCGGCGACAGGGGATGCTCGATCGCGGGCGCCGTCGGTCTCGGGGTCGGCACCGGCAGGGCCGGCGCGGCGGCAGCGACGGGTTCCGGCGGCGGGGCGAACAGGATCGGCGCCATGTCCGGCAGCGCGGGCACAAGGACAGGCGCCGGCTGGGACGCCGGCGTGTCGATCGGGCGGTAGGCAACCGTTCCCGGCAGGGCCACAGGCTGCAGCCATTGCCCGAAGGTGGGATTGGGCTCGGCATGCCCGATCAGGAGCCAGCCCTGCGGGTTGAGCCGCTCGCCGAGCGCCCGCACGATGCGGGTGACATGATCGGCGCTGAAATAGATCAGGACGTTGCGGCAGAGGATCAGGTCGAAGTCTCCCGGCATCCGGTCGCTTCCGTCGATCAGGGTCAGGAGGTTCTGCCGCTCGAAGCGCACCATGCGGCGAAACGCCGGCCGTAAGGCGTAGCCGCCATGCGGCAATCCTGGCCGGGCGGGGGTGCGGCGGAACCAGCGTGCCCGCTCCTCCGTGTCGAGGGTGCGCAGGGCCCAGGGGCCGAACTCCCCCTCGCGCGCGACCGCGAGCGCGCCGGCGCTGAGATCGGTGCCGAGGATCGTCACGGACCAGTCGGCCAGGGCGTCGCCCAGAAGGTCGTGCACGAGGATGGCGAGGGAATACGGCTCGGCCCCGGTGGAGCAGCCGGCACTCCAGATCCGCAGGCGGCGGATCTCGCGGCGTGCCTCGATCAATTCCGGAAGGATCGTCCGGCGCAGGGCCGCGAACTGCTCCGCGTAGCGAAAGAAGAAGGTCTCGCCGATGGTGATCTCGGCTTCGAGCGCGGCCCATTCCTCCCGGCCGGCGGCGCCGTCGAGCAGGGACAGATAGGCGGCACAGCCGGTCACTCCACAGTCACGCATCCGCTTGCGCAGTCGGTCGTAGAGCAGGTCGTCCTTGTCTTCGTAATAGTTGTGCCCGGTCCGGGCGATCACCCGATCCTTGAGAGCCGGAAAACCGGGATCCACCGCCGCGCTCGCGCCGCGCCGGGGCCGCTCGACGGGAGCCGTCACGACCGTTGTCCTCAGACGGCTCGCGCCCCCTCTGGCTCGAACCGGGCGAGTCGGGTCGTCGCCTGCCGGGTCAGCGCGTCGAGACGGGTCCGCTCTTCGAGCGTCAGGATGCGGTCGAGCGAGAGGAGATGCACGAGGCTGTCGCCCCGCGCGAATTCGCCGACGACGCAGCCATTGAGACTGCGGGCGGGTTCGACCGGTCGCAGCGACTCCTCCTCGACTTGGACGAGGTCAAGCGCCCGGTCGACGAGAAAGGCGATGTCGCCCCCGCGGGCCAGCACGACGTGCCGGTAGGGATCGCGACCGCTACCGGCGTCGCGAAGTGCGAACAGGGCGGCGAGATCGATGACGGGCACCGGCTCGCCGGCCAGATTGAGAAAGCCCGCGAGAGGCCCGCCCGCGGCCGGCGGTGCATGCAGGCGCGGCAGAGGGAGGATCTCGCGGATCTCGGCCCGCGGCAAGGCGCAGGTCGTCCCGGCGATGTCGAGAAGCAGGGTCGGCAGACGCGCCATCGCATGTCCTTGGGGCGGTTCGCCGCGGGAGCGGACGACGGGACCGCTCGTCACCTCGATCATGCGGTTGACGCTCGCCGAACGCAAAGGTTTCACGAACGACCGGTCCGGCCGTCCGTTCCTGCGGCGAGCGCCGGCTCAGGCGACCTTCTGGCGCGAACGCGACTTCGTTGCCGGCTCGGGCGCAGGGGCCTCTTCCTCGATACGGCCACCCGGCCGGCCGAGGCCGATCGACTTCGCGAGGGCGGAACGCTGCGCGGCGTAGTTCGGCGCGACCATCGGATAGTCGTTCGGGAGGCCGTAGCGCTGGCGATACGAGTAGGGATCGAGGCCGTGCGTGCCGAGATGGCGCTTGAGCGTCTTGTAAGCCTTGCCGTCGATGAAGCTGATGATCGCATCCGGCGTCACCGACTTGCGGACCTGCCCGGAGGACGGCTTCTCGATCGCTTCCTCGGCGGGAGCGGCCACGGCCTCGGGACTGCTGAGGGTCGTCAGCGCCGTATGCACGCTGATGATCAGGCCCGGAAGCTCGGAAGCGGGGACTGAGTTGTTCGACACATAGGACGAGACGATATCGCTCGCCAGTTCGACGAAATCGTTGAACGATTTCTGGTTTTCTTCTGTCATTCTGCTTGTCCGTTCCGTAGGCCCCCGGGCGCCAAAATCATACGTGATGCGCACCGATGCAAGAGAAGAATTCGAAAAACTATGTCAAGCTTGTGGGTATTGAGGATGGCACACTCAAGTCCAGCGTCGTCGTTGAAGCGTAGAACGTTAAATGGAAGCCGTGCTCACACGATCCAGTGGTGTGTCATAGCTCAACCTTTCCGGCGCCGACCCGGAGCGTTGCCGCAACCGGAACGTCCTATAAGCGACGGACGGACCGAGAGTTTCAGTTCGGCTTCCGCAATTGGCACAGTGGAGCGGAAGGACGCTGCCGCACCGTGTCCGCAACCCCCGTCAACCCCGCGGGGAGAAAGCGGGGAAACGGGTGACCCCTCGACGTCTTAAGCACCCATATTCTTCGCTATACAACCGGTGCGAGACGATCCGTCGCGCCGTCATCAAGCCTCGATTTGTGTCTCCAAGTCCAATGAAGAGAGCGATTTCGGGCAGCAAATGTCATTCTTGTGAACGCCGGGACTGCCGCACGCATTGCCCGCCGGCCTCTGTTGATGGCGGGCCGTCCGTGCTACGGGTCAAGGACGATGAAGTCCGCTGGTCCCATAGCGCTCTGGCTGGCGGCGGTGATCGTGATGATCGCCGCCGTGCTGTTGCCGTCCAGCGCCCAAGCGCACGGCGTGCACGAGCATGTGGCTCGGACGCAGCCGGTCGTTGCCGCGACGCGTGACCTCGCGATCGCCGGATCGGATGTCCGGTTCGCCGCTCCGATGCCGATCGTTCGAGCGGACGCGATACCGGTGATCGAGCCATCCCGGATGGACTGTGCCTGCCCGGCTTGCGCAGCCGGAGGCACATGCGGCCATGCGCCGTCGTCCTGCTGCGCGACCGGACTTGCCCCGTCACCGGTTCCGGCCCTTCCGCCGGCCACCGCGCAGGCCTGTGCTCCTGCGCGCGACGGGCCGCGTCTGTCGGGCATCGTGCCCGAGGCGCAGATCGAGCCGCCCCGAACCTTCGCCTGACGCCCGATCCCCATCCGGTACGCTCGGTACCGGGTGATGTCGTTGCTCATCCGGCGAAGGTTTGGTTCCCCATGTCCATCCGTATCGCGGCGGCGCTTCGGGCGCTTGCCGTCTCGCTCGTGCTGGCCGCTGCATCGGCCGCAGGCAGTGTCGCCCTGGCCCATGAGGGGCACAGCCACGGCGTCGAGGCGCCGGCCCTACCCGCCCGGACCACCCCTCGGGCCGAAGCGGCCTCGGCCACCTTCGAACTCGTGGCGGTGGCGTCGAGCGACCGGATACGATTCTATCTCGATCGCTTCACCAGCAATGAGCCCGTGAACGGCGCCGAGATCGAGATCGAGACGCCGGACGGCCCGGCCGAAACGCGGGCCGTCGGCGACGGCGTCTACGAGATCGCCGCACCCTGGCTCGCTCGGGGTCAGCGATACGACCTGCTTGCCACCGTGACCGCTGACGGAACGACGGATGTGCTGGCCCTCGACCTGCACCTGCCCGAACCGGAGGCGGCAGCGAGGCCGGTCCAGGCCGAGGCGTCGGCGTGGCTTGCCAATCTCCGGCGCCATCTCACCCATCAGGGTCCGATCGGTGCGGCCGCGGGTGGATTCCTGCTCGGGCTCGCCGTCATCATGCTCGTGCGCTCGCGCCGGGCGCTCCCCGCCTTCGCGGTCCTCGCTCTGACCCTGACGCTGCTGCTTGGTACGGCCGCCCTCGCCCATGAGGGGCATGATCACGAGAAAAACGGGTCCGGCGAAGAGGAGGCCGCGCCGGTCCAGGGGGTGGCGCTCACCGCGCCCACGGCCGCACCCGTCGAGCGCGCCCGGCGCCTGCCGGGCGGTGCGGTGTTCGTCCCCAAATCGATGCAGCGCCTGCTCGCTTTGCGCACCGGCCTGACCGGCATCGCCGACCATCGCCGTACCGTCGAACTGCCGGGGCGCGTCATCGCCGATCCGAATGCCAGCGGCGTGGTGCAATCGTCGGTCGGCGGCCGCCTCGCCCCCCCGCCCGGTGGCTTCCCGAATCTCGGCACACGGGTTCGCAAGGGTGAGGTGCTGGCGACCGTCACGCCGCCGGTCCAGGCGGTCGACCTCTCCGACATGCGCCAGACTCAAGGCGACCTCGACCAGCAGATCGCCATCACCGGCCGCAAGGTCGCCCGCTACGAGCGCCTCGCCGCGACCGGCGCGGTGGCGCAGACCGCTCTGGAGGACGCCCGCGCCGAACTCGCCGGCCTGAAGGACCGCCGCGCCGCCCTCGACACGATCCGACGCGCGCCGGAAGAACTGATCGCTCCCGTGGATGGCGTGGTCGCCGAGCGCGCTGCGGTGGCCGGCCAGATGGCGGCGGCGGGCACGATGGTGTTCCGCATCGTCGATCCGGACAAGCTCTATGTCGAGGCGCTGAGCTTCGTCGGCCTGGAGCCCGGCGCCGCAGCCACCGCACGGCTGCCCGACGGGCGCACGCTGGCGCTGGCCTCCCGCGGTGCTGGCCTCGCCGACCGCAACCAAGCGGTGCCGGTGCAGTTCGCGATCACCGGAAGCGCCGAAGGCGTCCGGCTCGGTCAGTTCGTGACCGTGCTGGCGCCGACCGGCGAGACCATCGGGGGATTGGCCGTGCCCCGGGCGGGAATCGTCCGCACCGAGAGCGGCGCGGTGGTCTACGAGCACGTCTCCGCCGAGCGGTTCGAGCCGCGGCCCGTGCGGGTCGAGCCGCTGGACGCCGAGCAAGTGATCGTGGCCGGCGGCCTCAATGCCGGCCGGCGCGTCGTGGTGCAGGGCGCCGAACTGCTCGATCAGGTCCGGTGAGGAGAGACGCGCCATGTTCGCCTTCCTCGTCCGCGCCGCCCTGCTCAACCGGGTGCTGGTTCTCGCCCTCTGCCTCGGCCTCGTGCTGGCCGGTGGCCTCGCGCTCACGCGCCTGCCCGTCGATGTGTTGCCCGATCTCAACCGTCCCACCGTCACGGTGATGACGGAAGCCGAGGGCTACGCCCCGCCGGAGGTGGAGCAACTCGTCACCTATCCGATCGAGACCCGGATGAACGGCCTGCCCGGCGTCACCCGTGTCCGCTCGGTGTCGAGTGCGGGGCTCTCCATCGTCACCGTCGAATTCGGCTGGGAGACCGACCTCTACCGCGACCGCCAGTTCGTGGCCGAACGCCTCGCCCTGGTGCGCTCCGAGCTGCCGGCCGGCATCGTCCCGCAGATGGGTCCGGTCGCCTCGATCATGGGCGGCATCCTGCTCGTTGCCGTAACGAGCGAGACATCGAACCCGATGCAGGTCCGCGAGACCGCGGACTTCACCCTCCGCCCGCGCCTGCTCTCGATCCCCGGCGTCGCGCAGGTGATCCCCATCGGCGGCGAGGTGCGCCAGTTCCGCGTCAGCCCGAACCCGGCGGCGATGCGGGCGCTCGGCGTCAGCAACGAGGCGCTCGCCACTGCCTTGTCCGGCTTCGGCACCAATGCCGGAGGCGGGTTTGCCGATGCCAATGCCCGCGAGATCTTGATCCGCAACATCGGCCGCACCCTGAGCCTCGAAGATCTGCGCAACCTCGTGATCCCGGCCGCCCCGCAGGGCGCGACGGCGGAAGCCGGCCTATCCGGCACGGGCAATCCGGGAATCGAGGGCCGGGTCTACCTGCGCCAGATCGCCGAGGTGGCGTTCGCGGCGCGGCCCAAGCGCGGCGATGGCGGTTATCGCGGTGAGCCGGCGGTGATCCTCTCGGTCGAGAAGCAGCCCGGCGTCGATACCGTGCGCCTGACGCAGGCCGTCGAGGCGGCGTTGAAGGAGATTGCGCCCACCTTGCCGAAGGGCATGGACGCCCAGAAGATCCTGTTCCGGCAGGCGGACTTCATCGAGACCTCGCTCGCTAATGTTGAGCGGGTGCTGCTGGAGGCGGTCGCGGTGGTGGCCGTGGTGCTGTTCGCCTTCCTGATGAACGCACGCACGACCCTGATCTCGCTCACCGCGATCCCGGTCTCGATCCTGGCCACGGCCCTGGTGTTCTGGCTGTTGGGTTTCTCGATCAACACCATGACGCTCGGCGGGCTCGCCATCGCCATCGGCGAACTGGTCGATGACGCGGTGGTCGATGTCGAGAACATCTTCCGCCGGCTGCGCGAGAATCGGGCCGAGGGCTCGCCCCGCAGCGTGTTCGATGTGGTGGTGGCTGCCTCCAGCGAGGTGCGCTCCGGCATCGTCTACGCCACCGCGATCATCGTGCTCGTCTTCGTGCCGCTGTTCGCGCTCTCCGGCATCGAGGGCCGGCTCTTCGCCCCGCTCGGCCAAGCCTATATCGTCGCGATCCTGGCGAGCCTGCTCGTTTCCGTCACCCTGACGCCGGTTCTCGCCTCCTGGCTGTTGCCGGGTATGAAGAGCCTGGCCGAGCGCGAACCGCTGCTGGTGCGGCGGCTCAAGGCCGGCAACGCGGCGCTGCTCGAGGTGGCCCTGGCCCATCCGCGGGTGCTGATGGCCGGCATCGCCCTCTGCGTCGTCGCGGCGGGAATTGCCGCGGCACATCTGCCGCGCGCCTTCCTGCCGGCCTTCAACGAGGGCTCGCTCACCATCAACGCCACCTTCCGCCCCGGCATCTCGCTCGCCGAGAGCAGCCGCGTCGGCGCCATCGCCGAGCGGCTCCTCATCGACGTGCCGGAAGTCGCCACCGTCGGGCGCCGCACCGGCCGCGCCGAACTCGACGAGCACGCGGAAGGCGTCCACTCCTCCGATCTCGAGGTGCGGCTGAAGGCGGGCCGCCCCCGCGAGGCGGTGATCGCGGAGATCCGCGAACGGCTCGCGGTTCTGCCGGTGACGGTCAATGTCGGCCAGCCGATCTCGCACCGGCTCGACCACATGCTCTCGGGCGTGCGCGCCGAGATCGCCCTGAAGCTGTTCGGCGACGACCTCGACGCCTTGCGCGCCGCGGCCGAGGGCCTTCGCGAGGCAATTGCGGCAGCGGTGCCCGGCGTCACCGACCTTCAGGTCGAGCGGCAGGTACGCATCCCGCAACTCGACATCCGGGTCGATTACGGCCGCGCCGCCCTCTACGGCGTCTCGCCCTCGACCGTGGTCGAGACCATCGCCCGGCTCGCCAACGGTCGTACGCTCTCGACCATCGCCGACGGGCCGCGCCGCTTCGACGTCACCCTGCGTCTGCCTGAGGCGCGGCGCAGCCCGCAGGCGCTCGGCGACCTGCTGATCGAGACACCCTCGGGCTGGGTGCCGGCCCGCGAGATCGCCGACATCCGCGAAACCGACGGGCCGAACCAGATCCTGCGCGAGAACGGGCGGCGGCGCATCGTGGTGCAGGCCAATTCCGACGGCCGCACCGATATGGCGGCCATCATCGCCGGCATCCGCCGCGTGCTCGACGAGACCCGCTTGCCCGAGGGCGTGAGCGCCCGGCTGGAGGGCAGCTACGAGGCGCAAGGGGAGGCCGCGCGCACCATCGGCGGGCTCAGCCTCGTGTCGCTGGCCCTCGTCTTCGCCCTGCTGCACGGGCGCTACCGCTCGGTGCCATTGGCCCTGATCGTGATGGGCAACGTGCCGCTGGCCCTGATCGGCGGCGTTCTGGCGCTCTGGACCGCCGACCTGCCACTCTCGGTCGCCTCGATGATCGGTTTCGTCACGCTCACCGGCATCGTCGCCCGCAACGGCATCCTCAAGATCAGCCACATGCTGAACATCGCCCGCGACGAAGGCCTGGCCCTCGGGCCCGCTCTCGTGACTCGGGCGAGCCTGGAGCGGATGACGCCGGTGCTGATGACGGCGCTGTCGGCCGGCATCGCCCTGGTGCCGCTCCTCATCGACGGCACCGCGCCGGGTAAGGAGATCCTCCACCCCGTCGCCGTGACGATCTTCGGCGGCCTGATGAGCGCGACCCTGCTCGATGCCGTGCTCACCCCCGTCCTCGTCCTGACGTTCGGGCGGGGCGCTTTCGCCCGGCTTCATGCCCCGGCCGGAACCGACGCGCTGCACGCACCGGTGCGTGAAGCCTTCTGATCCATCGCATTCAAGGAGATGATCGATGAACCGTGCGATGCCCTGCGCCGTGCTGGCTCTGTTTCTGCTGGCTGCACCCGCGAGCGCCCAGCACGCCCATGCTCACGACCATCCGCCCGGCCCCAATGGCGGTCGTATCGAGGATGCGGGCGCATGGCACGCCGAACTCGTGACGCGGGCCGAGGCCGTCTCGGTCTATCTCAGCGACGGAGACGGCAAGCCCC
>Ga0182230_1000187_pt1 | contig 10135 bp, 8 predicted proteins | sample G6R1MG_28_FD_128384 | JGI IMG/M metagenome (GOLD analysis project Ga0182230, IMG submission 128384) | Miscanthus phyllosphere microbial communities from Michigan, USA - G6R1_NF_07NOV2016_LD1 MG | ecosystem: Host-associated > Plants > Phyllosphere > Phylloplane/Leaf | place: USA: Michigan...
AGACCGGAACGGGGGGCCCGGCCGGCGGCGCGTTCGGAGGTAAGCGAGGGCATGGCGATCAATCGGGTCCGTGCCGGCAGCCCGACCGAGGGCGCGTCGGGCGGCACTCCTCTCGGAATGCTTCACAAAACTCCCGGCCCCTGACCGCTCTCGTTCTGGCGATGACAGTGCGGCGGGCGTTTTGTGAGAGACACTCAATGCGGGAGCGTCCTCCGCACGGCGCGGAGGACGGGGTTTGCTACTTTCCGCGGGGCGGCCCGACGGAGTTGAGCACGGCGATGCGGTAGACGCCGTCCTTCTGGCCGAGCAGGAAGACGTTGGCCGACTCGGCGTCGGGCTCGCCCGCATCCTCGTCGAAGACGACGCGCAGGCGCTTCGTCACCGGCATGTTGATCTTGTAGGTGCCGCGGGCCTCGGCCTCGGCGAGGCCGTCGGCGGGGAAGTCCTCGACCGTCATCGCCTTGACCGGCCGCCCGAAGGTGGTGCGGATCTGGTAGAGCGTCAGCCGCTTGCGCGGCGGGCGCACGCCCTCCCAGTTGACGAGCCGCTCGAAGGCGCCCTCGTCGTGATCGCGCAAGGCATCGGTGACGAAGGCGAGGAGCTGGTCCGGATCGGACGGCAGGGCCGCCCGGTCCGCAGCGGCGGCCGGGGCCGCCTCCGGCGCGGCCCGCGCCGGGAGGGTCGTGGCGAGGCAGCTCGCGCTGCCGACCAGGACCGTGAGGAGCAAGAGGCGCGCCGGGCTCATTTGGCCGAGACCTCCTGGTCCATCACCTTGAACACCCACACGACGCCGCCCTGCGGGGCCATGCGCACCCGGCGATCTTCGGGCAGGGCGTTGTTGATACCGCCGAGCATACGGTCGGCATCGACGCCCCAGCCGGACTGGACCGCGACATACTGGACGCCATCGACCATGTAGGAGGAGGGCACGCCGATGACGCCGGAATTCAGCCGCATCTCCCACACCACCTTGCCGGTCTTGCCGTCGAAGGCGCGGAACTTGCGGTCGCTGGTGCCGCCGGTGAAGACGAGCCCGCTGCCCGTCGTCAGGACCGGGCCCCAGGTGGCCGAGTCCATGAAGTCGTGCTGCCACACCTTCTGGCCGGTGTTCATGTCCCAGGCCTGCAGCTGACCGATATTGACCGGCTTGCTCACGTCGACGTCCTTGCGGACATGCAGGCTTGAAAGAATCTCCTCCACCGGCACGCCGATGTAGAGTTCACCCGGCTTGCGGGCCTTGACCGGCACGCCGGCGATCACGGCGCAGAGGTTGTCGTTGGCGGGGATGTAGAGCAGGCCGGTCTTGGGGTTGTAGGCCTCCGGCGGCCAATCCTTGCCACCCCACAGGCTCGGGCAGAATTCGGCCTTCTTGCCGGTGGTCGGAACCTTGTCTTCCTTGTAGGTCGGCCGCCCGGTCTTCGGATCGACGCCCGAGAACACGTCCTGATAGACGAAGGGCTTGGCATCGACGAACTTGATCGGTCCGTCCGCAGTCCGCTCCAGCGTCCAGAGGTAGCCGTTGCGGCCGGCATGGACGAGGCCGGGAAGGGTGCGGCCGTCGCGCTTGATGTCAATCAGCAGCGGCGCCGAGACTTCGTCCCAGTCCCAAGCATCGTTGTAGTGATACTGGTGATGGCCCTTGATCTTGCCGGTGTTGATGTCGAGCGCGACAGTCGAGGTCGAGTACAGGTTGTCGCCCGGCCGCGTATCCGGCATCCACGGCCCACCGTTGCCGGTGCCGAAATAGGCGGTCTCGCTCTTGGGGTCGTAATTGCCCTGGATCCAGACCGGCGAGCCGCCGGTCTTCCAGGAATCGCCCTTCCAGGTCTGGAAGCCGGGATCCTCCGGTCCCGCGACGGTGTAGGTCTTCCAGGCTTCCGCGCCGGTCTCGGCGTCGAGCGCGGTGATGAAGCCGCGGATGCCGAACTCGCCGCCGGAGACGCCGACCACGACCTTGCCCTTCGCCACGAGCGGCGAGAGGGTCATGTAGTAGCCCTCCTTCCACTTGGCGACGCACTTCGTCCACTTCGCCTTGCCGGTCGCGGCTTCGAGCGCGACGACGCAGGCGTCGGTGGTCGCGACATAGACCTTGTCGCCGTAGAGCCCGACGCCGCGGTTGGTCGGATGGAGCTGGAACAGCTCGGGCGGCAGATCCTTCTGGTAGCGCCACAGAACCTGCCCGTCGCGGGCGTTGACCGCGAGCACCTGCGCCTGCGGCGTCGAGATGAACATGATGCCGTTGTTGACGGTCGGCGGCGATTGGTGGCCGTCCATGACGCCGGTCGAGAGCGTCCAGGCGGGTACGAGCCGCTTGACGTTCTCGGCGTTGATCTTGTCGAGCGGGCTATAGCCCCAGCCGGCATAGTTGCCGCGGTATTGCAGCCAGTTCTCGGGCTCGGGGTTGGCAAGGCGCTCGTCGGTGACGGGCTTGTAGTCCTTGATGCCTTCGGCCGCCTGCGAGCCCGACACGGCGGCGAAGGCCAGAAGCGCGGAGCCGAGCAGCGGCGCGAGCGCCTGAGCGGGTGGTGTTCGACGGTTGGTCTTGGACATCGTTGCTCTCCCGAATCTTTTTGGTTTTCCGAAATGCCCGCACGGCGGCGGCGGCATCTCCTTGTGCTCGTCCGGTCGAGACCGCCGCGCAGCGGTCCGTCCGTATCTCGATGCGGAGGTTGGGACGGGCGTATCCCCGCGTGTCAGGCCGTCAGGCGCCGGGGCCGGGCTTGCCGCGGAAGCCCTCGGTGATGACGACCTCGCCCTTCTCGCCCTTGGCGATCGGCAGGACGGGGATGCGCTTGCGCGCCGGCCCCTTTTCGACGCGCCCGCCCTCCCCCGGCACGAATTCCGAGCCGTGGCAGAAGCAGAGCAGGGATTTGTTCTCGGCGTTCCAGCCGGTGACGGAGCAGCCCTGGTGCGTGCAGATCGCGGAGAGGGCGACGACGCCGTCCGCCGTGAAGGGCTTCGTGTCCTCGTCGATGTCGGCCTCCGGCACGCGCGCGAGGACGATCTTGGCGAAGCGCGACTCGGTCTTCTTGGTGCCGGTGGCCGTATCGACGGCGATCGCGAGGGCGGGTTCACCCTCCTTGATCGCGTCGAGCGTGACGGGCTTTCCCTCGAGCGGGCCGTCGTCGAACACGAGTGTGTCGCCTTTGGCCGGCAGATCCTCTTCGGGACCCGCCCAGACCGGGCCGGTCGCCAGGCAGCAGCCGGCCACGCCGAGAAGCGCGGTGCGGCGATCGATCATGATCTTCGGATTTTTCGAAGCCGACATCCTGTTCGTTTCCTCTGCTCGCCAAACGAGGCGTTTCGGATGCCACGGCCCCCGCCCAGGCGTCGGGCGGAGGGGCCCGGAGGGACCAGGCCGTTCGTGAGATCCCCGTGAAGCGCCGCATATTGGCATGACCGGCCGGCAATCTATGGTGACTGCTTCAGCCGAATCCGGATGCCTATCAATAAAGCGCCCGGACTTCTCATCTATTTAAGACATTATCCCAAGCAAAAACATCATTGCAAGGGTTTTTTACAGTCAAGGTATGTAGACGTACTTCAGAAAGACTGCGTTGGTGGGGAACGTGTTTTCGCCGTAGACACTTCGCGAGTAGCGGATCGTGAAGGACTGCTTGGGATCGTAGAGGATGGCCAAGCCGGCGCCGAGCGCCAGATCCTGATTTTGGCTGTTGGGGACGATCAGGTTGGACGCGGTGACGCGGGCCGCCGTGTTGTACTGGTAGTCGAGTGCAAGGAACGGCTCGACCGGGAAGGCCGGGATGCCGAGCTTGTAGCCGAGGCGCAGGTTCGTGTGGAACGTCGTGCCGGGGCTGACCACCACCCCGCCGGGACCGGCGGGATCCTGGTCGCCGCGGAAGACGCCGCCGACATCGCCGGTGAAGCTCAGGTGCTCGCCCTGAACATCGAACAGGATGCTGGAATAGTTGGCGTAGAAGCGGTTGGTGAAGTAGTCGCCGCCGATCGGCGCCTGGATGAAGGACTGAAAGCCGAGAGTGCTGTTGTCGGTCGGCTTGATCCAGGTTGCGAAGCCCCAGATCGTGTCGCCGAACCCGAACCGCTCCTTGGCGCCGCGCGTGCCGAGATAGACTTCCGGCAGGATCGCTTCGAGGGCGATGCCGACGCCGGGCAGCGAGTCGATTGTGGTGAACCAGACGAACTTGCTCAAGCCGACCGTCAAGTTCTGGCGCGGCACGCTCGACAAGTTGCCGCTTTGGTCGAAGAACTGCGAGGTCGAGTTTGTGCCGGTATATTGAACGAAGGCGAAGAAGTCCTTGTAGTTGACCGGCAATTCGTACTCGCGCGGTCCGATGATGCCGAAGGTGATGTCGGCCGCCTTGGTGGCGGTGGCCTGAAGGGCAAGTCCCCCCAAAGTCACCGCCGCCGAGATCGCGAAAGCTGCATATTTCCTCACGAGCTGCCCCCGTTTTTACTTCAGTATATTATATATCTCACAGCTTCGCCGGCATGTCTGTTGCAGTTATGCAATATAGGTCTCAAAGTTTGATTTAGGTCTGGATATATACAACATGCGTGCTCGTGTACTCGTAGAGCCCGTGCTTGCCATCCGCGCCGCCGATACCGGACTTCCGGTTCCCGGCATGGAATCCCTGCATCGCCTCGAAGTTCTCGCGGTTGACGTAGGTCTCGCCGAAGCTCAGCTCGCGGCTCGCCTTCAGGGCGCTGGACAGGCTTTCGGTGTAGATCGATGATGTCAGGCCGTACTCGGTGTCGTTGGCAAGGCTGATCGCCTCCTCCAGACTGTCGACGGCCATGATGGGCAGAACCGGACCGAAGATCTCCTTGCGCATCACGTCCATGTCCTGATGGCAGCCTGTCAGCACGGTCGGCTCGTAGAAGGTGCCCTTGCCCTCGTCGGCCGTGCCCCGGCCGCCGGTCGTCACCGTGGCGCCGCTGCTCAATGCCGACTGCACCAGTTCCTCGACCTTTCGGACGCCGGCCTGGTTGATCATCGGCCCCATCTCCACCTCGGAGCCGCCGAGCGGATCGCCGACGCGGATCCGCTTCATCTCCTCGGTGACGCGCGCTCCGAATTCCTCGGCGACCTGCCGTTCGACATAGACGCGCTCGGCGGCGTTGCAGACCTGGCCGCTATTGAGCGTGCGCGAGGCGGCCACCGCCTTGGCGGCCTTGTCGAGGTCGGCATCCTTGAGAACGATCGCCGGGGCCTTGCCGCCGAGTTCGAGATTGACCTTGGTGATGTTGCGCGCCGCCGTCGCCATGATCCGCGCGCCCGTCGCGGCGCTGCCGGTGAAGCTGATCAGGTCGACGTGGGGATGGGCGCAGATCGCCTCGCCGACGCCCGCGCCGGTGCCGTAGACGAAGTTGATGAGGCCCTCAGGGATGTCGAGGCCGTCGAGCAGCTCGATGAAGGCCGCCGCGTTGAGGGGTGTTTCCTCGCTCGGCTTGATGACGATGCTGTTGCCGGTCACCAGCGCAGGTCCGAGCTTGCGCACGATGAGGAAGAACGGGAAGTTCCAGGGCAGGATCGCACCGACGACGCCGACGGGCTTGCGGAACAGGAAGATGTTCTCGCCCGGCCGGTCGCTCTCGATGATCTCGCCCTCGATGCGGCGGGCCCACTCGGCCATGTAGTCGAGGTAGTCGGCAGCAAAAGCGACCTCGACCTTGGCGAGGCCGAGAAGCTTGCCCTGCTCCTCCGAGATGATCCGGGCGATCGGCTCGCCCCGCTCGCGGATCCGTGCCGAGATCGCGCGTAGCACGTTGGCGCGCTGAATGGCGGGACGTTGTCCCCAGGAAACCTGCGCCTTGCGCGCCGCCGACACGGCTTCTTCGACCATGTCGCTGGTCGAGACCGGCATTTCGGAGATGACACGGCCGGTCGACGGGTTGAAGACCGGCAGCATATCGAACGACTTGCTCGCGATAAGCTTTCCGTTGATGTAGTTCGAAAGGGGCGCGTTCAAATTTTCCTCCCTATATTTTTTTGGCATTTTTGCCGCCCGGTCTTCGATCGAGTCCGTTGCAGCCTAGATTGGTGCGGCGCTGCCTCCGATCTTCGGAACATGCCGCCTTACTCCGCTCGCAAGGTTTGCGACCGGGTATCTCGCGCGGGTCGAACGTCGTCGTGCGACGCGCCGAATGTCAGGATCGTTCATCTTAGCGGGCATGCGCCTCACCCTGATCGCGCCAATTTGAGCGCGTTCCGATCCCGACGCGGCGCCGTCCGAACCGTTGCCATAAAGAGAGGACTTGCCTGTCGGCGGACCATTGCTGATGAAAGGACAGCATGAGCGCATGCTCGAGACCGCGCAGTTTGAATTCGAAATTCGTATACCGAATTTGAACTTTACTGCAAGTGGGCGGGATAGCGCGTCGAACGACAGAGTTTGAGAACCGGTTCGGTTTGGATGCAAAGTGTGACATTGGTGCCGACGCTCGTCGGACAGATCTACGATCGGATTCTTTCCGAGATCTGTGACGGAACGCTGCCGGCGAACACCCGCCTCATCCAGGATGAACTCGCAGAGGCTTACGACGTCTCGCGCCAGCCGGTGCAGCAGGCCCTGGCGCTCCTGCGCGACCGCGGCTTCGTCATCAGCGCGCCCAAGCGCGGCGTCGTCGTGGCCGAACTCGATATCGACTTCGTGCGAAGCGCCTACGAGATCCGCGAAGTGCTCGACGGTCTCGCTTGCCGTCTGGCAGCCGAGCGCTCGCCCCGAGAGGCCGGGGCCGGTCGCGAGATCCTCAAGCGCGGTCGAGCGGCGGTGGCCAGCGGCGCGGTCGCTGAACAGATCGCGGAGGACATCGCTTTTCACCAGTTCGTCAACGCGCTGTCGAGGAATCGCGCGATTGAGGAGGCGGCCCGCCCTTACTGGCATCACATGCGCCGGATCATGGGTGAGGTGTTGCGGGTCGATCGCGGTGTCGATGCCCGGGTCTGGGATGAGCACGCGGCCATTCTCGATGCCATCATCGGCAATGATCCCGAGGCCGCTGAGCGCCTCGGGCGCGAGCACATCCGACGCGCTTCGATCAAGTTCGTGTCCAAGCTCGAGGCGCTGCGCAGGGGAGCTGACGAGGAGAGCCGGAAGCGCTCGCTGGCGCGCCGCCTGCGCTGACGCCAGCCGCTCTCCCCTCCGCCACACGATCCCGCCCGTCCGGCACGAGCCATCCGCCCGCGCCGTCGACGCGTCGTGCTCGTGAGGTTTCATGCCGTGCCTGGGCATCGAAGGAACACTCCGGTTGCAAGGACGATAGCCCAGCGCTAGACAAAAAGCGAGCGCTCGCTCGATTTTTTCGGGCGTTTGTAACGACCCCGCCGGGGCACAGCCATCCGCGCGCGTCGAGATCGGCGGGCGGAAACGGCCTGCGGCGTCACGGCAGGATTGGCATGACGGTGACGAAGGAAGCCCCCGAGAAGGCGCATCGGGCTCTCGGGGGCCGGTTGGCCCTCCAGCAACTGAGGGCGACCCGTTCTGCCTATCGGCGGATTGCCGAAGCGGCCGAGGGGGCGGTCCAGATGCTCGAATCGTCGATGGGCCGTTCCGAGATCGGGCACGCGGCTTCGGGCGGCACCGGCCGTGGCTGGAGCAGTCTGCGCGGGATCACCCAGCAGGTGATGATCGCCTCCGACACCAACCTCAAGGCCGGTTTCGACTGCGCCGAGCGGCTGCTGCAGGCCTCGGGTCCCGGTGAGTTCTTCGCGATTCAGGCGGCGTATCTGCGTGAGCAATCGAAACGCTCGACCCGGCAGATCATCGATCTCCATCACGCGGCGGGCGGCGCGATGCTGGGCGGCGAGACCCGTTCCTGGGTTTCGCCCTGGACCAGGGCGACGTCGCTTGAGGAGAGCCCGGCCGTCGACCGCCCCTTCCGCCGCCGCCGCACCCGCGGCCTCTCACAGGGCCGCTTCCACGAGATCGCCTATGTCGAGTGGGGGGAGCCGGATGCGTCCGAGGTCGTCGTCTGCGTCCACGGTCTGACCCGCCAGGGGCGCGATTTCGATGCTCTCGCCCCTGCGCTCGCCGCACGCGGCTACCGCGTCGTCTGTCCGGACATCGTCGGGCGCGGGCATAGCGGATGGCTGAAGGATCCGGAGGCGTACGGCCTGCCCCAGTACGCGAGCGACATGGCGCTGCTGATCGCGCATCTCGGCGTCGAGCAGGTCGATTGGGTCGGCACCTCGATGGGCGGGATGATCGGCATGGCGCTCGCTGCCGCCGAAGGCACCCCGATCCGGCGCCTCGTCGTCAACGATATCGGGCCGTTCCTGCCGCATGCCCCGGTGCGGGCCATCGGCAACAACCTGCTCGAAGCGCCGGCGCGCTACGCGAGCCTTGAGGAGGCCGAGGCGCGGCTGCGCCGGATTCACGCGCCGTTCGGCCCTCTCACCGAGGCGCAGTGGCGCCACCTCACCGAGCACAGCATCGTACCGGACGGGAGCGGCGGCTTCCGGCCGCACTACGATCCCGGCATCGGCAACGCCTTCCGCCCCGGCCGCGTCTACGATGTCAGCCTCTGGGAGACCTGGGACGCAATCACCTGCCCCGTCCTGCTCCTGCGGGGCGAGACATCGGAACTGCTGTTGGCGGAGACCGCGGCGGAGATGACCTGCCGCGGCCCGAGGGCGCGCCTCGTCACGATTCCCGGTTGCGGCCACGCCCCGGCGCTCCTCGACGAGGACCAGATCCGGATCGTCACCGATTGGCTCGGCTCGACGCGATAAGGCCCTCTGCGATGTTCGAGATCGAGGCCGCCGGTTCACCGGCACGCTCCGCCGCGTCCACGATGGAGGGGACGGTACCAATCACGCCCGGCCGACTGACCCGGCCGTCCGGCCCGTCGCTGGAGGTCCTGATCCGTCGCCCGGAGCGGCCCTCCGGCCTGCCTCCGGTCCTGCTGGTCCACGGCGCCTTCACCGGGGCGTGGTGCTGGGAGGAGACTTGGATGCACGCGCTCGGCGAGACCGGGCGCCTTGTCGCCGCGGTCTCTCTGCGCGGTCACGGCAGCAGCGAGGGGCGTGCCGCCCTCCCCTGGACCGGACTGCACGATTTTGCCGAGGATCTCGCCCTCGCGATCCGGGCGATGCCCGAGCCGCCCGTCCTCGTCGCCCACTCGATCGGCGGCCTCCTCGCGCAGCATCTGTTGACGTCGATCCTCGCCGGCCACCTCGCCTTGCGCGGTCTCGTCCTAGTCGGATCGCTGCCACCCGAGGGGCTGGCGCTGGCCGGCCCGCAACTCGGGCTGTCGTTGTGGCTCGAGGCGCTGGCGGGACAGTTCGGCCGGACGCCGGATTTCGATCACCACGACGCGATGTTCGGGACGGGCATCGAGCCGGCCGTCGCCGCAGCTTACGCCGCGCGCATCGGCACGGACACCTTCCTGACTTTGTGCCTCGGCTCGTTCACGAGCCTCGCCCAGGCCTATATCCCGCTACCGGTGCTGCCTGCCTGGAGCATCGGGCTTCCCACGCTCGTCCTGCACGGATCGGACGACCGCCTCGTCGATTCGGCTGCGGCAGCGCGCACGGCGCTCTATCACGGTGCCGACCTCGACAGCATCGCGGGCGCCGGCCACTGCCCGATGCTCGGGCCACGTGCCTCGGTCGGCGCGCAGGTGCTGAACCGCTGGCTCGACGCGCAGGGTCTCTGAAGACGGTCGGTGACGAAAGGAAGCGTCGCCGACCTGTGTCGTGAGGGTCCGAGCGTCAGAACCGCCGTGTGCTGCGCTGCCGGTCAAACGCGGCGAAGGTACTGCCCTCGGCCGCCAGTTGTTCGAGCAGGGGCGCGGGCTGGAAGTCCGGCCCATGCGCCCGCTCGAGATTCCGCAGCGTCTCGACGATCCTGGGCAGGCCGACCGTGTCGCCCCAGTGCATCGGTCCGCCCATATAGACTGGCCAGCCGAAGCCGTTGATCCAGACGACGTCGATGTCGGAGGCGCGCCACGCTTTGCCTTCCGCCAGGATCTTCGCGCCCTCATTGACCATCGGATAGAGACAGCGCTCCAGAATTTCCTGGTCGGACACGCTCCGCTGCGGGATGCCGCGGCGCTTGGCGACCTCGCGGATCACCGCCTCGGCCTCCGGTGAGGGCGTCGCCCGCCGGGCCTCGTCGTAATCGTAGAAGCCGGCTCCCGTCTTCTGGCCGCG
>Ga0182230_1000188_pt1 | contig 10124 bp, 8 predicted proteins | sample G6R1MG_28_FD_128384 | JGI IMG/M metagenome (GOLD analysis project Ga0182230, IMG submission 128384) | Miscanthus phyllosphere microbial communities from Michigan, USA - G6R1_NF_07NOV2016_LD1 MG | ecosystem: Host-associated > Plants > Phyllosphere > Phylloplane/Leaf | place: USA: Michigan...
GCAGGAAATCCGTAAGTTCAAGGCCGACAAAGAAGCCCGTGAGAACCGCGCGAACAAGATCAACACCGACGCCATTCAGGACGGCAAATCGTTCACCAAAGAACTAAAGCGGATTCACGGCGAACGGGCCGACGCGGACATGCTGCTGATCGGCGAGGACATGGACCGCATTGATTACACGCTGTCGAAATGCTGTAATCCTATTTCGGGTGACGACGTGTTTGGCTTTGTGACGATCAACGACGGCATCAAAATTCACCGCGTTACCTGTCCCAATGCGGTTGAGTTGATGTCGAACCACGGGAATCGGATTATTAAAGCGAAGTGGACGAGTCAGAAAGAGCTGGCCTTCCTGGCCGGGTTACGCATTACCGGTACCGACCGCGTGGGCCTGATCAACGACGTAACGCGGGTCATCAGCAACGAACTGCACATCAATATGCGGTCGGTGGCAATCGACTCGAAAGACGGTATCTTTGAAGGTAATATCCGGTTGTACGTTCACGACACGGAACACCTCGAAACGCTGATGCGCAAACTCGAACGGGTGCAGGGCGTCTACGAAGTCATCCGGTTCGACTCATAACAGTATTCAGTTTACAGTTCACGGTTTTTGGTCGATTCGGTAGGTTAACAAAGCAGGTCTCTACCGAAAACCGTGAACTGTAAACCGAATACCCCTACCTTTGCAGTTGATTAACCCAATCGGAACGGATATGCCTGCGCCGAAGCAAACGAATCTGGATGCCGCCCGGAGTATTTTCATGGCCTACCTCGAACGGAAAGGCCTGCGAAAAACCCCCGAACGCTTTGCCATCCTTGAAGAGATCTACAACCGCGAAGACCACTTCGACGTCGACGAGTTGTATATCTCCATGAAGAATAAAAAGTACCGGGTCAGCCGTGCGACCGTGTACAACACACTCGACGTGCTGGTCGACTGTGACCTGGTAACAAAACATCAGTTTGGCCGCAACCTGGCGCAGTACGAAAAATCGTACGGCTACCGCCAGCACGACCACCTGATCTGTACGGACTGCCATAAGGTGATGGAGTTTTGTGATCCGCGTGTGCAGAACATTCAGAACATGGTAGGTGACATGTTGAAGTTCAACGTGATGCACCACTCGCTGATTTTTTACGGGTCCTGCACCCGTGACGTCTGCGAAAATCGCCAGCACCCCGCCCCCGCCAGTCACCCCGATGCGCGGCAGGGTACGGTAGACTACCCGGCCGACATTCAGGAACATCAATAAGCGGGTAGTCTCAGTCGATCTGTTTTCATCCCCTGCGCCCGATACGCCCTTGCGGGCAGGACGCAGGGTAAGTTATACTGCCAATCCAAAAAGTACATGGTTGATGTTTTATTGGGCCTCCAGTGGGGCGACGAAGGAAAAGGGAAAATTGTGGACGTACTCGCGCCACAGTATCAGGTCGTAGCCCGGTTTCAGGGTGGTCCCAACGCGGGTCACACACTGGAATTCGACGGGTTCAAACACGTACTGCATCAGATTCCGTCGGGTATTTTTCGGAGTGATATCCAGAACATCATTGGTAACGGTGTTGTACTCGACCCGATCATCTTCAAAAAAGAGATCGACGGGCTGGCGAAGTACAACCTGCCCCTGACTCAGAACCTTCAGATCTCGCGCAAAGCGTCGATTATCATCCCTACCCACCGGCTACTCGATGCGGCTTACGAGCAGGCGAAAGGTGAATCGAAAATCGGTTCGACACTGCGTGGTATTGGCCCAACCTATCAGGACAAAGTAGCCCGGCAAGGGTTGCGCGTAGGTGATATTCTGTCGCCAAAATTCGCCGACAAATACAATAAGCTGGTCGCCATCCACAAAGTCATTCTGGAGCAGAACAACTTCGACTATGCGTCGGTACTGCCACAGGCGGAAACAGAATTTTTTGCGGCTGTTGAGTTTATGAAGCAGTTCTCGTTGACCGATAGCGAATACGCCATCAACGACGCACTGAACGAAGGCCGGAAAATACTGGCTGAAGGCGCACAGGGGTCGCTGCTCGACATCGACTTCGGTTCGTACCCATTCGTAACTTCGTCGAACACGATGGCGGCCGGTGCCTGTACCGGTCTGGGCGTTGCCCCCCGGCAGATCGGCGACGTATTTGGCATTTTCAAAGCCTATTGTACCCGCGTCGGTAGCGGTCCGTTCCCAACCGAACTGCACGACGAAACGGGCGAACGCATCCGGCGGGAAGGTCGTGAGTTTGGCGCCACGACGGGTCGTCCGCGCCGGTGTGGCTGGCTCGACCTGCCCGCGCTGCGCTACACGATCATGATCAGTGGCGTTACGCAACTGATCATGATGAAAGTCGACGTACTGAATGAGTTCGATGAGATCCAGGTTTGTACGCATTACAAACTGCCCGACGGTACGCTGTCAGAGCAAATGCCGTACGACCTGACCGACACGGATATTACGCCCGTCTATCGTTCGTTTGCTGGTTGGAAAACTGACCTGAAGAACACACGGACGTTCGACGATATGCCGGCTGAACTGGCCGCTTACGTATCGTTCCTGGAAGAAACGCTCAACCTGCCGATCAGCTTTATCTCGACCAGCCCGGACCGGGAAGCCCTGATTCACCGGCAGGCGGTTACGGCTTAACTTAAGCCATCAGTTGATTTTGTCATCCCGCCTGCGTCGGGATGACAAAAAAGTAGCCAAGAGGTATTCTCATAAGCCGAATCTGCTCCCGTAGATTCGGCTTTTCCTTGCCGGGCATTCCGGTATGTAAGCCGTATCTTTGTCGTATGTCCGCAACTGCTTTCTACCAGACGTTCTACCAAACCGATCAGTTGTTTCACCTGCCGAACGAGTCGTGGGGCGATGTATCGGTGAAGCAACCGGAAGCGAAGCTGGTGATCGAAACGGTAGATGAGCCGATACTCGAAAAGCCCGACCTGCTGGCCGACCTCGACCGGCTGGCTGCTGGTCCCGCGCCCGCGATCGAATTGCCGACGTCCACGCTTGTCGCGCCCCCCGAGTCAGTCACGCTATTACCCACGGCCCCACCCCGTCCGTCGACGCCCCCCATGCGTACGCCCGTTCAGCCCGTCGCGCGTCCTGCGCAACTCAATCACAAGGTGCTGCTGCTGGCCGATGAGGAGCTTGATCCCAGCAATCTGCTCTTCTTGGAGAAAATTCTCAAAGCGGTTAGTCTCAACATCGACGGGGTCGATATTCTGAACCTGAACGGGGCGCGGGACATTGACTTTGCGGCCATGGTGCAGGACAAACACATTCATCACTTCATCACGTTTGGGGTGCCGTTCAGTCGAATCAAACTCGACATTGCCATGGACCGCTACCACCCGGTCCGTTTCTTCGGCATTAATTTCCTGATGGCCGATTCGCTGCCGACCATTGAAGCCGATCAAAACCTAAAACGGCGGTTGTGGGGTGCCTTGCAACAGGTTTTCCTGGGTCGGGATTAAGGCGCAGACCGGAAGTCCTACCCCCAAGATCTGCGTCCTCACCGCGCCACGGTGGCAGACACAGTAAGCCCTTTGAGTAAATCAACGCACTGCCGACCAGCGGGCTGCCACCGTGGCGCGGTGAAGACACAGCCCAAGGAATAAGGAAAGATAACCCGTACGATTTTACTTGCTAGTCCCTTGTGCGGCTGCACGCTGGGCGGGAAACCAGGACGTCAGTACCGTTAGTAGAATAACCAGTGCACCCGTCAGCAATATGTCGTTCAGTTCGAGCCGCACCGGATATGCGTCGATAATCGAACTGGTCATCCCCATACTGACGAAGCCGTAGGTTTGCTGCGCCAGACACAGTCCAATGCCCAGGATCAGCCCGGCAAAAGCACCACTGAGCGCAATGATGGCTCCTTCGGTCAGGAAGATGTTACGGATAAGGCTTCTGGTGGCACCCAGGGCATACATAAGCTGTACGTCGCTCTTCTTCTCAATGACCAACATCGAGAGTGAGAAGAAAATATTGATGCTGGCGACCAAAATAATCAGCGCCAGCGTCACCGCAACGAACAGCTTCTCCACCCGAATCGCCCGGTACAGATCCAGGTTCAGGTCGTCCCGATTCTGCACCAGTAGTTGCTCACCAACGACGGCTTGTAAGGCGCGTTTTATCTGGTTTTCGTTAGCGCCCGGCTTCAACTGAATCTCCAGCGCTGTTACTTCGTCGGGCTTGTAATCGAACAGGTTACGTGCTACGGCCAACGGGGCTAGTACGTAATTGTCGTAGCGCGATTCGATAAAAAATATGCCGGACACAGTCAGGCGCTGCTCGTTGAAGATGTCGGGGTTGAGCGCATTGAGCGTCTTTCCATTCTGCGGGTACAGAATGTCGAGCGGGGTGAGAATGTCGGCAGGCGAGATCGACAGGTCAGCACGAACACCGTCGGCCACGATAGCGTAGTTGACGCCATCCTGCCGGAGCAACAGCCGTCCTTCCAGCAGCGCCGAGTCGAGGGCGGTTTGATCGAGGTAATTATCGTCTACGCCTTTCAGTCGTACTACTGTCTGCCCGTCGGCGTAACGCGCCAGCGCATTGTCCTGAGCCACACGCGTAATTGCTTGTACACCGGCCACCGCCTGCACCTTATCGAGTAGTCCAGCCGGGGCCTCAAACCGTTTGCCCAGCTTCGGCGACACCGTCAGGTCGGCTTCAAACGTTTTGAAGATTTCCCGATTCAGTTCCTCCATCCCGTTGAACACCGACAGCACGACCACCAGCGCCATCGTTCCAACGCCCACACCGAGCATCGAGAGGATAGACAGCCAGCTGATAAAGCTGCGTTTTTTGCGGGAAAAGAAGTACCGGCGGGCAATCCAGGGGGCAAGGTTCATGTAACAATGATTGAGTAATTGACTGATAGAATGATTGAATAAGCTGACACGAAACCCATTCAATCATTCAATAACTCTATCAGTCAATCATTGATCTTCCTCGTCCTCTTCCGGCGCGGGGGGGATGTCGAGACCGGCGAAGAGTTTATCCATTTTATCGGCGTACTCGACGGTATCGTCGACGAAGAAATTCAGATCGGGGACGATGCGCAGCTGATGCCGGACACGGTCGCCGAGGTGCTGCCGGATTACTTTCCCTTTTTCCTGAATGGTTTCCAGCAGCAGTTGCTTGTTTTTCGTGGCTAGAAAACTCAGGTACACGCGGGCAACGCTCAGATCGGGTGATACCCGCACGCTGGTTACGGTGATGAAAGCGCCACTGAACAGGTGCGGCACCTCGCGCTGAAAAATTTCGCTGAGGTCTTTTTGTAGCTGCCGGGCTACTTTTTGTTGTCGTTTTGATTCCATAATACTAGGTCGGGTACGTTGATGAACAGCCAGTCGACAAAATCGTTCTTCGCTTCCGCTGAATACGTCGCCACTTTTCCAACCCGGCTGCAAATATCCACACCTTTTTTCGTTCTGCCGAAAATGGCCGTAATTTCGCTGACAGCGTCGGACCGTCGACCTCATTATCAACCGAAACGCTACGCGCTCGTTTTGCTCAGTTTCTTCCGCTCTTATTTTTCCTACCAGTACGTGGCGCTCATCGGGCTCCTGTTACTGATTCGGCTACCGCTACTCCTGCGTCCGATGCCCCTGCTCATTCCGGAACTAAACTGGATGCTGGTGGGCGAACAGATGGGCGCGGGCCATTTGCTTTACCGCGACGTGTGGGATAGCCTCAGTCCGCTCTCCGCCACGGTTTACTGGGGTCTGCACAGCCTGTTCGGGCGCTCGGTCATTGCGCTGCACCTGGCCGCTACCGTGGTATCGGTGTTTCAAATCGTCTATTTCAACTACCTGACCAACGCCCGCGACGTGTACTCCGACCGCTCTTTCTGGCCGGGATTGATTTACATGCTGTTTCTGCACCTGTCGTTCGATTGCCTGACCCTGTCGCCGGTGCTGATGGCTACGTCGTTTCTGCTGCTGGCCTTCGGTACGCTGATTCGGCAAATGGAACGGCGCGGAGCCACCGACGAAGTATTTGAAGTCGGGTTTTATCTTGGGCTAGCCGCTTTGTTTTACCTGCCCTCGGCGCTGTTCATCGTTTGGGCATCGGTGTCGCTCTTGCTGTATACGGGGGCTACGTTCCGGCAGCATTCGCTTACCTTCTTCGGCTTTCTGTTTCCCTTCGCCGTGATGGTACTGTTCTACTACATGCGCGACGGGCTGGACGACGTCAACCGCAACCTGCTGTCGTCGGTCTTTCGCGTACGGCAATATGCGCTGTCGGATTTTCAGTCCTTACTGTTCTCACTCCTCATTCCGATGGGGTTGGGTGTGCTGGGTTTTCTGAGTCTGTTCAATACCCGCAACCGATACGTAAACGTACAGCAGCGCATTCAGCAGATCATGATGCTCTGGTTTGTGACGGCGGTGCTGACAATCGCGCTGGTGCCTTACCTGGCCCCTATGTCCTTTCTAAGTTTCGTGCCGCCGATGGCTTATTTTGCCGTTTTCTATTTTGAGAATCAGCGCAAAAACTGGCTGGCGGAAATGGCGTTTGGATTGGCCTTCGCCCTGATGCTGTTGCTTTTCTACCAGGGATTACTCGGCCTGATTCCGGGGGCACAATTGGGACGGCTTACCAACCTGCGGGTGCAGCAGACGTCGCTACCGGCGGCCATTCGGAACGAGCCCATTCTGGTGATTGGCGAAGACCTGAGCGCCTACCGCGACAACCGCCCGGCCACGCCGTATCTCAACTGGGATCTCGCCCAGTACGACCTAAAGAACCTGGACAACTACCAGGCAGTGGTACACGTGTTCGACAATTTCCGCAACGACCCGCCCACGTTCATCATCGACCGGGAACAGGTTGTCGGCAAGCTGTTTCAGCGTATCCCTGCCCTGGCCGCCCGCTATGAAAAGACGGCCTATCCTGACGTGTACAAACTGAAATAGTGTATACAGTATTCGGTTTACGGTTTTCAGTGACGTGGTGGATCGGTACCTTCCGAGGGTCATGCAGAAAACCCTATACTATACACAGAAAACCATAAACCGAATACCGTAAATTGAACTTATGTCTCCCTCGTTTACTAATAAGCGCACGAACCTGTACATCTTTTTGAGCGCTATTTTTCTGACCAACGCGCTGATTGCCGAGATCATCGGCGTCAAGATTTTTTCGGGCGAAGCGTTGCTGGGCGTAGCACCGGCGCAGATTCACCTGTTCGGCAACTTCACGCTCGATTTCAACCTGACGGCGGGGGCGGTAATCTGGCCGTTTGTGTTCGTCACCTCCGACATCATCAACGAGTATTTCGGTAAGGCCGGCGTTCGGCGCATATCGTTTCTGACAGCGGGCTTCGTCGCGTACAGCTTCTTCGTTATTTACGCCGTCACCAACCTGCCACCCGCTCAATTCTGGCTCGACGTGAATGCAAAAGACGGAGCCGGCAATCCGATCAACATCAATAATGCCTTTCAGCTGATTTTCCGGCAGGGACTGGGTATCATCATCGGGTCGCTGACGGCGTTTCTGATCGGGCAGATTCTCGACGTCTACGTTTTTCATTCGCTGCGCCGGATTACCGGTAGTCAGAAAATATGGCTGCGGGCCACGGGGTCGACGCTGGTTTCGCAACTCGTCGACTCCTTCGTGGTGCTGGGCATCGCCTTTTACATCTTCGGCAACTGGTCGCTGACGCAGGTGCTGGCGGTGGGCATCATCAACTACATCTACAAAGCAACATCGGCCATTGTGCTGACGCCCCTGCTTTACGTCGCCCATCATTTCATTAACCGGTATCTGGGAAAAGAACATGCCGAAGAGTTGGCCAACGAATCAGCCATGAGCAGCTTCATGTAAAGACGCAATCCTTTGCGTCTCACTACCGGACGGCTCTTGGGCAAACCTGTGGCAAACCAGACTGGCATCACTATCACTGCCGCCGGCAACGAACAGCATTACTGGTTCAACACCCGACGCCAGTTGTCGAGCAGCACGGCCGTCGCAATGCCGACGTTGAGCGATTCAGCATCGCCAAAGCGGGGAATGGTGACGCGCTTTGTGACGAACTGTCCCACCTCCGGCCGGATACCGTTCGACTCATTGCCCATGATGAGGTATCCGCCCCGCCCAAACGGCAGGCTGTGCACATCGTCCCCGTCGAGGAAGGCCCCATAAGCGGCAAAGTCAGCTTGTCCGGCTGCCGCTTTCAACACCGGTTGAATGTCGCCGTACCACCACGCGACCCGCGTGAATGAGCCTTTGCTGGCCGAGATAACTTTCGGATTATACACATCGGCGGTCGTGTCGGAGCAAAGAATCTTGCGAACACCGTACCAGTCGGCAATGCGCAGTATGGTACCCAGATTTCCCGGATCGCGGATATCGTCGAGTACCAATGCAATTTCACCCGGTTCTGCGACTAAAGGACGGTTTTCTTTCGTTCTGACCACAGCAATCGCTGCGTTGTTGCTTTCGAGCGTACCGGCTCGTACGAGTTCAGCCACGGTCGCGATTTCAACCGGTGTTCGTTGGCGGTCTGTCAGCCGACTGTTTTCTTTGTGGAAGGCTTCGGTAGCCAGCAGCAGTTCGACCGTAAAATCGGCTGCGAGCACTTCCTGCACGCTCTTGGCTCCTTCGACCAGAAAAGCCCCGTGCTGCTGCCGAAATTTCTTCTGGTGCAGCGACTGAACGTATTTAAGTTGATTTTTAGAAAGCATACCTACTTGATGGTGAATCGGCAACCCAGCCCCCATACACGACCCGCATTCCGTCTGGGGCTGCTCACGCTGAGCCTGTTGCTGGGATTAACCGGCTGTCTGACAACCCGCAGCCCCCGCAGCGGTTACCTGCTGACGTCCCAGAACGTGCGGGGCAACCGCATTGTCGAAACAAGTCAACTCGAAAGCCTGATTCCGCAAAAACCCAACAGCCGGGTGCTGGGTCTGCCCATTACGCCCCGACTCTGGTTCTACGAACTAGGCCAGCGTAGTTACAACCGCGAGACCGCCGTACGAGCCCTACAGGCCAAAACTAACGAATTCGAGCAGCAAAGCCAGCAGGTGTCCGACGACCCGCAAGCCCTGCGCCGGTTAAACCGTCGGTACGAACGTCAGCTGAAACGGTTGCGGGTAAAGGCCGAACAGGGGAACTGGCTGATGCGTAACCTGGGGCAACCACCCTCCTACTTTGCCGAACGCGACGCCCAGGCCAATGCCGCGAAGATGCAGCGCTACCTGTTCGACAAAGGATTCTTCAACGCACAAACCAATTACCGGCTCGATACATTACTGGGCCGTCAGATTCGGGTAAACTACCGGGTAGCCGAACGAGCCGGTTATTACCTGCGCTCGGTCACGTATAAAATTGATGACCCACGCGTCGACTCGCTGGTGCGGCAATCACTCGATCGGGCTGCGCTCAAGGTAGGCGACCGGTTCGATCTGGATGTCATCTCGGCTGAGCGGGTCCGTATCGAGTCGCAGCTACGCGATCAGGGGTATTATGCCTTCACCCGGCAATACGTGCAGTTCAATGACGTCGACACCATCCGGCGCGCTACCGACCAACTGCAGACGGATTCGCTCCATCGCCCGGTCGACGTATCACTTACCATCCTGAATCCACCAGGCCTGACTGCCCACCCCGTGTATCGCATCGGCGACGTGGACGTGCGCATCAGTCCCGACGAAACGCAGCCAGCCGCCTTTGTCAGTCGCCCGGATACGGTCACCCGCAACGGCGTGCTGTATCTGCTGAATGGCCGAAATTTATCGTCGCGTCTTCTCGACAATAAGATTCTGCTTCGACCCGGTGAGTTGTACAGTCAGACCAAATACCGCGAGACACAGCGGCAACTGTTTTTGCTCAACCAGTTCAAATTCGTCAACCTCAACTTCACCGACACGACGAACCGACGACTACAGACGCTGGTTACGGCGACACCGCTCGACAAGTACGAAGCAACAGCCGAAGGGGGCGTTACGGGTCTGATCTATCAGTCGCAGGGTTTTCCAGGTGGGTTTGGTAGTCTATCCTTCCGCGCCCGAAACTTGCTGGGTGGTCTCGAAACATTTGAGATAACCGGCCGCTACGGATTGGAAGCCCAGACCGGGTTTTTAACAGCCCCCAACGCCAAGAATCAGGTGTACA
>Ga0182230_1000189_pt1 | contig 10122 bp, 6 predicted proteins | sample G6R1MG_28_FD_128384 | JGI IMG/M metagenome (GOLD analysis project Ga0182230, IMG submission 128384) | Miscanthus phyllosphere microbial communities from Michigan, USA - G6R1_NF_07NOV2016_LD1 MG | ecosystem: Host-associated > Plants > Phyllosphere > Phylloplane/Leaf | place: USA: Michigan...
CGGCCCCCTTGGCGAAGCCGGCCCAGCGCTTGGTGCCGGTGAGCACCCATTCATCGCCGTCTCGCACCGCCCGTGTCTGTACGCCGGCGAGGTCCGACCCGGCATTGGGTTCGGACAGCGAGATCGAGCCGATCCAGGCCCCGCGGGCCGAGCGTCGCAGCAGGGCAGCCCGGCGCTCAGGGTCGAGGGTCTGGGTGCCCAGGCCCTGACCGCGGGCCAGGATGCTGCCGACCGACAACCAGGCCCGGGCCAATTCTTCCGAGACGAGGCAGTATTCGAATACCCCGAGGCCAAGGCCACCCTGTGCCTCCGGGATCGTGATGCCGAACCAGCCCTTCTCGGCCATGGCGTCGATCAACGTCCGGGGCATCTCGGCCTTCTGCGGATCGAGGTCGTCGGCGAGCGGCAGTACCGTGTCGCGGGCGAACCTGCGCGCCTCGGCCTGGAGCGCGACGCGGGCTGGGTTGTGCCACGGAGAAGCGAGTCCGGGAGGCTTCGGAGCGATCGGATCCGGCTTTGCCGTGGTTGTCATGGTCTCCCCGCAATCCAGTCGCCGCCACACGTATGGCTGTGCTGGAAACACGCGCTTACAAAATGGTTCCCGCTCGCATCTTCGAATAACGGCTGCTTCGGCGCATAATAACCTGATGACGCTCGCTGATCCGCTCGCCGATTCTATCGCGATGAACGCACCCACCACACCCCACATCCTCGTCGTTGAGGACGACCGGGAGATTTCAGCCCTGGTCGCTCGCTACCTGCGTGGCAACGAGTGTCGCGTGACACTGGCGGGCGATGGCGCGGAGATGGACCGGGCGCTGGCCGAGTCCCGGATCGACCTGATCGTGCTCGACCTGATGCTTCCTGGCGAGGACGGCCTAAGCCTGTGCCGGCGGCTGCGCGCCTCCTCGCAGATCCCGATCCTGATGCTCACCGCCAAATCCGAAGAGGTCGACCGCATCCTCGGGCTCGAACTGGGCGCCGATGATTACCTGGCCAAACCGTTCAACCCGCGAGAACTCCTGGCCCGGATCCGCGCGATCCTGCGCCGGGTCGCCGCCGAGGCGCCGGATACGGACGAGCGCCGCCGCCTGCATTTCGCCGGCTGGACGCTCGACGTATCGCTCCGCCAGGTTCTATCGCCGGAGGGGGCCCGGATCGCTGTCACGGGGGCGGAATTCGATCTGCTCCACGCACTCTGCCTCCGGCCGGGGCGGGTGCTGTCGCGCGACCAGCTCCTCGACCTCACCCAGGGTCGCTCGGCCGGGCCGTTCGAGCGCAGCATCGACGTGCTGATCTCGCGCATCCGCCAGAAGATCGAGCGGGACACGCGCAACCCCGAATTCATCCGCACGATCCGCTCGGGCGGCTACCTGTTCACCCCCGAAGTAACCCGGTCATGACCGCGTTTCAGCGCCTGCGCGCCCGACTGCGCCCGCAGAGCATCGCGGGCCAGATCGCTCTCCTAGTCGTAGCCGGAATCGCGGTGGCCCATATGGTCGCTACAGCGGCGTTCCTGATTCTGCACGAGCCGCCCAACCCGGACGAGTTGCCTGGCGTCGCGGCAAGCCGCCTCGGCACGCTGGCGCGGCTCCTCGACGCCGCAGATCCGGCCGCGCGGCCGGCGCTGCTGGCGAGCGGCCGAAGCCTGCCGCTGGTCCGCATCGAGGCCTGGGACGGGACGGTGCCGCCGGATGCCAAACCGGCGCCGGACCTGCCGGTGATCCGCCGCCTGCGCAACGGGGCCGGTCGGCCGGTCACGATCACCGACCTCTCCGTGAGCGATCCCGCCGAGGCGCGGTCCGACGACCGGATCCATGTCGGCATCGCCATGCCGGCGGGCGCCAACCTCCAGGCGTGGCTGCTGAACGATCCGCTGCATCCGCCCCGACAGGGTCCCCTGATCTTCACCGTCGTCTTCATGGCCCTGACTCTGGCGCTGCTCTGCGTCTGGGCGACCCGGGCGTTGACGGCGCCGCTCGCGCGGCTCGCCGGCGCCGCCGAGGCGTTCGGCACGAGAGACGACCATGTCGCCCTGCCGGAGGCCGGCCCACGGGAAGTGCTCGCCGTCTCCCGGGCGCTCGACCGGATGCGGGCACGCGTCCGTCGCCTGATCGACGACAGAACTCAGATGCTGGCGGCCATCAGCCACGATCTGCGCACGCCGATCACGCGCCTGCGCCTGAGGGCAGAATTTATTGAGGACGAACACGCCCGCGCCGCCACCCTGCGCGACCTCGACCAGATGAATGGCTTGGTCGAAGCCGCTCTGTCCTTCGTGCGGGATGGGCAGACCCGCGATGCCGGTAGCTTCAGCCTCGTGGACCTGGCCTCTGTCGTTCAAACGGTCTGCGACGACTTCTCGGATGTCGGCGCGGCGGTGAGCGTCGGGCGGAGCCGTCATGTCCTCGTGCAAGGCCGTCCGGAGGAACTGCAGCGGGCGATCACGAACCTGGTAGACAATGCCGTCAAGTATGGTGGCCGGGCCGAAGTCCAGATGGAGGCCTCCGAGCGGGGCATCCGGATCTGTATACTCGATCAAGGGCCCGGCATTCCAGACGCCGAGCGCGACGCGATGCTGCAACCCTTCGTGCGCGGGGACCGCGCCCGCAACCTCAATGAGGCCAGCGGCTTCGGCCTCGGCCTCTCGATCGTGCTGGCGATCGTAGAAGCGCATAACGGCCGGCTGATCCTGGAGAACCGGAGCGAGGGAGGCGGCCTCTGCGCCGCGATCGAATTGCCCTTGGCCGCGCAGGCTTACGCAGGCCGGATGGTTCAACCGGCGCCACTGCCCGCCCGGGCGGCCTGAGACCGCCCGGGTTGCGAAAGTCCTAGCAGGCTCAGGCCGCCCGGACGTTCTGCAGGAACTGCGACACCTCGGCACGAAGCTGCTCAGATTGGGCGGCAAGATCGTCAGAGGCTTGCGCCACTGAGGAGGCGGCCTGGCCGGCATCGTTCGCGACCCGGGCAACCTCGGCGATGTCGGAGGTCATTCCGCTGGTGCCGGTCGAGGCCTGCCCCATGCTGCGAACGATATCCTGCGTGGTGACGCCCTGCTCTTCGACAGCAGCAGAGATGCTGGTGGAGACGTGGTTCATAGCCTCGATCTGCGAGACGATCCCCTGAATGGCCATAGAGACGCCGCCGGTCACTGCCTGGATTGACGCAACCTGCCGGCCGATCTCTTCCGTAGCGCGACTGGTCTGGGTCGCGAGTTCCTTCACCTCGGCCGCAACCACGGCAAAGCCGCGGCCCGCCTCGCCGGCGCGGGCTGCCTCGATCGTGGCGTTCAGCGCGAGCAGATTGGTCTGGCCAGCGATGGTCGAGACCATGCCGACCACGTCACCGATGCGGGTGGCAGCAGCGGCGAGATCCGCCATCGTGCCCTCGGCCCGCTTGGCCTCATCGACGGCGGTGGCTGACATCCCAGCCGCCTGCTCCACCTGACGTCCGATCTCCTGCACGGTGGCACCGAGCTCTTCTGCGGCCGCGGCGACGGCATCGACATTGTCCGCGGTCTGGCGTGCGGCACTGGCGACGCTGGTCGATCGCTCAGAGGTGCCGGCGACGGCGATCCGCATGGTGCCGGACGCGCCTTGCAAGGCCTCGACCCCCCGTGTCAGCCCCTGCACGATACCGCCGACCGACCGCTCGAAATCGTCGGCCAGCCCCTGCAGCATGGTACGGCGGGCCTGCTCCTCGCGCAGCCGCGCTGCCTCTGTGGTCTGGAGTTGCTGCGCCGCCTCTTCAAGAGACACGTCGCGAATCGTGACCACGGCGCGGGCGATGTCGCCGATCTCATCCCGGCGCCGGCTGCCCGGAACATCGGTAAGCGCCTCGCGGGCGGCTAGCGCCTTGAGGGCGCGGGTCAGAGCGCTGAGCGGTGACACGATCGAGCGCGCGAGCAACAGGCCGAGCACCGCAGTTCCGGCCAGGACACAGAGCCCGATCATGACCAGCGTGCGGGAGAGTGCCCGTACGGCGTCGATCGCCTCGGCCTGCGATTGCTCCGCCACCACGGTCCAGGGCGCTCCGAGAACGCTGACCGAGGAGGCCGCCGCCATGTGCGGGCCATCCGCCGACGGAAATTCGAAGCTGCCGCCGTCCTTCAGGCGGTCCGCCTCGATCCCGAGGGGCGCTACGCCGTCGCCGGCCCTCACGCCCGTATTCAACGGCGGGTTGCTGCGCAGCCGCCCATCGGCACCGGCGGCCAGGATCTGACCGGTCTCACCGAGTCCGGTCCGCTTGGACAGCGCTTGATCGAACAGCGTCGGCGTCACCCGCATGGCGATGAAGCCGATCCGCTCCGACGCCTGTGCCGTACCCATGGCGACGTTCGCCCGTTTGGTCATAGCTCGGCCAATGAAGGCCGCCGGCACGCCATCCACCGGATAGGCGGCGAAGTCCTCAAACAGGACCGCACTCGGGTCGGCGGATTTCAGGCGCTCGACCAAGCGGGCGAGCGGAGTACCCTTCAAGCCATCATCTGCAACCGACTTGCCGAAGTCCCCCCCCTTGGTGGTCGTGTAGACGATGCGGCCATTGTCATCGAGAAACAGCAGATCGGCATAGCCGGCCTGGGTGACGAGCTTGCGCGCGACTTCCTGGACCTTGATGTGCCGGCGCCCGTACATGCCGCTTCCATCCAGGGCGACCCGCGCCTCGACGGTCTGCGGCGCCTGGAACGCTTCGACCACCGCAGCCGTATCCGGCTTGGCCGGGTCGAGGTTATCGATCAGATCCGGGAAGTTCGAGACGATCTGCGGATGCGCCGCCGCAGCGAGGAAGTCGGCCTGCATCCGGTCGGCCACCAGTTCTATCCCATCGCGGCGGGCGACCGCAGCGAGTTGCAGGCGCTCGTTCGCCGCATCGATCAAACCAGACCTGGCCGAATACCAGCTGAAGCCGCCCATCGCGGTAGCGCTAAGCAGCGCCAACCCGATCGTCATCGCCGGCAGGCGCGAACTCAGCCGCGAAAACATCACCATGGCAGTCCTAACACGTCTTCCAACTCAGCAACTGGCAGGACTCTAGGGAAGCTCCACGAAGATTCCGTAAACGCAGGCCAGGATAGGAATTTTCGAGCACAGAGATCAATTTATCCGGACTCGAGATCATTCGAGGCCGCTCGAGGAATAGAATATGTAGCGAACTAATTCCACTTGAGAAATTCTAGACCAAGATGGGCGTGGCCTGTGAAAACCAGTGTTCGGTGAGGATTTTCTACCGTAATTTCGGCTCTATCTTCACCCCGGGCGATCAGATTGCCGGCCGCTGCGCCCCTTACGCTCAGCGGCGTTGCTCGACCGGTGGCGGCTTGGTCCGGCGCTTGCTGCCGAAAATTGGGGTCGCCAATTGGTGGCCCGCCGCCACCAGTCCGCTTAGAGTTCCGGCTGGACGGAACCACCTTTACCTGGGAACGGGGCCCGGATGACAAGCGAGGCAAGGGGAGAGGGCGCGTGCCGGATCGCGCTGATCGGGGCACCGATCGAAGTCGGCACCAGCGAGCCCGGCGCGTTGATGGGACCGGCGGCCCTGCGCACAGCGGGGCTCGTCCGCACCCTGTCCGACCTTGGCCACGCGGTCGTCGATCACGGCGATGTCGTGTCTGACGGACCGGCCGATGGGCGGGGACTGCCCGCTGTCGCGGCCTGGACCCGCGCCCTGTCGCGTTCGGTCGAGGCCGCTCTCGGGGCGGGGGCAGTGCCGCTCGCCGCAGGCGGCGACCACAGCCTGTCACTCGGCTCTGTGGATGGGGCAATGCGCCATTGCGCGCGCGAAGGCCGCCCGCTGTTCGTGCTCTGGCTCGACGCGCATGCCGACTTCAACACTCCCGACACCTCACCTTCGGGCAATGTCCACGGCATGCCGCTCGCAGCGCTCTGCGGGGAGCCGGGCTTCCCAAGCTTGTTCGCCGATCCGGTGCCAGCCCCGCTGCCGCCGGAGAACGTCCATCTCTTCGGACTGCGCTCGATTGATGCCGGCGAGCGTGCCCTGGTCACAGCCCGCCGGGTCGGCGTCACCGATATGCGGACCATCGATGAATTCGGCGTCGTCGCGCCCCTGCGGCGGGTGCTTGACCGCGTCGCGCGGGACGGCGCCCATCTGCATGTCAGCCTTGATGTCGATTTCCTCGATCCGTCGATCGCGCCTGGTGTCGGAACCACCGTCCCGGGCGGCGCGACCTTCCGCGAAGCGCATCTCATCATGGAGATGCTACATGATTCCGGCCTCGTCCGGTCGCTTGACGTAGTCGAACTAAACCCGTTCCTCGACGATCGCGGACGCAGTGCCCGGGTGTTGGTCGAGCTGGTGGCGAGCCTCTTCGGTCGACGCATCCTGGACAGGCCAACGCTCGCGATCGAAGCGGTGTCGCCCGACCAAGCCGGCCGCCGATGATACCGGCTGGCTCTCACGAGGCTTCAGATCCGTCTGAGGCGTCCCTCCGGCAGCGCTCGGAGGGTCGTGTTCATCTCCGCGCTGGGCTGTTCGGCGGCACCGGTTGTACCCGGATCCTCGATCTCGCCGAATCCGGCCCGTCGCGTCTGCGCTTTCCCCGTGGGGAGGGGGGGCTGGAGGCGGTCCTCGTCAACACCGCTGGGGGAGTCGCGTGCGGCGATACTTTCACGATTGCACTGAATCTCGAACCCGGTGCTGATGTGGTACTTACCACCACGGCGGCGGAGAAAATCTACCGCTCGGACGGGCCGGTAAGCCGGATCGAGAATCGCGTCGTCTTGGCAAAAGGGGCTCGGCTTGCATGGCTGCCGCAGGAAACGATCCTGTTCGACCGCGCCCGGGTGCGACGACGTTTTGAAGCCGACCTTGCGGACGGCGCCGCCCTGCTTGCCGTCGAGATCGTTGCCTTCGGCCGTGCCGCCAGGGGGGAGCGGATCACCGCGGGGCTGTTCGCGGATGCCTGGCGCGTGCGCCGGGCCGGCCGGCTCGTCTACGCCGATAGCCTTTGCCTGGACGGCTCGATCTCCGATCTGCTCGCGCGGCCGGCGGTCGGCGGCGGCGCCCGGGCATGCGCGATTCTGCTCGACGTTTCAGAAGGCGCCGAGGCTCGCTTGGAGGAAGCCCGGGCCCTCCTGGAAGAGGCCGCCGTGCCGGCAATCGAGGTGGCCGTGAGCGCCTGGAACGGTCATCTCGTTATCCGCGCTTTGTCAGATGCGGTCGGCCCCCTGCGCAGCCTCATCGCACGCGTGCTAGCCAGCTATCGTGATCGGCCGATGCCTCGGGTCTGGCAGAGCTGACGCCGTCTGTGCCGTACCGGCTGAGGGTGCCGCTCCACCCAGCAGCATATTCTCGCGCAGAAGCCGCATCACAGCCGTTGCCTGCCGCCACCGACCTCTGCTAGAGACCCCCACCCGGAGCCGGCCGCCAGGCTCCATGGGCGACGCCGCGGCGTCGCGACGAGGGGCCTCGTGGCGGAGTGGTTACGCAGAGGACTGCAAATCCTTGCACCCCGGTTCGATTCCGGGCGAGGCCTCCACCGTCTCCTTCTTTATCAGAGCGCCATCATTATCCGCTCGCTGTCACTTGTGGCGCGATGTCCGGATGTGGCGCGGCCTGAGAATGTCTGGCTGGGTGCACAGCAACGGCTCAGGACAGTCGTCTCAACGGTCGCCCGACGCGGGCTGTCTGTGCGGAATTTCACCGGCAAGGCGCTTTTTGGGACATGCTTCTCGATCGTGGCGGCGGCGGTCGCCTGGGTCGGTCTGCTGTGACGCGACGCAGCCCATCCTATGCGCGGTCTGGGCCGCCAAACCCTTCACCTCGGCTGCCACCACGGCTCGCACCGCCTCGATTGTCTCTGATAAGGCGAGCATCTTCGTCTGCGACGCTACCGCACGGATCAGCCCGATCACGGTCTGAGCCTCATCGGCGACTTGCGACGGGGTCTCCACTGGTGCCACCAACCCCTTTGCGTCGGAGAGTGCCGTTGAGACGACCTCCCTCACGTGGGGGCCGGGCGATAAATCCCTGAAGCGCGACCGACAGCTTTTCGTCGGTGCTGGCAGCGTTGATGACGCCAGCAGTCTCATACGCTGCCGCCGCAGTGACGGCGACTGACGCGTGCGTCTGGCCTACGCGACCCGACACTGCGTCGGCTGAGATCTGCATGACCTCCATCGAAGCGGCGCGATCCCTTACCGTTCGGCGCATCTCACTCTCGAAGGCCCGGGTCGCCGCGGGTAACGCGTTTGGCTCGGGCTCTTGTCGCTGATCCATGCACACAAGCCTCGCGCGATGGACGTGCAGCCGCAATCGGAAAGCGGCTCGCCCATGTCCCGTTCACCTGACGACGACGACGGCGATTATGGATCCAGGCCGACTTTTGCGCCGCGCCGAGGAGCGGCGGTGTAACGGCGACAGTAACGGCGCGTTTCCCTGCGCACGTATTTCGTCCTTGATCCGGATTGCGCCGAAGCTTCGTTCGCTTGGGACCAGGGTGGGGCGAAACCAGCAACGGTGCGCGGTGTTCGCTCAGGCGGCGTGCACCTGGCCCAGAAAGGTCTCGATCGCTTGCTGCAGGGTCCGCGTCCCAGCACTGACCCGGGACGCGCTGCCCCGCACCTGCTCGGCCTGCGCCTCATTGGAAGTTGCAGCGGCCCGCACGCCTCCGACGCTCTCAGAGACCTTGTGGGAATCCGCCGCCGCATCCGCGATGGCACGGGCGATCTCCTGGCTCGCGGCGCCCTGCTGATGCGCCGCCTGGGCGACCTCGGACGCGATGAGGCTCATCCGGGCGATGGTCTCGCCGATCGAGGTGATCGCGTCGACCGTGTTGGAGGCAGCTCCCTGGATCGAACCGACTTGCCCGGTGATGCGATCGGTGGCGAGAGCCGTTTGGCTAGCTAACGCCTTCACCTCCGCCGCGACCACGGCGAAGCCGCGCCCCGCGACCCCGGCCCGCGCGGCCTCGATGGTGGCATTGAGGGCCAGCAGGTTGGTCTGCTCGGCCACCGTGCGGATCAAAGTGACCACGGCGTCGATCTCAGCGGCCGCTTGCGACAGGCTCGAGACGGTGAATTCCAGCTGCTTCGTATCGTTGAGGGCTGTCGCAGCGATCTCACTTGTGTGCCGGACGCGCCCCTCGATCTCCCGGGCGGAGGCTGCGAACTCCTCGGCTGCGCTGGCGACGCTGTCGACGATGTCGGCGGTTTGGCTCGAAGCACCTGCCACGACGGAAGCCCGGGCCACCATGTCACTGGCCGTCCCGGTGAGTGTCGCAGCTGCGTCCTGCATGGATTCGGCGGAGCCGGCGAGATCCGTCACCGCGCGATGCGTCTCGCTCTCGAAGGCCTTGGTCGCGTCGGCTAGCTGCTCGGCCCGGATGCGATCGCGGTCGCGGCGAGCCTGCGCTTCGGCGTCGAGGCGCCCCTTCTCGATCAGCGCCGCCTGGAAGGCCGCGATCGAGCCCGCCATTTCGCCGATCTCGTCGCGACGATGGGTGAATGGGATTGTCCGGCCAAGATCATTGGAAGCCAATGCCGTCATGTTGCTCTTGAGACGGTCGAGCGGTCGCCGGACTTGCGTGAGGATGATCCAGATCGCCGCCAGCAGCCCGAAGGCGAGCGCCACGGCCGGCACCGCAATGAGCGCCCACTGGGCCTGGCGGCGATCCGCGGCATCGGCTGCACGCCGCTGATTCAGGCGGGCCAGAACCTCGCGGCCCAGCAGGCCGATCTCCGCGATCATGTGCTCACGGTTCTTCACTGTCGCTTCATCGGTGGCCTGGATCAGGGCGGCCTTCGGCGAGATGGTCAGACCGAGTTCGGCCGTGTCGTTCTGGTAGGCGATGAACTCCTTCACGAAGAGGTCGAATCGACGACGCCGATCCGGCGGCAGCTGGTCCTCCATCGCCTCCAGGAATGGCCCCCGAACTTGCTCGACGGCGGTCAGTGCATCGTGGAGCGCCGACAGCCGGGTACGCGCCGCCGTGGTGTCCTCGGCGGTGTAGAGCGCTGTGGCCTGCACAACCGCGTGCTCGATCGCCTGGCCAAGGGCACCGGCTTGGAGACCGGCATTCCAGATCTTGTCCGTGGCGGCGGCACGCTCCTGCTCCCACAGCGATTGTCGGACGGCAAAGGCTGAGATGCCGACCGCGACGAAGCC
>Ga0182230_1000190_pt1 | contig 10062 bp, 9 predicted proteins | sample G6R1MG_28_FD_128384 | JGI IMG/M metagenome (GOLD analysis project Ga0182230, IMG submission 128384) | Miscanthus phyllosphere microbial communities from Michigan, USA - G6R1_NF_07NOV2016_LD1 MG | ecosystem: Host-associated > Plants > Phyllosphere > Phylloplane/Leaf | place: USA: Michigan...
CGCGGCGACGACCTCGACGCGTTGAGCCGCACCGCGATCCGCTATGTCGGCCAGTTCGAGCCGCTGACGCTGCTGTCCTATCTCGCCGCCGTGACCGAGCGGATCGGCCTCGTGGCCACCGCCTCCACGACCTACAACGAGCCGTTCCACGTCGCGCGCAAATTCGCCTCCCTCGATCATCTCAGCAGTGGCCGGGCCGGCTGGAACCTCGTCACCTCCGCCGATCCGCGCGAGGCCTGGAACTTCGGTCGCGAGAGTGGCATGGCCCATGCCAACCGCTATGCCCGGGCCGAGGAGTTCGTGGACGTGGTCCGCGGCCTATGGGATTCCTACGAGGACGACGCCTTCGTCCGCGACCGGACGGACGGCCGCTTCTTCGATCCCGGCAAGCTCCATCTCCTGGCGCACGAGGGCCCGCACTTCTCGGTGCGCGGGCCCCTCAACGTGCCGCGCCCGCCTCAGGGGCATCCGGTCGTTGTGCAGGCCGGCTCGTCGGAGGCCGGCAAGAGCCTCGCGGCGCGCACCGCCGAGGTGATCTTCACCGCCCAGCAGACGCTTGAGGACGCGACCGCCTTCTACGCCGACGTGAAGGGCCGGATGCGCGCCTTCGGGCGCGATCCGGATCACCTCAAGATCATGCCGGGGGCCTTCCCCGTGGTCGGGCGCACGGAAGGCGAGGCGCAGGACAAGTTCGACGCACTCCAGGAACTGATCCACCCGGTGGTCGGCCGCTCGCTCCTCGAACAGCTCACCGGCGCGGACTTCTCCGCCCATCCGGACGACGCGCCGGTGCCGGAGATGCCCGAGACCGAGGGCGGCAAGAGCCGCAAGGACCTGTTCGTGCAACTCGCCCGCCGCGAGGGGCTGACGATCCGCGAGCTGTACCTGCGCGCCGCCGCAGCCCGGGGCCACTGGACCCTCGTCGGCACGCCCGTGCAGATCGCCGACGCCCTGCAGGAGCGCTTCGAGGCCTTCGGCGCCGACGGCTTCAACATCATGCCGCCGACCCTTCCGGGCGGGCTCGACGACTTCGCCGCGCTGGTGATTCCGGAACTGCGCCGCCGCGGCCTGATCCGCAGCCGTTACGAAGGTGCGACTTTGCGCGAGCATCTCGGCCTGCCGCGCCCGCCGCATCAGGCCGCGGAGATGCGGTGATCGTGACGCCGGTCCCCTCATTTGTGGAGACATCCATGCCGATCGTGGACATGCGCAGCCGTCCGTCCTTCCTGCACGCCTTCTTCGGCGCGACGCCGGGCAGCTCCGAATACGATGTCGTGCACTGGCTGAACGGCCGCGTCGGCTCCCGGGAGATCGACCACTTCACCCGCGGCGCCACCCTCGACGGTTTCCGCGCCGAGATGGACGAGGCCGGCATCGATGTCGCCGTGATGGTCGCCCGTTCGGTGCCGGGCGTGCGCGTGACCAACGACGACCTCGCGGCGGTCGCCCGACACGATCCGACGCGCCTGATCGGCATCGCATCGGTCGATCCGGTGGAACTGGGGCGCGAGGCGGCGCTGGCGGAGGCGCGCCGCGCCGTGGCCGAACTCAACCTTCGCGGCATCAACCTCGATGCGGGGTTCTACGCGGAAGGTCTGCGCGCGGACGACGCGCGCCTGCTGCCGCTCTACGAGCTGTGCCAGGAGTTGCGCGTCCCGGCCTTCGTGATGTCGGGGCCGACGACGCCGGATCTGCGGCTCAACGATCCGTTCGCCGTCGACCGGGTGGCGAAGCTCTTCCCCAAGCTGCCGCTGGTCTGTTGCCACGGCTTCTACCCGCACGTCGCCGAGATGCTGACGGTCGCCCTACGCAACGAGAACGTCTTCGTCTCGCCCGACATGTACACCTTCGCGCCGGGCGGGCGCCTCTACGCGGAGGCCGCCAACGGCTACCTGCGCGACCAGTTCCTGTTCGGCTCGTCCTTCCCGTTCCGGCCGATGCGCCAGGGCGTCGAGGATTTTCGCGCGCTGGGACTGAACGACGTCGCGCTGGAGGCTGCGCTGTGGCGCAACGCCGACAGGCTGCTGGGCCTCGGCCTCGCCGGAGCTAACCGCCAGCCGCCCGCGCCAGGATCGTGACCGTCCCCGCGGCCGGATCGAGGGCGAGGTCGTCGCCGGTCGCGATCAGGCCTGTCACGTCGCCGTCGAGCCCCGGCCGCCGCCGCTTTCCCGCTGGCGAGGCAATTCCTTGCTTCAATCGTCCTCCACCCGGCGGTCTAACCGCGTTGGCCGGGTCGTCCTGCGACGGCTCCGGCTTGGCCGAGGAGGAAGAGATGGCGGCGATCCCGCGCGAGATCAGGCTCACCGAGGAGCGCCGCCGCCTCGACGTGATCTGGGAGGACGGCTCGGCCTCGCACCTCGCGGCCGTGACCCTGCGGGCGCACAGCCGCAGCGCCGAGACGCTGCGGGCCGGGATCGACGGGCTGCCGCCCGCGCTCCCCGAGGACCTCGCTATCACCGCGGTCGAGCCGGTCGGCGCCTATGCGGTCAACCTCGCCTTCTCCGACGGGCACGACCGCGGAATCTTCCCCTGGCCGTACCTGCGGGCGCTGGCTGACGGTGCGGCGGCGTGAGGGAAATGCCGATGGACGAGATCCGCGACGCGACCTCCGAGGTCGCCTGCGACGTGCTGGTGATCGGCGGCGGCACCGCCGGGCCGATGGCGGCGCTGAAGGCGAAGCTCCGTAACCCGGCGGCCCGCGTGGTGCTGCTGGAAAAAGCCAACGTGAAGCGCTCGGGCGCGATCAGCATGGGCATGGACGGGCTCAACAACGCCGTCATCCCCGGCTACGCCACGCCGGAGCAGTACACCAAGGAAATCACCATCGCCAACGACGGCATCTGCGATCAGGCACCGGTCTACAAGTATGCGGAGCGCTGCTTCGAGATCATCCAGGAACTCGACCGGTTCGGCATCCGTTTCCAGCGCGACCACAACGGTGATTACGACGTCAAGAAGGTGCACCATCTCGGCACCTACGTCCTGCCGATGCCGAACGGCGACACCGTCAAGAAGGCGCTTTACCGGCAACTGCGCAAGGCGCAGGTGCTGATCTCCAACCGCTTCATGGCGACCCGGCTTCTCAACGCGCCCGACGGCGCGGTGGCGGGTGCGGTCGCGGTCAACACCCGCACCGCCGAGTTTCTGGTGATCCGGGCGAAGGCCGTGATCCTGTGCCTGGGGGCGGCCGGGCGGCTCGGCCTGCCGCATTCGGGCTATCTCTGGGGCACCTACGAGAACGCCGCCAATTCCGGTGACGGCTATTCCATGGCCTACCATGCGGGGGCGGGGCTCGCGAACCTCGAGTGTTTCCAGATCAACCCGCTGATCAAGGATTATAACGGCCCGGCCTGTGCCTACGTCGCCGGCCCGTTCGGCGCCTACACCGCCAACAGCGCGGGCAACCGCTTCATCGAGTGCGATTACTGGTCGGGCCAGATGATGCAGGAGTTCTACAACGAACTGCAAAGCGGCAACGGCCCGGTCTTCCTCAAGCTCGATCACCTGCACGCCGACACCGTGTCGGAGATCGAGACGATCCTGCACAAGGTCGAGCGGCCCTCGCGCGGGCGCTTCCACGAGAACCGCGGCACCGATTACCGCGAGCGCATGGTCGAGATGCACATCTCGGAGGTGGGCTTCTGCTCCGGCCACAGCGCGTCGGGCGTGTTCGTGGACGAGTTCGCCCGCACCACCGTGCCGGGGCTGTATTCGGCCGGCGACATGGCCAACGTCCCCCACAACTACATGCTCGGCGCCTTCACCAACGGCGCCGTGGCGGGCGAGCACGCCATCGACTTCGCAGGCGAGATCGACCTTCCGCCAATCGACGCCGAGGCTGTCGCCCGCGAGCGGGCGCGGGTGCTGGCGCCGACGAAGCGCGAGGACGGCATCCCGCCGAACCAGATCGAGTACAAGACCCGCCGCTTCGTCAACGATTACCTCCAGCCGCCGAAGGTGACGGCCAAGATGGAGATCGGCCAGCGGCGTTTTTCCGAGATTCGCGAGGACCTTGAGAACCGCATGGTCGCCCGCGACAGCCACGAGCTGATGCGGGCGCTGGAGGCCGCCTCGATCCTCGACTGCGCCGAGATGGCCGCCCACGCCTCGCTGTTTCGCACCGAGAGCCGCTGGGGCCTCTACCACAACCGCACCGACTTCCCAGAGAAGAACGACGCGGACTGGTTCTGCCACACGATCCTGCGGAAGCGGGACGGCCGCATGGTCAGCGAGAAGCGTCCGATCACGCCGTACCTCGTGCCGATCGAGGCGCAGGAGCGCGGCGCCTACGACCGCCAGCGCGTCCGCAAACAGGCTTGAGCCAGGAGTTTTCCGATGCCCCTCGCCCACCAGCCCAGCACCGTCCCGGTCACCGTCGATCCGGACAAGTGCATCGCCGACAAGGGCTGCACGGTCTGCGTCGATGTCTGCCCGCTCGACGTGCTGCGGATCAGCGATCTCACCGGCAAGGCCCACATGAAATACGACGAGTGCTGGTACTGCATGCCCTGCGAGACCGACTGCCCGACCGGCGCCGTCACCGTCCAGATCCCCTACCTGCTGCGGTGAGCGCCATGCCCATCACCGATCCGTTCGAGGATTTCGGCGACGTCGCCGATCTCGCCCAGGGCCTCGCCGATCCCGACCCGGCGGTGCGCCGCGTCGCGGTACTGGCGTTGGCCGAGACCGCCGACCCGGAGGCCGTGCCGCATTTGGCACGGGCCGCCGCCGATCCCGACCAGGACGTGCGGCGCCAGGCGGCGCTCTCGCTCGGCGGCTTCGACGGGCCCGAGACCGCCGCCGCGCTGGCGGGCGCGCTCACCGACCCCGACCCCGACCGCGCGGTCGCGACCGCCGCCGCCGAGAGCCTGACCGAGTTGAAGGATGCGTCCGCGGGTCGGCCGCTGCTGCCGCTCGCCGGCCATGCCGACGCCTTCGTACGGGCCGCCGCCTTGCGCGCGCTGCGGGGTCTGCGTCTGCCGGAGGCGCTGGGGCCGGCGGTCGCCGCGCTCGGCGACGCGGAGCCGGCGGTGCGGGCGCAGGGCGTCGGCGTCATCGCCTACCTGAAGCGGGAGGAGACGCTGCCCTCGCTCATCGCCGCGACCCGCGACACCGATTCCGAGGTGCGCCGCGCGGCCATCGGCGGGCTCGCCTTCTCGCGCCACGCCAGCGCGGTCGAGGCCATTGCCGGCGCACTGCGCGATCCCGAATGGAGCGTGCGCGAGACCGCCGCCGAGGCGCTCGGCCGGGCGGGGAATGCCGAGGCCGCCGAGGTGCTGATCGCGGCGCTGGGGGATGCCGCGTGGCAGGTCCGCCAAAAAACCCTGCGCAGCCTCGGCCGGCTCAAGGCGCGCCGCGCCGTGCCGACGGTGCTCGCCTCCCTCTCCGACGCGATGGCGGGCCTGCGCAAGGAGGCGGCCGCCGCGCTCGGCGAGATCGCCGACCCGGCGGCGCGGGCGGGGCTGGAGGGCATCACCGACGATCCCGATCCGGACGTGCGCAAGACCGCGCGCTGGGCCCTCGACCGGCTGGCGGCGTAGGGGGTCGTCACCACATCGTCTGGCGCGCCCGCTCAGCCCAGGCCGCGTCGTAGGCCTCGCCTCCGACGCGGCCGGCGCTCAACTCTGCGAGGATCTGGCCGGGCGACGGCAGCGTCCTTGGATCGACGTGGCACTCCGCCCGCCAGAGGCCGGAGCGGATCAGGGCGCGGGCGCACTGGAAGTAGACTTCGCGCACTGCGATCACCATCACGGTCCGCGGCGCCTTGCCCTCCACCGCGAAGGACGCGCACAGATCCGGGTCGTCGTCGATGGTGGCGAGCCCGTTAACGCGCAGGGCGTTGCCGAGACCGGGGATCAGGAACATCAACCCGACCCGCGGGTCCTCGACGACGTTGCGCAGGCTGTCGATCCGATTGTTGCCGCGCCGGTCAGGCAAGAGGAGCGTGCGGGGATCGGCCACGCGCACGAAGCCCGGCACGTCGCCGCGCGGCGAGCAATCGAGCCCGCCGGGACCGGAGGTGGCGAGCGCCAGGAACGGCGAGGCCTCGATCAGGCGGCGGTATTGCGGCGTGACGTGGTCGGCGACCTTCGTGGTCGAGGGCACGGCGACCGCGCCGAACGCGCCGTAGATCCGCTCCAACTCCGCAACGTCCCGAACCGCCGCCATCACCCATTCCCCCCGCGTCACGGACCGGCTTAACCGATGCGGTCGCGGCCGCAAATCCGAGCGCAGGGCCGGCCTCATCCCTCCTTCAGCACGATGTCCTGCAACCGATCCGGGCGCACCAGCCGGATATGTACGGCGTCGATCGCCACGAGGCCCTCGCGCTGGAACCGCTTGAGCATCATCGTCACCCATTGCCGGGTCGAGCCGACGAGGGCTGCGAGTTCGTCGTGCGTGATGCGGCGGCGGATGACGACCGTGCCGTTCTCGGGCGTGCCGTAGAGGTCGCCGAGGTTGAGGAGGAGCTGCGCCAGCCGCTCGATGACCGAGCGGGTGCCGAGCATCTGCGCCATCGCGGTGTAGCAGCGGCCCTTGGCCTCCAACGCGGCGATGAGGCAGAGCGCGAAGGCCGGCATCTGGCGGATCAGGCTGCGCAATGTCGCGCTCGACAGCACGGTGACGCGCGCCGGCTCGATCGCCACGCCCGACCACTGATGGCAGCCGCCGCCATGGATGCTCGGGCCGCCGATGAAGTGGCCGGGTGTCCAGTAGGCCAGCGTCACTTGCCGCCCGGAGGGGCCGGAATAGAACACCCGCACCCGCCCCTCCTCGATCAGGAAGATGCCCTCGTGCGGGGCGCCTTGCGTGAACACGCTCTCGCCGGGCGCGAGGTTCACGCTGCGGCCGGCGGCGCGCACGCGGGCGATCTCGGTGGGGGTGAGCCCGTCCAGGAAGCTCGCGCCGTCGTCGAGCCCCTCGACCGTCTCGCTGAGGAACAGCGCGCTCGCGATCAGCGGCGCCGGGCGGCGGGGTTCGGGAAGCGCGAGCGGGACCGACGACATGGAACGAGACCTCGGGACGACGTCCGGTGCCGGCTCCATCTCCCGGCCCGATTATCGGCGCAGTGCACCTCTGAGCAATTCCAAATCGAACGATGGGTCGGACTAAATCTTCTACGCCGAACATTTTCACGAGAAGATAATTTTTTAACGATCGACAAACATTGAAAATCCGAACAATTCGCGTTCTGCCAATGAAATTAATTACTCGCCGGAGCGACCGTGCGGAGGGCAAATCCGAGGTGTCGCCGTCCTCCCGAGCGGCCGACGGAAACCGTCCACGGAGCCCCCGGTGACCCATCGCTTCCCGCTCACCCGCCGCCGCGCGGCCCTCCTTCTGGCGGCGACCTTTTTCGGTGCGGCGTCCCCCGTCTCGGCGCGGGCCGAGACCATCCGGGTCGCCATCGGCACGCAGGACACCACGATCAACTGCGCCACCGGCGGGCTGCTGATCCGCGAGCTGAAGCTCCTCGAAAAATTTCTGCCGCATGACGGGAAGTACAAGGACGCAACCTACGACATCCAGTGGCGCAATTTCACCAGCGGGGCGCCGCTCACCAACGAGATGGTGGCGGGCAAGCTCGATCTCGGGGCGATGGCGGACTTCCCCGGCTCGCTCAACGGCTACGCCTTCGCCAAGGCCGGGCGCCGCTCGCTGTTCATCTCGGTGCTCTCGGGAAGCCTGCGCGGCAGCGGCAACGGCATCGTCGTGCCGAAGGAATCGCCGGTTCAGTCGCTCGGCGACCTCAAGGGCAAGACGATCTCGGTGCCGTTCGCCTCGACGGCGCACGGGCTTCTGCTGCGGGCGGTGAAGGCGCAAGGATGGGAGCCGGGCCGCGATGTCACCATCATCACCCAGGCGCCGGAGGTGGCGGGCGCGGCCCTGCTGGCCAACAAGATCGACGCTCATGCCGACTTCGTGCCCTTCGCCGAGCTGTTCCCCTGGCGGGGCTTTGCCCGCAAGATCTACGACGTCGCGCAGGCGGACGCCCCGACCTTCCACGGCGCGCTCGCGGACGGCGACTACGCCGACAAATACCCCGAAATCGTCACCGCCTACCTGCGCGCGGCGATCGAGGCCGACCGGCTGATCGCGGCCGAGCCCGAGAAGTATGCCGAGCTGATCGAGCGGGTGACCGGGATCGAGGCGGAGGTCGCCTACCTGTTCCACGGGCCGCTCGGCCTCCAGACCCGCGACGTGACGTGGAAGCCCGCCTACCGGCAGGCGGTGAAGACCTCGTTCGAGACGCTGAAGCTCCTCAAGAAGGCCGATTCCGATATCGACCTCGACCGCTTCGTGGACGACCGCTTCATCCGCGCGGCGAGCGCCCAGGCCGGGCTCGATTACGAGGCGCGGCTGAAGGACGAGGCGCCGCTGGCGCTCAAGGCCAACGACGCCGCCACGGGACAGCCGATCACCGATTCTTCCCGTGTGGCGCAGCTCTGGCTTCGCGGCGAGGCGCATGTCCGTCACTACGCCGCCCCGGAGGCCGCCTTCGCGGCGCTCGCCGATCTCGAGCGCCAAGGCCGCGAGGCCCGCGCGGTCTACGCGCAGGACCGGGGCACCGGCATCAAGCTGTTCGCCACCCAAGCCTGGTACGTGCGCGACGGACAGGGCGCCTTGAGCGCCTTCCTGCTCAAGGGCGCCGCGGAAGGTTATGCCGCGGCCCATGTCGGCGAGGTTCTCGACTTCGCCGGCGTCCGGGCCGGTCATCCGAAGCTCTCCGCCCGATGAGCGCCTCCGTCGTTGAGGCGGCGTCCCTCCGCGCGGCGTGCAGGGCCACGGTGCGGGCGAGGAGCCCACGGGCGCTGCCGCTCGGCCGCCTCGCCTTGCGCGGTCTCGCTTTGGCGCTCAGCCTCGCCGCATGGCACCTCGCGGCCACCTACCGGCTCGATCTCGGCGTCGTCACCTTCCGCAACGTGCCGACCCCGGCCGCCGCCGCGCAGGCCGCCTGGGCGCTGCTCCACGCGCCCGCGTTGCCAATCCATCTCGGCACCAGTCTCGCGCGGGTGCTGTCAGGCTTCCTCGCCGCGCTCCTCGTCGGCATCGGGCTCGGCCTCGCCATCGGCCGCGCTCGGCTCGCCCGCGACCTGCTGCTGCCGCCGCTCGAAGTGTTGCGGCCGATTCCCGCCGTCGCCTGGATACCGCTGGCGATCCTGATGTTTCCGTCCTCCGAGGTGTCGATGGCCTTCATCACCTTCACGGGGGCGCTGTTTCCGATCCTGCTCAACACCGTGCACGGGGTCGAATCGGTCCATCCGCGGCTGGTCGCCGCCGCCCGCAGCCTCGGGGCGGGGGATGCCGCGATCCTGCGGGAGGTGATCCTGCCGGGGGCCGCGCCCAGCATCGTCACGGGGGCGGCGATCGGCATGGGCACGGCGTGGTTCTGCCTGATCACCGCCGAGATGATCTCCGGCCAGTACGGGATCGGCTACTTCACCTGGGAATCCTACACGCTCCAGAACTACGACGACATCGTCGTCGGCATGCTTCTGATCGGCCTGCTTGGGATGGGATCGAGCCTCGTGGTGCGCTGGCTCGGTGCCCGGGCGACGCCGTGGGTCGGCGCGGGAGGCCAGCGATGAGTGCGGCTGTCGCCGGTATCGAAGCAGACGACGGCCACGTCACGATCCGAGGCGGCGCGATCCGCCTCGGGCGGGGCGAGGCAGCCTTCGACGTGGTCGAGGGTATCGAACTCGACATCCCGGCCCGGCAGTTCGTCTGCCTCCTCGGACCCTCGGGCTGCGGGAAATCGACTCTGCTCGGCGCGGTCGCCGGCCATCTCGCCCTGTCCCGTGGCAGCGTCGCCCTCGACGGGCGGGCTGTGATCGGCCCGCATCCCGACCGCGGCATCGTCTTCCAACAGCACACGCTGTTTCCCTGGCTCAGCGTCCTCGATAACGTCGCCTTCGGTCCGAAGATGAAGGGCGTGGCCCACGCCGAACGCCGGGAGCGCGCCCGCTCACTCTTGGCGCAGGTGGGGCTGTCCGACTTCGCCAGCCACTATCCGGCGGAACTGTCGGGCGGGATGCAGCAGCGGGTCGAGATCGCCCGCGC
>Ga0182230_1000191_pt1 | contig 10062 bp, 11 predicted proteins | sample G6R1MG_28_FD_128384 | JGI IMG/M metagenome (GOLD analysis project Ga0182230, IMG submission 128384) | Miscanthus phyllosphere microbial communities from Michigan, USA - G6R1_NF_07NOV2016_LD1 MG | ecosystem: Host-associated > Plants > Phyllosphere > Phylloplane/Leaf | place: USA: Michigan...
CAACCTGTCGATCGTGTTCGGGGGCTCGTTCCTGAAGAACGACTACCAGGGCAGCACCATCCGGGAGAACGGGTTTTCCGCCACAGCGCGGCTCGATTACCGGTTCACCCGGTGGCTGACCTTGCGGGGTACCTACATCTACCAGCAGATCGACAGCACGGTGGTCGGTTCGAGCTTCCGCGACAACACCTTCCTGGTCGGCCTGCGGGTCAACCCCTGAGCCACAGTCAGAAGCGTTCGACCCAAGGGCGCAGCTCCAGCTCCGAGGTCCAGGCACTGCGGTCCTGGCGCAGCAGGTCGCGATAGGCGCGGGCGATGGCGTCCGGATCGAGATGGCTGTCCGGAGCGTCCGGCGGCTCACCGCCCCGGGCCGGATTCCGGATGGCGCCGTCGATCACCACGTGGGCGACGTGGATCCCCTGGGGCTGCAGCTCGCGGGCGAGGCTCTGGCCGAGGCCACGCAAGGCGAACTTCCCCATGGCGAAAGGCGCGGAGCCGGCGAAGCCTTTCAGGCTCGCCGAGGCGCCGGTGAGCAGGATCGCCCCGTGCCGGTGCGGCAGCATCCGGCGTGCGGCGGCCTGTGCCACCAGGAAGCCGCCATAGGGCGAGACCATCAGGGATTGCGCCACCGCCGCCGGATCGAGATCGACCACAGGGCCGCGCAGCCGGCCGCTGGCGTTGTAGACCACCACATCGGGCGAGCCGCCGAACGCGGGTTCCAGGCGGGCGAACAGGGCCTCGACCGCGCCCGGGTCACTCGCATCGCAGGCCTGGAACGCCGCCCCGGTTTCGGCCGCGAGGGCGGCGAGCTTGTCGACATTGCGGGCGGCCAGCCCGACCTTCAACCCGTCCGCCGCCAGGAGCCGAGCGAGCGATGCGCTGAGGCCGGAGCCGGCCCCGACGATCAGGGCGCGCTGATAAGTCGGTGTCATGGGCGGACGCTCCGTTTGCTCCATCAAGGATGCGGCAGAGCCACGGGTCTTCAAGTCCTCAATCACGCCGTTCTGCGAAGAATGCGCGAAGCAATTCAGCCGCCTCGGCTTCGCGAAAGCCGCCATAGACCTCCGGTGCGTGATGGCAGGTCGACTGGTTGAACACCCGTGGTCCGTGCTCGACCCCGCCGCCCTTGGGATCGGCCGCACCGTAATAAAGGCGTCGGATCCGGGCGAAGGAGATCGCGCCGGCGCACATCGGGCAGGGTTCGAGGGTGACGTAGAGATCACAGCCGGTGAGCCGCTCGTCGCCGATGGCCGCACAAGCTGCGCGGATCGCGAGGATCTCCGCATGAGCGGTCGGATCGTGCAGCGCCCGGGGCCGATTATGGGCCACCGCGAGCACCGCGCCGTTCCGGACCACGACGGCACCGACCGGCACCTCGCCGGCTCGGGCCGCCGTGCGTGCCGCCGTGAAAGCTTGGTCGAACGCCCCGACGGCGCTCGCGGATTCTTGCTCAGCAATCTGGATCGGATCGATCGCCACGGGGTTTATCACCCCATCGCCGGGGCTGGCAGCACCCGGCGCCGGAGACCGATCCAGGGCAATGTTAATGCCTGGAACATTCGTCGCTTCGTCATTGTTGCCAGTTCGATTGCGGCGCCGCCGCGAGATGATTGGACGGAAGGAAACGCCATGAGCAGCACCACCGACAAGATCAAGGGCGCCGCCAACGAGGCCCTCGGCAAGGCCAAGCAGGGCCTGGGCGACGTGACCAACAACGACAAGATGAAGGCTGACGGCGCGGCCCAGGAGCTCAAGGGCAAGGCCCAGAGCACCGTCGGCGATGCCAAGGGCGCCGTGAAGTCGGCCACCGACAAGCTCTGAGTTCGAGCGTCTGATCGGATCGGAACCCGCCCACGGTGGGTTCCGATCCCGAACCGACTGACTTTCGCGAGGTTGCCATGATCGGTTGGGCTATCACGTTTCTCGTCGTCGCCCTCGTGGCGGCGCTCCTGGGCTTCGGCGGCATCGCCGGCACGGCCGTCGAGGCGGCCAAGATCATCTTCTTCGTGGCGATCGCCTTGTTCCTGATCTCCGCCGTGTTCGGCGTGATGCGCGGGCGATCCCCGAGACTCTGACGACGCGCCGACGGCGTGTGAACCGGGGCGGTCCTATCGGGCCGCCTCGTTTTGTTTGCGCGATGCATATTCCTTTGCCGGGGCTCAACCCGTCTCGCCTGTCCGGGCCGGCTCTGGTAAGGCCGACGCATGAGTGACTTGCCGAAAGACGATGTTCCGGGGGCTTCCGCCCAGCCGGACACCGAGACCACGCGAACCGAGCGTTGGACGCCCGCCACCGATGTGGGCACCGAATCCGAGACGAAGCTCGAGAGCGCTTCCACGGCGAGCACGCCCCGGAAAGCGGTGGCGGAGCCTGTCGCCGACGCGTCCGACGAGTCCGACGCCCCGACCCCACCGGGCGAGCGCATCGCCAAGGCGATGGCCCGGGCCGGCATCGCCTCCCGGCGCGACGCCGAGGCGATGATCCTGGCCGGCCGCGTGAGCGTCAACGGCGAGACCCTGACGTCCCCGGCCCGCAACGTCACCGACGACGACGCGATCCTGATCGACGGCGAGCGCATGCCGGCGCGTGAGCGCAGCCGCCTGTGGATCTTCCACAAGCCGCGCGGCCTCGTCACGACCGCCCGTGACCCGGAAGGCCGCCAGACGGTCTTCGAAGTCCTGCCCGAGGATCTGCCCCGGGTGGTCGCGGTCGGCCGGCTCGACATCAACACCGAAGGCCTGCTGCTGCTCACCAACGATGGCGGCCTCGCCAAGGTGATCGCCCATCCCGACACCGGCTGGCTGCGCCGCTACCGCGTGCGCGCCCACGGCGACACCGATCAGGCCCAGCTCGACACGCTGGCCAACGGCGTGACCATCGACGGGATGGAGTACGGCCCCGTCGAGGCGACCCTGGACCGGGTCCAGGGCGACAATCTCTGGCTCACGCTCGGGCTGCGCGAGGGCAAGAACCGCGAGGTCAAGCGCATCCTCGAGCATCTGGGCCTGTCGGTGAACCGGCTGATCCGGCTGTCCTTTGGCCCGTTCCAGCTCGGTGATCTGGAAGTCGGCCTGGTCGAGGAGGTGCGCATGCGCGTGCTCAAGGACCAACTCGGCAAGGCCCTGGCCGAGCAGGCCGGAGTCGATTTCGAGAGCCCGGTGCGCGAACCGATCAGCGCCTTCGGCAGCCCCAAGAAGGCCGAGAGGCATGTCGAGCGGCCGCCGGCCGCCGGCCGCAACGCGGCCCGCCCCGCGCCGGCGCCCCGGGTCTCCACCGGTGGAGCCGGGTCCGGCCCACGCAAATCCGCCTGGCGGTCGGACGAGGAATCCGGCAAGCCGCGCGCCGCCCGCGTCCCGCGCCGGGGCGAAGATCCGCGGGCGTCGCAGGCGGCCGCGGCCGAGCGCGGCCATGAGCGTGTCGGATCGTTCCAGAAGGGCGATCGCCGGGTCGTGGTCGAGCGCCTGTCCGCAAGCCCGGTCGAGCCGGTCGCAGAGGAGAAGCCGCGGCGCCGTTACGCCGACCGCGGCGCGCCTGAGGGCGGGCAGCGGAGTTCCGCGGGACGTCCGGATCGCGAGAGCTGGGGCAATCGCGGACCGTCGCCGCGGGGCGATCGGAGCGCGGGTGACCGTCCGAGCTACGGCGACCGTTCAGGGCCGCGCGAATCGGCCCGGGGTGCGTCCGGCCCGCGGGACGATGCGCGCCGGGACGACCGCCGTGATGCGCGGCCGGCTGGACGCGGAGATCGGCCCTATGGCGGTGGATCCGGTAAGGGCGCGCCGCGAAGCCAGAGCGGTTTCCGCGGTGAGCGTTCCGGCGAGGGCGCTCCGCGCGGCCAGAGCGGCTTCCGCGGTGAGCGCTCCGGCGAGGGCGCGCCGCGCGGCCAGAGCGGCTTCCATGGCGAGCGTTCCGGCCCCGGCGGCAAGCCGGCTTTCGGCGCTCCGAAGCCCGGCGGCGGTGCGCGCCCCGGCGGTCGACCCGGCGGTTTCGCCGGCAAGAGCGCGGGTGGCTTCGCCGGCAAGGGCCCCGGTGCCAAGCCAGGCGGGCGTCCGGGCGGCTTCAAGGGTGGCGGCAAGCCCGGTGGTGCGAGACCCGGCGGCGGCGGCGGTGGCGGCGGTGGGCGTCCGCCGCGCGGTCGATGAGGATCGTCGGTGGCGCGTGGCGCGGCCGAAAGCTCGCGACCCCGCGCACCGACGCGATTCGGCCGACCTCGGACCGGCTCCGCGAGTCGCTCTTCAACGTCCTGACGCACGCCTATGACGAGGTTGTCGCCGGCGCGCGGGTACTCGACCTGTTCGCCGGGACCGGCGCATTGGGCTTCGAAGCCCTCTCGCGCGGGGCGGCCTATGCCCTCTTGGTCGATGAGGGCGCCGAGGCCAGAGCGGTGATTCGCTCAAATATCGAGGCTTTCGGCGCCGAGGGGGTGACGCGCCTGTTCCGCCGCGACGCAACGCGCCTCGGCCCTGCCGGCACCACGGCGCCGTTCTCGCTGGTCTTCTGCGATCCACCCTACAATCGCGGTATGGCGCCCCTGGCGCTGACGAGCGCGGCCGGTGGGGCTTGGCTGTCCCCCGGCGCCCTGGCGGTGGTGGAGGAGGCCGAAACCGTCCAGCTCGCATGGCCCGCGGGCTTCACACCGCTGGAGCGACGCGTCTACGGCGACACCGCGGTGGCAGTGGCGCGGTTCGCCGGCTGAGCGGGAGTCACGGGCGCTCGCCCGCTCCCACCTCCGGCCCGAAATGGATCGCGAGCCAGATCGTCGGTGACTCGGTACGCTCGACCCGATGGCGGCGATGGGGCTCAATCAGGAGGGTGTCGCCGGCTGTGAGCAGGCGCGGTGCCGCCTCGTCGGCGAAGCGCAGCTCGGCGGATCCGGCCAGGACCGCCACCCATTCCGCCTGCGGCTGATCGTAGTGAAAGCCCGGCGGGCTCGCCTGCCCGGTCGAGACGATGCGCTCGACCCGCAGGCCGGGTGCCGCGTGCAGGACCGTGACGACCTCCTCGTGCGCGTCGCCCTCAAGATCGGCGAAAAGGTTCGTCAGCGCAGCCATCATCGCCGTCATTTCCCGAGTCAGGATCGCGAGACGACGTGTGCCGTGCGGCGGAGCCGGTCAACCGGCTCCTCCTAGGGACTTAGGCCGACGGCGCAGCCGCACCGTTGGTCGCGGCATGCTGCTGGGCAGCGTCGGTGGAGGCGGTTCCATGGCCGATCCGGGCCGCGGACTTGACCAGGGCAATGACATCCCGGCGCATCTGGTCGTCGGCAATCTGATTGTAGGCGCGGAGCAGTTCCACCGCGCCGGCGATGCGGAGCAGCGCCGGGCCGTTCTCGGTGGAAGCCTCCGGCTCCGGCTCGAAGAAGCTCGACACCGGCACGCCCAGGCGCTCGGCGATCGCTTGGAGGCGCCCGGCCCCGACCCGGTTCTTGCCGGTCTCGTACTTCTGAACTTGCTGGAAGCTGACGCCCAACGCGCTCGCAAGGGCGGATTGGCTCAGCCCGTTGGCCGCGCGCAGGAACGCGATGCGGCTGCCGACCCCATGATCGATGGCCGTGGTCTGCTTCGGCTTGGGGGTTGGGTTGGACATGGTGGGAAGTCCGGACTTCGTCAGGTGGCTGCAGGCGTAGGCGTGCGGACCTTGGCCGACGCTCACAACCAACAGGTGCAACATCACACGGCCAAGGTCCAGACGTGACGCATGTTGATGCCACAGTGCAGCCGAGTGCGCAACGAATGGTCACGCTTGCGCGACTGTGCGGCATGAACAAAGGATCCTGGCTTTCACAATTAACCCAAGGCGACCGGCACAGAGATCGGCGATCGATCAAGTCTGGCGATCCGGACTACGCAGGCCGGGACTTTTCGGCACCGATCGCGTTCGCACGATTGCCTGCGGCGCAAGTGATTCGGCTTCCTTAAGACTGATGGAACGCAGGCAATCGCGGAAGCGATCCGCATGGGTTCTTGCCGATCAGGCGGCCGGGCCGAGCCAGTCGGTGACGATGCGTAGTTGCGTCTCGTCGAGCAGCGCGGGCGCGTGGCCGCAATCGGGGATCTCGATCCGCTCGGTGGGCGGGCCGCGCCGGGTCATCTCGTCGGCGGTCGAAGCGAGGAGCAGCTCCGAATGCGCGCCGCGCAGCAGCAGGACCGGACAGGTGATCGCGTCCCAGTCGCGCCACATGCTGACGCTGTAGACCCGGCCCGGACGGAACGCGTCACCGATCGCCGGATCATGATGGGGACGCCAGCCGCCGTTGGGCTCGGGGAAGAAGCTGTGCTTGGCGATGTGGCGCCACTGTTCATCCGTCAGCGGCCCGAAAGCCGACAGCACGGTCCGAAGGCGCGACTCGCCGGATGCGAGGTTGTGGTGGAGCCGTGGGGCGTCGCGCAGACGGGTCCCGATATGGCGGATCGGTGCCCAGGGCAGGAACGGCCCGATATCGTTGATCACCATGCGGCGGATCGGGGTGTTCGCCGCGCTTGCCAGCACCATGCCGGTGAGACCGCCGAGCGACGTCCCGACCCAGTCGATCTTTCCTTCGATCCGTAGGTGCCCGATCAGCGCCGCCATGTCGGCGGCGTATTGGGGCAGGCCGTAGAGTTCCGGATCCTTCAGCCAGCCGCTGAGGCCTCGCCCGGGCAGGTCCGGGCACACGACCCGGTAGCCCATCTGGGCCAGCTTGTAGCCGAGCGGGTCGAAATCCCGTCCCTGCCGGCTCAGGCCATGGACGCAGACCACGACGTGCGGGCTGGTCGGATCGCCCCATTCGACATAGGCGATCCGGTGAAAATCCTGCGGTGCGTAAGCGGCGAAATGGCCGGTCCGGAACGGCACGTCGGCATGGCTGAGGTCATCCAGGCGCGGCATCGGCTCGGATCCCGCCTCCTGCTCGGCACCGAGCGCAGTCACGGCGTTTCGGTGCGGGAGGCGGCCTCGCGGGCGAGGCGGCTGGTGGTCTGATGCAGGTCGACCATCTGATCGGTCAGGCGGCGCGACTGCTCCTGCATGAACGTGACATGCAGGGCCGCCACCTCGCGGGCATCAGCCGCCTTCGCAAGACGCTCGGCGAAATCCAGGGAGGCGCGGACATTGGTGTCGGAGGCGACTAGCATCCGGTGCCCGATCTCGCGCATCGCCGCCAGGGTGTGGCTGGCATTGTCCTCGAACGCATTGTAGAGCCGCGCCCCGGCGGACTCCCATTGCTCGCGCAGCCTGCGGGCGCCCGCCACGTTGCTGTCGGAGAGCTGGTGGGCCGTTTCCCGGCTGGAGCCCATCACCGAGCGCCAACCGTCGAAGCTCTGCGCCATCGAGGTCTCGAAGGCGTTGAGCGCCATCTCGCCGGCCTCGGCGAAGTGTTCGTAGGCGTCGCGGACCCGTGCGAGACTGCCCTCGGCCATCTCGCGCCCGGCCTGCGGCGAGACCATCGGCAGGTTGTCGTTCTTCACAAGCCTCTCCCGCGCGTCGACCGTCCAGATCGCATTCCGCCAGGGCGGGCCCGTCGTCAACCGCCGCCGCGTAACAGCACCTTGGATCGTCTCGACAGGTTTCGGCATCCGCGTGGCGGTGTGATGACCGAGGCCGCCTGTAACAGGCCGGCCGATTGACAGTCCGGCGGGACGCGACGTCATCTCAGGACAGTGCGTACGCCACGCCAGCCGCCCGATCAGAAGGCAGAACGATGACGGAGACAGATCCGCCCGGCACGGGCGCCCGGGAGTCCGATTGTCATCCATTCGAGACCGGGCTCGACCGCAATCGGGCCAATTATGTACCGCTGACGCCGGCCAGCCTGCTGGCCCGGGCCGCCGCCTCGGTCGGGGCACGCGTCGCCGTGATCGACGGGGCCCGGCGCCTGACTTATGCCGATCTGTACGGGCGCTGCCGCCGCCTCGCCTCGGGGCTGGCGAGGCGTGGGATCGGGCGGCTCGACACGGTGGCGATCCTGGCGCCGAACGTCGCCGAGATGATCGAAGCGCATTTCGCCGTGCCCATGCTCGGCGCCGTGCTGAATCCGCTCAATACACGCCTCGATCCGGCGACCATCGCGTTCTCCCTCGACCATGGGAGCGCCCGGGTGCTGATCGTCGAGGCGGAATACGGCGCTCTCGCCGCCAAGGCGCTGGCCGACCGGGCGCGGCCGATCCTGGTGGTGGAGATCGGCGCCACCGGCATCGTCGGCGCGATTCCCTACGAGACGTTGCTCGCGGAGGGCGACCCCGATTACGCTTGGCCCGGCCCGGCGGACGAGTGGCAGTCGCTCTGCCTGCTCTACACTTCGGGCACCACCGGCGATCCGAAGGGCGCAGTCTACAGCCATCGCGGCGCCTATCTGCAGGCGCTCGGCAACGCCGTCACCTTCGGGCTCACGGCGGAGAGTGCCTATCTCTGGACCCTGCCGATGTTCCATTGCAGCGGCTGGTCCTACCCCTGGGCCAGCGTCGCCGCCTGCGCGACCCAGATCTGCCTGCGCAAGGTCGAGCCGGCGGCGATTTTTTCGCTGATCGCCGAGCATGGGGTGACGCATCTCTGCGGCGCGCCGATCGTGCTCTCGATGATCGCCCACGCCCCGGCCTCCGACCGGGTGCCGTTCCGGCAGCGGGTCCGCTGCGCGGTGGGCGGGGCGGTGCCGTCCTCGACGATCATCCGCACGATGGAAGAACTCGGCTTCGAGGTGACGCATCTCTACGGCGCGACCGAGAGCTACGGCCCGGCCACCGTCTGCCTGGAGCAGCCCGACTGGGCCGATCTGCCGGATGCAGATCGTTACGCCCGCATGGCGCGCCAGGGCGTGGCCCTGGCAACCCTGGAGGGCGTCGTCGTGGTCGACGCGGGCACCGATCAGCCGGTGCCGCAGGACGGGCTGACCGTCGGCGAAATCTGCCTACGCGGCAACACGGTGATGAAGGGCTATCTCGGCAATCCCGATGCCACGGCGCGCGCGCTGGCAGGCGGCTGGTACCGCACCGGCGACCTCGCCGTTTGGCACCCCGACGGGGCCGTCGAGATCAAGGACCGCGCCAAGGACATCATCATCTCGGGCGGGGAGAACATCTCGAGCCTGGAGGTCGAGGAGGTGCTGATGCGCCACCCCGCGGTGATGCTGGCCGCCGTGGTGGCGCGCCCGGACGCCACCTGGGGCGAGAGCCCCTGCGCGTTCCTGGAGATGAAGCCGGGCGCGGCGACCCCGACCGATCGGGAGCTGATCGAGTTCTGCCGCGAGCGGATGGCCCGGTTCAAGGTGCCCAAGACCGTCTTGTTCGGTCCCCTGCCCAAGACCTCGACCGGCAAGATCCAGAAGTTCGTCCGCGCGAGCAGGCCCGGGCGCTCTGAGGCGTCACGCGCCCGGCTTGGCCGGCTTCCAGATATCGGCGGCGGCGTCCGCCCCGGCCCTCAGGGCGGCGTGCAGCTCCGGATCGGCATCGCGCGCGCCGACGCGGATCGCCCGGACCAGATCGTCCAGCCCGTCATCGCCCGCGCCGCCCAGCAGCCGCGTGCTAGTCTCCTTCAACCTATCCGCCTGCGCGATCTCGCGGGCGGCGATACCGATGGCGTTGGCGACCATCAAGGCAACGTAGCGCGAACGGCCGGTGAGGCCGGGGACGACCTCTTCCATCAGCGCCCGGCGGGCGGCGTCGAGGAGGGCGGCGCCGGAGGGTTCGTCCTGCATGCTCAGCTCCAGCTCTCCGGGGCGGTCGCCCGCAGGATCGTGCGTTCCAGTTCCGGCACCATCCGGCCGGTCAGCGCGAGCTCCAGGGAGAATTCCCGGCCCGAGACGTGGCGGGCGCCCTGCTCCAGGGCGATCACCGCCCAGCGCAGATGCGCCATCACCTCCCAGTAGGCGACGCTCGCCGGATCAATCCTCCGGCCGCTCTCCTCGGTGTAGCCCCGGTAGAACGCCGCCCGGGAGCCGATGCCGCCGGCCTCCAGATCGGGGCGGCCGAAGCGCCAGCAGGTGGCGCAGAACCATCCGAGATCCTGTGCGGGATCGCCCCAGCCGGCGAATTCCCAATCCAGGATCGCGGTGAGCCCGGATTCGTCGATCATGTAATTGCCGGTGCGGAAGTC
>Ga0182230_1000192_pt1 | contig 10040 bp, 10 predicted proteins | sample G6R1MG_28_FD_128384 | JGI IMG/M metagenome (GOLD analysis project Ga0182230, IMG submission 128384) | Miscanthus phyllosphere microbial communities from Michigan, USA - G6R1_NF_07NOV2016_LD1 MG | ecosystem: Host-associated > Plants > Phyllosphere > Phylloplane/Leaf | place: USA: Michigan...
CATTGGGAAGATTGGCGCACCCGACACGATTCGAACGTGTGACCTTTGCCTTCGGAGGGCAACGCTCTATCCAGCTGAGCTACGGGTGCTGACCGTGTCTTTCACCTAGCCCAAGCGAGCGGAGAGCGCAACGGTGGCGTGGGGTCCTCTTGGGCTCGACAGGGAGGCGCGAGCGGCCCCACCGCAAATGCGCCGCCGCCCTGCGACCTTTCGTGATGCCGCCTTGAAAGGTTGATCCGGTGAGCCAAACACCTGCTTCACCGGGTGCCCCATCCAGCGGAGATGATCCTTGTCGACGAAAGCGCGCCTCTACACGTCGCCGTCCGCCTTCCCGAACCCCCAGCGCCTGCGCCTCTTCCTGCATGAGAAGGGAATCGCTGGGGCCTACGACGAGGTGATCTACGACATGGCGCCGGGCGGCGAGCAGCGCGGCTGGCGTCATCTCACGATGAACCCGTGGGGCGAGACGCCCACCCTCGAACTGGCCGATGGGACCTACCTGTCGGAATCGGCCGCGATCGTGCGCTACCTCGATGCCCTGCACGAGGGCCGCAGGATCACCGGCGCGACGCCCCTGGAGCAGGGGCTCGATGCGATGTGGGACGATCGCGTCTGGGTGCAGATCCTCTACCGGCTCACCACCCAGTTCCACGTGCTGCACCAGGGGCTCGGGCCGAAACTCGAACTGACGCACAATCCGCAATGGGGCGAGCATTGCCGCAAGGAGGCCCTGTCCCACGCAGGCCTCGTCGATCGCCATCTCGCGGATGGCCGCGACTGGCTGCTGGGCGGCGGCGAGCCGACCTTCGCCGACATCACCCTCTGCACCGCCATCGCCTTCTCGAAGTTCGGGCCGGTGGCCACGCCGCTCGATGAGCGCTTCGAGCAGCTCGACCGGTTCTGGCAGCGGTGGAAGGCGCGGGACAGCTTCCGGAAGGCCTACGCCGATGGCGGCGGAATCGAGGAACTGGCCGGGCTGACCAGCTAGCGCCGGGCCGGTCCCGCCTCACGCCGGATGCAGGGGCCAGACCAGGGCGATCATGGGGAGGCCCACCGCGATCACGATGAGCGAGAGCGGGAAGCCGAGCTTGGCGTAATCGCCGAAGCGGTAGCCGCCGGGGCCCATCACCAGGGTGTTGCACTGGTGGCCGATGGGCGTGAGGAAGTCGCAGGCCGCGCCCAGCGCCACCGCCATCAGGAACGGATCGGGGTTGAGCCCGAGCTTGGTGGCGAGCTTGGCGGCGATCGGACCCATCACCAGCACGGTGGCGGCGTTGTTGAGGAACGGCGTCACCGCCATCGCCAGGATCAGGATCGCGCCGAGCGCCGTCACGGGCGAGAAGCCCTGCACCAGCGTGGTGAGATGGCCGGCGATCAGGTCGGCGCCGCCGGTCGTGCTGACCGTCTCGGAGATCGGGATCAGGGCGCCGAGCAGCACGAGCACCGGCCATTCCACGGCCTGATACGCCTCATGGGGCGTCATGCAGCGCAGGAGCAGCACCGCCACGACGGCGCCGAAGAAGGCCACCGCCACCGGCACGACGTGCAGCGCGACGAGGCCCATCGCCACGATCAGGATCGCGGCGGGCAGCCAGCTCCGGTCGTTGCGGCCCAGCGCGATCTCCCGCGCGGCGAGGGGCAGCACCTTGAGGGTGCCGAGGGCGGGGGCGATGGCGGCGGCGCGCCCGCGCACCACGATCACGTCCCCGCCCCGGAACCGCACGGAGGAGAGCCGCTGCTCGATGCGCCGGCCGCGCCGGCTGACCGCGAGGATGGCGAGGCCCGCGCTGTCGGCGAGGTCGAGCTGGGCGGCGGTGTGCCCGACGAGGCCGGATTCCGCCGTCACCACGCCCTCCATCACCACGGATTCGGCGGTGGGTGCGGCCCCGGCCAGGGTGAGCCCGGTGCGGGCCACAAAGCGCTCCAGGGCATCGGGCTCGCCGTCGAGGAGGAGGACGTCCTCGGCCTTGAGGCGGAAATCCGGGCTCGCCGGATAGCGCCGGAAGCGCTCGCGCAGGATCGTGGCGATGCCGGCCTCGCCGTCCCCCTGCGCCTCCAGGGCGGCCACCGTGCCGCCGATGGCCGGGTGGCCGGGCGGCAGGCGCGCCTCCGTCGTGTAGCGCTCCAGGGTGAAGGCGGCCTCCATGGAGCGCGTGCCGCCGTCCCGCCGGGGCAGCAGGCGCCAGCCGAGGCACAGGAAGGCGAACCCGGCCGCCGCCACGCAGAGCCCCACGGGGGCATAGTCGAACATGCCGAAGGGCTTGCCGGTCAGGTCGGCGCGGACCTTCGAGACGATCACGTTCGGCGAGGTGCCGACCAGCGTGACGATGCCGCCGATGAGCGAGGCGGAGGCCATCGGCATCAGCAGCGCGGAGGGCGGCGTGCCGCTGCGGCGGGCGAGCTGCAGGGCGATGGGCATGAAGATGGCCAGCGCCCCGACGTTCTTCGTCACCATCGACAGGAGCAGGACCCCGGCCACGAGGATCGGCACCTGCCGGCCGGGGCTCGTCAGGCGCGGCATGAGCGGGCGCATCAGGGTCTCCACCGCCCCCGAGCGGGCGATGGCGGCGGAGAGGACGAGGGCCGAGCCCACGATGACGACGATGTCGTCGGAGAAGCCCGAGAACGCCTTGTCCGCCGGCACGAGGCCGAGCGCGATCCCGGCGGCGAGCGCGGTCAGCGCCACGACGTCGTAGGGCAGGCGGTCCCAGACGAAGGCGGCCACCGTCACGCCGATCAGGCCGAAGGCGAGCACTTGATCGACGGTCATTCGGGAGCACCTGTTCGGTGCGCCGCCGCAGCGGCGCGGGCTGGAAGGGACGGGCGTTGGAGCGAATCGCGGGACGGCAGGACCACCGGACAACCGCAGGGGAGCGCGAGGCGATCGATCGCCGCCACCGCGACATAGCCCCCGGCCGTCGCCAGATCCTGGACGCAGTCGGCCAGAAGGTCCTTCATGGCTTCCTGCAGAACCGGCACCAGACCCTGATGCCCCTGAGCGTCAACCTCGCCGCGCTCACCGGAGAGGATCGCGCGGCCATTGCCCGCTTCGCCGCCGTGGCCGCGCTGGCGGGAGGCGCGGTGGGGGCGCCGCGCCCGGTGCGGGAGTGGCTCGCGGCCGCCGGAGCCGACGACGGGACGCTGACCGCCTTCGCGGACGCCCTGCGCGCGCCGTTGCCCCTCAGCGCGGCCCTGGCCGGGCTGACGCGGCCGGAGACGGATCTGATCGCCTTCATCCTGTGCCTGGTCGCCGCGCGGGAGGCCGGGCCGGCGGCCTCGGCCTTCGCGGATTACGTCGCGGCCGCCCGCGCCCTGCCCTCGACGCTCGTCCGCGCGGCGGAGCGCCGGTATCGGGTGTGATCAGCGCCCCGTTCCTTCGAGGCGGTCCTGCAGGGAGACTTGCAGGGCATCGTCGTTCACGAGCAGGTGGCGCGCGACGTCGGCGAGGGTCAGCCAGCCCACGACGCGCTGGTTCCCGTCGAGGACCGGGAGGCGCCGCACATAGTTCGCCCCCATGACGTCCAGGGCCGCGCGGAGCGTGTCGTCCGGGTTGCAGGACAGGACGGGGCGCGAGGCCACGTCCTGCACCGACACGGACGTCGGATCGCGCCCGCGGGCGACGACGCGGTAGAGCAGGTCCCGGTCGGTGACGATGCCGACGCAGTGCTCGGCCGAGCCGACCGGCAGGGCCCCGACCTCGATCTCGCCCATCAGCACGGCCGCCGCCTGGGCGCTCGCCTGCGGCTCGATGAATTCGACGTCGCGGGCCATCACGTCGGCGACACGCAGGTGTTCGGCGGGCAGGTCGGGCATCGCGCTCTCGGCAGGGCGCGGCGGCCGGGGGCCGTCGCGCATGGCCCTCGATCTAGGGCAGCCTCGGCCGGGTTCTCCCTCCGCCCTACATCCAAGGCGAGACGCCCCCTCCCCGAGCCCGCTGACGGATGTCCATGGCTGCTCCGATCGACCGCGCGACCCTGGACCGACTGATCGCCCTCGGGCGGCAGCGCGGGGAACTCACCGCCAGCGAGCTTCAGGCGGCCCTGCCGGTCGAGGCCCTCGATGTCGATGTCCTCGTCCTCGTCATGCTCGAACTGGAGGCGGCCGGGGTGAGCGTCGAGCCGGACGCGTTCGGCCCGCGCGGCGAGACCGTCGCCGCCCCGCGCTTCACCCTCGCCGCGCCGGACCCCGATCCACCCCCCGCCCTCGCCCCCACCCGTCCCGGCGATAGGCCCGCCCCCGGGGCGCAGCCGCCCCCGGCGGCGGGGCCGGGCCGCGCGGATCCCGGGGACGAGGGCGTCGGCCGGGTCGTCCTGTTCGCCGGCCTCGCGGTGGTGCTGGTCATCGGGGCGATCCTGCTGTGGCTCTGAGGCACACGCGGGGTCGCACGGCCCTGCCGCCGGCCGTCGCGGGCGCCTAGATCAGCGAGGTCCCCCTCCCCCGGATGAGACCCGTGCTCCGTATCGCCTTCCTCGCCTTCGTGATCGTGTTCCTCGCGCCGATCGCCGTCTCGGCGGCGCGCTACTACCTCAGCAACGACATCGCCGACTGGCGCTCGGCCGACCGGTCGAGCGCGGGGCTGCTGCCCCCCGCCGCGCGCAAGCCCGAGGCGGTGGTGCGCGTGTTCTCCGCGCGGACGGTGAGTTGGCGCGGCATCGTCGCCACCCATAGCTGGATCGTCGTGAAGGGGCCGGGCGAGCGCGCCTACCGGCGCTTCGACTACACCGCCTGGGGCCTGCCGATCTGGGTGGACCGCTTCGTGCCGGACGGGCGCTGGTTCGGCAGCGTGCCGGAGGTGGTCTTCGCCGCCGACGGCGCGGAGGCGGAACGGATGCTGCCGCGCATCCGCGAGACCATCGCCACCTACCGCTACGCGAAGATCGGCGATTACCGGCTCTGGCCGGGGCCGAACTCCAACACCTTCGTGGCGGCGGTGATGAGCGCCGTGCCCGAGATGCGGGCGAGCCTGCCCGCGACCGCCATCGGGAAGGACTTCCCCTATGACGGGCGCTGGGTCGGCCCCACCCCCTCCGGCACCGGCTTCCGCATCAACCTCGGCGGCTATGTCGGGCTGACGGTGGCCTGGGTGGAGGGGGTCGAGGTGAACCTCCTCGGGGCGGTGGCCGGGTTCGACCTGCGCCGACCCGGCCTGAAGCTCCCCGGCCTCGGCCGGGTCGGGATCTGAGCCGGGATCCGAGCCGGGCTCAGCCGTCTTGCTGGCCGTCGTCGCTCCGGCGGTTGCCCGCGTGGTCCTGGTACTGCTCGGTCTGGACGTTCTTGCCGTCGAGGCCGCGCTCGTCGCTGTGCTGAGCCTTGTCGCGGTTGCTCAGCACCATGTTCTCGGGGAGGACGCCGTCCGGCAATTCGGTCATCGCGCCGGAGCCGGAGCCCTTGCCCTGCGCGCCCGAGCCGACGCTGTGCTTGCTCGCCTTGGCCATGGCTCTTGTCCTTCGGGTGTCGATGGGGGTGGGTGTGGGGGGCCAACCGGGCAGGGCCGATCACGTTCCGTGCGGCCGGCCGCCCCATCCCCGCCCCATCCCCGGCCGGGCCGACCACACGGGAGCCATGTTTCTTGCCCATCGGGCACGGGCGCGCCGGCCGGGGACCGGTGCCGCCCGGGACCAGGACCATGCCGACACGCCTCAGCCGGGACGTTCCGGAGATCGCGGCCGCCGCGCCCCATTCCGCGCCCGGCGCGGTGGCGCCGGCCGAGGGCATCGCGCGGGCGGGCGGGGAACTCACCAACCTGCAGCTCCTGCGGGCGCTGGCGGCGAGCCTCGTCCTCGTCCACCACGTCGCCGTCTACGGGCAGACCCTGCGCGGGGCCGGGCGGCCCTTCGCCGCCCTCGACGGGCTGATGGGCGTCTGGGGCGTGGCGATCTTCTTCGCCCTGTCCGGGTTCCTGATGGCGCGGCTCGTCACCCGCGATCCGCCCCTCGTCTTCCTCGCCCACCGGGTGAGCCGCATCTTCCCGACCTATCTCGCGGTGGTGGCCCTGTTCGCCGCCCTGTTCGCGGCCCTGCGCCTGGAATTCGGCGGCCTCTCCGTGCTCGCCCTGTCCCTCGCGCCGGGGGGGCCGCGCTCGTCGCCCCTCAACGTGGAATGGACCCTCGTCCTGGAGGTGACGTTCTACGTCGGCCTGTTCCTCCTCGCCCTGGCCGGGCAGGCGCGGCGCCTCGTGCCGGTCGCGGCCGGCTGGCTCGTGCTGCTCGCCGTGGCCTTCCCGCTGCTGCCCCCCGACAGCCGCAACATGATGCCGCCGCCGCTCTACCTCGTGCCGGTGACGGCCGCCTGCGTGCCCTTCGCGGGCGGGCTGCTCCTGCCGCGCCTGATCGCGGCGGGCTGGGTGCGCCCGTCGGCGGCGCTCCTCATCCTGCCCTTCGCGGCGGCGTGCTTCTTCGTGGACACCGCCGCCGCGCGCTGGCTCGGCGGCATCGCGGCGGTGCTGCTGGTCGGCGCCGCCGTCACCGCGACGCCGATCCGCCGCGAGGGCCGGGCGGCGCGAGGGCTGATCGCCCTGGGGGATTGGAGCTACGTCCTCTATCTCGCCCACCCGCCGGTGCTGATGCTGGCCAACTGGGCCTGCCCGCCCCACTGGAACGGGGCCGCCTACGCGGCGGTGAGCCTCGCCGGGGCGCTGGCGGTCGCGGCGCTCCTCGGGCCCCTCGACGTCGCCCTCTACCGGCGCCTGCGCGCGCGCCTCGACGGGGCGCGCCCGGCGGCGCTGTCGCGGGGCGTGAGCGCCTTCCTCGTCGTGTTCACGGCCTGCGCCCTCTGGGGCAGCACCGAGACCGCCCGCAACGACTGGGCCGAGTACCGGGCCAAGGGCGCCATCGCCGCCCTGCCCCCCGACGCCTTCGCGTCGCCCGCCTCCGCCGGCACGGCCATCGCCGCGCGCGGCCTCGCCCTGCCCGACACCCTGCTGGCGCGGGTCGAGAGCCTGGAGCCCCTCGGGGCGGACGAGATCCTGGTGGGCGCCTACGCCTTCGATCCGGCGAAGCCGGGGCGGGGGATGCAGCTGGCGCTGTTCTGCGGCGGGCGGCTCGTCGCCGTGGAGCGGCCCCGCCGCCTGCGCCGGGACCTGACCGGGCAGCCGGGCTTCGCGGGCATGGGCCAGCGGCGGATCGGCTACCGGGTGCGCGTGCCGGCCGGGGCCTGCGGCGCGGGCCCGCTCGTGCCGGTGGCCATCGACGAATCGGGCCGGATGGCGGTGCTCACCCTCCCATCCGGGGGGTGAGGCCCCTACTCGTGGTGGATGTGCAGGTCGCGCTCGGTGCGGCGCGCATCCTTGGGCGACAGACCCCGGAGATGGCCGACGAAGGCCGTGCCGACGAGACAGAGGAAGTAGCCGACCTGCATGGCGACGAAGGCGCCCGCCGGCATCCAGCCCCCCAGCAGCCCCCCGAAGAACAGGGCCAGGAGGCCGAGCACGCTCACGATCGCCACGGCGGTCACGGCGAAGCCCACCACAGAAACGTAGAAGCCGCACACGATTCCGAACAAGCCGAAGAGTCCCAGAACTCCCGTCGTCTCCATCGGTCTACTCCGACTTCCGGTTCCACGGCATCGCGAAGGCTAGGCAGCGAGATCCGGGCGTCTCATCCGTGCCTGATGCGGACACCATGCGCCGCATCCATAAAGAAACTCATATAGGTGTGCCTTGTCCGCATTCGACCCCCGAAAAGAAAGACAATTTTCCGAGATCGAAACAATTCACACCAGCACGACGCCGTGAGCGCCGCGCCCGATCCGCAGCATGACGGAAAACGGATCACAGCCACGATTACATAGATCAGTGGCACAAGATTCATTCATAATGCGATTTCCCGATCCCGGACAGCCCGGCCGCACAACGACGAACCCCCGCGCGGGCGACCGCGCGGGGGTTCGTCGAACCGGATCCGAGGTGGGCGTGGGGCTCAGTAGGAGCCCTTGACCATGAACACCGCCGGGACCGTGCGGAGGATGATCGCGATGTCGCCGGCGAAGCTGCGCGACTCGACGTATTGCCGGTCGAGGCGGACGCGCTCGGCATAGGTCGTGTCCGACCGGCCGCTGATCTGCCACGCGCCGGTCAGGCCCGGCCGCACGGCGAAATAGGCGGAGGCCGCGTCGCCGTACTTCTCCAACTCGGCATCGACGATCGGGCGCGGGCCGACGAGGCTCATCTCGCCGCGCAGGATGTTGATGAGCTGCGGCAGCTCGTCCAGGCTGGTCTTGCGCAGGACGTGGCCGATGATCGTGATGCGGGGGTCGTTCTTGAGCTTCCGGTTCTGCGTCCACTCCGCCATCGCGGCGGGATTCTCGGCGAGGTGGCGCCGCAGGATCTCGTCGCCGTTCATGCGCATGGAGCGGAACTTCAGGCAGCCGAAGGTCTTACCACCTCTCCCGAGGCGAAGGTGGCTGTAGAACGGCGACTTGCGATCGACGGCCCAGACCAGGAACGCCACCAGCACGAAGAGCGGCAGCAGCAGGAAGAGACAGCTCAGGGCGACGCTGAGGTCGAACAGACGCTTGGGCGCCCGGTCCAGGATGAGGCTGCGGCCATACCCAGCCCCGGTCTGTGTGCCGGTGGCGACCTTGCGGGATCGCCACGCGACCGGAGACAGGTTGTGAAGCAGCATGCCGCATCCTTCTCGACGCACAAATGTGGTCGTCAATTTTTACGGGGTATTAAGTTTCGATTGCCAGATTGCGTTGCACAACTCAAGGCGAGACTTGGGGCATTTTGCCTAATTTTTTGAATTTGAGTGTGGAACGGTTTCGCAACTCAGAATTCTCCAGGACTATATTCTTCAAATCTCGAAGCTTGACTGAATACCGCGAGGGTTGCCGGCAAGGCCCAGGTTGCACTGCGGTATTCCGGTTTCGAGACGGCCCGGGACGGTTCGACAGGTCCCGCCGCGTGCGGCCCGGTTTGGAAAACATTCTGGCCCAAAAAATTTTCGGCGTTCGGAAACGTGGCTGTTTCTCAGCGGGCTGGGGCGCCCGGCCTGGGCCGATGCCCCTGCGGCGCCGACGCCGCGGACGTCACGGAAAAATCTTAACCAATCGCGATCATGGTCCCGATTCGTCGGCAACGGCGACGATCCGGCGTACTTGCAAGCATCCGCACAAGTAAAACGCCTGAAACGCCACTCCACGCGAGTTACGGCTGTGATGACAGGCAGTCCTCCCACGCTCGTCGCGGCGCTCGAACGCTGCCGGATGGCCTTCATCGGCGTGGCGTGCATGAGCGCGCTGGTGAACGTGCTCTATCTCACCGGCTCGTTCTTCATGCTCGAAGTCTACGACCGGGTGATCCCGAGCCGGTCGGTGCCGACCCTGATCGGCCTCTGCGTGCTCGCCCTCATCCTCTACGTGATGCAGGGCCTGCTGGAGGCGATCCGCGCGCGGGTGCTGGTCCGCATCGGCATGGCGCTGGACGAATCCCTGAGCGGGCGAGTCTTCGACGTCACCGTGCGCGCGCCCCTGCGGGGCGGCCTCGGCCTCGACGGGACGATGGCCCTGCGCGACCTCGACCAGTTGCGCGCCTTCCTGTCCAGCGGGGGGCCGTCCGCCCTGTTCGACCTGCCGTGGATGCCGGTCTACCTCGCCATCTGCTTCCTGTTCCACCCGCTCATCGGCGTGGCGGCGGTCGTCGGCATGCTGGTCCTGGTGGCGGTGACGCTGCTCAACGACCGGGCGACCCGCAAGCCCACCGTGCAATCGGCCGTCCACGCCCAGCAGCGCAGCGTCCTCGCGGAGGTCTCCCGGCGCAACGCCGAATCCCTGGCGGCGCTGGGCATGCAGGGCCGGCTCGGCCGGCGCTGGGGCCTCGTGAACCGCGATTACGCCCTCACCCAGCAGCGCGCCTCGGACGCCGTGGGCGGCTACGGCGCCCTGTCGAAGGTGTTCCGCACCGCCCTGCAATCGGGCGTGCTGGCGCTGGGCGCGTGGCTGGTGATCCACAACGAGGCCACGGGCGGCATCATCATCGCCTCCTCGATCCTCGTCTCCCGCGCCCTCGCCCCGGCCGAGCTCGCCATCGCGCACTGGAAGGG
>Ga0182230_1000193_pt1 | contig 10032 bp, 10 predicted proteins | sample G6R1MG_28_FD_128384 | JGI IMG/M metagenome (GOLD analysis project Ga0182230, IMG submission 128384) | Miscanthus phyllosphere microbial communities from Michigan, USA - G6R1_NF_07NOV2016_LD1 MG | ecosystem: Host-associated > Plants > Phyllosphere > Phylloplane/Leaf | place: USA: Michigan...
CCCGTGACCTGCGCCACGCGCCGGCCGAGATGGCGCGCGGTCGCGCGATCGGCCTCCGGAGGTGCGCGGTCTGCACCTTCATCCGTGTTCGACTGCGCCGCGGCACCGAGCCAGCAGCCGAGCCGGTTCAGATCCTGCTCCGATCCGAGGGTTGAACAATTTGCCGGCGGCAGGTCCAGGCTGACCCAGTGCATGCCGTGCTGCGCCGCGAACAGCGCCATCTGGATGAGCGTCGCCAGCTTGTCGCCGGCCATCGCGCCGGAATTGGTGAACCCGGCGGCGATCTTGTTCGTCCACAGATAGCCCTTGGCCATCACCGCGTTCGAACTCGATTCCTGGAACGCTTTGAACGCCGCGGACGGCCCGGCCACATAGGTCGGCGCGCCGAAGATGATGGCCGGTACGGCCTCAAGAACCGCCCAGGACCGTTCCACCTCTTAGACGGGCAGAAGCACGGCGTCGGCACCGTCGACCAGCCGCACGCCCTCCGCCACGGCCTCGGCCTGCCGAGCGGTGTGGCCGTAGCCGGAGTGGAACACGATCGCGATACGGATGGGACCGAATCCCATCGCCCGGTCCATTGCACGCTCACGCACGGTCATGTCGGCTATCGTTCACCTGTCAGTCGCGGTGCCGATGACATGACAAGGATGGGGGCCCCGGTGTGACACCGCGCTCGGTGTCCGCAACCCTGCATCCCAGGAAGCGTTTTTCGCGACGCTGGACAGCGCCGCCTTGCCGTCCCAGATCAGCCCGAGATCGAACCACGCGAGCGACGATGAACCCCGAGACGAGCACGCCCCCGGTCCTCGACGACGAAACCCTGGCCTTCGCGGGCCGGATCTTCCAGTACGCCCGGATGGGCCATGCCGACGAGCTGGCCGAGCTGTTCGGGCAGGGGCTTCCGGCGAACCTGCGCAACGACAAGGGCGACAGCCTGCTGATGCTCGCGGCCTATAACGGTCAGGCGGAGGCGACCCGGGTGATCCTCGAAGCCGGCGGCGACCCGGAACTCGCCAACGACCGCGGCCAGACCCCGCTGGCCGGCGCCGCCTTCAAGAACGACCTCGCGGTCGCCCGGCTGCTGCTCCAGCACGGCGCCGCCGTGGACGGCACCGGCGACGGCACCCGCACGGCCCTGATGACCGCGGCGATGTTCGACCGCACCGAGATGGTTGCCTTGCTGCTCGAGCACGGCGCCGACCCGGATCACCGCGACGCCGCCGGCCAGAGCGCCGCCGACATGGCCCGGGCCATGGGCGCCCAGGCGACCCCGGACCAGCTCGACGCGGCGGCGCGGAAGGCGGGGTGAGGGGTCAGCGATTGTCGGCCGACGCTACCGGGACGACCGCGAGGGTCAGGCCGAGGGCGGAGACCACGCGCTGAACCGTGTCGAGGCTCGGATTGCCGCTCCGCGAGAGCGCCTTGTACAGGCTCTCGCGGCCGAGGCCGCTGGCATCGGCAACGGCCGCCATGCTTCGGCCCCGCGCCACGTCACCCAAGGCCCGGCGGAAAGCGGCGGGATCGTTCTCCTCCAGGGCGGCGGACAGGTAGGCGGCGGCATCCTCTGGCGTACGCAGATACATCGCCACGTCGAAGGGCCGGGTGGATGTCTCGGAACCGGCCATAGGCGTCCTCCTCAAACCGTCAGCGCGCGTTCCTAGAACTGGATCGCAACGAACGCGTTCGCCGTTCGATCAAGCTCGCCAAGGGTCAGGCCGACCTTTGCTTCAAGAGCAGCTGGATCGCCAACGCCACGCGATCCCTGACAGTCGCAGACCCGAGCTTTGCGATACCCTCTTCGGCCAGCGCGATAACCGCGAGGGCATCGGCACGGGTCACGCGATGCGTCGGGTCATAGTCCGCACTGTGCCGCTGCACCATCAGCCCCTGAAAGATGTCGCCGACCTGGATCAACTCGGTCGGGAACCCAAGGCTGCGCAGCTGTTTGCAAGCATTCTTGACGTCCCCGTGATTCAGGGCGCGATACGCGTGCCGCCATGCCTTGTTGGGACGGTCCCGCCCCGTGCCGACAAGCCGATCCGCACAGTCTTTCGCGAGCGCGTGGAAGAGCGCGTAATAAGCCGTGCTGATCGCGCGCTTGAGATCCGACTGCCGCGGCTTGCCGGGATTCGCCCGCGCCAGTCGCCGAGCAGTCCCAAGGAGCTCTCGGCTCACCGCCGGCCGCGCGGCTCGGGCATGGCCTCCGGCACCTTGTGCCTAAGGTAGGCAAAGCGCGGCTCTTTCAGTTCAAACAGCTTGTCGTTGAGCTTCGTGAGCGCCCAGGAGGCCACCTTGAAATCCGGCTCGGCTTCGGGATCCCGATAATGGACGTTTACGAGGATGACGGGGTCCCCATCGGCATCCTCGGAGTCGATGACCTCGACCTCGCTGACACCAAAACGGCCAAGCTCCTGTCGAATGACGGCTTCGATCGCAGCCTGTAGCGTCGGGGAGATTTCAGTACCGATCATGTCCGTGCCCTACCGCGCATGAGGACGATCCACGTTCGAAACAGACATCGGGCCAAAGATGATCTTAGCATAGATGCCGGTGCGGGTCGTCGATCGCTGTCCGAATGGGATGATGAATCCGAGACGTCGAGCCGGTCTGTCGTCCGAAGCTTTCCAGGCGATCCGCTGCGGCGATCAGATCGAGGATGGAAACTCGGTGCGACGACTGCAATGCGAAGACGAGCCAGAGGCATGGGCGCCGTTCGACCCCGCCCGGGATGGCGATGGCTCTGCAGGTTTAGGAGGCCGCGCATTGTGTTCGCGTGCCAAGCGCGTGAATGACTAGAGAAACGACACATAAGAAGGAAACGCCGTGCCGCCCATGACCGGACTCCGCCCCGCGCTGATCGCCCTCGCGACGTTCCTGCCTCTCCCGGCCATCGCCGCCGAGACCCCGTGGCCGGCCTTCGGTCACGACCACAGCAACCGCAATTTCTCCCACTTGACCCAGATCGACCGGGCCAGCGTCGGCCGCCTGCGGCCCGCCTTTCTGTTCCAGACCGGGGTGACCGGCTATTTCCAGGCGCAGCCGGTGATGGTCGACGGCACGCTCTACATTTCGACGACCCAGAACAACGTCGCGGCGCTCGATGCCCGCACGGGTCGGCCGCTCTGGACCTACGCGCATAAGCCGCGCACGGAAAAGATTTTCGGCCCGCCCTCCAACCGCGGGGTCGCGGTCTCGGACGGCCTCGTGTTCGAGGCGACCATGGACGGGCGCCTGATCGCGCTCGACGCCAAGACCGGGCGGGTGGTCTGGGACAAGGAGGCGGTGCGCCCGGAGGAGGGCGAGAGCGAGACCGCCTCGGATCTCGCGGGCAAGCTCGGCGGCAAGCCAGTGCAGGGCTCGAGCCGGCTCGGCTTCAAGATGCCGCCCCTGGTGGCCGAGGGGCTGGTGATCGTCGGGGTCACCGGGGCGGGCTACGGCCTGCATATCGAGGACGAGGCCGGCGGGCTCGATGGCGGCGCCGTGGTCGGAATCGAGGGCGGCTACGGACGCCGGGGCTGGCTCGCCGCCTACGATGCCAAGACCGGGGAGGAGCGCTGGCGCTGGTACGTCACCCCGTCCGAGGGCTGGGAGGGCGGCTTCGTCGCGCAGACCGTGGACGGCGTGCCGCTCCAGCGGGACATCGCCGCCGAGAAGGCGGCGGCGCCGGCCAATCGCGAGGCCTGGCGGGTCGGCGGCGGCTCCCTCTGGATGACCCCGGCCTACGACCCGGATCTCGGCCTGATCTTCTTGGGCACCGGCAACCCGGCGCCGCAGAATTTCGGCCTCTCGCGCCCGGGGGACAACCTCTACACGATGTGCCTCGTGGCCCTCGACGTGCACACCGGGCAGTTGCGCTGGTATTCCCAGCAGGTGCCGCATGACGAATGGGGCTACGACGTCGCCGCGCCGCCGTTCCTGCTCGATGGGCCGAACGGCGCCAAGGCCGTGGCCTCGGCGAGCAAGACCGGCTGGATCTACGTCCACGACCGCGCGACGGGGACGCTGCTCGAACGCTCGGCCCCGCTGATCGAGCAGAAGAACCTGTTCGCGCCGCCGACCCCGCAGGGCACCGTGGTGGCGCCCGGGCCGCTCGGCGCCGTGTCGTGGCCGCCCACCGCCTATGACGGACGCCTGGCCTACGTGCAGGTCCGCCACGGGGCGACGACCTACACGGTCAAGACCGTCCCGGCCGCCGGGGACAGGCCCGAGATCCGCTACACCGAGACCGGCGAGGCCAAGGGCGAGCCGTCCTTCAGCACCCTCACGGCGGTCGACCTCGCGGACGGCGGCAAGATCGCCTGGACGATACGCGCCGGCAGCCGGCTCTCGGGAGGGACGCTCGCCACCGCCGGCGGCCTGGTCTTCTCCGGCGAGGAGGACGGCCATCTCGACGCCCACGATTCCAGCGACGGCACATTGCTCTGGCGCTTCCAGTGCGGCGCCGGCATCAGCGGGCCGGCCATGACCTACGCGCTCGACGGCAAGCAGTACCTCGCGGTCGCCGCGGGCGGCGCGTCCTTCACCAAGGCCTCCGGGTTCGGCACCGGCGACGCACTGCTGGTCTTCGCGCTGCCCGATTGACGCCCGTCGAGCTTGGCTGGAGGAGTTCCAGCCTTTGGCGGCGGGGATTCGACCGGACGATGACGCACGAGCAGGGCAGGGACGGCGCGGCTGCGGACGCGCAGCCGAGCCATCGCGGGGCGCCGGTGATCCGCACCATCGCGATGCCCGCCGACACCAACCCGGCGGGCGACATCTTCGGCGGCTGGCTGATGGCCCAGATGGATCTCGCCGCCGGCAACGTCGCGGCCCGGCGCTCGCGCGGGCGCTGCGCCACCATCGCGGTCGATGCGATCACCTTCCACCACCCGGTCTTCGTGGGCGACGAGGTCAGCCTCTACGCCTGGCTGATCAAGGTCGGGCGCTCGTCCCTGCGCATCCAGGTCGAGGTCTGGCGGCGGGAGCGGGCGAGCGAGACCACCATGAAGGTCACCGAGGCGACCTTCACCTTCGTGGCGATCGGCGAGGACCGCCGGCCGCGGCCGGTGCCGCCGGAGGCGGGCGGGGCCTGATCCGCCTCACCCCCGCGCGATCGAATACCGCGTCCGCAGGCGCAGCCCGAACACCGCCATCATGAACATGCAGCAGGTGGCGTTGTTGCCGTTGTAGAGCACCGTCTCGAACGAGGCCGAGACGAGGCCGAGGAACCACAGGCGCAGGAACAGCAGCGTCTCCGCGTCGAGCCGCCGGCCGCCGGTTCCGCGTTGCAGGTCGCGCACCGGCGCCAGCACGAAGGCCCAGAGGGTGAGCACCAGGAACGGGAAGCCGCCGATCAGCGCCGTGTCGAGATAGGCGTTGTGCGAGTGGTTGGCGGTGTTGACCCAGGTCAGTTCCTCGGAGCCGCCATACATGGTCCGCTCGGTCATCCAGAAGGCGCCGATGCCCCAGCCCCGCCAGGGGCGGACCATGATGTTGTCGAGGGCGAATTGCCAGATCTCGCTGCGGCCGGTGAAGGTTGCGTCGGTGAGCAGCGCGCCGATCGCGTCCTGGATCGCGGGGACCAGGACCGAGCCGATCGAGATCAGCGAGAACCCGACGATCGGCCCGAGCAGCAGGAGGCCGCGCATGCCCCCGCCGGTGAAGATCCGGCACAGGCTTGTGATTGCGAGGATCACCGGCAGGAGCAGGATCGCGGTCTTGGAGCCGCTCGCCACCAGCAGGCCGACGGCGAGAAGCACGATCGTCCAGCCCAAGACCCGGCTCGCCGCAGAGGCGACGTAGAGCCCGACGATCACCAGGATCACCATGGCGGCCCCGGCCTCGTTCTTCTGCGGGAAGATGCCCCGCCACAGGCCCGGATGGCTCGGATCGGAGTTCACGTCGAAGGCCGAATGGATCGCCAGGTCCGGCACCAGCGCCACCGCCAGGTACGAAGAAACCAGGATGACCAGGGCGGAGCCGGCGAGCGTCAGCGCCAGCTGGCGCGGCGACCGGGCGACCAGCAGCACGCCGGCGGACAGCATCGCCGCGATGGCGAACAGCGCCAGCCGCCGCAGCGACAGGCTGGGCTCCACCGACATCAGGGCGGTCACCCCGAGCCAGGCGCCGCAGAGGATCAGCGGCCGGGTCATCAGCGGGCGCAGATGGCGGAAACCGATCCGGTGGAGCGCCGCCGCCATGCCGAGCCCCGCCGCCACGAACAGCACCTGGGTCAGCAGGCTGCCGTCCTCGGAGGCCGCCAGGGACGACCGGTCGGACAGGTCCTTGAGCCAGACGTGGTTCCACAGCAGGACGAACACCGCCCCGTTCAGGAGCACGCGCAGGACGTCCGGCACGTCGCGCCCGGCCGCGCCGTGCTCAGTCCTCTCGGCCGGGATCCCGATCGCCGCGTCCGCCGAAGCCATGCCGTTCCACCGCAGGGGCCGCGTGTTGCGGCGCTGCCCATTGTAGCGGGTGTGGTCGCCGGGGCGATGGGTCGGCCGGTGGTTGCACCCGTGGATCTGACGATAACCTTAGCGGGTTGGTCAGGTCGGGAAATGCCATGCGTCCCGCAGGTTTGGGTGCTGCGCGAATGCCGACTGGTTCACCTCGTCATTGCGAGCGCAGCGAAGCAACCCAGGGCAGCGCGCGTTCTCAAACCACAGCGTATCCCTAGGTTGCTTCGCTGCGCTCGCAATGACGGTGGGGTCCACGCGCAGCGTGCAACCATCGCGGCGGCTTTGCGTCTACAGACGCTCCGGAGCGGGCCGGCTCGCGTTGCGGTACGATCGGCCCGCGCAGTCAACAGGTGCACCATGACCCAATCGGCATCCCGGGCCGTCATCGTCCAGCCCGGCGGCGGCTTCGACACGGTGACATTCGGCGAGCGGCCCGTCCCGGAGCCGGGCTCCGGCGCGATCACCGTGCGGCTGCGGGCGAGCTCGCTCAACTATCACGACTACGCCGTGGTCAGCGGCCTGTGGGGGCCGAGCGAGCCGCGGGTGCCGATGTCCGATGGCGCCGGCGAGGTCGAGGCGGTCGGCCCCGGGGTGGACGGGTTCGCGATCGGCGACCGGGTGGTCAGCACGTTCTTCCCGACCTGGCTCGAAGGCACGCCGCAGGTCGAGGGCTTCGCCACGGTGCCGGGCGACGGCATCGACGGCTACGCCCGCGAGCGGGTGACGGCGCCGGCCACCGCTTTCACCCACGCGCCCCGGGGCTGGGACCATGCCGAGGCCGCGACCCTGACCACGGCGGCGCTGACCGCGTGGCGGGCGCTCCACGCCGATGCCGGGCTCAAGGGCGGCGACGTGGTGCTGGTCCAGGGCACAGGCGGCGTCTCGCTGTTCGCGCTGCAATTCGCCAAGGCGGCGGGCGCGACGGTGATCGCCACCTCGTCGAGCGACGCGAAGCTCGAGCGCCTGCGCGGCCTCGGCGCCGACCACCTGATCAACTACCGCGCCGATCCCACCTGGGGCGCCACCGCCAAGCGACTGACTGGCGGGCGCGGCGTCGACCACGTCCTCGATGTCGCCGGCCCGGGGACGCTGGAACAGTCGATGGAAGCCGTGCGCGTCGCCGGCCACATCTCGGTCATCGGGATCCTGACGGGGGTGGCCGGGCCGCTGCCGCTGGTCCCGGCGCTGATCCGCCAGATCCGGCTCCAGGGCGTGCTGGTCGGCAGCCGTCGCCACCAGATCGAGATGATCCGCGGCATCGAGGCCTGCGGGCTGCGGCCGATCGTGGACAGCGTCTACCCGCTGGCCGACCTCGTGGCAGCGTTCCGGCACCAGGAGAGCAACCGCCATTTCGGCAAGATCTGCATCCAGATCTGAACGGCGGGAAGCGGGTCGAGGGCTCGCCGCCCAAGGGGATACCGGTTCGGCGCAAACGCGCGCGTCCCACCGGGGCCTTGGAGGCGAGCCCGATTGCACCGCGATCGGGACCGCCTCTAGACTAGTGTGCTTCGCCGTCGCCACACCGCCGAGCCGATGCTCTCAAACTTTGACGCCCCGGTGCTGTCCCCCGGCTTCGCGGCGGTCCCGCCGGGCCACATCGCCGCGATCGTCACCAGCCTCGAGATGGTCGAGCCGCCGGCCCTGCGCGATGCAAAGCCATTTCCGGACGGCACGGTGTTGCACCGCCTCGTCCGGCCGGATGGCGAGACCTATCGCAGGCTGTACCGGGTGGTCGGCGCCGATTGGCTGTGGTTCTCGCGCCTGACACTGGGGGACGAAGCGCTGCGGATAATCCTCGACGACCCGCGGGTAGAGATCCTGGCCTTGCGCCGGGAGGGGGCCGATCTCGGCCTGCTGGAGCTGGACTTTCGCCAGCCGGACACCTGCGAGCTGGCCTTCCTGGGCCTCGTCCCGAAGGCATTCGGGCAGGGGCTCGGCCGCACCCTGATCAATGCGGCGATCGAACGAGCCTGGTCGCGGCCGATCCGGCGGCTCTGGGTGCATACCTGCACGTTCGACCATCCCGGGGCCCTCGGCTTCTACCGACGCTCCGGCTTCACGCCCTGCGCGGTCGAAGTCGAGATCGCACCCGACCCGCGGCTCACCGGCATCCTGCCCCGGACCTGCGCCCCGCACGTGCCGCTGCTGGCGTGACCGCAACGCCACGGCGCTCTCTTGAGACGGCGCGCATGCCCGGCTCCAGCTTGCGCCACCCGCCCCCGCGGTTCTAGCTTTCCGCCGCAGCCATGGAGGAGCGCGCCGCCGTGAACGACTGGACGAACATCGCATATCGCCCTGTCTCGTCCACGCACCCGGCTCGCCATGTCTGCCTTTCTCACCCTCGACGGGGTCACCCTCCGCACGCCTGAGGGCCGGCCCCTCTTCGACGACCTGACCCTCTCCCTCGGCGCCGAGCGGATCGGCCTGGTCGGACGCAACGGCTCGGGCAAGTCCTCGCTCCTGCAGGTCGCCGCCGGCCTTGCCGAGCCCGCCGTTGGCTCCGTGCGCCGGTCCGGCACGATCGGCCTGCTCCGGCAGGACTGGCCGGACGCATGGACGCTCGCTGACGCCCTGGGGGTCGCCGAACCCTTGGCCGTGCTCGGGTGCATCCTGGCGGGGCAGGGCAGAACCGAGGATCTCGAGGCCGCCGACTGGACCCTGGAGCCGCGCCTCGAGGCCGCCCTCGCAGAGGCCGGTCTGCCCGGATGCCCTCTCGATCGGCGGATGGGCACCCTGTCGGGTGGCGAGCGCACCCGGGTCGGCATCGCGCGCCTGCTGGTCGAGGCGCCCGACCTGATCCTGCTCGACGAGCCGACCAACAATCTCGACGGGCCCGGGCGGGTCGCGGTCCGGGCACTGCTGCGGGATTGGCGCGGGGGTGTGCTGGTGGCGAGCCACGACCGGGTGCTTCTGGAGCATGTCGACCGCATCGTCGCGCTGACGCCCCTGGGCGTGCGGGTCGTCGGCGGCGGCTGGTCCGCCTTCGCGGCCTGGCACGAGAGCGAGCGAGCCCGCGCCGCCGCCGAATTGGAACGGGCCGGCGCCCAGCTGCGCGAGGCGCGCGACGCGGCCCAGCTCCAGCGCGAGGCCAAGGAACGGCGCGACCGCGCGGGCCGCGCCGTCGCTTCCAAGGGGTCGGAGCCGAAAATCCTGCTCGGCGCCCGGGCCGAGCGGGCCGAGAAGACCGGCGCTCGCACCCGGGCCATCGGCGAGCGGCTGATCGGCGACGCCGCCGCTCGGACCGAGACGGCACGGGCGCGGGTCGAGGTGCTGGCGCCGCTCACGATCACCCTGCAGCCGTGCGGCCTACCCTCAGGCGCCGAGGTGCTCGCCCTGGAAGGCGTCGTCGCCGATCCCGGCGGTGGGCCGCTCGGCCCCTGGACGCTCGCGATCACCGGGCCGAAGCGGGTCGCGATCGGCGGCCCGAACGGCGCGGGCAAGACGACCCTGCTGAAGGTGGCGGCGGGCACGTTGAGGCCGGTTGCGGGGCAGGTGCGGCGGGCGGAGGGCGGTGTCGCCCTGCTCGACCAGCATGTCGGGCTGCTCGATCCCCGGGCCAGCATCCTGGCCAATGTCCGCCGCCTCAACCCAG
>Ga0182230_1000194_pt1 | contig 10017 bp, 6 predicted proteins | sample G6R1MG_28_FD_128384 | JGI IMG/M metagenome (GOLD analysis project Ga0182230, IMG submission 128384) | Miscanthus phyllosphere microbial communities from Michigan, USA - G6R1_NF_07NOV2016_LD1 MG | ecosystem: Host-associated > Plants > Phyllosphere > Phylloplane/Leaf | place: USA: Michigan...
GAAGCGGAGGCCTCCCGAAGACGCCGCGATCCCGGGAGCCTTCCTTCGAGGCCGCTCCGCGGCACCTCGGGATGAGGTGAGATGCTGGGAAAAGCCGTCGAAGGGGCGCTCAGGCGAACGGCACGATCAGCGGCAGGGCGAGTAGGGCGCCCGCGGCCAGAACGATCGCGTCGCGCAGGCGCCGGCCGATCCAGGCATGAGCGCTGGGATGCTGCGCTTGGGTGTCTTCCGAAAACGTCATCTTTCGTCTCCTGTCTTTCGATGGCCTCGATATGACGGCGCCGTCGCTTTCCCGACAGAGACGGTTGCGGTACGATTTCGAAGAACTGTCCGGGACGAGTGACGGTACAGTTCGGAGGGACAGCCATGACGGTTATGGTCGCGGAGCCGGTCCTCTCACGGGTCGAGACGGTGATGCGCGCCATCGAGGCGCGGATCGAGGGTCGCGCGCTCGGCCCCGGCGCCCGGTTACCCTCGGTTCGGGGCCTCGCCGACAGCATGCAGGTCTCGAAATCGACCGTGGTCGAGGCCTATGACCGGCTAGCGGCGCGCGGCGCCATCGGCTCGCGGCCGGGCTCGGGCTTCTTCGTCTCCGCCCGCCCGGAACCGCTCTGCCTCACCGCGATCGGCCCGCGGCTCGACCGGGCGGTCGATCCGGTCTGGATCACCCGGCAATCGCTCGAAGCCCGCCCGGACTCCCTGAGGCCCGGTTGCGGTTGGCTCCCGCCGGATTGGCTACCGGAAGCCGAGCTGCGCCGGGCGCTGCGCCAGGTCGCCCGCCAGAGCGAGGCGGTGATGTTCTACGACACGCCGCAGGGCCACGCCCCCTTGCGCCAGCACCTCGCTTTGCGGCTGACCGAGCGTGGCATCCGCGCCCATCCCGATCAGCTCGTGCTGACCGATTCCGTCACCCACGGCCTCGACCTGATCATCCGCTTTCTCGCCGAGCCCGGCGATACGGTGCTGCTCGACGATCCCTGCTACTTCTCGTTCCAGGCGCTCGCCCGCGCTCACCGCTTGCAGATGGTCGGGGTGCCGTTCGGGCCCGACGGGCCGGATCTCGCCGCGTTCGAAGCGGCGCTGATCGAACATAAGCCCCGCTTCTACATCACCAATTCCGGCCTCCAGAACCCGATTGGCGCGACCTTGAGCCCGGTGGCCGTCCACCGCATCCTGCGGCTCGCCGAGATGCACGGCACGCTCATCGTCGAGGACGATGCCTATGCCGATTTCGAGGCGGAGCCGGGCCCGCGTCTCGCCGGCTTCGACGGGCTCGACCGGGTGATCCATGTCGGCGGCTTCTCGAAGACGATCTCCACCGGCGCCCGCGTTGGCGTGATCGCGATCCGCGACGACTGGGTCGAGCGCCTCGTCGATCTCAAGCTCGCCGTGTCGTTGAGCGACAACCACCTGACCGCGGCGACCCTCCACCGCTTCCTCGATGACGGCAGCTACCGCCACCACGTCGATGCCATGCGTACCCGGCTCGCGGAGGCTCGCGGCACGGTGGTGCGACGGCTGGCCGAGGTCGGCCTCACCGTGCCCTTCGTGCCGAAGGGGGGCATGTTCCTCTGGGCGCGCCTGCCGGACGGCCTCGACGCGGCTGAGATTTCCCGCCGGGCCCTCGCCCGCGGCGTCGTGCTGGCGCCGGGCAACGTGTTCTCGTTGAGCCAGGGCGCCGCCGGCTCCATGCGCTTCAACGTCGCGCAATGCGCCGACCCGCGGGTTTTCTCCGAACTCGCGCGGGCGATGGAGGGGTAAGGCGCGAAGGCCCCACCCCGCCTCGCTTTACGGCGCCGGAAGCTCGACGTGCTGACCGTCGAGCACCGTATCGGTACTCGGACGGCTCTCCGCAGCGGCGTCGGCCCGGCGGCGATCCGGGGAGGTCGCCTCCTCGAGGAAGGCGGCGAGCGCCGCGTCGAGTGCCATCGTCGTGGTCTTCTGGCTACCCATGCGGCGCACCGAGACCGTGCGCTCCTCCGCCTCCCGGCGGCCGAGCGCCAGCAGCACCGGCACCTTGGCCAGCGAATGCTCGCGGACCTTGTAGTTGATCTTCTCGTTGCGGAGATCCGCTTCCACCCGGAGCCCGGCGCGCTCCAGAACCCGCACGACCTCGCGGGCGTAAGGGTCGGCGTCGCTGGTGATCGTCGCCACCACCACCTGCACCGGCGCGAGCCAAAGCGGGAAGTGCCCGGCGAAATGCTCGATCAGGATGCCGGTGAAGCGCTCCATCGAGCCGCAGATGGCGCGGTGGATCATCACCGGCGGCTTCTTCTGGCTGTCGGCGTCGATGTAGCTCGCGTCGAACCGCTCCGGCAGGTTGAAGTCCACCTGCGTCGTGCCGCACTGCCAGTCGCGGCCGATGGCGTCGCGCAGCACGTACTCGAATTTCGGCCCGTAGAACGCGCCCTCGCCGGGATTGACGGCGGTCTTGATCCGCCCGCCGGACTGCTCCTCGATCTGCGCCAGCACCTGCGTCATCACCGCTTCGGCATGGTCCCACAGGGCGTCGGAGCCGACGCGCTTCTCGGGCCGCGTCGAGAGTTTCACCAGGATCTGGTCGAAGCCGAAATCCGCGTAGGTCGAGAGGATCAGATCGTTGATCTTCAGGCACTCGGCGGCGAGCTGGTCCTCGGTGCAGAAAATGTGCGCGTCGTCCTGGGTGAAGCCGCGCACCCGCATCAGGCCGTGCATCGCGCCCGACGGCTCGTAGCGGTGGACCACGCCGAACTCGGCCATGCGCAGGGGCAGGTCGCGATACGACTTCAGCCCGTGCTTGAAGATCTGGACGTGGCCGGGGCAGTTCATCGGCTTCAAGGCAAACCAGCGCTTGTCCTCGGCCTCCTCGCCGGCGGATTGGGCCGCGAACATGTTCTCGCGGTACCAGCCCCAGTGGCCTGAGGTCTCCCAGAGCGACTTGTCGAGGATCTGCGGCGCGTTCACCTCGGCGTAGTCGCCCTTCAGGCGGCGGCGCATATAGGCGATCAGCTCCTGGAAGATCGTCCAGCCCTTGGCGTGCCAGAACACGACGCCCGGCCCCTCCTCCTGGAAGTGGAACAGGTCCATCTCACGTCCGAGGCGGCGGTGGTCGCGGCGCTCCGCCTCCTCCAGCCGGTGCAGGTAGGCGTCGAGATCCTCCTTCGTCGCCCAGGCCGTGCCGTAGATGCGGGTCAGCATCGGGTTGTTGGAATCGCCCCGCCAATAGGCGCCCGCGACCTTCATCAGCTTGAAGGCCGCGCCGACCTTGCCCGTTGAGGTCATGTGCGGGCCGCGGCAGAGGTCGAACCACTCGCCCTGGCGGTAGATCTTCAGATCCTCGCCCGGCGGGATCGCATCGACCAGCTCGACCTTGTAGCGCTCGCCCCGCTCGGCGAAGAGCGCCTTCACGTCGTCGCGCTTCCAGACTTCCCGGGTGAAGGGCGCGTCGCGCGCAATGATCTCGCGCATCTTCGCCTCGATCTTCGGGAAGTCCTCCGGCGTGAACGGCTCATCCTTGGCGAAGTCGTAGTAGAAGCCGTTCTCGATGACGGGGCCGATCGTGACCTGCGTGCCGGGCCACAAAGCCTGCACGGCTTCCGCCAGCACGTGCGCGCAGTCGTGGCGGATCAGTTCGAGCGCCCGCGCATCGTCGCGCGAAATGAACTCGATCGCGGCATCCCGCTCGATCGTCTCGTCGAGATCGCAGACCGTGCCGTCGAGCGCCATGGCGACCGTGCGCTTGGCGAGCGACTTGGCGATGCCCTCCACCACGGTCCGGCCGGTCACCGCGGCGTCGTACGCGCGGGTGTTGCCGTCGGGGAAGGTCAGGATGGGCATGATGGGACCGTGTTTTTTGCCAAGCGCGCCCCGCGGAGGGGACGGCGGGTTTTCGGAAGGCGGGCGGGTGAAGTCAATGCTGACTTACCGCCCCGAGGGACAACGGCAGCCCGCAGAGCCTGTTTGACGGAATGCGTCTGGCATCCGCGCCGCCCCTCATGCGGAGGCGCCGAGCGGTCGTTCGGCTTTGAGGCATCCCGGAACGGTCGATCTCACGGCGCTGGTCTGCCGAGACAAGCGTCGCGGCTGCCGTCGCCGCACTTCAGCAGGAGGCGGATTGGGGATGCCAGAAAAGGTCGATCCGACAGATCGGATGATAAGGCCATCGCCAGCCTTCTACTGCGCGGGTCGTGGTAGGCTGCCTGACGTACTGTCTGCTCTTCCCGAATCGGTGACTAATTTTTACTTCTGCGCAGATTCAGCTCGTAAACATCCCGTATTATTTCTCCGCAATACGCGAGAACTGACCGGGGGCGCTTCCAAATATTTTTCTCAGTTTCTGTGTAAAAAATACTATTTTCATAGATGTGTTCAATTATAGCGGATTCTTTGTGGGGCTTTTCATCTGCTGCATCAGAGCATATCATATCCAGTCGTATCTGATATTGTGATAGGCGTGTCAGAGACTTGATCTTGCAGGAGCCGTCTGGCTCACCTCTGGACATTCGCTTGAGGTCCAGCGTCATGTCCCCGAAATCTAGGCATCGCTTCGCGTGGTCCTTGCCGGGTTCAGCATATGCTCCATCGGCGGGAAGCCAATCTTTAGCAAATGTTTCGCATGATGTGCCGCTGAAGATGATTATAATTACAAGATAAAAAAAATTCTTCATGGTCAATAAAAGCTTCTGCACTCGGCGTTTTGGACCATTAGCAACCGAAATGCGGCCTGACAAACTCAGCTCGATTACAGAAGGCTTTCACAGGTCATCCCGTCCCCAACCAAGGCGCAAAGCAATCGCCTGGGCCTCGGCATCGTCGAGGAACAGCACCAGCCCCGCCCCGCCATCGGCGGCGACGCGGAAGCGGCGCGTCTCACCCGCCGGCCGGTGGGCGTCGAGCTGTTCGAGCAGGCTCCAATCGAAGTTCTTGTCGGCCGGGAAGGTCAGGGGCGGGATCGGCGGCTCGGTCTCGAACGTGACGCGGAAGCCGTGGCCGGTCCAGACCCCGGCGACGGCGATCAGCCGGGCGAACAGCTCGCGATAGGTCTCCGCGTCGGCCCCGTCATAGCAGTGATCTTCGAAGATCCCGGCGTTGGCGAATTCGTCCTCGATCCCGTCGGCAAGGGCGCGGTAGCGCCACAGGATGTCGATCGACAGCGCCTCCGGGCTGCGTTGCGTCAGCGGCAGGGTTGCATTGTCGCCGCCGGCCGCGAATTCGGGATGCTCCGCCATCGCCCGCACGACGGCGCGTCGGGGCTGGCCTTCGTAGCGCGGGCCGAGCCGGAGGCCGGCGGCGATCAAGCCCTCCAGAGCCGCCTCGACGGCGTCGATCTCCGCCTCTCTGCGCTGTTGCGGCGGCTGCGGCTCCCAGACCGCTCCGGATGGGGCCGGAGCCTCGATTTCCGCCTCGCCGTGCCGTTGTTGCGGCAGCGGCGACTTCCAGGCCGTTACGGGCGGGGCCGGCACGGGCGGGCGATTCCGGCCGAACAGGCGCCGGAGCCAATCGATCATGTCGTCCCCCACAGCCACGCCGCACCGCGCACGCCCGAGGCGTCGCCGTGCAGGCTCGCCCGCACCGGCGTGTCGAAGCGGTCGGAGAAGACGTGCGGCGCGATTGTGCCCGGCAAGGCGGCGACGAGGCCCGCGACCCGCGAGAGGCCGCCACCGAGCACGATGACGTCGGGGTCGAGGATGTTGACCACATGGGCAATGCTGCGCCCGAGCCGGTCGCGATAGCGCGCCATCGCCGCGGCGGCGTCCGAATCCCCGGCCTGCGCCCGAGCGACGATCGCCTCGCCGGTCAGATTTTGGTCCGTACACCGAAAGAAATCCGCGGCGAGTCCGGGACCGGAGAGCCAGGTCTCGATGCAGCCGTGGCGGCCGCAATAGCAGGCGGGGCCGGGGTGCTCGTCGTTGCGGGGTCGGGGCAGCGGGTTGTGCCCCCACTCCCCACTGATCGCGTTGCGGCCGGTCAGCGCCTGCCCCCGCAGCGCGATCCCGGAGCCGACGCCGGTGCCGAGAATGATCGCCCAAACGAGGGTCTCGCCCGCCCCGGCGCCATCCACCGACTCCGACACGGCAAGGCAGTTGGCGTCGTTCTCGACCCGCACCGGGCGGCCGAGGCAGGCCGCGAGCTCTCCCGCGAACGGCCGGCCGTTCAGCCAGACCGAGTTGGCGTTCTTGATCAGGCCGGTGGCGCGGGAGACCGCGCCGGGCATGCCGACGCCGACGCTTGCTCCGGTCGCGCCGGCCTGCCGCTCCAAAGCGGCGACGACGCCGGCGATGGCGTCGAGGGTGCCGGCATAGTCGTCCCGCGGGGTCGGCACGCGGGTCTCCGCCCGCGTCGCCCCGTCGGCGTCGAGCGCGATCCCGGCGATCTTGGTGCCGCCGAGATCGATCCCGATCCGCAACCGGTCGGAGACCAAGGCGGGCTTACTGCGCCGCCACGACCTTCGGAGCGGTCGCCGGCACATCCTCGCCGGGGCCTTCCGGCGCCTCGTCGGAGATCTCGGTGCCGATGGAGAACGGATGCGCCATCACCTCGGCGAGCTTCTTCTTGTCGAGCTCGCCCTCCCAGCGGGAGACGACGATGGTAGCGACACCGTTGCCGATGAGGTTGGTGAGCGCGCGACACTCCGACATGAACTTGTCGACGCCGAGCACCAGGGTCATCGCCGCCACCGGCACCGGGGCGCCGGGGATGGCGGCCAGGGTCGCGGCCAGCGTGATGAAGCCGGCGCCGGTGACGCCCGAGGCGCCCTTCGAGGTCAGCATGGCGACGATGAAGATCGTCGCGTACTGCCCGACCGTGAGGTCGGCCCCCACCGCCTGCGCCAGGAACAGGGTGGTGAGCGTCATGTAGATGTTGGTGCCGTCGAGGTTGAACGAGTAGCCCGTCGGGATCACGAGGCCGACGACCGAGTCCGACGCGCCGAGGCGCTTCATCTTGGTCATCATGTGCGGCAGCACGGTCTCGGAGGAGGAGGTGCCGAGCACGATCAGCAGTTCGTCCTTGATGTAGGCGAGGAACTTGAAGATCGAGAAGCCGGCAAACGCCGCGATGCCGCCGAGCACAACGAAGATGAACAGCAGCGAGGTGGTGTAGAAGGTGCCCACCAGCCAAGCGAGGTCGATGACCTTGCCGATGCCGTACTGGCCCACCGTGAAGGCCATGGCGCCGAAGGCGCCGAGGGGGGCGAGCTTCACCACGAGGCCGATGATGCGGAAGAAGACCTGACCCGCCGCGTCGATGCCGTGGGTGATGCTCTCGCCCTTCTTGCCCATGCCGGTGAGCACGACGCCGGTCAGGATCGAGATCAGCAGAACCTGAAGCAGGTCGCCGGTGGCGAAGGCGTCGAAGAAGCTCTTGGGGATGATCGCCATGAGGTGGGCGATCGTGGAGTCGGCGGCCGCCTTGCTGGCGTAGCCCTCGACCGCCTTGGCGTCGAGCTTCGACACGTCGGCGCCGAAGCCCGCGCCCGGCTGGATCACCTCGCCGACGATGATGCCGATAAGGAGCGCGAGGGAGGAGACGACCTCGAAGTAGATCAAGGCCTTCAGGCCGACGCGGCCGACTTTCTTCAGGTCGCCGATCGAGGCGATGCCGTGGACGATGGTGCAGAAGATGATCGGCGCGATCAGCATCTTGATCAGCGCGATGAAGGCGTCGCCCATCCATTTGAACGACTTGCCCCATTCCGGGCTGAGCCAGCCGAGCAGGACGCCCAGCACGATGGCGATCAGCACCTGGATGTAGAGCACCCGGTACCACGGTGTGTGCGCGCTGGGCGTGCCGGGCGCGCCCGCATCATGCGTTGCGGAATGGGCCATGTTTCCTCACCGATACCGTGTTGCGCGGCCTCGCCCGGGCGGCTTTGGGCGGACGCTATTCCGTTTGATCGCGGTGCTCAATCGCACCCCGGTAGTCGGCGCGGCGTTTGTAACTAATGAGTCTTTCGACTTGGCCGGGCATCTTGGCCGCACGTCTTGCCCTGGCATCGCGTTACGGTTGCCGGGGCGACCTTCGGGCCGGGCTGATGGCAAGGAAGCGGGGCCGGTGCAAGCCGTCCTCCCTCCGCTGTCCACTGCGTCGGGGCTGGTCCTCGGCGTTGTCCTCCGTCCCCGCGACGAAGCGGCTTTCCCTTCGCGGGCGGGCGCTCTAGAAGCGCTCCATGTTCGGCCTCATCCTCGTTCCGCCGCGAATTACGGGCCCGGCCTCCGCGTAGGCGCCGCGTTCAGCGGCCGCGCCGGATGCCGGGTGAAGCGCTTCCGCCCGTTTTTCTTCGACCGTCCCCGCGACGAGAGCCCTGCCGAACCCTGCCATGAGCGACCAGACCGACGCCGCCCCCGTGGCTGCCCGCGATTATTCGCGAACCCTGTTCCTGCCGAAGACCGATTTTCCGATGCGCGCGGGGCTGCCGACCCGCGAGCCGCTCCTGCTGGAGCGCTGGAAGGATATTGGCCTCTACGAAAAGATCCGCGCCGCCGCGAAGGGCCGCCCGCGCTTCGTGCTGCATGATGGCCCGCCCTACGCCAACGGCAACATCCATATCGGGCACGCGCTCAACAAGATCCTGAAGGACGTCGTCGTCCGCTCGCAGGGCGCGCTCGGCCGCGACGCGGATTACGTGCCGGGCTGGGACTGCCACGGCCTGCCGATCGAGTGGAAGATCGAGGAGCAGTACCGCGCCAAGGGCAAGAACAAGGACGAGGTGCCGGTGCTGGAATTCCGCCAGCAATGCCGGGCCTTTGCGGCGGACTGGCTGAACACACAGAGAGACGAATTCAAGCGGCTCGGCGTCACCGGCGACTGGGATCGTCCCTACTCGACCATGGCTTATCCGGCCGAGGCGCGCATCGCCGCGGAGCTGATGAAGTTCGCCGCCTCCGGCCAGCTCTATCGCGGCTCGAAGCCGGTGATGTGGTCGGTGGTGGAAAAGACCGCGCTCGCCGAGGCCGAGGTCGAGTACGAGGAGCATGTCAGCGACACGGTGTTCGTGGCGTTCCCGATCCGCGAGGGCGCTCCGGCGGAACTGACTGGCGCCCGCGTCGTGATCTGGACGACCACGCCCTGGACGCTGCCGGCCAACCGCGCCGTCGCCTACTCAAAACGTGTCGCCTACGGGCTCTACCGCGTCACGGAAGCGGCGGAGGACAACTGGGCCAAGGTCGGCGAAAGCTACCTGCTCGCCGACGCGCTGGCCGAAGGCGTGTTCAAGGCCGCCCGCGTCGAGGCCTACGAGCGCGTGGCCGACGTGCCGGCGGCGAATCTCGCCGGGCTCATCCTGTCGCATCCGCTTGGCACCTTCGATCCCGGCTACGGCTTTCCGGTGCCGATGCTGGAGGGCGAGCACGTCACCGACGAGGCCGGCACCGGTTTCGTCCACACGGCGCCGAGCCACGGCCGCGAGGATTTCGAGGTCTGGATGGCCAATGGCCGCCGCCTCACCGAAGCCGGCATCGACACTCGCATCCCCTACACCGTCGATGCCGACGGCCGGCTGACCACGGAGGCGCCGGGCTTCACCGGCCGCCTCGTCTTCACCGCCAAGGGCGAGAAGGGCGACGCCAACAAGGCGCTCATCGCCGCGCTCACCGAGGTCGGCGCGCTGGTCGCCCGCGGGGTCCTGCGCCACCAGTACCCGCATTCCTGGCGCTCGAAGAAGCCGGTCTTGTTCCGCAACACGCCGCAATGGTTCATCGCCATGGACCGGCCGGTGGATGCGCTCGGCAACCGCACGCTCCGCGAGACGGCGCTCCACGCCATCGAGCAGACGCAGTGGGTTCCGCCGCAGGGCAAGAACCGCATCAACGGCATGGTCGCCGGCCGGCCGGATTGGGTGGTCTCGCGCCAGCGCGCTTGGGGCGTGCCGATCACCGTATTCGTCGAGCGCGAGACCGGGGCGGTGCTGCGCGACGCGGCTGTGAACGCCCGCATCGCCGAAGCCTTTGCGGCGGAAGGCGCGGATGCGTGGTTCACGGAGGGCGCCACCGAGCGCTTCCTGGCGCCCGATTACGATCCGGCGAACTACGAGAAGGTGAC
>Ga0182230_1000195_pt1 | contig 9991 bp, 9 predicted proteins | sample G6R1MG_28_FD_128384 | JGI IMG/M metagenome (GOLD analysis project Ga0182230, IMG submission 128384) | Miscanthus phyllosphere microbial communities from Michigan, USA - G6R1_NF_07NOV2016_LD1 MG | ecosystem: Host-associated > Plants > Phyllosphere > Phylloplane/Leaf | place: USA: Michigan...
GGTCGTCCCCAAGATAGCAACGGTTTCACCCGCCTTCACATGCATGGAGAAGTTGTGTAGTGCCACGATACCCGAATCGGGGTACACAAACCGGACATTGCGAAATTCGATCTCACCCTGAATCGATCGGTTAATGTCTTTAGCCGAGACGATATTGGTCTTGATCTTTAGAAACTCGTTGATTCGAGCCTGCGACGCAGCCGCCCGTTGTGTCTGACTTGTTGTCCAGCCCAGTGCCATCACAGGCCAGGTAAGCATGTTGACGTACAGAATAAATTCGGTGATATTACCCGGTGTCAGTCGGCCGGCGATGATTTCCTGCCCACCGATATACACGACCAGGATGTTACTCAGTCCAACCAGAATCGCCACGATGGGAAAGAACAGCGAGTCGACTTTGGTCAGGCTCAGCGACTTTTCCCGGTACCGGTCACTTTCCGCTTCGAAACGGGCCGCCGACTGTTTTTCCTGCACGAACGCTTTCAGGACCCGAATACCCGAAAAGGCTTCCTGCACGTACGTCGACATCTGCGACAGGCTACGCTGAATCTCTTCTGATTTACGAATGATGATATTGTTGACCAGGTAGATCAATACCGACAGGATCGGCAGGGGCAGCAATACGTACGCCGACAAGCGGGCGTTGATACTGACCATGTACGTAATGACCAGGATGAACAGCACGATTAGGTTGAGGCCATACATGATACTCGGCCCGACATACATCCGCACCTTACTGACGTCCTCCGAAATCCGCGCCATCAAATCACCAGTATTGTGCTGCCGATAGAAGCTCAGCGGTAAGGTCTGGTAGTGGTCGTAAATCTCGTTTTTGAGGTCATACTCGATGTGCCGCGACATCACAATGAGTGTCTGCCGGACCAGGAACAGGAAAAATCCTTTCAGCAACGCCAGCACCAGCGTGCCACCCACAAACAGCAGCAGGCTAAACGCGAAGATGTTGTAGAGCGACGACTGCAACGGCATGCCGTCGTAGAGGTGGTAGATGTCGAGCGTCTCGCGAACCAGGTCGAGGGCGTACCGGACAAGCTGGGCGGGGAAGATCCCGAACAGGTTGGAGATGGCCGTAAAAACCGTGCCCCAGATCAGGTACCATTTATACTTGAGGAGGTATTTGTTGAGATAAGAAAGAGCTTTCACAGGAAACCGGTTCGCGTCAGATTTTTAACCCCACCCCCCCGCGAAAAGTTGCAGATAAGGGTATGGACAGGATGACAGGATTTTTTGTAACTAATTGCTGAATTGACGTTAAAATAATTTTTCCATCTTCACTTACTAACATCAATAACGACTACTGGCAGCCTATAAACCGACCGGACACCTGCGACTAAAATCCAGTCAATCCTGTCATCCTGTCCATAATTTCGTAAATTTGTGGTTTGAAACAGCCGTTCTTTACTTTATTGGTGCTTAATCTCTTCTGGCGGTATGCTTAATCGGCGACTACTCCGAATCAAGGTCATGCAGGCGTTGTATGCGCTTCGACAGGCCGAATTTTCCAATCAGCAATTGGCCCACGACGGTATTGCTGACTTGTTCCTACCCGACCTCAACTCGATGCTCCCGCAGGATAAGCGGCAACTCGAAGGAAATCGCCAACTGGCAACGCTCCTCTTCGACGAAGCGATTAAGACCAATCAGCCCGCTCGGGACGACGACGCGCCCTCTGCTGTGTTGAAAGCCGCCAACGACGGTCTCGTTTTCTACCGCATTCGTACCCAGAAAGACCGTCAGCACCTAGCCCAGCTTATGATCCGGCAGGTAAACGGCATTTACGACGATTACCTCCGCGTCATGACGCTGCTCGTGGCCCTGGGGCAGGCAGCCCGGACAGACCGTGACCGCCGGTACCGCGACGTCGACGAAGCACCGTTCCCGTTCGAATCAGACTTTAGCGAGAATAGCATTGTCCAGGCATTGGCTGCGCATCAGCCCTTGCAGGATGAAGCCGTTCGGCACAGCATTTCGTGGAGCGACGATATGGCCTTCGTTCGCAAGGCGCTGAAGGAAGTGTTCAAGAACGATGAAACTTACCGGGCCTACTGCGCACAGCGTACGCATACCCCCGACGAAGATCAGGCCCTGATACAATACGTACTGCGGACGCTGATTTTCAAACACGAGATCATCCGCGATCATCTGGCTGAAATCGATCTGAGCTGGGCCGAAAACAGCGAAGTGGTGCGGGGACTGGCCATTCGGACCTTGAAATCAGCGCAGAGTATCACCGGCCTGCAACTCGAACCTCTTACCGACGACTGGGAAGAAGACGAGCTATTCCTGACGACGCTCTACCAGCAATCGCTGCAAAACGATGACGACTACGAGCAGCTACTGGCCGAACAATTGCAGAATTGGGACGTTGAACGGGTAGCAATACTCGATCGGATCATCCTGAAACTGGCTGTCTGCGAACTGCTTAGTTTTCCGAACATTCCCGTCAAGGTCACGATCAACGAATATATCGAATTGGCCAAAGCGTACAGTACGCCCAAAAGCGGTAAGTTTGTCAACGGAATTCTGGATAATCTATCCGAGAAACTCATGGCGTCGGGTCGCCTGCGCAAGAGCGGACGGGGATTACTGGATAATAAATAGTTTGTTAGTTCTGCCGGTTAGGCGTGTCAGTTTTGGGTAGGCCGTTCGTTTATCCAACGCTACAGCGATCAATAACCGCAAAAACTCTTAACCAATGAGCAAAGTAAGCCGCGACTTAACGTTCCTCGTCATTGGGGCGGCTGTCGGCACTGCCGTCGGCCTTCTGTACGCTCCAGACCAGGGTAAAGTAACCCGCGATCGACTGACCTACCGGCTGTCGAAATACCGGGAACAGATTGAACTGATGATCAACGATCTGTTGCACGCCAGTGAGCAACCGGCCAACGATTCGCGCAATGAAGGCGAGCGGGTGGTTACCGATGCCCGCGAGAAAGCCGAGCGCCTTTTGGCTGACGTCGACCGGCTAATGGCACAGATCAAACAGCAAAACGCCTGATTGACCGGGAGCCGGACGCACACGTCCGGCTCTCTTACCTCCTATCTGTATCATTGCCAATGCGCGTACCAAACTGGGTTTTCATACTGGCCGTTGCCGGACTAGGTGTCGGGCTGGGCAGTTGCGACAATCGGCAGCAGGCCGAAAAAGCACAGGCCAGCGTTTCGGGAAAAATGCCTAAAATCTCGTTCGCTCAGCAAGGAGTTTTTGATTTTGGTACCCTGACCGAGGGCGATACCGTTGAGCACGTGTTCCCATTCACGAACACGGGTGAATTTCCGCTGATCATCAATAACATCACGGCGTCCTGCGGCTGTACCACCCCTGAGTGGCCACGCGAACCCATTTCGCCCGGTGCCCGTTCCTCAATCCGCGTTCGGTTCAACAGCCGGGGCAAGAGCGGAGAACAAAACAAAACGGTTACGATATTTGCCAACACCGAACCGTCGATGACTGACCTGCAATTCAAGGCGCTGGTTAATCCGAAAGCGGGTACGGCCCAACACTAATCCTGTCACTTACTATGTACACCTTATTACTACAACTGTCAGGCGGTAACTCGTCGATGCTGGCGAACGTTCTTCTCTGGGGCGGTATCATCGTCGTTTTCTACTTTTTCATGATTCGTCCGCAACAGAAAAAGCAGAAGGATCAGAAGAGTTTTGTCGACAACCTCAAAAAGGGGGATAACGTCGTTACGATCGGCGGCTTACACGGTCGGATCGCGGCTGTCGACAGCACCACCGTTCAGATCGACGTTGACCGGGGGCTGAAGCTGACCTTCGAAAAGTCGGCCATCTCGCGCGAAGCGACCGCCAAGCCGGTCGAAGAAGAAAAAAAGTAAGGCTGCCCTAGCTCCGTCCATCCTTGACAAACTCACCCGACTCGGCTTCATTTCAGCCGACCAAAGCCCTGCTTTGTCTGCTGGCGGCAGCGTTGTTCTGGTTGCTCAATGCGCTGAACAAAACCGGTTATTCGCTGAACATCGAGTACCCGATTCATTTCGTGTATAACGACACGGCGTATGTGCCCGTTACCCCCCTGCCCCGCACCGTGCGAGTCAATGTATCGGGCGATGGGTGGGGCCTGTTGCGCCATTCGTGGCTTCCGTTTCAGGTCGATCCGGTCGACTACCCTGTCCCGCAACCACTCCGGGCATCCGTGATCAATACCTCGTCGCTGACGGCTACGCTGGAGGAACAGGTCAAACGGCTGCATGTCAACTACGTCATTGCGGATACGCTCGATATTGCGTTCGATCGTCGGATTACGAAAACCATTCAACTACGGGTCGACAGTACAGGTCTAAATCTGGCGCCCGGCTACGCGGTTTCCAGTGTCATCAACGTAACACCGGGCAGCGTCAGCGTGTCGGGGCCACAACGACTCGTACGCGGCTTGCCCGATACGCTCCGCCTACGCATTCCCCGGAAGCGCATCACCGACAATTACGACGATGAACTTCCGCTGACACAGTTCCGCCACCCACAGCTCCAGTTTTCGACCAACCGCGCGCTTGTTAGTTTTGAAGTTGGTCAACTGTTGTCAGTCCCGGTCTCGGCGTCGGCGAAGTAAGCGTAGTGCTTAGTTAATCCGGGGCAACGCCCACCCGTAGCGAATCGCTACCAGGCGTATTATCGTGATGGTGCTACTCGCCAGCCAGAAGTTTACGGACGGGTCGATACCCGCCGAGCGACCAGCCCAAAAAAGAATAGCCCCGGCCAGACAGGCTGTTGCGTAAACCTGCCGGTCGAAGATAAGCGGCAGGTCGTTGACCAACGTATCGCGGATAACGCCCCCGAAAATCGCCGACATCACCCCCAGCAACATCGCGGCCCAGTCGTTAACGGCAAATGACAAGGCTTTCTGCATCCCCAGAATGGTATACAGCCCGATACCGATGGTGTCGAATACCAGCAGGGGTCGACGAAGCCGCCCGAACCACCAGCGACGACCGGCCAGGGCGATACCCACCGACCCGACAATAGTCAGCAGATAGTTGGGATCGCGTATCCAGGCAATGGGGTAAGCCCCCATGATAATGTCGCGCAGTGTACCGCCCCCTACGGCCGTCAGAAAGCCGACGAAGAAAATACCAAACAGGTCGTGGTACATCTTCTTGCTGAGCGCCGACAGTGCCCCCGACACGGCGAAAACACCCGTACCGAGCAGGTCGATCCAATACCAGTTTACCACGTTCTCGTTGTCTCGTTAACCAGTTGCAAAGGTACAACGACGTCGCTTCGGGTCGTAATGCGCTTGTTGGCTGCTCTGTGAGTCCTTTCCGAACACTGAGCGCCATTGGCAGATACACCACCCCGAATCGATCCGGGGTTTATACCAAAGAACTAAATTCCTGTTAAACTAACTTAAACCGACAGGCTACAGACAAGCTTATTCGACGGTTCGCTATTTCTTTGATGATCAATGAGCTAGTGCCTTATTCATCATCCGTATGCAGTCGAAACTAACCATTTACTTACTCTGTCTAGCGCTGTACGGCTGTCAGCCAAAGACCAGCCCCACCAACCATCCGGCAACAGACACGACTCCGCGAGCCGTCTATTCAAAAGCCGTACAGGATTCGCTGTATGTACAGACCCAACTTCCTCTGGAGTATAGTGACAGCAGCACCAAACGCTATCCAGTCGTTGTCGTTCTGGACGCTAACTTCCACTTTCCCATGCTGGCTGCCAGCGTCCGCCAATATGAAAAAGCCGGATTGTTGCCGCCCCTCATTGTAGTAGGGGTTGGTTACCAATCGTTTGCTACGATGGATTCTCTTCGCGTGAGGGATTATCTGTATCCGGCCGCCCTGCCTTCCGACGAGTTGAAAGCGCCCGGTGGCGGGGAATCGTTCGGGCAGTTCCTGAGCCTGGAATTACTACCCGCTATTGATTCGACTTACCGAACCACCACCCAAAACAGAACACTGCTTGGTCATTCATTCGGCGGTTACTTTGCCTTATATACACTGTTGAATCAGGCAAACCGCAAAACCCACGACTTCCAAAACTTCGTAGCCGCGAGTCCATCGGTGTGGTACCATAACTTCTATCTGAACCAACTGCCTGCCCAGCTGAACACAGTTAGCAAGGCTGATTCAGTACGGTTGTTTTTAACCGTGGGTGGCCAGGAAAACGCGCAGTGGGACGTCAAGCCTGTTCAGAACTTGACCACCGCTATTCGGCAAATCGGCAACGTCGATCTGTCAGGGGGCGTCTATACGCAACTGGGGCACATGGACACGGGACAGCTGAGTTTCGTAAAAGGCCTGCAGTATTTTTATCAATCGCACTGACAGGCAAACCGACCAATTTGCTGGTCTGGCAACCAGGCCGTTGTGCCTAACTCACCCGACGTTTACCCCACCGAAACTTGTCTCGTATTCGGTAAAACAAACTATTGAGCCAGATAAAGACCAGCGTACCGGCAATGATGAATAGTCCCTTCAATTTGTACGAGAATCCGATGAACGCTTCGCTACCATCCTGCGCCAGTTCAAACCGAAGCCACGAGCGCTCAACATGCGTCGTCGGGCGGTCAAACGGGAAGGCTTCGTCATAGATAAGTTGGGTGATAAAACGACCAGTCGTATCGATATAGCCGTACTTGTCGTCGACGCGCACCATCGATATGCCGTGATTGTAATACGATGCAAAGTCGTAGGTCAACGGCGTTCGCACGGTACCGGATTTATCGATGTGCCCAAACTTACCCTTGATCGCCACGGCCGACCGGTTTTCGGCCGTGAAACCGGTGGCTTCGTCGTACAGATGCGGGATACGCAACGCACCCGTTTTGTCGATGCAGCCCCATTTTCCGTTCTTCTTCACCCAGAACAACCCATTGGTCGGTTTGCGCGTATCCGTGTAGTCGCAAGGAACGACAAGGTCGCCGGTCAGTGGATTAATGTACCCGTATTTATCGCCGTATCGCACGCGTGTCAGCCCCTGCCCCGAATAGGTGTAGTTCACATCGATAGCGTCGAGCGCGACCGGCACTTTCAGGATGAAATTCTGGTCGATGACGCCAAACTTTCCCAGGTAGTTGAACGGAACGATGCCGTTGGCCCGCCGGATTTCCTGCTCGACAAAGGGAGTAAAATTGAAATTGAGAATGAGACGTTCTCCATGTAGCCACCAAAGCACGTCTTCCTTGGTGTCGTAATTACACTGATGCTTGACTTCTGCGTTGCTGATGAGGTAATCGGTTGCGAAATGCTCAATAGGGATTCTGTAAAGTTCTTTCCCGGTCTTGTCGATATAGGAAAGTCCATAGTGCGGCTCGGCCCGGTAAATGACCCAGGTTTTACCATTATGAAATTGGTTCGTTGAGACATACCTGGGCTCAATGACAACCCTGCCCTGTTTATCGATAAACCCGTGCAGGCCCTGCCCCTCCCGACTGCGCGCCATGGGCACAAACTCCGCAAGTCCTTCTTCAAAATCGCCAATGTCTCGGTAGGCGGGTGTTAGTTTCCGCCCCTGTTTATCGGTTAGGAAGGTTTCGTAGGCGCGACACGGCTTACTGATCTTCTTGACGATATATACATTACCATATTCCCGGCATTCATCATATTCCTTCAGCCACGGCTCAGGCTTCGTCTGGGCGAACGTACCGGCCGACCGCAGCAGCACCAACAGCAATACAATGTTTCGAAAAGTCAGCAAACCCATGCACGTCGGTTTAACTACAGGTGAACGCTGTAGATAGATGAAGTGCTTTTACCTATTCCACAAAATGGCCGTAGCAATGTAGTTTGGAGCGTAGTCAAGCAAAGCTCCTGACTGCGACAATTCGTCTGCTGCCTTATTAAGGACGCATCTATTTTTTCAAATAGTATTTAGACAGGAGTTTTTATACTTTGGCGAATACAATCGTTCATTATACAGCCTATACCTGTCAAACGATTCACACCACGATTATAGAGGTAATGACATTGTATGAAGCACCTTACAGTATTTACGCAGGCATTATTGGTAAGCTTAACCACACTGCTATCACATTGTCTGACCGCGCAAAGTGCAAGCAGCCCTGCTGTTATTTACTATGCGGGCACTACGCCCTATTTCCTGTACTATATAGACGACTTTCTGGATCAACGCGACTCTTTCTTTGATACCAGCGACAAGACAGCGAGTAAGCATACTATTATTTTGCCGATCAACAAACCTTTATTGATTAGCTTCTCGGGTAACGATGATCAATTGCCCGTGCTAATAAAGCCTAATGATACATTAACTATTGAGCCTCTTCAAGGGCGTATCAGCGGAGGAGTAGGCCAGGAATTAAACTTCTACCCCTTCCTGGAAAAGCAACAGGTCAGTATGGCAATACCTGATTTCTGGTCGATTGACTGGACACCGAAGCTGAAATTTGATCTCTTGATTGATGAATTCAAACGGCTCAGAGATCGGCGCCTGGCTATTACGGATAGTCTACGCGATGTGGCTCAACTGTCAGCAAAATTTCATCAGCAGGCAGCCACTGAGATTCAAAGTGCCTACATCCAGGCACTACTACTGCCCTTCGTTAAACCCCATACGAACGGATTCACCGTTAATGACCTGCCCACATGGTATTTAGACACACTTGGCCGGTATACATCCTTCTTTACCCATGACGACTTATTGACGGGTAGTTCACTGACTTACCGATACTGCTTGAACAGCTATGTGCAATACTTATCTTTTCAAGGTAAGCAGCCCAATAACCAGGAAGGCTACTATAAAACAGCGAGTCAACAACTAACAGGAAAACACAGAGATTTTGCCCTTTTCTCAATTGTGAAACTACATCTCAGAGAGACAGGTGCGTCAATCGAAAAAAGCAGTTTGCTCAACCGGTACAGCGAGGATATAAAGGATAAAGCCTACGTAAAAAATCTGGATGCGACTGTTAGCAGCAAGGAACGAGAGCGAAACGAGGTAGTAACTGCTGCCGAGCTTATTGATCAACAGTTGGAAACAGCAACTGGTAAGAAAACAACCTGGAAACAGATCTTAGCAGCCAATAAAGCAAACGTAGTTTATCTGGACATGTGGGCGAGCTGGTGTGTTCCCTGCCGACAGGAGATGCCAAATTCGATTCGCCTGTCTAATCAGCTTAAAGGCAAGCCGGTCAAGTTCGCTTACATCTCGATTGACAGCGATCGCTCCAAATGGCTGGCGGCCTTGAAAGCATTGAAGTTGCCGATATCCGCTGCTCAGCACTATCGACTGGAGCCTGATAGCAAACTTGCTGAGTCACTCACCAAAGGGTCCATTCCTACATACATAGTCATTGGTAAAAATAACCGTATCTACACTACTAACGGTCCAAGGCCAGGCGAAGAGCGGACAAAAACCCTGTTGGTTGACTTAACGCACTAGCGATCGTTTACCCAAATACCATTCGATAAAACGCTAGTTTTACCGTCTTAACACAGTTAGTCAGCTGATGCTATAAAGCTTCGCTGACAGACAGCACGTCACAGATGAAAGCAATGCTTCGCGTAGGGGTTACCGGCGGGATTGGATCGGGAAAGAGTCTGGTTTGCCGGGTGTTTGCGTCGCTGGGCATACCGGTATACATGGCCGACGACCGCGCCAAATGGCTTACCGAAAACGATCCCATTCTGAAAGCCGACATCACGCGGGTGCTGGGCTCGATGGCTTATGATACGATGGGCCGCTACAATCGGAGTTGGGTTGCCAGTCAGGTGTTTTCCAATCCCGACTTGTTGCAACAGCTCAACGCCGTTATTCATCCGCGCGTCCGGGCCGACACGGCCGACTGGGTAGCGCAGCAAACGCACGCGCCTTACGTGATCAAGGAAGCCGCGCTGATGAAAGCCGCCAGTCCGGAGATTGGCATCGATCAGGTCGTCGTTGTCGAGTCACCGTTGGCCCTGCGCACACAACGCATTTTACAGCGTGATTCACACCGGTCGCTGGACGATATTCAGCGTATCATCGCCAATCAGATCAGTGA
>Ga0182230_1000197_pt1 | contig 9970 bp, 6 predicted proteins | sample G6R1MG_28_FD_128384 | JGI IMG/M metagenome (GOLD analysis project Ga0182230, IMG submission 128384) | Miscanthus phyllosphere microbial communities from Michigan, USA - G6R1_NF_07NOV2016_LD1 MG | ecosystem: Host-associated > Plants > Phyllosphere > Phylloplane/Leaf | place: USA: Michigan...
CCGACGCTATAAGCGCGAACTCTACGCCGACCGGGTAGCAAAAATCAAATCATTGATGCCCGACGCCTGCATTGGTGTTGACGTAATTGTTGGCCATCCCGGCGAAACCAACGACGCTTTCCTCGATACATACACCTTCCTGAACGAACTGCCGGTATCATACCTACACGTGTTCACCTATTCGGAGCGGCCCAACACAACGGCGTTGGGCATCAAACCTATCGTACCGGGATCGGTGCGGGCCGAACGATCGAAGATGCTGCATATCCTATCTGACAAAAAACGGCGGGCGTTCTACGAGTCGCAGGTGGGCCGGACGGCTACCGTACTGTTTGAAGAAGACGTCGAGGACGGGCAGATGCAGGGCTTCACCGAAAACTACGTCCGCGTCGTGGCCACCTATGACCCACTGCTGATCAACGAACTGAAGCCGGTGCAGCTTACGAGTTTAACCCCCGACGGGCTAATGAACGTCAGCGAACTGGCCGAGGTCGTAGCGGCCCATTAATAAACAGCGCAGCGGGCACCGTTGTCGCTGCCCGCTGCGCTGTTACTGATACGGCTTTGGTCACTAGGAATCGATGCCGATCAAACTAACAATCGTACCCAGTGCTCCGAACAGGGCTACGACAAGACCGATAAAAATAAGCGGTCCCGTACTTAGCGTCAGCAGCAGTACTCCCGCAATCAATACAACGATGCTGATGAGCAGCTTCCCTTTCCTGATCATGGGCTTCTGCGGCTGATTGGGTGCCAGCTGCCGACTGATATGTTTGTTTACCTTCCGCAGCATCAGCCGCTCCATGCCGGTCAGTTTACGCGGAGCGTTGGTTTCCATCAAACGCTGCGCTTCGGTGGTTGACACCAGCCTTGTCTCCGTGCGGCTTATGCGATTGCCCAACGGTTTGCTGGCTGGCAACTGACTAGTTTGCCAGACATACGCGTCAGCTGGGTCAACCGTCGTGCGCGACGGGGCTATTACCTGGCTTGGCTCACTAGGCGGTTGAACGGGTTTAGTCACTGTCACGGTCTGTCCGGCTATTCTGGATGCGGACTGAACGGGCCCACGCTGAAAATAAGCCACCGGACGGCTACAGGAAGCGAACAGGGCGACGGCAAATACGGTGCAGCACAGCGATCGGGTAAAGAAGCGAGTCATTACATTGAGGTTTTTAGTACACTAACCGGGCGTTGATCAGCTACAGCACCTATGCACCGGCGACCTAAAAGTAGGCGAATCGCTACCAGACTTTTGGCGCACCCAACGTTTCTAATCACTTCTTAACCATCCTATAAGTATTCTATAATTAGCATATCAGACAGACACAATTGAAGAACTGTACGGGTACCGGCCCTGTCTGTAACGACGATCGACACCATCGCGTCGTGCCAGGCTGGATTCACGCAGACAGGCACTTCGTAAAATGAATATCTGGTGAAGTGCCTATCTGATACGTATCTGCTGCTTTGCTGACGATAAAAAACGCAGCCGTACTTACTTCTGCCGGCTCGTCCCAGCATACTTCCGGTGGATCAGTCCCGCCACCAGCCCTGTCCAGCCGGTTTGGTGGCTTGCGCCTACCCCACGGCCAGTATCGCCGTCGAAATACTCGTAGAACAGCACGTGATCGCGGAAGTTGGGGTCCTGGTTTTTGGCGTATTGCTTCAACACGGCCCGCTGCCCATCGGCGTCAAGCGTGAATAGGGCAATAAGCCGGTTCGCAATTTCGTCGGCGGCCGTGCGCAGGCTAATCTGCTTGTCCGACCCGACCGGGTATTCGACCGTAAAGCCATCGCCGAAATAGTGGTAGAACGTGTCCAGGCTTACCACCATCAGGTAGTTGGTTGGCATCCAGACGGGACCGCGCCAGTTGCTGTTCCCGCCAAACAGGTCGCTATTGCTCTCGGCGGGCGCGTAGTCAAGGCGGAACGTGGCCCCATCAAGCGTAAACGTGTACGGCTGATCCCGGTACGCCTGCGAAACCGCCCGTACGCCGTGCGGACTCAGGAACTCCCGTTCGTCCAGCATCCAGCGCAGCAGCGACTTCAGCCGGAAGCCCCGGAGCAGACTCAGCAGGCGCGTTTCGTCGGTCCCCTTCTCCGTATAGCGGGACACCTGATTGTACAGGTCGGGTCGGTGGCTGCGAAACCATTCCATCCGGGCCAGGAACGACGGGTTCTGCCGCAGCAGGTCATCATCCAGTACGTCGACCGCAAAGAGTGGAATCAGCCCAACCAGCGTTCGGACCTGCATTTTCTCTACTCTTCCGTCCGACATCCGCAGTTGATCATAGAAGAAGCGATCCTGTTCGTCCCACAAGCCCACGCCATCCTGCCCGATATGGGTCATGGCGCTGGCGATGTAGAGAAAATGGTCGAAAAATTTGGTCGCCATTTCGCCGTAGACATCGTCGTGCCGAGCCAGTTCGAGGGCAATCCTCGTCATGTTCAGCGCATACATCGCCATCCAGCTCGTCCCGTCGGCCTGTTCGAGATGACTTCCATTGGGCAGTACGGCGTTGCGGTCGAACACGCCGATATTATCCAGTCCTAGAAAACCGCCTTCAAAAATGTTGTTGCCCATTTCGTCCTTGCGATTCACCCACCAAGTGAAGTTGAGCATCAGCTTGTGGAAGATGGCGCGCAGGAAGCCATGATCAGCCTCGCCGGTTGGGTGCACCTCGCGGCACAACATAAAGACGCGCAAAGCCGCCCATGCCTGTACGGGCGGGTTAACGTCGGAGAAATTCCACTCATACGCAGGGAGTTGCCCGTTAGGATGCATGTACCATTCGTTGGTCAACAGCATCAGTTGCTGCTTCGCCAATTCCGGATCGATCAGCGCCAGCGTCACGCAGTGAAACGACCAGTCCCAGGCGGCATACCAGGGGTACTCCCACTTGTCAGGCATGGAAATCACCCCTGCGTTGATCAGCTGCAGCCAGGTATGATTGCGCCCGTACTTCCGCTCCGGGGGCGGTGGTGGTTGCGTCGGGTCGCCGGCCAGCCAGCGCGACACGTCGTAGTAATAAAACTGTTTGCTCCAGAGCATTCCCGCAAAGGCCTGCCGCTGTACGTGCTTCTCGTCGTCGGTCGCGTTGGCGGGCTGCATAGCCGCGTAGAACAGGTCGGCTTCTTTTTTTCGCTGGGCGACCAGGTCATCGAAGTCCCGGAAGGGCTCCGGTACCAGGGGATGTACGTCGGTCGTCAGCGCGAGTCGTAACCGGACAACGGCCTGTCCACCAGCCTCGATCGTTAGCTGATACCGGGCTGCCGCCTTGGTGCCCGTCTGTTCGGGGTTGACCGTGTTAGCTCCGTGAACGACATGGTCGTTGATGCCATCTTTGGGGTACGGCGTTCCGTCGTGTGCGTTGTACAGCCGCGCCCGGTTCGACTCGTTTTCGCAGACCAACCAATCAGGCTGTCCGTCGGCGTAGAGCGCGTAGCTGCCCAGTTGCGAATGCGTTGCCCGTACAAAACCATCCTGCCGCAAACTGATCGTCGGTTGCTGACTCGTCACGCCATCGGAATCGTCGCCCCACCGCCAGGTATTCCGAAACCAGAGCGTCGGCAGCACGGCCAGGCTGGCGCGTTCCGGTCCCCGGTTGTGCACCGTTACGGTCATCAGCACGTCCTGCGGACCCGCTTTGGCGTATTCAACAAAAACGTCGAAGTAGCGATCGTCGTCAAATAAACCCGTATCGAGCAGTTCGTATTCTGGCTCCAGGCGTGTGCGTCGGCGATTTTCGGTCAGCAGTTGCTCATAGGGGTAAGCCGCCTGTGGGTATTTGTACAGCATTCGCTGATACGAATGCGTGGGTGTATTGTCGAGGTAGTAATAGAGTTCCTTGACGTCTTCGCCGTGGTTCCCCTCGCCATTGGTCAGGCCAAAATAGCGCTCTTTCAAAATGGGGTCCTGCCCGTTCCAGAGCGCCAGACCCAGGCACAGCGTCTGGTGATCGTCGCAGAAGCCCGCTATGCCATCTTCACCCCAGCGGTAAGTGTAGCTGCGAGCCATGTCGTGCGTGGAAAAGCCCCAGGCGTCGCCGTTAGCACTATAGTCTTCCCGGACGGTTCCCCACTGCCGGTCCGACACGTAGGGGCCCCACTGCCGCCACGCCGGATCGTCGAGCCGTTTTTGTTCAGTAGTCATACGGTAAAACGTTTACGGTATACGGTGTTCGGTTTACCATAAATAGCCTGCGCCAGCCACCGTAAACCGAATACCGTATACCGTCAACCACTAGTATTTATCCATTATCCGAAAAACTCTCCAGCACGGTCATGCCACCGTCGATGAAGATACTGGCTCCCGTGATGTAGTCAGACTGATCGGACGCCAGGAAGACGGCCAGATTACCGATATCCTGCGGTTTTCCGATGCGATTGTACGGGATTAGCGTCATCAGACTGTTATAGGCCTGTGTCGTGCCCCAGGCATCCTTGTTGATCGGCGTCTGAATGGCACCGGGGCAAATACTGTTCACCCGAATCTGCCGGTCGCCGTATTCCTGCGCCAGCGACTGCATCAGCATTTTGATAGCCCCTTTGGAAGCTGCGTAATTGACGTGCCCCGCCCAGGGAATTTGCTCGTGGACCGAACTCATGCAGATAATTTTACCCGTCGCGCTCGACACCTCCGGCCGGGGACCCCGACGCAGAAATTCGCGAATGGCCGCACGGGCACACAGAAACTGCCCGGTCAGGTTGACGTCGATCACGGTGTTCCACTGCTCAAGCGTCATGTCCTCGAACTTGGCGTCCCGCTGCAAACCCGCGTTGTTGACGAGGATGTCGAGGGTACCGAATTGAGCCACGATGTCCGCAAACAGCTTGGTTACTTCGTCTTCTTTACTGACATCGCACTGGGCAATAATCCCTTTTCCACCTGCCGACGTAATCTCGTCGAGCACCGCCTGTGCGGCATCTTTCGTAGCCGCTACCGGGTAGTTGACGATTACCGTTGCGCCAGCGGCTGCTAATGATTTCGACACGCCCGCGCCGATGCCGCTGCTCGCTCCTGTGATCAGCGCGATTTGCCCGTCCAGTACTTTATCCATCTGTATTGATACGTTAGTGAATACGTAATACGTACTGTTTTGGCCCTGCTTTGTTCATCGCCTGTCCCAACGGCGGGTCATTCGCTTGTCCGATAAACGCGTATCAGCAGCGATACGCCTGAAATTAATTGTCTTTTAGAGGTAACAAGGGCACCGCGCGACAAGGTCTTGACTACCTATTTCTACAGCGCAGCTTATGTGATCAACCGTGGCTATTTACAACTATTGCACTTTTCGATGTTTTGTTTTACTACGAAAAATACAAAGTCCTAAAAGATAGAAATATTAGAAAAATACAATACATGCGCTATTCCAAGGGACTTATTGACTTTTTTCAATAAACGCCCTACGATGCCAATAACGAATATAAGGAAAGAAAGAACTTTCGCTAAAAGCCTGATCGTCAGGGGCTGCTCACTTGCATCGAAGCCTGCTCATCGCACACCTTTGTCCCGGTAAAACAAAACTTTCAGACCAATGAAACAGATCCGTTTATCAATCGCTGTACTGCTATCAGTACTTAGTGTAGCTGGCGCAGGAGTCGCTAAAGCCGACACCGGTTCGCTTGTGGAAGGGGTGAAAATTGCTAAGGCCGACCAAAAGAAAGTCCGCATATATACACAAGCCAACGCCCCCGTCGATGTAACGATTGCCGATGCTGACGGCAACGTGCTTTACAAAGGTGCCCTTTCCGGCAAAAAGCATTCCGCTTCGTTCGACCTCAACAGTCTGCCCGACGGTCAGTATTACCTGACAGCTGGTAACAAATCGTGGTGGCTATCGCAGGGCTTGAACATCAAGGACAACGCCCTGAACATCGAAGATCGTAACCTGCAACAAGTGGTTCAGCCAACGATTACGACCTACAACAACAACAAAGTTGAAGTCGTAATGCCTGCCAAAAACGTAGACGACGCGAACGTTGCCATCTACGATGCGCAGAACGTACTGGTACACACAGGCTCGTTCTCAGGTCCGGTTGGTCGCTTCGACCTGTCTGCCCTGCCCGATGGTTCGTATACGTTCGTTGTCGGCCCTGAGCAAAAGCAGTTCGTAACCCGCGTCGGCATCAAACACTAACCGGCAGTCGGTTTCACCAGCCCGGCAACGGGTTCACTACACAGGAATCTGTACCCACCGGTACGCAAACGCCCCCACTTTCGCTTCGAAAACGGGGGCGTTTTTGCTATCAGGCCCAGGGCCGACGATGCTACCCTCAAAAGTGCCGCACCAGAAAGTCGATGGCTTTCTTAACACGATCGGTGTAAGGCGGATAAATGAATTTCAGCGTCCCGAACTGTCGTCTCAGGATGCCCCGCTGGTTGGAGAATTCCTGGAAACTAAAGAACCCGTTCGATTTACCCAGCCCGCTGTTGTTGACACCCCCAAACGGCAGTTCGACGTGCCCGAAGTGAAGCAGCACGTCGTTGACAACCGTATCGCCAGCCGAGGTCCGGTCGATGATGTACTGCGTGTGTTGCTGATTCCGGCTGTGGATGTACAGTGCCAGCGGCTTTTCGCGCCGATTCACGATGCGCAGTGCATCGTCTAGTGTCCGGTACGTCAACACGGGCAGCACCGGTCCAAAGATTTCATCCTGCATGATGCGCATGTCGTCGGTGACGTTTTCCAGGAAAGTCGGCTCGATGAAGTTATCCGCTTCGTTCGTTTGCCCACCCAGTGTAATCGTTGCCCCCTTCGTTAACGCATCTTCGAGCAGGTTTTTGATGCGCCGAAAATGACTATGGTTCACAATCCGGGCGTAGCTGTCTGACGCGGCTACCGGTTGCCCGTCCGGACTGTACAGGCGCGTGAGTGTCTTTTTCATCGCGTCCATCAGTGGCGCTTTAATTGACTCATGCACCAGCAGGTAATCGGGCGCGATGCAGGTTTGGCCGTTGTTCAGGCACTTACCCCACACCAGTTGCCCGGCGGCCTGTTGCAAATCGGCCGACTCATCAACGATCGCGGGGGATTTCCCACCCAGTTCAAGCGTTACCGACGCCAGGTGTTTGGCCGCAGCGGTCATCACGACACGCCCCACGGCCGGACTTCCCGTAAAAAAGATGTGGTTGAATGGCAGGTCGAGCAGGGCAGTCGATACGGCAACGTCGCCCTCAAAAACAGTCACTTCATCGGGCGGGAATAGCTCGGCAATCATCCCGCTGATTAGCGCAGCCGTATGCGGGGTCAGCTCGGAGGGCTTGATGATCACCACGTTACCAGCCGCCAGCGCCGATACCAGCGGGCGTATGCTCAACACGAAGGGGTAGTTCCAGGGGGCGATAATCAGCACATTCCCTTTCGGTTCGTGATGAATCTGGCTTGTCGTCCCGATCATACTCAGGGGCGTTGGCACCCGCTGCGGTTTCATCCAGCGTTTCAGATTGCTGACCGTATGCCGGATCTCGGCGTTCAACGCCATCAGTTCACCCAGCATCACCTCCGCCGACGGCTTGCGAAAATCGGCGTACATCGCCTGCTTGATATCGTGCTCGTGGGCTACCACCCAGCGTTGAATGCGCCGGATGCGCTCAATCCGTTCCCCCGCCGTTGTGAGTGCCATTTGTGGCGCATTCCGGCGCTGCGCGTCGAACGCAGCCGCACAGGTATCGAGGTAATCCGTTGACGTGGGTGTCGTTAGCATGGGCAGTTAACCAAGCCCAAACTAGCCCGGCTCAGCTGGCTAAATGTAACAAAAACGCGACGAATTTGCCCATTTTGCAAATTCATTGGCGAAACAACTATCTTTAGCAAAACTTTAGTAAACCCGCTACCGAATGTCTCTCGTCAGCGAAAACATCCGCTACCTGCGTAAACTGAATGGGTTGACGCAGGAGCAATTTTCTCGAAAAATAAACATAAAGCGTTCGCTGTTGGGAGCTTACGAAGAAGGTCGAGCCAATCCCAACCAGCAAAACATGCTGGCCATTGCTAAAGCGTTCAATACCACGATTGAACTGCTGACCCGGCAAGACCTGCGTAAGCTGCGCGAGACCCCCAACCTGAGTATCCCGCTCGGCCAGCCAAATCGGCACAGCGAGCCGGCCGCCCGCGTCGACGGGTCGAGTATCCGCTCGGATGGAAAAATCGACGCCGACTCAGACCCATTCCAGCATCCCGACTTTCCGGATATCTTCGGCGAATCGGCCGACGATGCGCCGAAGACACCCATGCCACAGCCGCTGGCCAAGGTGCTGAACAAATACTACCAGGACACGCCCATTCGCGAAACCCGTACGGCACCGGCCCCGCCTATCATCACGCCACCCGTACGACCGACAGACGGACAGCCCACTGTGTCGTTTCAGGCCGTACCGGCAGCAGTACCGGCTGACCCCTTGTTTGGTCGGCAGGAATCCCGCCCGGCTCCGGCAGCGCAGGCACGCCCGGCAGACCTACCGACCTTCAACCGGAACTACGAAACTGCGACCGTCTCCGCACCCGCCGTTCCCGTCGGATCGGGCGTTGCCATTCCGGTTGTGATGCAGGGGCTGTTTACCGAGTACCAGCAACGGCATCAGCAGGCCGAATTCGTTCGTCAGATGCCGGTCATGACATTGCCTAACCTGACCGACGGTCACTATCGGGCGTTCGAAGCGGGCGCTGATTTTACGTTTCCCGGTGCCCTGCTCGTCGGGCAGTTCGTCCGCAACTGGTTCGACATTGCCGATGGCAAATTCTATGTGCTGCTGACGGCGCACCAGGGCATTTGCAGCCGCCGGGTCTATAATCAGGTAAAGATCAAAGGCTCCTTGCTGCTCACCGCTGACCGGGCCGATATTCCCAATGTCGAGGTTGGCCTGAAGGACGTACTGGAAGTGTGGGACGTTTGCGCGTTCGTCAGTCAGCAACTGCCTCCCCCCATGCCCAGCACCGATCGACTTCGCCAGCTCGTCGACGAACTCCGCCTGGAAGTGGAGCGCTTCTAACGCAAAGGGTTTGGGTAAGTAAACGGCATTCCGGGGAACCTTTACTTGCGCCGTAACCGTTCTTAAGTCGTTAGTATCCTTTGTAGGAACCAGCTAGTTGCGTACCCATTTATTTACATACACTTGTAAAAAAAACAGTGCTAGCGCTTGTCCCGTTGCCTCACTGACACGAGATTTGCGCAACTCTGTAGAAATACTAGAGTTTGATTGGGGACAGTGATCACGAATCGAATTGATCACAGAACCGGTCTTCCTTCCTCTTTTGAACGGGGTCCTGGTGTAGTTGCTTACGCAGCTAACGCCAGGGCCCTTACCCGTTTCTAGCGGGGTAGTTCGTAGCTTTGCGGCACCTATGCGTTATTTTCTTGAACTCGCCTACCGGGGTACGCACTACCACGGCTGGCAACGGCAGCCCAACGGGGTCAGCGTGCAGGAAGTGCTGGAAAACGCCCTGAGCACAATCCTGCGCGAACCAACGGCGCTGGTCGGCAGTGGCCGGACGGATACGGGCGTGCACGCGGGACAGCAATTCGCGCACTTCGACACCGCGTTGCCCCTACCCGACACGCTTATTCGCTCGCTAAACGGCATGACGCCCCCCGATGTCGCCGTTTACGACTGCTTTCCGGTTGCGCCCGACGATCATGCCCGCTTTACGGCTACGTACCGCTATTACCAATACCAGCTTTGTCGGCGGAAAGACCCTTTCCGAGCCGATCTGGCGTATCAGTTCGTGTTCCCGCTGGATATATCCCGTATGAATGAAGCCGCTACCCTATTGCTCATACATACCGATTTTGAAAGCTTTAGCAAAGTCAAGACCGACGTCAAGACGTTCAACTGCCGTATCGATGTCGCGCACTGGGAACAACACCCGAATGGCGACCTGACGTTTCATGTTCGGGCCGACCGTTTTCTGCGGGGTATGGTGCGGGCACTCGTCGGTACCTTATTGGCCGTGGGGCAAGGTCGGCTGTC
>Ga0182230_1000198_pt1 | contig 9960 bp, 4 predicted proteins | sample G6R1MG_28_FD_128384 | JGI IMG/M metagenome (GOLD analysis project Ga0182230, IMG submission 128384) | Miscanthus phyllosphere microbial communities from Michigan, USA - G6R1_NF_07NOV2016_LD1 MG | ecosystem: Host-associated > Plants > Phyllosphere > Phylloplane/Leaf | place: USA: Michigan...
GGGTATTCGATCGGGCAATACAAAGGCTTGCTCACCGACGGCTTTTACAACACGCCGGAGGAACTCAACAACCGTCCGTTCAATACGCTGGGTGGTAACAATGCGCGGCTGGGTGATCTCAAATTCCGCGACATCAACGGCGACGGTATTCTGAACGATCAGGACGTGGTTCCCATCGGTTACGCCAATCTGCCCCGCATTGCCTACAACGCTTCGCTGGGCTTCTCCTACAAGGGCTTCGACATCAACGCGCTGTTCATCGGTACAGCTCAGGGGTCGTTTCCGCAGTATGGCTACATCCTTAGCACCCCCTTTGCGAAAAACGTCGGTGCTGTACTGCAATACGCCTACGACGGCCGCTGGACACCCGAAAAAGCAGCCGCTGGCTTACCCATCAATTATCCATCGATCTCGTTTAGCGGCAGTCAGTCCAACAACAGCCGACTCAGCGATTTCTGGTTGAAAGCCAACGATTTTACCCGACTCAAGAACCTGGAAATCGGGTACACCTTCCCCGCGAGTAATCCGCTGCTACGCAAAGCCAGCGTCCGGGGGCTGCGCGTCTACGTGAACGGGAACAACCTCTACACCTGGGGGTCGCACCTGATCGATGGTATCGACCCCGAGCAGGCCGACACCGGTAAGAACGCTATGGGGTATCTCTATCCCCTCACCCGCACGGTCAACCTGGGTGCCAGTCTTCAATTCTAGTTTTGATTCAACCTACGTCATGCTACACCGTAAGCTATTATTCTTCCTGACTGGGCTGACACTCGCCCTCTGTGGTTGTCAGGACGAATTTCTCCAGTTACCCATTTCGAGCGCGACCAACGTCGACTCCGTTTTTTCGACAACGATCAAAGCGCAGTCAGCCATTGCCGAAGCGTACCAGAAAAACCTGTCGCAGGGACTACCCTATCAGGGATTCTGGAATTCCATGATCCACGAAAACCTGACGGGCGGCCTCAACTTCGGTTTCGCCTGGACTATATCCAACGGCATTATCCAGACAGGTATGAATGCCACCGGCAGCAGTCAGGACATGGACGGGTTTGGCTTCAACTACACAGCCATCCGACAGGCCCTTCTGGTGAAAGAAAACATCGACCGGGTGCGGGATATGTCGTCCGCCGACAAAGCCATCGTCAAAGCCGAAATGAACGCATTGGTCGCCTATCGGTACGGACAGATGCTGACCATCTGGGGCGGAGTTCCTATGGTTAGCCGAAGTTTTCTGGCTACGGAAGACCTGAATGTGCCACGGAGTTCGGTCGCGCAGGTCCTCGACTCGGTTGTCACCTGGTGCGATCAGGCAGCTACCGTACTGCCATCCCGGTGGCCCGATACGTTTTCGGGTCGTATGACCAAAGCCGGCGCCCTGGCCATCAAAGCTAAGGCGCAGCTCTACGCAGCCCGCCCCCTGTTCAACACGGGTCAGCCGTACCTGGCCTTTGGTGCTAACAACAGCCTGATCTGTCTTGGCAGCGCCGACCCAACCCGCTGGACAAAGGCTGCGCAGGCTGCCGAAGCGGTCATCGCCGAAGCGGAAGGAAAAGGTGGCTTCAAGCTGATCAACACCGGCAATCCGCTGGAAGATTACGGCACCGCGACCGCCAAGCCGGGTAACGATGAGGTGATTTTAGCCTACAAAGCCAACAACAGCTGGCAAATGAACACCTTCTACAATGCGCACAACTGGCAGGCCTACGGCAACGTACTGCTGACCAGCCAGTTGGAAAACTACTACCGACAGGACGGTACCAACCAGACCTGGCCAGCCGTAGGCGCGTCGTTGCCCTTCTCGGATTACCTGACCAAGATGAACCAGATGGAAGCGCGCTTCAAGGCTTCTTTCCAGCCCTGGCAAATGGATTCGTGGGGTAATCCCGGCGACAATACCTGGAGCAACCAGACCATGTTCCAATGGGAAACGTTTGGCTGCGCCCGCTCGACCAAGTTCTACTACAAAGCCGGGTCACGGGGCTGGTTCGAGTTTCCGATTTTCCGGGTGGCAGCCGCTTACCTGAGTGCCGCCGAAGCGTATAACGAAGCGGGGCAAACGGCCCTCGCCTTGGAACGGCTCAACAAGGTTCATGTTCGGGCGGGCCTTCCTGCGGTTACGGCCAGCAATCAGGCAACGCTGCGCGCGATCATTCAGCGGGAATGGGCCATCGAGTTTTTCAGCGAGAACTACCGATTGCAGGACATGAAACACTGGAGACTGAGCAACATCGGTCAGGGTATCATCGGTGGCCCGATCCGCGCCTTTACCTACAACGACGGCAAGGGAGCCAAACTAACCGGCAATACCAATTTCCAGGACTACGTCTGGTACCAGGGTTTCTGGTCGCCTAATCAGTACCTCAATCCGTTTCCGCAGACCGAAGTCAACAAGGGCATCATCACGCAAAACCCCGGCTACTGATCCTCATTCCTGTTTTCGGGTCCCTATTCGCTTTACTACAGATGAAGAAACGACTATCAACATATTCATTGGGCGTGTGGGCAGCCAGTTGTGTGCTGCTTTCATCGACCGTACGGGCTCAATCGGCTGAAAACGACAGCGTAACAGTTGTCAACCAGTCGGCCGGTCCGTCGCAGGAAGCGCCCTTTTTCAGGACGAACCAACGCGACGCTGTCACCGCCAATTCGTCGATCAGCGGGGCTACCCTCGCCCAAACCCCAACGCCTAACATCACCAATGCCCTTTACGGCCGGTTGCAGGGACTGATCGTGCAGCAGCGGTCCGGTGAACCCGGTTACGACGGAGCCGCCCTGTCGATACGGGGGCTGGGCACGTACGACGACGGTAGCCTGGTCGTCTGCGTAGACGGCTTTCTAACGACCGCATCTTACTTTCAGTACCTGTCGCCCTCCGAAATTCAGAGCGTGACGGTTCTCAAAGATCCCGTTACGCTGGCATCGTTTGGAATGAAGGGAGCGAACGGCGTCCTCTGGATCGTCACCAAACGGGGCGTAGCCGGAAAACCCCGCATTCAGGTCAACCTCCTGAGTGGTATCCAGCAGGCGCTCAACATCAACAAGCCCTACGGGTCGTACGACTATGCCCGACTGTATAATCAGGCCATCAGCAACGACGGCTATAGCCTGACTGGGAATCGCTACACGTGGGCGCCCCGCTACACCGACGCGCAGCTACAGGCGTATCAGAACGGAACCGGAATCAACGTCGACTGGTACGATCAGACCCTACGGAAGAACGGCAGCTACACCAACGCCAACGTGGTTTTTTCGGGCGGCAACCCAACGACCAAGTACGCGCTGGTGCTGGATTATATGAAGCAGAACGGCCTGTACAATATCGCGCAGACACCGTCGACGTCGAACGCGCAGATTCAGCGGTTCAACCTCCGGTCGAATCTGGACTTTTCGTTCTTTAAGATATTCGAAGCACGGGTCGATCTGGGCGGGCGTATCGAAGACCGGTACTACCCTAACTTCAACGGGCCGCAACTGTGGCAGAACCTGTCTGTTTACCCAGCCAACATTTACAACGTGCGGGACGGCGCCACGCAGAACTGGTCGGGGACGGCGCTCTTTCCCAACAATCCGGTGGCTTCGCTGAACGCGCTTGGCTGGATCAATACCCACGACCGGACATTGCAGGCGAATTTTAACCTGAAAGAAAAGCTGGACTTCATCACGCCGGGTCTGTACCTGAGCCAAGCGGTGTCGTTCAACACCTGGACCCGTAATTCGCTCGGCCGAACCGCCACGTATGGTCGCTACAACGGCGACGTCCGCACAACGACCGACAACACGACCGACATTGTCGCCCTGGGCTCTTCGCCAACCAATCAATACGACTGGAAACAGGTAAACCTGACAGCGGGCTACGACCGGACCCTGGGGCAACACGCATTCTCGGCCGCGCTCAACTACTTCCGCAGCAGCTACATTCTCGACTGGAACATCAACGCACCGGGACAGAATACAGGGAATAATATCTTTTACAATTTCCAGAACCTGGGCGGTCGCCTGCATTACGGCTACAAATCGACATACCTGCTCGAACTGGCCTTCGGCTACAGCGGTTCCGACAACTTTGCGCCGGGTAAACGCTGGGGTTTCTTCCCTGCACTGGCCGCCGGCTGGGTCGTGTCTAACGAAGCCTTCCTGAAAGACAACCGCCACATCGACCTGCTGAAACTGCGCCTGTCGGCCGGGCAGTCGGGCAGCGATCAGACGGGGCAGGGCCGCTATCTGTACCAGCAGTACTTTTTCGGCAATGGCACGTATTTCACCGGCAACAACGGGCTGAACAACAACACGGGTATTATGCCGGGCTACACGGCGAACCCCGACATTGCGGCCGAGCGCAACATGGGCTACAATCTGGGAATCGATCTGAAGCTCTGGAAGAAACTGTCGCTGACGACAGACCTCTTCCTCAACAACCGGTCTGGTATCATCACCCAGGACAATACGCTGTCAGCCCTGTACGGAGCCATACCGCCCTTCCGCAATCTGGGCCGGGTGGCCAACCGCGGGGTCGAACTCGATCTCACCTACGAAGACAAAGCGGGTGATCTGACCTACAGCGTTGGCGTACTGGGACTCTACGCGCAGAATAAAGTGAACGAGCGTGGCGAAGTACCACCGGTCAACGCATTCAGCCGTATCACGGGTAATCCGATCGGAACACCCATCGGCGCCGTTGCCGACGGTTTCTACGACCTGACGGATTTCAACGCCGACGGTAGCTTACGCACGGGCCAGCCTAAACCCGCGTTTGGTCCCGTACAGCCCGGCGACATTCGCTACCAGGATCTGGACGGCAACGGGGTCGTCGATCAAAACGACGTTACCGTTATCGGAAAGCCTTCGCTTCCGTCGCTCACGTACGCGTTTCACGCAACGGCCCGCTACCGAAACATCGATCTGTCGGTCCTGTTTCAGGGTGCAGGTGGCCGCGACATCGATTTGCTGACGGCGGCCAATTACCAGACCATTGCCTTCGTCGACAATACAAACGTTTATCCGATTGCAGGTAACGCCTGGGCCTACTACCCCGATCAGGGTATCGACACGCGGGCGACGGCAACCTATCCCCGACTGACGACCCGGGCCAACCCAAATAACTACCGGCGGTCGACCTTCTGGCTCAAAGACGGCAGTTTCCTGCGCCTGCGTAACGTAGAAATCGGTTATACGGTCCCGGCTCCGGTGCTGAAGAAGTTACGGATGGAAACGCTGCGCATCTACGTCAACGCCGTGAATCCGTTCACCTGGTCGAATCTAAGCCGCAACTACAACATCGACCCAGAAACTACGGCGGGCTATCCAGGCCTGAAATCGTACAATACCGGTATCACCTTAACTTTTTAAGCGCACTATGAACGCTCGCTTTTCCTATAAACTGCTCGGTATCGGGCTGATCGCCGGGGCCTTGATGGGGTGTGAGAAAAACTTCCTCGACACGCGGATTGACACGGCACAGACACAGGAAACCCTCAACACGAATTTCACCACGCTGATTTCATACGCCAACGCGCCCTATAGCTACCTGCGCAATGAATTCAGCATACTGGATAATAACCTGTTTGCCCCCGTTTCCGACGAAGCGGTTCAGACACAGACGGGTATCACTGGCGCAGTTCTGTTTGCCAACGGAAGCTGGAATGCCAACAATAATCCCGACGACTACTACGCGACCTATTACACGGGCATTCGGGCGGCTACCTTTTTCCTGGAACAGTCGGGCCGTTACAAGTCGGCACTAGCTGTTAACCGGGACACGATTTCCGTGTCGGGTAAGCTCAACTACCGCAACGACGTGCTGAACATGGGTTGGTACCGCGCTGAAGCGCGTGTGCTGCGGGCCTGGTATTATTTCGAACTGGCCAAACGCTACGGTGGTGTCCCGCTGGTGACCAAAACGCTGAGTGTCGCCGACAACACGAACTTACCACGGGCGACGTACGATCAGATCATTTCATACATCGTCAGTGAAATCGACGCCAGTAAAGACAGCCTGCAAACCAACTGGAAAACCTCGTCGTTCAGCAACAACGACGGGCGACTGAACAAGGGCGCAGCACTGGCGCTGAAAGCACGGGCGCTCTTGTACGCGGCCAGTCCGCGGAACAACCCAACCGGCGATGCCACCAAATGGCAGGCGGCTGCATCGGCGGCCAACGACATCGTCGCTTTCGCCAAAACCGCCGGGTATAGCCTGCATTCGAACTACCAGACTTACTTTTTGCAGAACAACACCCTGACCAGCAACGAAACCATCTGGGCCATCCGTTACACGGCCAACAACACGCTGGAGCGCAACAATTACCCCATCGGTACGGCGGGCGGGGCCAGTGGCCTGACGCCAAGCCAGAATCTGGTCGACGCCTACGAGTACAAGGGAACCCCCGACGCAACCAACCCATACGCCAACCGGGACCCCCGCCTGGGGATGACGATCGTAACCAACGGCAGCACCTGGAACGGCCGGACAATCGATCAATCGGCTGGAGCCAGCGACGATATGAGCCGCGCCAATGCCAGCCGGACGGGCTACTACCTAAAGAAATTTCTGAACGATGGGCTGAACCTAGTACAGAACCAGACAGTCGTGCATAACTGGCCCATTTTTCGGTACGGCGGCATCCTGCTGGACTATGCCGAAGCGATGAACGAAGCCTTTGGCCCCGACAACAGCAATGGCTATAGCCTGACCGCCCGGCAGGCCGCCAACCTGGTTCGTAGCCGGCCGGGTGTACAGATGCCGGAAATCACCGCCACCGGTCAGTCTGACTTCCGAACGGCGCTCAAACGGGAGCGGCAGGTAGAACTGGCCTTCGAAAATCACCGCTACTGGGATTTGCGCCGGTGGAATGATGCGGCTACGGCACTCAACCAGCCTATTCGTGGTGTGCGCGTCGCCAAAACTACAAACCAGTTCAGCTACCGGGCTGTCACCGTCGAAAACCGGCTTTTCGATGCGTCGCGGATGTATTATTACCCGATACCCCAGCCCGAGATTAATAAGTCGAACGGCATACTGATGCAGAATGCAGGCTGGTAGTTTCGTTCATTGATACGCTATACAAGACAAAGATTATGAATCGATTGCACCTATTTTTTGCGGGCTGTCTGCTTGTGGGCAGTAGCATGGGTTTGCTTTCCTGCGCGAAAGACGACGTACTGACCGACTATGGCATCTCTAAAATTTACATGCCACAGGCAACCAATCAGTCGGGCGGTATCAATAACAATTACCTGATACCGAAAGGTACAGACTCGTCGACTTATAATTATGCGGTCAACAAGACGACCCAGAAAATAATGGTTACGCTGGGTGTCGGTCTGTCCGGTATTTCGCGCGACGGGTTTGCCGTAGACGTGAAGGCGTATCCGGATACCATCCAGCAGTTGCTGGCCAGCAAGACGCTGGACAGCACCACCCTGCTGATGCCCACATCCATGTACACGCTACCCAGCCGGGTCGATGTGGAGCCGGGCAACGTGGCCCAGACCTTCCCGCTTACGCTCGACATCAATCAGCTTAAGCAGTCGGCTTACGCGGGTAAAAAGCTGGCTATCGCCGTCGGCATCAGCAACCCGTCACAGTACGTCATCAATCCGACCGTTGCCAAGACCGTCGTTATTGTCGACGTGAATGAACTGGTTATCGGCCCGGCGATCGACGTGACCAGCAAGTACCTGACCAATTCCGGTGGTCCTTTCAAAGCTGCGGGGGCATTGGTCGGCAACCGCTGGGGTACGCTGTCCGATTGGCTGGTCAGTCCGTCGGTATTGAGTCATCAGGGTGTTGGTGGCCTGGCCTCTGATGGCGATGGCGTCACGATGAATATGGAGTCGGGCTGGGGTTCGCCGGCTATCCTGAACGGGAAGATTTACCAGACGGTTTCGCTACCTGCCGGAGCGTATGCCTTCGACCCGTCGCCCTGGGTCTGGCAGGGGACGAAAGACCCGGCTTATGTCGTGGTCGCGCCGGGGATGACCGAGTTACCCGACTACAAGAATGTGCTGACCACGGCGGGTGTCTACGCCAGCACATTTGACAAACCACGCGTCACCTTCCGACTAACGACAGCCTCAAAGGTTAAGCTTGGACTTGTTGTTAACTACGTTCAGGATCAGCAGGGTTTCAAAACCAAGGCGGTGCGGCTTTTGAATTTCCCCAAAAGCTTGTAACAGTCCGTCAGGATTAGTAAAGCATCCTATCGTCGGACACATTCGTGCCGGCGGTTTCAGGTTCGTAACTTGATACCGCCGGCACGAATGTGTCCGACGATACGCCTTTTCAGGCAACGATTTACGCCGGATCGGCCGGATCGTTCCGGTGCTGCCGGGCGTATTCCGAGGGTGTCATGGTATACAGCGTCTGGAATGCCTTCCGGAAATACTTGATGTCTTCGAAACCGACCTGCCGGGCAATGTCGACAATCTTCATGTCGCTGCCAATCAGGAGTTGAGCCGCCCGTTTCAGCCGAATATCCCGAACAAACTCGATCAGCGACTGCCCCGTGATCGCTTTGATCTGCTTATACAAAACCGATTGACTTGTGCCCAACTCCCGCACCAGTACCGGTATCGAGAAGTCAGGATTCGTCAGGTTCGCTTCGATAATACTGATCGCCGTTTCCAGCAGTTTCTTTTCCTTACCGGGAATGGTTACCTCCGTTGGCTGAAGCAAAAGCTGCCGTTGGTAATAGGTCCGCAACTGCTGCCGGGTCTGGAGGATGGCGCTGATTTTCGCGACCAGAAGCCGGGGGTCGAAAGGCTTGGCCATATACTCATCGGCCCCGGTTTCCAATCCTTCCAGTTCATGAACAGCCGCCGTCCGGGCGGTAAGCAGCATCACCGGAATGTGCATCGTTTTGGGGTGCTGCTTGATGGTCCGGCACAGCTCCAGCCCATTGCTACGCGGCATCATAACGTCCGTGACAACCAGATCGGGCGCGTATTCGAGCGCTTTCGCCCAGCCATCCAGCCCATCTTCAGCCAGCAATACGTCCAGTGGCGGAGACAGTAACTGGTGTATGTACTGCCGCAGTTCGTGATTGTCTTCTACGACCAGCACACGCGCCGGACCGATAGTCAGCAGTGGCGATTCGGCAGGCGGTACCAGGTTAGCGGCCCCTGTCTGCTCTGGGGTCGCCACAAGGGCCGGTAGCCTTTCTTCCAGAATCGATTCATCGGTCAACTGCTTACGCCCAAATGGCAACCGTACCGTAAACGTTGTGCCAAGACCAGGTGCGCTGTCGACCGTTACGTCACCGGCATGCGCCAGGGTATACTGTTTGACCAGCGACAGCCCGATCCCCGTCCCCGCCACCTGCCTGGTATCGGCATGAAAAGCCCGGTAATACGGATCGAAGATCCGGTCGATAACCTGCGCCTGCATACCGACTCCCCAGTCGCGCACGCTCAGTTGCAGGTAGTTATCCAGCAAGCAGCCAGACTCGATAACAGCGTCTTCGGTGGGTGTACCTACCACCGTTACGTCCACCCGTATCCGTCCCCGTTCGGGGGTATATTTGAATGCGTTCGAGAGCAGGTTGGTCAAAATAATTTCCAGCTTGCTCCGGTCGAAATACATAAAAATCGGCTCCGACGGCACTTGCAGCGTATAGTCGAACTGGAGCTCTTCGGCTTTCAGTTTGAAAATCAGCACGATTTCGGTGAGGAAGGGAATGATGTTGTCGCGGCTGGCCCGCAGCAATACATACCCGGCATCGATCGTTCGGAAGTCCATAATCTGATTCACCAGGTTCAGCAGTTTGTGCGTCTGCTGATGAACCAGCCTGATCTTATCTTTCACTGGCCCGATTGATCCAGTCGCGTTCGCCAGTTCCTCGACGGGCCCCAGAATCAGGGTCAGTGGCGTACGCAACTCATGGGAAATACTGGTGAAGAACTGCGCTTTCAGGTCGGTCACCTCTTTTTCTTTCTCGGCCTTGTACTGCTCCAGGGCCA
>Ga0182230_1000199_pt1 | contig 9948 bp, 4 predicted proteins | sample G6R1MG_28_FD_128384 | JGI IMG/M metagenome (GOLD analysis project Ga0182230, IMG submission 128384) | Miscanthus phyllosphere microbial communities from Michigan, USA - G6R1_NF_07NOV2016_LD1 MG | ecosystem: Host-associated > Plants > Phyllosphere > Phylloplane/Leaf | place: USA: Michigan...
TCTACAGGTTTCTAACCGATGGGTCGTGCTGACCTGTTGAAACTAGCGTATCTGTTCGGCCCTACCATGCTGGTAGTGCCCGTGCTCGAACGTGGCCCGGCAGAGCAGGTGGTGGCTTATGCCGCCCGGCAGGTGCTAGCTAACAACGGGACAATGAGAAAGTGGCCGAACTGTCACGATAAAGACTCCGCTCGATGACATGCCAATTTTTGCCAGGGACGATTTTAGTCAATGCTGCGTAGTGCGAAAGATACACTATCAGCGAAATTGACTACAACGAAATACGGCCAATTTGCACTAAACAAGTGCCATTTATAATAAAAAAGTGTCTGAATGACACTTTTATTTTTTGATTTGTGCTTTTTTGGAGAAAAATTTCCCTTTTTTTGTGCCCATTAAACCCTGATTAAACTTATGAGCAAACGTTTTACTGAACCACGATGGTGGCTGGTCTACGTCGGTTGTTCGCAATTGCTTACGCTGCCGCTGTGTTCCCTTGCCGCTCCAATACTGGACGACGGCTCCGATGCTGTCCGGCTAAAAATCGCGCATAGCCGGATCGTTCCGACGACTATGGGAAGGGCCGATCAACTGGCGCGACTGGCTTTACAGACCGCCACAGGCGCGCGGGTTAAGCCTGTAGAACGTACCATCACGGGCCGGGTAACCGACGATCTGGGTGCGGGCCTGCCCGGTGTGTCGATCGTGGTGAAAGGAAGTCAGCGCGGTTCAACAACGGATGCGGAGGGAAACTACAAACTTGTGGTAGCCGATGGCGCAACGACGCTGACCTTCAGCTTTGTCGGGTATCTGGCGCAGGACGTAGCCATCGGGAACCGAAGCACGGTCGACGTAACCATGAAGCCCGACACCAAATCGCTGGACGAAGTTGTCGTGGTGGGCTATGGTACGCAGAAAAAGGCCGACGTAACCGGTGCGACGGCTACCGTTACGCAGAAAGAGTTTAACGCCGGGGTTATCAACAACCCGCTTCAGTCGGTGCAGGGTAAAGTCGCTGGTCTGGTTATTCAGGCACCCAATAGCGACCCAACCAATAACCGACCCGCGATTCGGCTACGGGGTACCTCCTCATTGAGTGCTAACAGTGAACCACTGATTGTTATCGACGGCGTGGCCGGGGCCAACCTGAACAGCGTTACACCGGAAGATATTGAACGGGTCGACGTCCTGAAAGACGCATCGGCAGCGGCTATCTACGGTTCGCGCGGTGCCAACGGGGTTATCGTCGTGACGACTAAACGGGGTAAAAGTGGGCAGACTCAGATCGAATACAATGGTTACGTGGGCGTTCAGAACGTAACGAAGAACCCGGATGTGCTGACCGCTGACGAGTTTCGGCAGAAAGCGCAGGAGTTAGGGGTAAGGGCCATCGACGGCGGAGCAAGTACCGACTGGTTCAAAGCCATGGAGCAAACGGCCGTAAGCCATAACCACTCGGTTGGTATCTCGGGCGGGTCCGACAAGTTTACGTATCGGGGATCGCTGGTTTATCTGAATCAGCCGGGGGTTGTCAAAAATTCGGGTTACGACCGATTAAACGCCCGGCTGAACTTGGTTCAGAAAGCGTTCAACGACCGACTGGAAATTCAGTTGCTGGCGTCGCAGCAGTTTGCCAACAAAAAATTTGTCGACTACAACGCGTTCCGGGCCGCTACGAAAATGAACCCGACTTATCCGGTTTACAACGCGGACGGGTCGTTCTTCCAGTTGGCCAGCCCGCAGATCGAGGAAGAAAACCCGGTAGCGCGTATCTCGCAGATCACCAATGATGCCAAGGAAAAGCAAACCTTAGTCAACGGTAAGATCTCGCTGGAGGTGCTCAAAGGACTGAAAGTGGGCGTCAACGCGTCGCTGAGCGATTTCAACTATTTCTCGGGTTATTTCGTCCCCAGCACCTTCCGGGGGTATGCGAACACGGGGAAATCGCTGGGGAACCGGTTCCAGCGCGAAGTAATCGACAAACTCATCGAATCAACGGTGAGCTACAATGCGACCTTCGGCAAAAGCAGCCTGAACGTACTGGCCGGTCATACGTATCAGAAGTTAAGCAGCGAGGAAATGTTTGCTGAGAACCGCGACTTCCCGGACATCTTCGGCTACAACAACCTGGAAGCCGGTAACCCGCTGCCCGATGGTGGCAACACGCGGGTCGTCCGGTCAAACAAGTACGAAGCGATCCTGGTCGGCTTGCTGGGCCGGGTCAACTATTCATACGATGAGAAGTACCTGCTGACGGCCAATATTCGTCGGGATGGTTCCTCCCGATTCGGAGCTAACAACCGGTGGGGGGTATTCCCGTCGCTGTCGATCGGCTGGCGCATCAGTCAGGAGCCGTTTCTGAAAAACAGCAGCGTCGTCAACGACCTGAAAATCCGACTGGGCTACGGGGTCACCGGCAACCAGGACGGTATCGGCGATTACGCATCGCGACTGATTTTCTCGCAGAATGGTTTTTATCCGACCAACGGGGGCTTCCGGTCGGCCTATGCCTTCACGCAGAATGCCAACCCCGACCTGAAGTGGGAAACCTCCGCCATGACCAACCTGGGCTTCGATTTTGCGCTGTTCAATAATCGGGTGCAGGGCTCGCTGGAATTTTACAACAAGGACACCCGCGATCTGCTGTTCAACTACCCGTTGTCGATCGGTCAGAAATACGGCTCCGAAAACCTGACAGCGGTGGTGGGTAGCGTACTGGCCAACGTAGGACAGGTTAATAACCGGGGCGTCGAGCTGAGCCTGACCTATCAGGTAATCGACAAGGGCAAGTTCAACTGGCAGACAACGCTCAACGTGGCGCACAACCGCAACAAGATTGTGTCGCTGACCAACGAGTTTTATAAGTATAATACGGCCAATCCGACCACCTACGGCGGCATTGGTAGTGGTCAGGGCGGCTTTGCCGGTACGTTCCCCATTGTGTTGCAGGAGGGCTATCCGATTGGTCAGTTCTACACTGCCCGTTTTTTGCGCTTCGACGAGCGGGGTAATTACGTGTATGAAGACAACGGCGGGGGCGGTCGTGATCCGGGTGGTAAAGACCGGACGTACCTGGGTAGCTCACAGCCGTTCATGACGCTGGGCTGGAACAACAATTTCCAGTACGGTAACTTCGACCTGAACTTCTTCTTCCGGGGTTCACTGGGTCAGAAAGCGCTGAATGGCCCGTACCTGCTATATGCCAACCCCGGCAACTTTCCCGGCAACAACGTGCTGGCATACTCCTTCCAGAGCGGTATCGGGCAGGGTGTAGCCTCGCAGCTATCCAGTCTCTGGATCGAAGATGCGTCGTTTATCCGCCTGGACAATTTCCGGCTGGGCTACCGGGTTCCGGGCCTGACGCGCTACGTCAGAAACCCACAGGTATACGTGTCGGGGCAGAACCTGTTCGTCATTACCAACTACCGGGGGATCGACCCCGAACTGCGGACCGGCTCATCGCGGGACGTGTATGGCGGACCGGGCGACAACAGCGTCAACCTGTCACCGGGCATTGACCCCGTCAGCTTCTACCCCCGGACGCGATCGTTCGTACTGGGTGTTTCCGTGGCCTTCTAAAACCTGATCGTATTCTATGAAAACTTCCGTTTTTGCCAGTATGCTGGGTATTGCTCTTGTTAGTCAGGCCTGTACGGGCCTGGACTCGCAGGTGTTTAACCAGGCGTCGGCAGATAAATTTCCGGCCTCGGCCGATGAACTCAATTCAATCGTGGGCTCGGCGTACGGGCAGCTCCGGTTTGCCATCAACGCCGTACGGACCTGTAACGAAGCCGCTTCCGACGAAATGGTGGTGCCAACCCGTGGGCCCGACTGGTTCGACGATGGCCGGTGGCAAAAATTTGCGCGGCACGACTTCTCGTCGGTAACGCCCCCGCAGATCAATGATTCCTGGAACTATGCCTACACCGGTATCGCGCAGACCAACCTGTATCTGTCGTACCTGAACGCCAGTACGCTGACCATTCCCGGCAAAGCGACAACCGTGGCTGAGTTGCGTACGCTGCGCGCCTGGTACTATTATGTACTCTGCGACTTCTTTGGCCGGGTGCCCATCATCACGGAGTCGTCACCGGCGGGCAGTGTGGCCCAGAGCGAACGAAAAGACGTGGCTGCGTTCATCGAAAGTGAGCTGAAAGCGGCCCTGCCCGATCTGCGCGCCGACATTACGACCGAAACCTACGGCCGGATGACGCAGGGGGCGGCTCAGGCGTTACTGGCCAAGCTGTACATCAACTCGGAGGTGTACACGGGAACGGCCCGCTGGCAGGATTGTATAACGGCCTGCGACGCCGTTACCAAGCTGGGCTACAAGCTGAACAGTGATTTCTTCGCCCTGTTCGCGACGAATAATCAAAGCAACGGCGCTAACGTCGAAAACATCATTGTTGGCGTGTTTGATAAAAACTACGCGGGTGGCAACAACCTCACGCTGGAAACGCTGCACCCGACGTTCAAGGCGAAGTATAGCCTGGGGGCCGACAGCCCCTGGAACGGCTACGCTACCTACGCTGACTTCTACGGTACGTTTGCCAACAACGACGTTCGAAAGAATCAGTGGCTACAGGGCGTTCAGACGGACAAAAACGGTAGTCCGATTATCTACAACGATGCGGTGACGGGCGAAACCAATAAGACGCTGAACTTTACGCCCAAGATCAATTCGATTGAGAAAGCGGCTCAGAACGAAGGTGTCCGGCTCATTAAATACCAGGTGCAGTCGAACCTGCCTGGTAACAGTGCCGATAACGACTGGGCGATCCTGCGCTACGCCGATGTCCTGCTCCTGAAAGCTGAAGCCTCGCTGCGGCTGGGTAATACGGCCAACGCTCTGGCGTCGCTGAATCCGGTACGCGTTCGGGCCGGGCTGGCGGCCGTTACGACGCTGACGCTCGATGAAGTACTGGCCGAGCGGGGTCGGGAGCTGACCTGGGAAGGCTGGCGTCGGAGCGATCTGATCCGGTTTGGGAAGTGGGAAGGCAACTGGACGACCAAATCCGAAAACTTCACCACACCTTTCGAACTGGTTAGTCGCGACCCCAGCCGTCGGGTGTTTCCCATCCCGGCAACGCAGCTATCGAGCAATCCCCTGCTGAGGCAGAATCCGGGGTACTAACACTATCTTCGCTTTCGTTTTATCAGACAGACTTGACGGGTACTACGGCCTGTCAAGTCTGTTTTAGTATCAGGAAACAATTTTTCCATGCGTGCCTGCTTATTCTTTCTGCTGCTGGGCAGTATTATGGGGTGCCGGTCTGATTCCCAGACGGAAGGTCGGCTGTTTGACAAACTGCCTGCCGAGACAACCCACATTGCGTTTAGCAATACCGTAACCGACGACAAAGAATTTAATATTTTCAACTACCGTAACTTCTATAACGGGGGCGGGGTGGCTATCGGCGATGTAAACAACGACGGCTATTCCGATGTCTTTCTGATCGCCAATATGGGCGAAAACAAGCTGTACCTCAATAAAGGAAAGCAGGCGGAGGCTACCCTACAGTTCGATGACCTTACCGCGAAGGCAGGGGTCGGCGGTAAGCGAGCCTGGAGCACAGGGGCTACGTTTGCCGACGTCAACGGCGATGGGCTGCTCGATCTGTACGTGTGTAATGCCGGTATCCGCCCCGGCGACGATCGGGCCAACGAATTGTATATCAACAACGGAAACCTGACTTTCACCGAGAAAGCCCATGAATACGGGTTGGACGACCGGGGGTACTCCACGCACGCGGCTTTCTTCGACTACGACCGGGACGGCGACCTGGATATGTACTTGCTCAACAACAGCTTTATCCCGGTGTCGCGCCTGCAATACGCCAATATTCGCAGTGAGCGCGACTCGCTGGGTGGTCACAAGCTGTTTCGCAACGACGGCAATCGCTTCACCGACGTCAGCGCGCAGGCTGGTATCTATGGTAGCCTGATCGGGTTTGGGCTGGGTATTACGATTGGCGACGTCAACGACGACAACTGGCCGGACATTTATATCTCCAACGACTTTTACGAACACGACTACCTTTACCTGAACAACCGCGATGGCACATTCCAGGAAGCGGTCAAAGAGTCGATGCCGCACATTAGCCTATCGTCGATGGGGGCCGATATTGCCGATATCAACAACGATGGGCGACTGGATATTTTCGTGACCGACATGCTGCCCGGCAACGATCGGCGGCTGAAACTAACGTCGACCTTCGAGAGCTACGATCTGTTTCAACTAAAACTCGGCCGCGACTTTCACTACCAGTACATGCAGAATATGCTGCACCTGAACCGGGGCAGTTCAGCCCCCTCGGGTGGGAAATCGGCCATGCCGCTGTTCAGCGATGTGGCCCGCTTTGCCGGGGTCCATGCCACCGACTGGAGTTGGGGGGCGCTGATTTTCGATATGGACAACGACGGGCAGAAAGATATTTTCGTCGCCAACGGCATTGCCAAAGATTTAACCAACCAGGACTTTGTCAGCTTCCTGGCCGATCGCGAGAATATGGTTCAGATTGCCAAACAGGGTACCCTCGATCCAAAGAAGTTTCTGGATCAGGCCCCGTCTGAACCGGTACCCAACTATGCCTTTCGGAACACCGGGAACCTTCAGTTCGTCAACAAAGCGATGGATTGGGGGCTGGGTGAACCTGACTTTTCCAATGGTGCCGCCTACGGCGATCTGGATAACGATGGCGATCAGGACCTGATTGTCAACAATGTAAACGGCCCCGTAGCCGTCTATAAAAACCTGACGCGGGAGAAAACGGGGGCCAACTACCTGAAAGTAAATCTGGTTGGAACGGGGAAAAACCGGAATGCGATTGGGGCCAGTGTCTTTGTCTACGGCCCCGATTCGAGCGGCCGGCCCCGGCAGCAGTTGCTTCAGCAGATGCCGAACCGGGGCTTTCAGTCGTCGGTCGATCTTACGCTTCTGTTCGGGCTGGGAACGCAAAGCCGTATCGATTCCGTGGTTGTCGTCTGGCCCGACGACCGAACCCAAACGATTCGGCAGCCCAAGGCCAATCAGACCCTGACGCTTCGGCAGCAGGAGGCCACCGGCACTCGCCTGGCTCCCGAAAAACAGCGCCTGCCCCTGCTGGCAGACGTAACCGCGCGTAGTGGTTTGAGCTACACTCACCAGGAAAGTAACTTTGTCGATTACAACCGCGATCCATTGCTGAAACAAATGGTATCGACCCAAGGCCCGGCCCTGGCCGTCGGCGATGTAAACGGCGATGGGCTGGACGACGTATTCTTCGGTAGTGCGGCCGGGAAACCGCACAAATTGCTGGTTCAGCAGCGCGACGGTCGATTTGTCGATAAAACGCCCGTGGCTTTGCAGCAGGACAGGCAGTACGAAGCCGTCGATGCCGTTTTCTTCGACGCGGATAACGATGGCGATCAGGACTTGTACGTTGTGTCGGGGAGCAATGAGTTTGCGCCGGATGCCGATGAGTTACAGGACCGGCTGTTTCGCAACGATGGCCGGGGTACGTTCCAGCGGGACACCCGCTTACCTGGCCTGGCAGCCAGCGGTTCCTGCGTGACCGCTGCCGATTTCGACCGCGACGGCGACCTGGACCTGTTTGTCGGCTCGCGCCTGATTCCGGGGCAGTATGGCTATTCGCCCGCCAGTTACCTGCTGGTCAACGACGGCACGGGCGTATTCAAGAACTACACCAAACGGTATCTGCCCCAGGCCAGTCAGCTCGGCATGGTAACCAGCGCTACCTGGGCCGATCTCAACGCCGATGGGTATCCCGAACTCGTCGTCGTGGGCGACTGGATGCCCAGTATGATCTTCGATAACCAGCGCGGTAAGCTGGTGCTGCGCGCCGATCAGACGATACAAAATCAGACGGGCGTTGCCCAACAAACCGGCGGCTGGTGGAATTGCGTAAAGGCGGGTGACATCGACAATGACGGTGACTTGGACCTGATACTGGGCAATCTGGGAACCAATAGCCGCATAAAAGCGACCCAGTCGACCCCGGCTGAACTGTACACCGCCGACTTCGATCAGAACGGGACGATCGAACAAATTATCAACTGTGCTGATGAAAGCGGTACGCTGTACCCGATGCTGCTGAAGCAGGAATTTCAAAAGCAGATGCCGGGCATCAAGAAAAAATACGTAAAATACACCGATTATGCGGGTCAGCCGCTCGATAAGCTGCTGGACGAAAATCAATTGAAAAGCGCAGTGGTCAGACGCGCGAACCTGGCCGAATCTGTCGTTCTGCTCAATACCGGGAAGGGCACGTTAACGGTCGTTCCGCTGCCGATGGAAGCCCAGCTGGCACCTGTCTGTGGTATCGAACTGAGCGACGTCAATAAGGATGGTAAACCGGATATGCTGGTAGCGGGTAATTTCTACGATGTATTGCCGGAGTTAGGCCGGTACGACGCCAGCTACGGTCTCGTCCTGCTGGGGCAGGGCAATGGACAGTTCTCGGCCTTGTCGCCGACCGCATCCGGGTTCATCACCAGGGGGCAGGTTCGTCGGCTAAAACGATTGACGCAAGGCCAGTTTGTCCTAGCAAAAAATAATGCACCGGCTCAGGTGATTACCCTAACGAAGCCCTGACCAACGCTGAATGTCTACGTAACTTAGTATGAAGTCTCTTTTTTCTGGCCTGCCCGTTCTGCTTTTGCTATGTGTTGGCTTCTCCTGTACCAAAAAAACAGACCCCGCTCTCTTTGAGCGGCTGGACTCAACCCGAACGGGTGTCTCATTCGTCAACCAGGTGACGGCTACCCCGAAGCTGAATATTCTGGAATACCTGTACTTCTACAACGGAGGTGGAGTGTCGGCCGGGGACGTCAACAACGACGGTAAGCCGGACCTGTACTTTGTGTCGAATCAGGGAAAGAACCGGCTGTATATCAACAAAACAGAGCCGGGGAAGGCCCCCGCGTTTGTCGATGCCACCGAACAGGCGGGCGTGGCTGGTTTCGCCGACTGGCAGACCGGGGTGACCATGGCCGACGTCAACGGGGACGGTCGCCTGGATATTTATGTCTGCGCCGTCGGCAACTACAAAGGGCTGGAGGGAAACAACGAGCTGTATATCAACATGGGCAATGGCCCGGACGGCCTGCCGACGTTTGCCGAAAAAGCCGCTGACTACGGCCTGGATTTCACCGGCTTCTCGACACAGGCAACCTTCTTCGACTACGATCACGACGGCGATCTGGATTGTTTCCTGCTGAACCACGCGGTGCATACGTCGCGCAGCTACGACCGGGCCGTCACGCGCACCAACCGTCAGCCCGAATCCGGGGATTACCTATTCGAGAACCCACTGGTTTCGGCCGGTAAACCGACTGCGTCGGCGTCGCCCCGCTTCACCGACATCAGCGCGAAGGCCGGGATTTACGGGGCCGCCATGGGCTACGGCCTGGGGGTGTCGGTGGCGGATCTGAACAACGACGGCTGGGAAGATATTTACGTCTCCAACGATTTTCACGAGAACGACTACTACTACATCAACACTGGAAAGAAGCAGGCGAATGGACCTGCCTTCGTCGAAAGCGCCCAGCAGGCGTTTGCTCATGTCAGTCGCTTTTCGATGGGGAATGATATCGGCGACGTGAACAACGACGGTTACCTGGATGTGATGACGCTGGACATGTATCCGGCCGACGAACTGGTCGAGAAATCATCGCAGGGGGAAGACGCACTGGATATTTACCTGTACAAACTTTCGTACGGGTACATGAATCAGTACAGCCGGAACTGCCTGCAACTGAATCAGGGTGGGCAGCGCTTTATTGACATCGGTGCGCAGGCGGGCGTGTCGGCCACCGACTGGAGCTGGGCACCGCTGCTGGCCGATTACGACAACGACGGCATCAAAGACTTGTTTATCGCCAATGGTATCGCCCGACGACCCAACGACCTGGATTATATCAAGTACGTCATGAACGACTCTGTTCAGA
>Ga0182230_1000200_pt1 | contig 9943 bp, 7 predicted proteins | sample G6R1MG_28_FD_128384 | JGI IMG/M metagenome (GOLD analysis project Ga0182230, IMG submission 128384) | Miscanthus phyllosphere microbial communities from Michigan, USA - G6R1_NF_07NOV2016_LD1 MG | ecosystem: Host-associated > Plants > Phyllosphere > Phylloplane/Leaf | place: USA: Michigan...
CATCGGCGCCCTCGTGGTCGGCCTCGGCGGCCTGATCGAGCCCCGGGCGCTCGGCGTCGGCTACGATGTGATCCGTGACCTCCTCGCCGGGCATCTGCTGGCCGGCGCCGTTCTGACAATTCTGGTCGTGAAAGCGGTGATCTGGCTCGCGGCTCTGTCCTCGGGCACCTCCGGAGGCGTGCTCGCGCCGCTGCTGATCCTCGGTGGGGCGATCGGCTGGCTGATGGGCCTCGTTCTCCCGGGCGCGCACGGCTTCTGGGCCCTGCTCGGCATGGCGGCGATGCTCGGCGGGACCCTGCCGGCGCCGCTCACCGGGGTGGTGTTTGCCGTCGAGGTGACCGGCGACGTCGCCGCCCTGGCGCCGCTGCTCGCCGCCACCATGGCGGCCTATGCGGTGACCGTGCTGCTGCTCAAGCGCTCGATCCTCACGGAGAAGATCGCTCGGCGCGGCCAGCACGTGACCCGGGAATACGGCATCGACCCCTACGACCTCGCCCGGGTCGAGGCGGTGATGAGCCGCGACGTCGTCACGCTCTGCGGTGATCTTCCACTCGCCGAGGCGCTGGCGGCGATCACCACCGGTGATCATCATGCTTATCCCGTGCTCGACAGCGCCGGCCGGCCGGTGGGGCTGGTCACCCGCGACGATGCGCTCCGCTGGACCGTGGAGACGGAAGAGGGCGATGCGGCCGATGGCACGCTGGCGGAGCGCGTGTCGGATACCAGCCTGGCGGTGGTTCACCCGGGCGACGTGATCTCGCACGCCCTCGACGTGATGCTTTCGGCCGGTCAGGGCCGCCTGCCGGTGACCGATCCGGGAAGCGGCGCGCTGGTCGGCTTTCTGACCCGCAAGGACCTGCTGCAGGTGCGCGCCACGACGGTTCGGGCCGAGGCCGAGCGCCGGGCCTATTTCCGCCGCGGCCGGGCGCGTGCCCGTACGATCGAGGGCTGACGGGATCCGTCCCTCCGGTCAGCGCAGGAAGGTCGGCGCCACCCACCAGCCCGGATGGGCGGCCCGCAGGGCGGCGGCGGCCCTCACCGCCGCGCGCCGGTCGGTGAACAGGGCGAAGACCGTCGCCCCCGAGCCCGACATCCGCGCGAGGCGGCATCCGGCCTGGTCCCGCAGGGCTGCCAGGGCCTCGCCGATCACCGGGGCGACCGTGAGAGCCGGCGCCTCCAGGTCGTTCCGCGCCGGGGCGAGGGCCGCCACGAGGGCATCTGCGCCGAGACGCTCGGCGATCATGGGATGGGCCGCGCCGTCGAGACGCTGCCCGACCGTCAGGCCCAAGGCCCTGAACACCGGCGCGGTCGGCACCGGAACGCCGGGATTGATCAGCACTGCCGCCAGCGGCGCGAGGCCGAGGACGGGGCCGATCTCTTCCCCGGCGCCGCGCATCATCCGCGCCCGCGGGTCGAGGCAGACCGGCACGTCGGCTCCGGTCTCGCGGGCGGCGGCAATCATGGCCGGATGATCGAGCGGCAGGTCGTTGAGGCACGCGAGCAGACGCAGGCCGGCCGCGGCATCGGACGAGCCTCCGCCAATGCCGGCCGCGACCGGCAGGCGTTTGACCAGATGGAAGGCCCCCATCCGCAGCGACGGCACCCGCGCCGCCAGCCCGCGGGCGGCGCGCAGGACGAGATTGTCCGCGTTCGGCCCGGCCGGACCGGCGGTCGGGCCGCTGACAGTCAGGCCAAGCGGTGCGCCGGGGTCCAGGGTCAGCCGATCGGCGGTGCCCGCGAAAGCCACCAGGCTCTCCAGCTCATGATAGCCGTCGCCGGCACGCCGCCCGAGGACGTGGAGCGTGAGGTTGACTTTGGCGGGCGCGCGGTCGGCAAGCAGGGGCACGATATCTCGAACGGGTCGGCGTGATCGGGCCTGACGCTCTACAGAGTCATGGGCGGGAGCAACAGGTCAGCCCAGATCTCCATGTGACCGATAGGGCAGGGCATCGCCGATCCGGATCGCAGTGAGATCCTCGGCCAGTTCCACCAGCCCATCGCTGACCGACAGGCCGGACAGGGCGCCGCCGGGTGCGGGCAGAGCCTCGGGCATGCCGTCGGCGCCGACACGCAGGCAGACGCGCAGATATTCCCGCCGGCCGGGGCGCTTCTCCCGGGCGAAACCGCTGCGCACCGTCAGGGTCGGCGCATCGTCCCATGCGCCCGAGAGATGCAGCACCAGGGGGCGGAGCACGGCCAGGGCGGTGACGTAGGCGGCGGCCGGGTTGCCCGGGAGGCCGGCGAAGGGGGTTCCCGCCACCTGGCCCAAGGCCACCGGCCGGCCGGGCTTCATCGCCAGCCGCCAGAAGGTCAGCGCGCCCGACGCCTCCACGGCGTTGCGCACGTGATCCTCCTCGCCCACCGAAACGCCTCCGGAGGTGAGGATCAGATCGTGTGTGGCGGCCGCCGCTTCGAGGCGCTGGCGCAGGGGGCCGGGCGCGTCGCGCAGGATGCCGAGGTCGACGGGGTCGGCTCCGAGCCTCTTCAGCAGGGCGGCGAGCATCGGCCGGTTGGCGTCGTAAATGCCGGCTGGCAGCAGCGGTTGGCCGGGCGGCGTCAGTTCGTCGCCGGTGGAGAACAGAGCGACCTTGAGGGGTACCCGCAGGGGCAAAGCGGGCAGGCCGACGGCGGTGGCGAGCGCTAGGTGGCGCGGCCCCAGACGGGTGCCGGCCGGGATCGCGCGGCTGCCCTGCGCGACATCCTCCCCGGCCCGGCGGCGGTTGGCGCCCGTGGCGAGGCCGGTGGGCAGGATCACCGCCTCTTCGTCGATCCGGACATCCTCCTGCATCGCCACCGTGTCGGTGCCCGGCGGCATCGGCGCTCCCGTGAAGATCCGCACCGCGAAGCCCGGCCCGGGATCGGCGGGCGCGTGACCGGCCGGGACGCGGCCGCCCAGCGGCAGGCGTGTCTCGCCCCCGGGCGCAAGGTCGCCGGCCCGCACGGCATAGCCGTCGACCGCAGCATTATCGAACGGGGGCAGGTCGATCGGGGCGATCAGATCCTCCGCCAGGACACGTCCGTCCGCGCGATCGATCGAAACCGATTCGATCCCCGACAGGACCGGCAGCCGCGCGCGCAGCAGCGCCACCGCGTCGGCGACCCGCATCGGTGCGGGTGCTACGTCAAAGCAGTCGCGGCTCAGGCGTCCCATCGTGACGCGCTGGCAGTCTTGGACAAGGAGCGGGTCGGCACGGGGGCCTCGCGGGGCTGTGGCCTGCCGGCTTGCGGCATCGGGGCGGAGCGATCAAGCCCGGACCATGGCGGCATCGCGTACGATCCTCTACGCTTGCCCGGTCATGCCAAGCGTCGAAGCGATTCCCTGCCAGCGCCACCTGTTCGAGGTGCCGGCGGACGTCGCCTACCTGGATGCCGCAGCTTGGTCGCCGCTGCCCCGCGCCGTTCGAGCGGCCGGTGAGGCCGGCATTCTGATGAAGAGCCAGCCCTGGACCTATCCCAGGACGGGGATACCGGTTCTCGCCGAGCGGACCCGCGCGGCTGCGGCCCAACTGATCGGGGCTGGTGCCGACGACATCGCGATCGTGGGCTCCGTCAGCCACGCCATGGCGACGGCGGCGCGCAATCTCGTTCCCGCGCCGGGCGGACGCCTGTTGCGGGTTGAAGATGAGTTCCCGTCCCTGCGCTACGCTTTCGATCGGCTGGCGGCCGCCCACGATCTCTTCGTCGAGGAGGTTCCCCGACCTCCGGATGGGGACTGGACCCGCGCCGTGTTGGAGGCGATCCGTCGGCCGGCGGCAAACCCGCTCGCCATCGCCATCCTGACGCCCCTGCATTGGACCGATGGCGGCCTGATCGACCTCGATCGGCTCGCACCGGCGGTGCATGCATCCGGTGCGGCCCTGGTGATCGACGCAACGCAGGCCGTGGGTGCGATGCCCGTGGACGTGGCCCGCTGGCGGCCGGATTTTCTCACCTTCCCGACCTACAAATGGGCACTCGGCCCGTATGGTGTCGCGTTCCTCTATGCGGCGCCCCATCGGCAGCAAGGGGTGCCGATCGAGGAGCATACGGGAAACCGCTCATCTGCCGTGGGCGCCCGACGCTACGACCGCGGTGAACTGAACGATCCCGTGGCCCTTGCCATGGCCGCGACCGGCCTTGAGCTGATCGCCGCATGGGGGGCGCCATCCATCGCGATGCGGCTGCGTGGGCTCACCGATCACCTCGCTGATGGCGTCGCGGAACTCGGCCTTGCCATCCCACAGCTCCACCTGCGGGCCGGCCACATCCTCGGGGCACGTGTGCCCGGCGGGCTGCCCAAACACTTGGTGGATCACCTCCAGGCGGCCAACGTCTTCGTGAGCGAGCGGTCGGGGGCCCTGCGTTTCAGCCCCCATGTCTGGGCCGACCTAGACGACGTCACGCGTTGTCTCGCCGCACTCGCACACGGGCTCGGCCACGACGCGGGAAACCGAACGGAAGCGAGCGGGTGATAGTTTCCGTATGTCCGCCGGGCGAATGCGGATGCCGGGACGGGCGCCGCTTCTAGATCCTCCGGGCGAAGCGCGGCCGTCGTCCCCGGATGGATGCCGCACACACGATCATGCCGAGACTCATGCCGCGACCCGGTGAGACGATTCCCATGCCGGCCCGCAGCCTGCGCCTCGCGGCGACGGTGCGCGCCGGCCTGTCCGGACGGTTCGCCGTGATCCTGTCCGGAGAGTTGATCCAGAGCCTGTTCCACTTCGCGCTGAACATCCTGCTGGTGCGCGAACTCGGGGCGCATGATTACGGGCTGTTCGCGATCGTGTTCACGGTCGGGGCCGTCGGCATCACCTACATCCGCGCTTTGGTGGCGGTACCGGCGACGCTCCATCTGGCCCGGAGCCTCGGCCGCCCGGCGGCTCTCGGCTACGACGTGATGTTCGGCTCCGGCGCGGCCCTGGTTTCCGTGCTGATGGCGCTCGCCACGATCGTGGCGCTCGTTCCGGTGATCGGCCCCGGCGCCCTGGCGGCCGGGGCCTTCGTGGGGCTCTACGGCTTCCGCAGCTATCTGCGGATCGTGCTGCTCGCCCGTGGACGGCCGCGGATCGCGGGGCTGAGCGACCTCGTCTACGCGATCTGCGGCGCGCTGTTCGTCTGGCGTGGGGTGAGCGGCGAGGGCACGGCTCTGCTCGACCGGGCGTTCCTGGCGATCGCTCTGGCGCATGCCATCGCCATCGCGGTGGCCTACGGGGCCCTGCGCCAGCGCCTGCGGATCTCGCTCCATCCCCGGGCGCGGGCACGCTACCGAGCGATCTGGCGGACCCTAGCCTGGTCGCTCGCCGGGGTCACGAGCCTCACCGTGCAGGGCCAGGGCCTGACGCTCCTGTTCGCTCTGCTGGCCGGGCCGGCCGCCTACGCGCCGATCGCCGCGACGCTGGTGCTCTACGCGCCGTTGCGGATCCCCACGAGCGCGCTGATGAACATGGTCCTACCCGAGATCAGCGGCCTCCTGGCCGCCAGGCAAGTCCAAGCCGCCCGGCGGCTCGTGATGCGGCACGTCCTGCTGATCGGCTGTGCCTGCCTGGTCTACGGCTTGATCATGGCCGCGACCCTGCCGCTGATCGAGCAGGTGCTCTTCAAGGGGCGTTTCGCTGGTGAGCCCATGGGCTGGATCGGTCTGGGCGTCTGGGCCGTCGTGACGACGTCGCTGCTCTACGCGATCCCGCGCGCCTACCTCGAAGCCTGCGCCGCCTTCCGGACGATCACCGCCGGGGCGGTGGCGAGCGCCGCGCTCGGCTTCGCCCTCATGGTGCCGCTGCTGTTGATGCTGCCGCCGGCCGCTGCGCTCATAGGGCTGCTCGCTTCGGAGATTGCGACGCTCGTGTGGTCGGTGGCGGCGTTTCGCCGTTTGGCGGGACGGGTGGGGGTAGGGAGTAACTGACTTACGGCTCTATATTTTAGTATTCGATACAAGAGCGCGGTCGTGTTTATTGATTAGAATTAAGGATTGGTCATCATTTGCAATATTAAATTTTAGAAATTGGAAGCATTAGACTGGAGCGCCCGGCTGTTCAGAATGTGCTTGTTTGACGAAGCAAAAGGCGCAAAATTGAAAATAGTTAAGGATAGAGTTTTCCGCAAGCCATCTTGCGGTAGAGATGGCCGTCAAATTTGTGTAATAATCACGATTGAATAAATTAATAGTGAGGGGCTTTTGCAATCAAATCAGGGTATTAAAAATTATTAACGCACTTAGAATTACGTTTTTAGTAGAGTAGAATAATTTTTACTGCTACTTGATTGCGCTAAATGATTATGTATGTTGACCGGTCGGCGTTGCGGGAGACTCGTTCTCTTGTTTAGGCCAGAAAAAGATTAAAAGATTTGGCCTCTTAATGAGGTCTTATTCGTGAGCGGACGGGGATAGATTGTGGGTATGCTTTATAGCGATAAGATCGAACGAGACCTGATTACAAGCTTCATGAAGCGTCTCGGCCGACGGCCGGCTGCACATGAAATCCGCGTTCATTGCGCGGAATTAATTCGGGAGCAGCGGGCAGTCGGCAATTCGCTGCAAATGCTAAAAGTTCTTATAAGAATGATGATTAAGTCTAGCCCATATATGCCAAACGTTGCTCATTTGATTGGCGATTATAAGAATGTGACACGCCAATATATAGGAGCAGAAATGTCAGAGGTTGCGAGCCGTGTATCGATTTGTAACCAGAAGGAACTGCCCTTGCCACTGATAATTTCATGTCGGAAATATCTCGACAAGGCCAGGCGAGTTGCGCAAGAGTTACAGTCGCACTATTTTGACATCAAGCCTATCATTATTGTTGGAGGTCTCGATAGCGGATTTGAGACTTTTAATGACGGTGTTCTTAAGCTGCCGGTCAGTGATGATTATGAAGGCCTTCCTTATAAAATGCTCGAGGTTTTCACGCTGTTTGACGCCCTGGAGCCGCGGTGTGGAGTTATAAAAATCGACGATGATGTGACGATCAATAAAAATAGTCCGCTTGCTTTCGATGAGGTGCGCTCCGCTTTCAAATTTGCGGATTATATGGGGAATGTAATGGGATATCCCCACTTCGATCGCACGTGGCATTTCGGGAAATGTGCCTCTTCGGTGTCTGCGATTTACGGCAAAGCGTTCGTTGCGCCGTATGCAAATGGGCCGCTGTATTTTCTGTCCAAAGCGGCTTTGTCAAAACTGACTTCTCATTATCTGAAGTATCCCGGCTGTCTGGAAGGCGAGCTTTATGAAGATAAAGCAGTCGGTGACATACTACATTCATATGGCATCAATGCCGAGCACAATCCGTTACAATACACGCTCCAGATTGATACTGACGCTCCAGATCGCCTTGCAAGCATTTCCGGATAGTCGTGAAGAGTGCCCTAATCTGCTTCTGAATAGAATATCGTGGTCCGGTTCGGTAGCGTATTAAGTCATGTATCAGATTGAGCGCTCGCGCATAAAAATCTTGAAGGACGGGATTTTATGAAGTGCTTAATCATGCCGAGGAAACCGCACGCTTTCTGAGCGTAATCATCCGAAATACGACGAATTTGACTGCGGCTTCCTGTCGACTTTAGGCTCCCTCGCCCAATCATTTCGTCGTTATGCCGCTCCTACTGTCTGGGGCTCCGAAGCGTTGTCTGGCACGGATTTTCCCAATCGCTGTTGCAGCGCGTGCCGCGTACGGTCCACGAGATGCGCCGCCGCGCCCTGCGGGGTGCGGCCGCCCATCATCGAGGCCAGGGTCAGACTCTCGGTGCCGAAGCGGCCCTTGAAGCCCTCGTCGCCGCAGAGAAAATCGACCGTGTGCAGCCCACGGTCGATCGACCACATGATGTAGTCCATCATCAGCACCATGCCGGGCGAACCGCGCTCGAAGGCCGGATCGTAGGTGGTGACGAAGGCCATCATCGTGCCGGCCTGGACGAAGTTGATCGAGACCGCGACCAGCGCGCCGCCGCATTCGAGCACGAAGGCGTGCAGCAGCCCTGTTTCCTGCAGCACCCGGACCATGGCGGGCAGCGCCTGGGAGCCCTCGTCATAGAAGGCCGTGGAGGGCAGATTGTGGGTCGCGAGCCAGGCCCGTTTGAACTGGGTCAGCGTGTCGAGCACTCGGTCGAGCGGCTCCTCGGGACCGAGAAGCCGGAAGGTTAGCGGCCCGTGCTCGCCCATGGATTTCTGGCCGCGCCGGTAATTCTGGCGGGTCTTCTTCGACTGTGCGTCGAACCAGGCCTGCCCGGTGGGCCAGGGACCACGCACCCGCCAGTTCGCCTCGTCGCGATGGTTGAGGCGCAACCGCGTGCTGCCCGAGATGGAGGTCAGCAGCGCCCGCGCGGCGGCGTCGGGCAGGAGCCGGTTGAGATAGGCGAGATCGAAGCCGCCGGCCCGGCTGGCCTGCTGCCACATCCGCCGGACGAGCCCGGCATTCGTGCGATCCGCCAGCACGGCGTCGCCGAAATCGGAGCAGTCCTTGGCGGCCCATTCGAGCACGCGAAAGCCTTTTCGCCGAACGGTCGCCAGCGGCAGCACGCCGACCAGGGTGTCGCCGCGCCAGGCGAGCACGATCGCCAGGGCCCGCCGCTCGCGGTCGGGGACGCTGGCCCACCAGGCCGAGATCCAAGGATGGCTCTGAAACACCAGGGCGTCGCTGCGGGTCCACAAATCCGTCCAGGCCGGTCCGACGGCGGCCAGCCGCTCGGCGGTGCGGACGATCTCGAAGCGTTCAGGGGACATGATCAGGCGCCAGAGCGAGGCTGAGCCGGGATGCCGCGCAGGCGCCGAACCTGCCGGGCGATCCGCCGGCCCATCTTCTTGAGGGGCAGGAGGTAGAGCCCCGAGAGGGATTGATAGTCGGCCACATCGCGATCGACGAGGCCGAAGGTGAAGTCCTCGTTCGGATGCGGGACGTGCAGCGTCCCGAACAGACGGTCCCAGAACGAGAACAGCAGCCCGAAGTTCTTGTCGTAATGCTGTGGCGCCGTCGAGTGGTGGAGCTGGTGCCAGTGCGGACACAGGATGACGGCGTTGAGCCGCCCGAACGAGATCTTGAAATGCGTGTGGCGCACGAAGTCCATCATCAGGATGTTGCGCATGATGTAGACGTTGATCCCGAACACCGTCAGCTCGACGGGGTTCAGGGCGACTAGGCTCCAGATGCCGAAACAGATCCCCGGGATCACCCCATCCCAGGCGCGGTTCATCAGCTCGTCGAGAGGGTGGACGCGGTCCTTGGTGATGCCGACCATCACCTCGGCGGAGTGGTGGACCTTATGAAGCTCCCACAGGAACGTGTAGCGGTGCTGGGCCGTGTGGTAGAGGTAGTAGGATAAGTCGTAAGCCAGCAGCATGGTGAGGGTAAACAGCACTACGGTCACCGGTCCGGGCTCGCCGAAGACCGGCTGGTCGATGCCGAAGATTGTGCCCAGCACCCGATTGGTTGCGTAGCCCACCGCCACCACGAAGGTGACCCCGGCCGGGATCAGCAGGAACGGCATGATCGCCTTGCGGGTGATGTAGAACAGCAGGTCGGCCCGGGCGGAGGGGTGGGTTATCACCGCGTGCGGCAACGCGAATTCAAAGAACTCGGTGAACGAGTAGCGTTCCGCGGTGCGCAGGTACGCGATCAGGGCGCAGCCGAACGCGGTCGCGAATAGCAGGCCGGCGGCGACGAGGTTCTCGGCCGAGACCTTGTCGATGATCCGCGTGATGAACTGGACGACATCCATGACGAGGCGTTCCCTCCGCCGGGCCGGCCCGCATGCCGGCGGATGACGGCCGGACTAACCTCTCAGACGCCCGACGCGTGCGGCGAGCGGGACCCGCAGCTCCGACAAACCCGCCGGGCCGCCAGCGTCTGGCCAGGCGATCATTATTATCGACCGGTACTTACCGAAGCTGACAGCACCGGTGATTGTCCACCGAAAATCGATGGCAGTTGAATTCCGGTCGCAACCGCGAGACAAGCGAAGACGCCGC
>Ga0182230_1000203_pt1 | contig 9912 bp, 6 predicted proteins | sample G6R1MG_28_FD_128384 | JGI IMG/M metagenome (GOLD analysis project Ga0182230, IMG submission 128384) | Miscanthus phyllosphere microbial communities from Michigan, USA - G6R1_NF_07NOV2016_LD1 MG | ecosystem: Host-associated > Plants > Phyllosphere > Phylloplane/Leaf | place: USA: Michigan...
ACAAACATTGTTCAGAAGTGGATTCGACCTCATACCTCGTTGTATGTTTTACCGATGATTTTAGGTGTTCAGTAGTAGAAACCTGCAAACATAGCAAATACCGCTCCCATTGATAGTACATAGTGGAAGTGTGCTACAACATAGTAAGTATCGTGCATTGCCACATCTAATGAAGCGTTGGCTAGGATAACTCCCGTAAGCCCACCAATTGTGAATAATGCAATGAATCCTAAAGCGAATAGCATTGGAGTAGTGTATCGTACTGACCCTCCGTAACATGTAGCAATTCATGAGAAAATTTTAATTCCTGTGGGAACGGCAATAATCATTGTGGCTGCTGTAAAGTAGGCTCGTGTGTCCACGTCTAATCCTACAGCGTACATGTGGTGAGATCACACAATAAATCCTAAAATACCAATTGAGAACATAGCGTAAACCATTCCTAGGTATCCGAATACGGCTTTACCTGAGAATGTTGATACTACGTGTGATACAATTCCGAACCCTGGGATAATAAGAATGTAAACCTCAGGGTGCCCGAAGAATCAGAATAAGTGTTGGTATAGAATTGGGTCACCTCCTCCTGCGGGGTCGTAGAATGATGTGTTAAAGTTTCGGTCAGTTAGTAACATTGTAATACCTCCTGCTAATACCGGTAGTGATAATAGTAGTAAGATAGCTGTTACAAAGATCGCTCAACAGAATAACGGTAATTTGTGTAATGTCATTCCTGGGTTTCGCATGTTAAGGATTGTAGTAATAAAGTTCATTGCACCTAACATTGAAGAGATTCCGGCTAAGTGAAGGCTAAAGATAGCCAGGTCAACTGAACCACCTGAGTGAGATTGGATTCCGGCCAGCGGAGGATATACTGTTCATCCTGTTCCTGCTCCTTGTTCTACGAAAGCACTTGCCAGTAGTAGAATTAGTGAAGGAGGAAGTAATCAGAACGAGATGTTATTTAATCGAGGGAAAGCCATATCAGGGGCTCCAATTTGTACTGGCACTAGGTAGTTACCGAAACCACCCACAAGCGCAGGCATACTTATTTATTTCCTATTGCTAGAAGAGTTGGACTATATCTTACGCCACTAAAGTGGGCTTCGCATTTAGTCTCTTAGGATACCTATGTTGGTTTCCTGCTGATTGCCCAATCATTTTGGGGTTTCCAGCAATTTACGAAATACAATGGCTACGCCTTAACCATGAAGAAAATCATTAAAAATGCGTGCGCAGTGATGATTACATTGTACAACTGGTGGTTACCGTTCAAGATTTGTACACCAGGTGATGCTAATTCCATTCGAATTAACACTGAGAAAGCTGTTCCTAACATACCAGCAAAGATGGCAAAGATAAGGTACAGTGTCCCAATGTCTTTAGCGTTAGTTGAGTAAAGTCATCGGATCATATTCATAGTTTATCATCAATTTTTCCTTATTTCTTAGATTTACGTCGAGGAGACCTCTCCGAGAACTGTTATAGTCAAGGTGACGGATTGGGAATACCCTTTATAACTGCAACGGTCTATATGCGACGCTGCCTTGGGGCCTACTATACGGACTACATGAGATTCGAACTCACAAGGATTCATCATCCAGACATTTAGCAAATGTGTTACTTCACCTATGGCAGATAGTCCTCCAAAGCTATACGAATGGGGGTTTTCACGATATACTTTAGCTAAAATAACGTAAGGGACGCGAGGGGAATCGAACCCCCAACTGTCCGATTAAGAATTCGGTTGTTTTACCACCGAAGGTTCTCAGGCACCGGAGGTACTCTGAGAATTAAACTATACGCCCTCTATGGGTCCAGGAAGATTCGAACCTCCAACCGAGTAGTTAAAAGCTACTTGCTCTACCATTGAGCTATAAACCCCTGGATGAGTTAATTATCAGAGTACCTTTAATCATTTCTGTACGGTTTTGTTTACTGAGTGAGCTTGATTCGAACAAGCATCGGACACTCCCAAAAAGTGGAGACTTGCCTATTAGTCGATCACTCACTATAGATGCGGGGCCCGGCCAGCGCAGCTGGACGAGGTTCGGGACCCCTCTCCTCTCCGGGTAACTCGGGCGTACCCTCGAACTGCCCAATCCAGGAATCGAACCCAAATTTACTATTTACAAGATAGTCGTACTAACCGTTGTACTAATCAGGCTGACGGAAATTAAGTCTAGATGATCTGCACGGGGCTCGAACCCGTACTACCACAGTGAAAGAGTGGGGTGCTGACCTGTTGCACAAGCAAATCGGGGAAGACTCGTGGACCTGTTAATAAAGCGTAGAATTCTCTATAACAGAAATGGTTGAGGTCGCCTCTGGAACTGCATTTCGGACCTCAAGTCTACAACCGAGGAGCAGACAGTAAGTTAATGCCCTTAGTGCTACATTTCTATAGTCTACACAAAGTGGTGCTTGCCTAGCTAAAGCTTATTCGTATTCAACACCACGTTCCAGATTCAAAATGGACGCCTGCTTTGACCGGAGTTACACCCCGGATCACGTTCTTGATTCATCACCTCCTTAGCCCTCAGATAAACCGAGCAGTAACAGCCAACCATGCCATTATGCGATAGCTAAAAAGGCCCCTTGGATTTGGTGCAATTATACACCGGTTTTCATCCCTCTTTTTGCAAAGATATTTATTCTTATTTTAACCGAGCCCGGATGCCATGCGTGCGCCTCTCCGATTTGAACGAAGATCTACTGCTCATGAGGCAATCGTGCTAACCATTGCACTAAGACACATCTAACTATACTTATATGTTATATCGTTCCGAGAGCTATTGATCGACCACTCACCGGAGTTAAAGAAAAAGGGGTTTGGCGGTAAGATAACCGAAGGAGTAAAACTAAATTAGGCTCCGTAAAGTAAACCTGATACACTGTAGTGTAAATCGTTTAAGATGATATTCGGTCAAATTCCGAAAACAAATGTAGGAATAAGAAGTGTTAAAAGAATCATGTATTCTCGTCGTGATACATCTTTTGCATAACCTAGATATTGGCTATACGCTCCGAAACAGATTCGGTTATATAGTCAGAATGAGTAAGCTGCACTAAAGACAATACCTGTACTCATTAATAATCCTACTACCGGTGATCGTTGGAATGTACCTGCTAATGCCAAGAACTCTCCTACTCAATTACTTGTTAATGGCGTACCTGCGTTGGCTACCGTAAAGAGTAAGAAAAAGACTGAGAACACTGGCATGTAAGATGTCATACCTCTGTAGTACCGGATAACTCGAGTGTGGAAAGCATCATATAGTACTCCTCCTACTAACATAAATAGGGCGGGTGATACAAAACCGTGGGCAATAGATAGCATAATACCACCTTCAATACCTTGGATTGTGTTACTGAATACTCCTGCTACTACAACACTCATGTGAGCAATACTTGAGTAGGCAACTAAACATTTAAAGTCTGTTTGTCGTAGAGTTGTTAATGAACTGTAAACAAGAGTAATTACCGCAATAGTTTGTACTAATGGGCTGAAGTACTCGGTAGCTTCTGGTAGTAATGGAATAAGAATTCGTAAGAATCCGTAAACCGCTAATTTTAGAATTAATCCAGCTAATACGATTGATCCTGCTAATGGAGCTTCTACGTGGGCTCGGGGTAGTCACATGTGGAATGGAACTAAGGGAGTTTTAATGGCGAAACTAAGGAAAATACCCAGTCACAAGATTTTCTGGCTATCAAAACTAATATCGGCTAATGAGATCATCTGTAGATCTGATGTACCAACGTTGTAAATGATAACTAGGAAAGATAGTAACATGAATAAGGATCCAAATAGTGTGTATAGGAAAAGTAGGAAACTGGCTCGAATTCGTGTTTCACTTCCTCCTCAAATACCTACGATTAAGAATAGAGGTACTAGCACTGATTCAAAGAAAACATAGAACAGTAATAAGTCTAATACAACAAATAGGGCAATTAAGAGTGTTTCCACCATTAAAAAGGCGATTAAGAAGTATTTAAGATTGTGTTTTACGTTCTCTCAGCTAGCTAAGATACAAATAGGCATTGTAAATGTTGTTAGTAATACAAAGTAAAGTGATAGTCCATCAACTCCAATGTGTAAATGACAGAAGCTAACCTGGTTAAACTCCTGAGTAAACTGGTATTGGCTTGAGTTACTATCGAATTCACCTCATAGAACCAGGGATACTAAAAAGTTAAGTAATGTTACAAATAGGGCAATTTGTTTCATTCTGCTTTCTGTTCCGTTTTGCATTGGGCTTAAGGCTAATACACCTAAAAGAGGGATAATTAGTAGCAATGTAAGCATGGTTTAGATTATTTGTTGACCTTTTGGTGAGTGGTGAAAGGGCATAAAAGGATCATTTCTGTTGCACAGCGCGTAGGGTGATCTGTATCCCACCGTAGGGGAAAGGGGTTTAGGCGGATAACTGCGGAGGGTCTATGCGTCTACTAGAATGGGCGGCGTCGAAAATCTATGGTCTTTCAATTACTGCTCGGGAAATAGATGATCGGTGATCTGTGAAATATAAGGCCAATTAAGAATAAGTTTTCCAACTTAGTTGAGACTATATCATCTAACCCCGGCGGGTCAGTAAAGCTAATAGTCGTTGAACGATAGTATATCACTACCGCTGCAGATAGGTTAGTTGTATAACTGTTCCTGCACTTCACCTTAATAAGGCAACCCTGAGGTGTTTACCTTTACCGAATTCGTAGACAAAACCTACGGTTAGTAACATTAGGAATGACATTCCAATTCAGAAACCATAAGTACTTACTTGGTATAGTGTCACAGCTAACGGGTAGAATACCGCGATTTCAAGATCAAAGATTAGGAATAAAATTCCCACTAAATAGTACTGGATAGCAAAAGGTGCTCGTACTTGATTGAAGATTGGATTAACAAATGTTTATTCTCCCCTGATCGATGGATTGCTTACCATTTCTAGTAAGTTAAGGCTATACCATCTAACACGGCCGAGTGTGTTAGTCAGTGACAATAGTCGTTGAACTGAATGAACAGCTGCAGGTTAATCGGAAACGATCGTTCTTGCAATAAAGACTGATAAGCGTATAGGGGCATAATCTTTTACCCACATTCGTAAGGAGTCACTTTTTCTGTGTCGGGTTTATGTACGGCTAATAGTACGTTAAGTAGTAGTAAAATCATTACTAATACCGGTACAAATAGGATTAATACTGTAATTGTCATTATGCTGTAAATAGTGATAATGCAAGTAGATTACTGCTATTTAATCATAGTGATGGAGATAGAATGAACAGAGCAATAACTAGGGTTAATACCGAAATTACATAGCTGTGTGTTGAGGCAAGAGTACCTGTTTGGCTTGTCACATCTGACTCTGCGGAATCAAAGTGAATTACTCGGATGATTCGTAAATAGTATGCAGCACTTACTACACTGGCTAAAATACCGATAAAGGCTAGGAAGTAGTAACCATTTTCAATAGCTGAGTACAGTACCATATATTTAGCAAAGAATCCTACTAGAGGAGGGATACCTGCCATAGAGAACAGACATAGGGCTAAACTTAAACCTAGTACAGGGTTAGCATAGAATTGTCCTTTAAGTTGTGAAATAAATGATACATCAGTTGCTCGGAAACTAGTATAACCAAAGGCCAATACAATGAAAAAGGCATTTAGGTTAGTTACTGAGTATTGCATTAGGTAGAATAGGAAACTAGTAATTGACTCTTCGCTGTTTACTGATAGAGCTAAGAGTAAGAACCCTACGTGTGAGATGGTTGAAAAGGCAAGTAATCGTTTAAGTCGGTACTGAGCTAATCCTACTACTGTACCAATAACTAGTGATAGTAAGGAGGTTGTAAGTAATAGGTTTTTTCAGATGTTGATTGAACCGCTGGGTTCGAGGCCACCCTGGCCGAGATATGCTCCATCAAATACGCTGGCAATACTTTCTGATCCGATTTGTAACTCTAATAAAAAGATAAAGATCGAAATTTTAGGCATTACCGTTAATCATGTTGTAACAATTGTGGGTACACCGTCATATACATCTGGGGCTCAGTTATGGAAAGGAGCAGCTGCAACTTTGAATAAGAATCCTACCGCAATGATTAATACTCCTAATACAATCGACAGGTTTTCGTTACCTGCTGAGTGAACTGAAGCAAAGGTGTAGATTCCTTCAAAGTGAGTTAGTCCTGTATAGGCATAGATAATACTTGACCCTAATAAGATTAACGCTGATGACAGAGCACCTAATAGGAAGTATTTAAGACCTGCTGATGTGGCTGATTCTGAGTTTCGATAGATTGCAGCTAGAATATAAACCGCAAAACTTTGTAACTCAATAGATAAGTACATTGATACTAAATCTGCACTTGAAATTAGGAATGAAGCTCCCATCGTTGTAAATAGAATGATTAAAGGGTATTCGGCGATACTTGGTACTGCACTATATCCTTTTACATCGCTATCGGTACTTGGAGCTCATGGTAATAGTAAGAAAGCCCCTACTGTGTATAGGAACATTTCCATAAATTGTGTTACGGTTGTAACATGGAATAGACCACTATATAACCCTAAACCGGATCCAATTGCCTGTACATATAAGCTATTGAAAGACAAGGCCGCGCTAAAGAGTAAAATAATAGCAGTAATTCGTGTTAATAGTGTTGGCGTGATAGTTGATGAATAAAGCGGGATCGCTAGTAATAATGAAGTTAGTCCAATTAAAAGCATTTATCTCTTTAATCCATCAAAGAGGATCTAGTTAGTTTAGATTCGAATTCATTACAACAGTTTTCTTAGTCGGGCCGATTTGCGTCGAGCCCAAATCTAGTTCATCCCTAGAAGCATCATTAAGCAAAACTTGGTGGACAGAAACTCTGGCCACTTTAGATATATACGAGTAGTTGGAATCGAACCAACATCCACTACTTGGAAGGTAGTTATACTAACCGCTGTACTATACTCGTTTCCATCTATAGAATTATGTCGAGTCGGGCCGATTTGCGTCGAGCCCAAATCTTGTTTAATTAATCAATGAGTTGTACGTAAAACTTGGGTCCCCCTATGATCGTTGACGTTAATAGCATTACACTGGAATCGAACCAATATGGCTATATCCGAAGTATAGTACTCTACCATTGAGCTAGCAATGCCGTCTAGTTGGGATACAAATAATGGGACTTGAACCCATACGGTTTATCACCACTGCTTCCTAAGAGCAGCCTGTCTACCATTTCAGCATATTTGTTGCAACGAGATCAGAAAAGGATCATTTCTGTTTCACAGCGCGTAGGGTGATCTGCATCCCACCGTAGGGGAAAGGGGGTTAATAGGGATTCTCTGGTTAAGATGCCGAAGAGTTATAAAACTATGAGTATAGGATTAAGAAAGCGATCATTAAAGCGAATAGACCTGTAGCTTCTGATAGCGCGAATCCAAGGATAGCGTATTGGAATAATTGAGGTCGTAGAGCAGGGTTTCGGCTAGTTGCTGACATCAGTGATGAGAAAACTAATCCAATTCCAACTCCAGCACCTGCTAGTCCAATAGTTGCTAGTCCAGCTCCAATGTATTTTGCTGCTTGTAACATATTTAAAGTAGTATTTGTGTAATAACACTGGTAAATCTCAGAGAACAACCGTGTAAACAGACATTTCAAGAGCAGCATGAATCGAACATACATAAGCTATTTTGAAGATAGCGATTTTACCGTTAAACTATGCTCTTATTATTAACATTACTAGGGACAAGAGGGAATCGAACCCTTATAACGTAAGCTTTGCAGGCCCCGGACACAACCATTCTGCCGACCCGTCCCTCGGAGAGGTCTCCTCTTTTTGAACGAATGCTCAAAACAGCCCAACCTCCTTCTGGATTCGAACCAGAAAATCTTATCATTAGAAGTAATAGGCTATACCATTAAGCTAAGGAGGCAATTTACCGCGTTGTATACTATATGTTTGTTCTCATCCCAGCGCAGCTGGGACACATCGGAGATGTGCCTTCGGTGAGTGCCCGGTCACCCTCTGGGCCAGCTCCGCTGGTTTCTGCAAAGCAGAAATGACCTGTTAATAAGGGGGTTCGCTGGTATAAGGATGTGATTATAAGAGTGCTGTATTAGGTAAAATCTAAACTGATTCTCGGCTTGAGCTCATACATAGGACAATAGGTCCAACCATGGCTAATAAAAAGATAACCCCAGCAATGATTAATCAAAGCGATGCATAAGTGTATAGACCTTGCCCAATACTTTCGATTTGTAAGAAACTGGTAAAGTTGTTATCGGCAATTACCGGGTTAAATGCAACGTGAACGTTGGTTGTAAAGTCTGCAATAGCGTCGAGTCCCAGTACGGTTGAGTTAATGAAACTAAAGATTCCAAGTCAAGCGGGTGCATAAGCAGGTAACTGAACGAAACTTACTTGTAAGATAGATAATAGTTCGAAAAAGAACAATGAACTAATGATCGCTCCCAAAGGTAAATTTTGTGTATACTCTTGTCCAGTGTCAATTAACTCTACTAGTCGTAAGTTTAGCATCATGATTACGAATAAGAATAAAATGGCAATGGCACCTACATAGATAATAAGGTAAGCTAACCCTAGGTAAGCAACACCTAATAGGACAAGATAACCGGCAACGTTAATGAATACGGAGATAAGGAATAGTACTGAAATAACAGGATTTTTGGCTGTAATAACTAAAATACCAGATAGCACAGCACCAAAAGCTAATACGTCTAATAATAGGTTGTTCATTTAAATGTGTTTGCTCTAAATGGTTAAGAGCCCTTTACGTTAGTTAAAGTGCCTAAAGAATTATAGCTCGAAGATGATAGTCGTTACTTGGAATTGAACCAAGATCTGAAAGTTAACAGCTTTTCGCTCTACCGTTGAGCTATAACAACCAGTATGCAAAAATAGATAGATTATTATCAGGTGACTGCGATTCGAACGCAGAAAGTCCTTCTCCCAAAGAAGGCAGCAAACCAGGCCAGCTTCCCACCTGTAGTCCGACCCGCAGGTATTCCAGAACGTGGTCCAGGAGCAGAGCATCCTGACTCAATATGATATTATAAAGTTAAATGGTTTATTAGCACTACTTAGCTCATACCTTGCAGTACTTATACACGTAGCCTATTTAGAGGTAGTCTGCCTCTTACCATCCTTAGTATCTAGGAGGGAGCTTCGATCTTAAGATGCTTTCAGATCTTATCCTTTCCATACGTAGCTACTCTGCTATCCTATTACAGAACAGATGCACCAGAGGTATGTACCTTCAAGTCCTTTCGTACTGAGAAGATGTCTCCCTTTTACTATTCGTCCCTGCAAAAGATAGGGACTATACTGACTCCAATCTATTAACAACTAGTTATTTCTAACTAGGTTGGACTATACTATGTTCTATAGGAATAGAATAAAGATCTATAGTCTCTGAATAAACTTTTGTTTACTGCTGATTACTCATTAGAGTTTCCAGCAAATTATCTTTAACAACGCAAGTCATTTATAATCCACGTCGTATTGAACCCAACTCGCGTACTACTTTAATCGGCGAACAGCCGAACCCTTCCCACCTACTACAGCGGGAGGATGTAATGAGTCGACCTATTTAGGTTACTTTCTACGGCAAGAAAGCTCAGACTCTGTCATGTCATTGGTTACCTTAACGGCCAATGGTTAGGGAAAAGAATCGTTGAACAGATGCTGCTCTCAGCTCTGCTGCAAATCCTACGTACTCGTAAATTTTTGCAGTACACCCTATTTATCCTCGACATCGAATATCCCATTTATCGAGGTGCCAAACACCGGAGACAATATGAACTCTCGTCCGGTATCAGCCTGTTCACTTTGCTATTGCCATGTATTGCTACAAGATTCAGACTATATCATCAGCTTATTAAAGAGCTGTCGG
>Ga0182230_1000204_pt1 | contig 9893 bp, 6 predicted proteins | sample G6R1MG_28_FD_128384 | JGI IMG/M metagenome (GOLD analysis project Ga0182230, IMG submission 128384) | Miscanthus phyllosphere microbial communities from Michigan, USA - G6R1_NF_07NOV2016_LD1 MG | ecosystem: Host-associated > Plants > Phyllosphere > Phylloplane/Leaf | place: USA: Michigan...
ATTTCCTCCAGGGCACCAAGACGCTGGCCTACGAGCTGTGGGAGGACCTGGGATTCACCGCCCCGGACGCCGTGATCATCCCGTGCGGGGCGGGCAGCAACGTTCTCGGCTGCGACATCGGCTTCTCGGAGCTGCTGCGCCGGGGGGCGATCGCCCGGCTGCCGCGCCTCTACGCGGTGCAGCCGGCTCATTGCGCGCCCCTGCATGCCGGCTTCCAGGCGGGGGCCGAGGACTATCGGCCGGTGACCCCGCGCCCGACCTTGGCCGAGGGCGCGTCCATCGCCCAGCCGGTGCGCGGCCGGGCGGTGCTGGCGGCGCTCCGCCGCTCCGGCGGCGGCACCGTGGCGGTCTCGGAGGCGGCGATCGAGGCGGCGCTGATGGAGCTCGCCCGCTCCGGCCTCTACGTCGAGCCGACCTGCGCGATGGCCGCGGCGGCGCTGACCGACCTGACCGCCAGCGGCGCGATCCGCGCCGACGAGACCGTCGCGGTGGTGCTCACCGGCACCGGCATCAAGGCGACGCCGCGCATCGCCGAGCTTTTGGGTCTCGCCCCGTGACCCGCTGAGGCGACTGCGAAACGAAAAAACGCCCGACCAGGAGGAGACACCCCATGCGCAACAACATTCCCGCCCGCGTCGGCATGCCGGTCGAGGAGGTCGACACCCCCTGCCTGATGGTCGATCTCGATGCCTTCGAGCGCAACGTCGACAAGCTCGGCCGCTTCATGAAGGAGAACGGCCTGCGCCACCGGGCCCACGCCAAGACGCACAAATCCTCCGACATCGCGACCGTGCAGATCGAGCGGGGCGGGGCCTGCGGCGTCTGCTGCCAGAAGGTCAGCGAGGCCGAGGCTTTGGTCAGCGCCGGCATCCGCGACGTGCTCGTCTCGAACCAGGTCGTGGCGCCGCAGAAGATCGAGCGCCTGGCCGCGCTGGCCAAACGGGCGCGGGTGCTGGTCTGCGTCGACGACCCCGGCAATGTCGATGACCTGTCGGCGGCGGCGGTCAAGTACGGCGTCACCCTCGAGGCCCTGGTGGAGATCGATGTCGGCGCCGGCCGCTGCGGCGTCGCCCCGGGCGAGCCGGCCGTGGCGATCGCGAAAAAGATCGCGGCGGCGCCGGGGCTCACATTCGCCGGGCTGCAGGCCTATCAGGGCCGGGCGCAGCACGTGCGCGACTACGCCGAGCGCAAGGCCCTGATCCAGACGGCGATCGACGACACGAAGCGCACCGTCGACCTGCTGAAGGCCGAGGGGCTCGGCTGCGATATCGTGGCGGGCGCCGGCACCGGCAGCTTCGCCCTGGAGGGCGGCAGCGGCGTCTACAACGAGCTGCAATGCGGCTCCTACGTGTTCATGGATGCCGACTACCAGCGGGTGAAGGATGCCAGCGGCCAGCCGATCGGCGACTTCGAGAACAGCCTGTTCATCGTCACGTCGATCATGAGCAAGGCCAAGGCCGATGTCGCGATCTGCGACGCCGGCCTGAAGGCCCAGAGCATCGACAGCGGCCTGCCCCTGGTGTTCGGCCGGAGCGACGTCGAATACGTCAAGTGCTCGGACGAGCACGGGGTGATCAGCGATCCCGGCAACGTGCTCAAGCTCAACGACCGCCTGAAGCTGATTCCGGGCCATTGCGACCCGACCGTCAACGTCTACGACTGGTATGTCGGCGTGCGGGACGGCCGGGTCGAGGCGGTCTGGCCGGTCACCGCCCGCGGCATGACCCTGTAACGGGTTCCCAAAGGGCCGGGCCCTTTGGCGGGGTGTCGGAGCGGAGCCCTGATACATCACGGCAGGGCGCTGCCCTGCACCCGCAAAAGGTCGCAGACCTTTTGAAACCATGACCTTGGAGATCGTCACGTCATGCGCTTCATCTCGGAGGAGGAATCCGCCGCCCTGGTCGATCACGCCCTGGCGTTCGCGGCGGCCCGGGAGGCGCTGATCGCCGCGGTCGCCCCCGGAACCACCCTGTTCCCGGCGGTGCTCGGGCATGGCTCGGAGCCGGCCAACCGGTTCTCGATCAAGTCGGGATCGACCGCCGACTATGCCGGCCTGAAGGTCGGCTCGTTCTGGCCGGGCAACCCGGACCGGGGCCTGCCGCGGCACAATTCGGTGATCCTGCTGTTCGACCAGGCGGTCGGCCGGGTCGACACGGTGATCGAGGCGGGCCGCGTCAACGCCTACCGCACCGCCGCCGCCGACGCGGTGGCGGCGAGCGTCCTGGCCCGGCCGGATTCGGCGGTGCTCGCCGTGTTCGGGGCCGGCAACCAGGCGGAGTTCGAATGCGCGGCGCTCGCCCGGATCCTGCCGATCCGGACCGTGCTGGTGGTGGCGCGGGATCACGACACGGTCGCGGGGTTTGCCGAGCGCCTGCGGGGGCAGGGGGCCGCGGTCGAGGTGCGGGCGGCCTCCGCGCAGGAGGCCTGCCGGGCCGCCGACGTGATCGTGACGGCCACGCCCGCCCGGGCGCCTCTGTTCGAGGCCGATTGGGTCCGCCCCGGCACCCATGTCGCCGCCATGGGGGCGGATGCCAAGGGCAAGCAGGAGCTGCCCCCGGCCCTGCTCGAGCGGGCTGCGCTGTTCTGCGATTTGCCCGAGCAATCGCGCACCATCGGTGAGTTCCAGCACGCCCCCGCGGCGGCGGAGCTGCGGGCGATCGGCGCCGTGCTGGGGAGCGGGCAGGGGGCCCGGACCGACCCCGAGGCGATCACGGTGTTCGATTCCTCCGGCATCGCCCTCCAGGACCTGACCATCGCCCGGGCGATCCTGGCAAAATGGGTTTCCAAAGGGCATGAGCCCTTTGGCGGGTAATCAGGGCGGAGCCCTGATGAAGACGAGCAGGGCGCCGCCCTGCACCCGCAAAAGGTCGGGGACCTTTTGAAACCAGGATTGCGCATGCAGGACAGGCAGATCCGGGTCATCGGCATCGGCACGGGCGATCCCGAGCACCTGACCCTCCAGGCGGTGCGGGCGCTCTCCGATGTCGACGCGGTGTTCGTGCTCGACAAGCGCGCCGAGACCGCCGACCTCGTGGAGATCCGCAAGCGGATCTGCGCCGCCCATATCCGGAAGCCCCACCGGGTCGTCACCGTCGAGGATCCGCCCCGGGAGCGCCGCCCGGCCGATTACGGCGCCACCGTCGAGGCCTGGCACGCGGCCCGGGCCGAGCGGCTGGAGGCGGCCTTCGCGGCGGCGCTCGAATCCGGGCAGGTCGGGGCGATCCTGGTCTGGGGCGATCCGGCCCTCTACGACAGCACCCTGCGGATCCTCGACCGCATTGCGTCGCGCGGGCGTCTCGCCCTGACCTGCGCCGTGATCCCCGGCCTCTCCAGCGTGCAGGTCCTGGCTGCCCGCCACGGCGTGCCGCTGAACGCCATCGGCGGCCCGGTGCTGATCACCACCGGGCGCCGCCTCGCCGCGGGCTGGCCGGAGGATGCCGAGAGCGTCGTGGTGATGCTCGACGGCGATCCGAGCTTCGCCCATCTCGACCCGGATCTGACGATCTACTGGGGCGCCTATCTCGGCAGCCCGGACGAGATCCTGGTGTCCGGCCGCCTCGGCACGGTCGGCGACGAGATCCGGAAGGTCCGGGCCGAGGCCCGGGCGCGGCATGGCTGGATCATGGATATTTATCTGCTCCGGCGGCTCTGAGCGAGGGAGGCCGCCCTCCCGCGCGGCTCTGAATCGCTGCGCTGCGCGCGCGGGTATCCCACGCTCTCCCCTCATCCTGTGCGCGCCGCGCGCTCCTCCCCCTTGTGGGGAGGAGTGGGCGGTGGGGGTGGCTCACGAGGCACCCTCACGCGCGATCCTGCACCACCCCCACCCCTGGCCCCTCCCCGCAAGGGGGCGGGGAAAAGCGCGGTGCTTCAAAGGCTTGCTGCCGGAACGCTGTGTGGATCGGCAGGGACGCGGGGAGAGCGTGGGAGGACCCGGGCCAACGCGCCCCGTGAGAACGCCGCCCCCCGCCGTGACCCCGCCGCCACGGACAGGACGGCCCGACCCGGCTAGACCGCCGCCATGCTGCGCTTGCGGGACTACCAGCGCGCCAGCCTCGACGCGCTCGCGGCCGCCTGGGGGCGGGGAGGGGGCGACGCGGCGGCGCCCGGCCATCTGGTCGTGCTGCCCACCGGGGCCGGCAAGGCCCTGGTCATCGCTGCGTTGGCCCAGGAGAGGGTCACACAAGACCCCCTCGCCCGGGTGGCGATCGTCACCCACAGCCGCGAGCTCGTCGCCCAGAATTTCTCGGAGCTGACCCGCTACTGGCCGGAGGCGCCGGCCGGCATCTTCTCCGCCGGGCTCGGGCGGCGGGAGGCCGGGGCGCAGGTCCTGGTCTGCGGCATCCAGTCCGTGGCCGACCGGCTCGACGCGGTCGGCCCGCGCGACCTCGTGATCGTCGACGAGGCGCACCTGATCCCCCGCGCCGCCCAAACCCGCTACGGCCGGTTCCTGGCGGGCCTGCAGGCGCTGACGCCCGGGATGCGGGTGGCGGGCTTCACCGCGACCCCCTACCGGCTCGATTCCGGCCGGCTCGACGCCGGCGCGGGCCGCCTGTTTTCCGGGATCGCCTACGAGGCCGATACCGGCGACCTGATCCGGCGCGGTTTCCTGGCGCCCCTCGTGTCCAAGGCGACGCTCACCCAGCTCGACGTCTCGGGGGTCGGCCGGCGCGGGGGCGACTACATCCCGGGGGAGCTGGAGGCGGCGGTCAACCGCGCCTGGATCACCAAGGCCGCCGTGGCCGAGCTGACGGAATACGGCAGCGGCCGCCGGGCCTGGCTCGCCTTCTGCGCCGGCCTCGCCCATGCCGAGGCCGTGCGCGACGCGGTGCGGGCCGAGGGGTATTCCTGCGAGACGGTCTCGGGCGAGACGCCCCGCCGGGAGCGCGACCGGATCGTGGCGGCGTTCCGGGCGGGCAAGATCCGGTGCCTGACCTCGGTGGGCGTGCTCGGCACCGGCTTCAATGCCCCGGAGGTCGACCTCGTGGCCCTGCTGCGCCCGACCCGCAGCACCGGGCTCTACGTCCAGCAGGTCGGCCGGGCGCTGCGCTGCGCCCCCGGCAAGGAAGACGCGCTGATCCTCGACTATGCCGGGCTGGTGCGGATGCACGGGCCGGTGGACGCCGTGACGGCGCAGAGTGCCGCCCAGGTGCTGGCCGGGGCAGGGGGCCTGCGCGCCAAGCCCTGCCCCGGCTGCGGCGCCCTGATCGCGCTGAACGCCTCCACCTGCGAGGCCTGCTGGACCGAGCCGGAGACGGAGGAGGAGGGCGCCCCCCTGCACGACGCCGCGGCCGAGGACGAGCTGCCGATCCTTTCGGCCGACATCACGCCCATGGTCGAACCTTCCGGCCCTGCCCCGGAGGCGGAGGCGCCCTGGCATCCGGTGACGGATCTGACCCTGGAGGCGGCCCCGGACGGGCTCGACCTCGTGCTCGGCTGGCGGGACGGCGCCGCCGCGGCCGATTGGCGGGTGCGCCTGCGGCCCGAGCGCAGCGGCTACGAGCGGGAGAAGGCGGTGCTGTGGTGGCGCGGGCTCGGCGGCGGGCGCGACGCGCCCATGGATGCCGCCGGCTTCCTGGACCAGGCCGAGTCCCTGGCCCGGCCGGCGGCGATCCGGATCCGGCCCGGCCGGCTGTCGGACCAGATCGAGTGCCGCGCCCAGGACGGCCGGATCTTCGCCGACCAGAGCCGGCTCGCCGGACGCGGCGCGTGACGCCGCCGCGGGGAGGGCGCTTTGGCCCGGGTTCCGCGAACCGCCCTCACCCGGTTCCATCGCGCGGCCGCTTGCCGGGCGGAGCCGCGCCGCCATTCCGCTGCGTCGTCACGCGGCCGCACCAAGGGTCGGGCCGCGCTCCGGATCTGCCCCAAGCCCGGCCAGTTGGCCGGCCATCTGGCATGCCAGGCCCCCTCACCCGGTCGGATCGATCGGTTTAGTTCCATAATATATCTTATGCGAACTTTGGATCTGGGTCGGGAGGGGTGTGGTTGGGGCCGATGGCAGGGTCCGGGATGTCTCCTGACGGCCCTGGCGCAGGATCCGGGCAGCAGCCTCCAGAACCACACCGTCATCCCGGGGCCGCGTAGCGGAGCCCGGGATCCAGATCCGCCGACAGGTCGAGGTCGTGCGGGCCATCGGCGGCTCGCGATCGGCGCTTCCGACGGCCTCGTCAGGGCCGGGCTCGCTTGCTGAGCTCTGGAATGGCGCGCTGGAATGGCGCGCGCGCGTTACGGCAGCCGGGACCGCAGCCAGCCGAACAGGCGGCGCCCGGATAAGCGGGCAGGCGGCATCCGGATTGTGGGCGCGGCCCCCTCCTCCGGGATCGGGCCTTCGTGGAAGCGCGCGCCGAACGACCAGAACTGGTCCCGCTTGGTCCCGATCATGCCGAGGCCCACGGGCTCGCGGTCGACCCCCGGGCGCATCCGCCCGCCGGCCCAGACCCGCTGCCAGCAACCGCGCCGGGACAGGTCGGCGTCGCGCCAGCCCAGGCGCCCGTGCCCGGCGACGGCGAAGATCCGTTCGCCGCCGAACGCCTCCGGGATCCACACCCAGGTCGAGAACACGTAGGCCCGGTCGGTGCCGAGGCCGGCCGGGTCGACCGCCCGCGTATAGGCGCTGAGCGCCAGATTCGGGTGCCGCCCGGCATGCCGGCGCAGGCCGCCCGGCAGCGTCAGGACGTCCGCGAAGGCCCCCGCCCCCAGGTCGGTCGGCGCTTGGCCGTGCTCCAGCGCGTAGGCGCTGTCGATGAGCTGGATCCAGGGTTCGAGATCGACCTCCCAGGCCTGCTCGGTGGGGGCGAAGCGGCGCACCTGCCCGGCGATCACCCGGTCGGCGACCCGCCTTGCGGGCTCCGGGCGCCAATCCGGCCCGGCCTCGGTGACGCGCAGCAGCGTCGAGGGACCGTGCGCCCAGACCGCCTCGGCCAGGCGGTCGAACGCGGAATCCGGGGTGTCGCGGCCGAGCTTGCGCACCAGGATCTTCGACCCGTCGGCGAGGTCGTCGAGCATCTTGCGCTTGAGATGGGCGAGGCGGCCGTATTCGCGCTCGACCAGCACCGCCGGGTCGATCGAGCCGGCGGCATGGCCGGTGTTCGCCCAGATGTTGTAGGCCACGCTGTGGCAGTAATAGGTGCCGCCTTCGCTGACCGCGATGCGCAGGTCCCCCGGCACGCCGAAATCCGCAAATCCGCAGCGCAGGCCGCGGATCAGGTCCGCCATCGGCGTGTAGGAGAACCGCAGCAGCCCGGACGGCTCGACGCCGCCGTAGCGCTGCACGAAGCCGAACTCGCAATTGTCGCCCAGGCTCCGAAACCCGTGGAGCCGCTCCGAAAGCCTCGCGGCCGCCGCGTTCCTCATCCCGGTCACTGTCGTTCGCTCTGATCCACCGAGCCCTTTCGCGACAGATCGCGGTGTCCGCCCGGGTTTGTCCAGCCCCGTCCGCGCATGGGCGCCGCCGGGGAGCCGGCGCGACCGGCCCGGGAGGAGGGGTCTTTTTGGGGGCCGGTGCCGTGGAGCCCCCTCCCCGGCCCCTGGCGGGATCACGGAACGCGCTCTCCTCCCCCTTGCGGGGAGGAGTTGGAGGTGGGGGTGGTGCAGAAGGCACCGGTCCGTTCGAGCCTGAACCACCCCCACCCCTGCCCCTCCCCACAAGGGGGAGGGGAAAACGCACAGTGCTTCAAGTGCTTACTGATGAATGCGACGGGTGTGCCCCGTTGCCCGGCCTCAGGGCGCGATGGCCGCCTCCAGGGTCTGCAGGCTCGAATCCGTCCCGATCGCGTGGCCGGTCTCGGCGAGCCAGCGCTCGGCGGTGGCGCGGCCGAGGTCGCGCAGGGCGCCGATCGTCGACCAGCGGGTGTCGAGCTTGCTGATCTCGCCCCCGGCCAGCGCGCAGGGCGCCTGCAGCAGGTGGATGTTGATGTCGGCCACCGCCCGCATCCGGGCATCCTCGGTCTGCGTCTGCCGGGCGTAACTCTGCAGCTCGGTCAGCGCCTTCAGGTCGCGCATCAGGCAGGCGTTGAAGCTGATGTCGCTGACCCGCCCGGCGATCTCGGAGGGCATCAGCCCGATCGCGTCGGTCACGAACGGCGTCAGCTGCAGGACGATCAGGTCGGTGGCGCCGTGGCCGTTGAACACCAGCGGCTCCAGGGCCGGGTTGGCGGCGTAGCCCCCGTCCCAGTAGCGCCGGCCGTCGATCTCCACCGGGGCGAACAGCTCCGGCAGGCACGAGGAGGCCATCAGCGCCTTCAGGGTGACCTCGGGACCGGTGAACAGCCGCGCCGCGCCGGTCAGGATGTCGGTGGCCGAGACGTAGAGGGGCACCCGCTCCTGCCGGGCGACGGTCTCGAGATCGATGCTGGCGCGCACCACCGCCTGGAACAGGTGCATGTCGCGCAACGTCGGCAGGAACGGCGAGACATAGGCCGAGGCCTCGCGGAACAGGGCCAGGGACCGGGCGACGAACGGGTCCAGGAAGGGGTCGAAAGAGGCCCCGAATCCCTCGAAGCCGCGCAGAGGCGAGCGCTCGGCCGTGGCCCGCCACAGCCGCTCCAGGCCCTCCCGGCCGCCCGCATCGCCGCCGGTGGCCAGCCCCGCCACCAGGGCGGCGCCGTTCAGCGCGCCGGCGCTGGCGCCGCTGACCGCGACGATCTCGATATGCTCCTCCAGCAGCCGGTCGATCACGCCCCAGCCATAGGCGCCGTAGGAGCCGCCCCCCTGGAGCCCGAGGGCCACGCGCGGTTTCATCTCTGCCATCGTCCCTGCCGATCCTGCGCATGCAGCGCGCCAGCGGGAACGCGCCGGCGCCCGAATTGCTGCACCGCCGCGGACCGGTCCGGTTCGAGACCTGTTACGACAGTCATGGTTTCAAAAGGTCCGAGACCTTTTGCGGGTGCAGGGCGGAGCCCTGCGAACCTCAGGGGCTTCGCCCCTGAACCCCACCGAAGGGCCGCCCGCCCTCTGGAAACCCATGCGTCCGTGAAGACCACCCGAGATCACGCGGTCGAACAGGCCCTCAGGCGGCCCGGGACTCCGCGTCCAGCCCCCTCCCCGGCCCCGGAGCCCGGAACCGGGCGAAGCGCAGGGCGAGCTCCGGCAGGATCGCCAGGGTGAGCAGCGTCGCGGTGACGAGGCCGCCCAGGATCACCAGCGCCATCGGGCCCTCGATCTCCCGGCCGGGCTCCCCCGCCCCGAGCGCGAGCGGCAGCAGGCCCAGCCCGGTGACCAGGGAGGTCATCAGGATCGGCACCATCCGGTCGGCGGCGCCCTCCACCGCGGTGGCCCGGTCCCAGGGGCGGCCCGCCTGCACCAGCTGCTCGTAATGGGCGATCATCATCACGCTGTTGCGCAGGCTGATGCCCGACAGGGTGACGAAGCCGACGATCGACCCGAGGGACAGCACGCCCCCGGTGAGCACGATCGCCGCCACCCCGCCCAGCCCCGCGAAGGGCAGGGTCACCAGCACCAGCAGCAGGTTCGCCCCCGAACCGGTGACCACGGCGAGCAGCAGCACGATCCCGAACCCGGCGAGCGCGGCATGGGCCAGGAGATCGGTGCGGGCTCGGGCCTGCGCCTCCGCGGCCCCCGCGAAGGCGACGTAGACGCCCTCCGGCAGCCGGACCGACCGGGCGATCTTGGCGCGCGCCGCCGCCACGAAGCCGGCCACGTCCCGGCCCTCGACGCCCGCGGTCACCGTCTGGACTCGCTGGGCGCCCTGGTGCTGGACCTGGTAGCGGCCGGTGCTCTCGTAGATGTCGGCCACCTGCGCGAGCCGGACGTAGCGCCCGCCCGGATTGCGCAGGGGCAGGTCGCCCAGCGCGCTGAGCCGGCCGCGGGACCGGGCGTCGAGGATCACCAGCACGTTGAACACCGCGTTGCCGACATAGGTCTGGCCGACCGTGTCG
>Ga0182230_1000207_pt1 | contig 9839 bp, 4 predicted proteins | sample G6R1MG_28_FD_128384 | JGI IMG/M metagenome (GOLD analysis project Ga0182230, IMG submission 128384) | Miscanthus phyllosphere microbial communities from Michigan, USA - G6R1_NF_07NOV2016_LD1 MG | ecosystem: Host-associated > Plants > Phyllosphere > Phylloplane/Leaf | place: USA: Michigan...
GGGAACGCCATGTCGGGCGCGCCGATCATGAGCGGCACGAACCAGTTGCCGAAGCCTCCGATCAGCGCTGGCATCACCATGAAGAACACCATGATGAGGCCGTGGCCGGTGACGAACACGTTGTACGTCGCCGGGCTCGAGAAGAACTGCAGCCCCGGCTGCTCCATCTCCATTCGGATGCCGAAGGAGAGGAACGCGCCGATCATGCCGGCGCAGAAGGCGAAGAGCAGGTAGAGGGTGCCGATGTCCTTGTGGTTCGTCGACAGGAACCACCGGGCGAAGAACGACGGCTTATGGTCGTGGACCTCGTGGGCCTCGGCATGGGCTGCGGCTGTAGCCATGGATTCGGGTGCCTTGTGGATCTCTGACGGGTTCTGATCGGTCGGCCGGGGCTCAGCGCGCCTCGGCGAAGCTCGTGCCGTTGTCGATGCGGGCGTACTTGGTCTTCGCTTCCTTCAGCCAGTCGGCATAGGCCTGCTCGCTGACGACGCGGACGACGATCGGCATGTAGGCGTGACGCTGCCCGCAGAGCTCCGAGCACTGGCCGTGGAACGTGCCTTCCTTATCGGCCCGGAACCACATCTGGTTCAGGCGGCCCGGCACGGCGTCGATCTTGAAGCCGAAGGCCGGCATCGCCCAGGAATGCAGCACGTCCGCTGCCGTGACCTGGATCTTCACGATCTTGCCCAGCGGCACGACCATTTCGTTGTCGGTCTGCAGCAGGCGGGGCTGCTTGTCCTCGTCGATGTTGGCATCGAAGGTGAAGCCACCACCCGCCTCGGTCTGCGGGTACTCGTAGGACCAGTACCAGGCATGGCCGATGACCTTGACGATCATATCGGCCTTCGGATCCGCGAGCTGCGTGCGCAGCAGGCGGAAGGACGGGATCGCCACGGCGACCAGGATCAGCACCGGGACGATGGTCCAGGCGATCTCGATCGCGGTGTTGTGCGTGGTGCGGGAGGGGGTGGGATTCGTCTTCTCGTTGAAACGGAAGACGCACCAGAGGATCAGTCCCAGCACGAAGACCGAGATCGCCAACGAGAGCCAATGCAGGCCGATCTCGAAGCTCAGGATATCGCGCGCGTTTTCGGTGACCGGGATCTGCCGGCTCATCTCCCACGGCACCGGCTGTCCGAAGCCGGCCGCGAGCGCACCGGATGTCGAGGTGAGCAAAGCGCCAAGGGCGGCGAGGCTCCAGGGTGATCGGGTGATCGTCCGCACCATCCGCATCTGCCTCTCGTTGCTCCCCTGCGATTTGCTTTCCCGTCGGACTTTCCCGTCTTGACTGAGCGCGGGATGGTGCCGACGTGACGGACTGCCAGTTGTGTTACCCGGCGTGTATCCGATCGCGGCTTCAGATCACAAGGGCGTTCGCGGTGCAACCGCACAAGCGTCGCAGCGCGCGGATTCCGGCAGATTCGAGTCGCGTCGCGACAGCTTTTCATCGACCTTTCGCCGCTGGTGGAGCGTTCATGCCGCTCCCAATTCGGCGCGACAGTAGCGCTACAGAGTTCTTTTGGAGCTTCGGATGTCGATGAAACCCGAGGATCGACCCGCCGGGACGCCGCCGATCTCGATGCAAGCCCCGATGCAGGTGGTCGCGTACACAGCTTCGGTGCCGAAGGCGGGCACCCGAGCGCTGGCCGTGGAGGCCGCTGTCAATCTCGTCTACGGCAGCGTGCCGCACGCCGTTATGATGGCGACGCCCGCCGATCTCGACGATTTCGCCTACGGCTTCAGCCTTACGGAAGGCATCGTCGAATCCGCCGATGAGATCCGAGCGACGCGGGTCGAAGTCGGATCCGACGGGCTTCGCCTCCATGTCGAGCTTGCGCCCGGCCGCCTCCGTGAGCACCTGGCTCGCAAGCGCGCGATCAGCGGTCGCACCGGCTGCGGCGTGTGCGGTATCGAGGATCTGTCCGATCTCCCGCGCGCCGAAATGCGGGACGCTCCAGACGTGCGGGTCGCGCTTCCGGCGATCGCCAGGGCGCTGCAGGGGCTCGATGCGGGCCAGGTTCTGGGCGCGGAAACCCGTGCCGTTCACGCGGCCGCCTGGGCTCGCCTCGACGGTTCACTGGTCGCCGTGCGCGAGGATGTCGGCCGGCATAATGCTCTGGACAAGCTGATCGGGGCGCTGATGCGGACAGGCACCGATACCGCCGCCGGTTTCCTGGTGATCACCAGCCGTTGCTCGTTTGAGATGGTGGAGAAGGCCGCACGGCTGGGTGCTGCCGTGATCGTGGCGATCTCGGCCCCGACATCCCTGGCGCTGGAACGAGCCAAGGCGCACGGGATCACGCTCTGCGCGATCGCGCGCTCGGATACCCTGACCGTCTTTACCGGGTCCGAACGCCTCATCCCGGGCGGGTAGCGCTACTGCGGCGCCGACTCCTTCTCGGAGGGGCCGGGGACGATTGTGGCTCCGCCGATGATTCGCACCGGCTTCCTGTCCGGTGGCGGATCCTTCCAATCCGCGGCCGGCGGCTTGGCCGCCTGGGCGATGCCGCCTGCCGCGGGCTTGGCCGGAGGGGGATCGGCAGGCGCGGAATTGGCTGTAGGCGCCTTGTCGATGGCGGCCGACTTGGTGTTCGGCTTGGCCTCGGCAGCAGGATCCGCCGTGGCGGCCTCAGCGGGCGCGATCTTCGGGGCAGGGGCTTCCGGGACGTTGCGCAGCGCGGGCTTCAACTCCGGCTGGCGGCTGGGCTGCGCGGCGCGGGCGACCTTACGCGGTGCATCGGGCCGGGCACGGGAGGCGGGATTAAGACCATCAGGATTGGCATCCGGGCGCAGGGCCTCGGGACTCACCCGGCGTTGCGGCCGCAGGGCCGGGCCCGGTATGCTGTCGGGCGTCGCCGGCCGCAGGATACGCCGCGGCGCGGTATCCTCCTCGGTCCAGCCGAATCCAGGGCTGGGACGCTCGAGGCGGGCGTAGGTCTCGGGGGCACCGATCCGCTGGCGCCCGACGATCGCGCCCGCGGCGGGATCCACGAACAGCCGGACCGGCACGCCGGTCGGGCTGACGGCATCCACCACGTAAACACGTCCATCGAAGCGGGGACGACCCAAACCGCTGAAACCGCGTTCGGCCAGACGCCATGCGACGACCCGCGGCGGCAGGATCTCTTCCTCGAAAGCGAATTGCGCGCTGGCACCGCGGCAGAGACCCAGCATCGCGCCGCCGGAGAGCAGCACGGCACAGAGCGCTTGTGCCGCCGCTCGCCGCGCGCGGCCGGGCATTCTGTTCTCGATCATCACTCTGGTGCGTTCCCGTCTTGGAGACCCGGCAGAGTATCCGGTTCCGGCATGGTCCGGGCCGGTTTGCCCAGACCTCGACCATGCCGGCGAGGTCGTTGCCCCGCATGCCGCTTGTGCTCGGCGGAATCCCGTAGACCGGGTGATTCTGGCGAGATTGCGGAAGAGACTGATTAACAGCCGTTTAAGCCACGTCGCCGATGCCGCGCCCGGGGCTCCGCGCGCTCCCTTGCTGAAACGGTTTCAATCTGCCAATTTCGCGACTTAGGACAGTAGAACTGTCCCATCGGCCGTGCATGCTGACCGTCTCCGTCTCGCGCAAAAGCGAGAAATCCGGCAGACGGTTTCGAGCGCGCCAGCGCGCCGCTCCCTGGAGCGGTCCGGGTTCTCGATGAACGCAGGTCGACGGACGTGCCCTTCCGGGGACCGACCGGATCGCCTGCGGCATCGGGTCGGGGCGCCGGGCGGCGACGGCCCGCGGGCATGAAACATGCTCGCGGGTTGACCGGCAGCGGACGGGATCGAGGGAAGGACGAGACGAAGCATGGCCCAGCGCGGATCCGCCGAAGAGTTTGCTGCTTCCGAGTTCCAGGCTGCCGCCCCCCGCGGCGGCGCGATGCCGCTCACGGTGCGCGATCCTGCTCTGCCCAAAGCCCAGGGCGCCTACGATCCGGCCAACGAGCGCGATGCCTGCGGCGTCGGCTTCATTGCCGACATGCATGATCGCCGCACCCATGCCATCGTCCAGCAGGGCCTGAAGATCCTCGAGAATCTCGACCACCGCGGCGCGGTGGGTGCGGATCCGAAGATGGGCGACGGCTGCGGCATCCTCACTCAGATCCCGCACGGCTTCTTCGCGGACGAATGCTCGCGCCTGGGTTTCGAGCTGCCGCCGGCCAGCCAATACGCGATCGGTCAGTTCTTCATGCCCAAGGCCGAAGAGCCCCGGGCGATCATTCAGGGAATCATCGAAGCGGCCCTGGCCGACGAGGGTCTTCCGCTGCTCGGCTGGCGCGACGTGCCGGTGGACCCGGAGGATCTCGGCGTGGCCGTGAAGGCCACTGAGCCGCATCACCGGCAGGTGTTCATCGGTCGCCCGGCCTCGGTCTCCGACCAGGACGTGTTCGAGCGGCGCGTCTTTGTCGCCCGCAAGGTGATCTCCAACAAGGTCTACGCCCTCGACGATCCGCGGGTGAAGGAGTTCTACCCGGTCTCCGTCTCGACCCGGACCATCGTCTACAAGGGCATGGTCCTGGTCACGCAGATCGGCGACTACTTCCTCGATCTGAAGGACGAGCGCTTCGTCTCGGCGATCGCCCTGGTCCACCAGCGCTTCGCCACCAACACGTTCCCGACCTGGCGGCTGTCGCACCCGTACCGGATGGTCGCCCATAACGGCGAGATCAACACGCTGCGCGGCAACGTCAACTGGATGGCGGCCCGCCAGGCCAGTGTCGATTCGGACCTGTTCGGCAACGACATCTCGAAGCTCTGGCCGATCTCCTACGAGGGCCAGTCCGACACAGCCTGCTTCGACAACGCTCTCGAATTCCTCGTGCAGGGCGGCTACCCGCTCGCCCATGCGATGATGATGCTGATCCCGGAGGCTTGGGCCGGCAATCCGCTCATGAGCGAGGAGCGGCGCGCCTTCTACGAGTACCACGCCGCCCTGATGGAGCCGTGGGACGGCCCCGCCGCGGTGGCGTTCACGGATGGCCGCCAGATCGGCGCCACCCTCGATCGCAATGGCCTGCGCCCGGCTCGCTACATCGTCACCGATGACGGGCTCGTCGTGCTCGCCTCCGAGATGGGTACGCTGCCGATCCCGGATGAGAAGATCGTCCAGTCCTGGCGCCTGCAGCCGGGCCGGATGCTGCTGATCGATCTGCAGAAGGGCCGGATCGTCTCCGACGAGGAGATCAAGGGCGAACTCGCCGCCGCGCACCCCTATGCCGACTGGGTCAAGAACACGCAGATCGTGCTTGAGGATCTCAAGCCCGTCGTGGCGCGGGAGACGCGCTCGGACGTGGGCCTGCTCGATCGCCAGCAGGCCTTCGGCTACACGCAGGAAGACCTGAAGCTGCTGATGCAGCCCATGGCCGTGACCGGCCAGGAGGCGGTCGGCTCGATGGGCACGGATACGCCGCTCTCGGCGCTCTCCGAGAAGTCGAAGCTGCTCTACACCTACTTCAAGCAGAACTTCGCCCAAGTCACCAACCCGCCGATCGATCCGATCCGGGAAGAGGCGGTGATGAGCCTCGTCTCGTTCATCGGCCCGCGGCCAAACCTGCTGGACATGGAGGGCGCGTCCCGGCGAAAGCGCCTGGAGGTCCGCCAGCCGATCCTGACCAACGGCGACCTGGAGAAGATCCGCTCGATCGGCCATTTCGAGGACCGGTTCGACACCAAGACCCTGGACATGACCTACCCCGCCGAGATGGGCGCGCAGGCCATGGACGGCGCGCTCGATCGCCTGTGCGATCGGGCGGAGGCGGCGGTGCGCGGCGGCTACAACATCATCGTGCTGACCGACCGCGCGGTCGGGCCGGACCGGATCCCGATCCCGGCGCTGCTGGCGACCGCCTCCGTCCACAACTACCTGATCCGCAAGGGTCTTCGCACCTCGGTCGGCCTCGTGGTCGAATCCGGTGAGCCGCGCGAGGTGCATCACTTCGCGTGCCTGGCCGGCTACGGCGCCGAGGCGGTGAACCCATACCTCGCCTTCGAGACGCTCCTGGCGATGAAGGACGAGTTCCCGCCGGACCTCACGGACGACGAGATCATTTACCGCTACATCAAGGCGATCGATAAGGGCCTGCTGAAGGTCATGTCGAAGATGGGCATCTCGACCTACCAGTCCTATTGCGGCGCCCAGATCTTCGACGCGGTCGGCCTGAACTCGACCTTCGTGGGCCGGGACTTCTTCGGCACGGCGACCACGATCGAGGGCGTCGGCATGGCCGAGGTGGCCGAGGAGACGGTCCGCCGTCACCGCGATGCCTTCGGCGACGCGCCGATCTACCGCAACGCCCTCGATGTCGGCGGTGAATACGCCTACCGGCTGCGCGGCGAGGCCCATACCTGGACCCCCGATACGATCGCGACGCTCCAGCACGCGGTCCGCCTTAACGTGCCCGAGCGCTACCGCGAGTATGCGGCGCTGGTGAACCGGCAGGAGAACCAGCTCAAGACCCTGCGCGGCCTGTTCCGTCTGAAGTCTGCGGCCGAGCTCGGCCGTGAGGCAGTGCCGCTGGATGCGGTCGAGCCGGCCTCCGAGATCGTCAAGCGCTTCGCCACGGGCGCGATGTCGTACGGATCCATTTCGAAGGAAGCGCACGAGACGCTGGCGATCGCGCTGAATTCCTTCGGCGGACGCTCGAATTCCGGCGAAGGCGGCGAAGAGGTCGAGCGGTTCAAGCCGCTGCCGGACGGCCGCTCGCGCCGGTCGGCGATCAAGCAGGTCGCTTCGGGCCGGTTCGGCGTCACGACGGAATACCTCGTCAATTCCGACATGATGCAGATCAAGGTCGCGCAGGGTGCCAAGCCCGGCGAGGGCGGCCAGCTGCCCGGCCACAAGGTCGATGCCAAGATCGCCAAGGTCCGCTACGCCACCCCGGGCGTGGGCCTGATCTCGCCGCCGCCGCATCACGACATCTACTCGATCGAAGATCTGGCCCAGCTGATCTTCGACCTGAAGAACGTGAACCCGTCGGCGGACGTGTCGGTGAAGCTCGTCTCCGAGGTCGGCGTCGGCACGGTGGCGGCCGGCGTCGCCAAGGCGCGCGCCGACCACATCACCATCTCGGGCTATGACGGCGGCACCGGTGCCGCCCCGCTCACCTCCCTCAAGCATGCGGGCGGCCCCTGGGAGACGGGCTTGGCCGAGACCCAGCAGACGCTGGTGCTCAACGGCCTGCGCGGGCGCGTTGCCCTCCAGGCCGACGGCGGCATCCGCACCGGGCGGGACGTGATCATCGCGGCCCTGCTCGGCGCCGACCAGATGGGCTTCTCGACCGCGCCGCTCATCGCGGCCGGCTGCATCATGATGCGCAAGTGCCATCTCAACACCTGCCCGGTCGGCGTCGCCACGCAGGACCCGGTTCTGCGCAAGCGCTTCAAGGGCACGCCCGAGCACGTGGTGAACTACTTCTTCTTCGTGGCCGAGGAAGTACGCGAGATCCTGGCATCGCTCGGCTTCACCAAGCTGGAGGAGGCGGTCGGCCGCTCCGACGTGCTCGATAAGGTCGAGGCCATCGCTCACTGGAAGGCGCGCGGGCTCGACTTCACCAAGCTGTTCCACCGCCCGAAGGTGGCGGACGGCATCGCCATCCGGCATGTGGAGAAGCAGCACCATCCGATCGACACGGTCCTCGACAGGCGTCTGATCGAGCAGGCCAAGCACGCCATTGAGACCGGGGAGCCGGTGGTCGTCACCGACACGATCCGCAATTCGGATCGGGCCGCCGGTGCGATGCTGTCCGGCATGGTCGCTAAAGCCCACGGCCACGAGGGGCTGCCCGACGACACCATCGTAGTGAAGCTCTCCGGCACCGCCGGCCAGAGCTTCGGTGCCTGGGTCGCGGCCGGCGTGACCATCGAGCTCACCGGCCACGGCAACGACTATGTCGGCAAGGGCCTGTCGGGCGGGAAGCTGATCATCCGGCCGAGCGACGCCCTACGGTCGCCGCCTGACCGGACCATCATGGTCGGCAATACGGTGCTCTACGGGGCGATCGCCGGCGAGTGCTACATCCGCGGCTCCGCAGGCGAGCGCTTCGCAGTGCGCAACTCCGGCGCGATCACTGTGGTCGAGGGCATGGGCGACCATGGCTGCGAGTACATGACCGGCGGCGTCGTCGTGTCGATCGGCGAGACCGGGCGCAACTTTGCTGCCGGCATGTCGGGCGGCATCGCCTATGTGCTGGACGAGGACGGCTCGTTCTCGGCTCGCTGCAACCTCTCGATGGTCGATCTCGAACCCGTCGAGGAGGAGGACGACCTGATGCGCCGCTTCCACCAGGACGGCGATCTGGAGACCAAGGGGCGCGTCGATATCCTGGCCGACATGTCCGGCCATGACGAGGAGCGCCTGAGCCAGCTCATCACCAACCATCTCAAGTACACGGGTAGCCCGCGGGCGAAGCAGATCCTCGACGACTGGGCGAGCTTCCGCACCAAGTTCGTCAAGGTGATGCCGGTTGAGTACCGCCGGGCGCTGCGCGAGATGGAGATGGCGCGGATGCCGGTGGCGGCGGAGTAAGGCTATCGGTCTCGGCGCCCGAGCGAAACGGGCGCCGATCGCGGAATGAAGGTCTCATAGGCTGCAGCATCGGTCGATCTGCGGGCCTCAAGGGTTGATCGATGGGCAAGATCACGGGTTTCCTCGAGTTCGACCGGCAGGAGCAGAAGTACCAGCTCGCGGCCGATCGCGTGCGGCACTTCCGCGAGTTCACCCTGCCGCTCGACGAGCACGACCTGACCAAGCAGGCGGCGCGCTGCATGGATTGCGGCATCCCGTTCTGCCACGGCCCGACTGGCTGCCCGGTCCACAATCAGATTCCGGACTGGAACGATCTGGTGTTCCAGTCGGACTGGGAGGAAGCCTCGCGCAACCTCCACTCGACCAACAACTTTCCGGAGTTCACCGGCCGCGTCTGCCCTGCGCCCTGCGAAGAGGCGTGCACGCTCAACCTCGAGAATCAGCCGGTTGCGATCAAGACGATCGAGCAGGCGATCGCTGACCGCGCCTGGAACATGGGCTGGATCAAGCCTGAAACGGCCTCCGTACGCACCGGCAAGCGCGTGGCGATCGTCGGCTCCGGGCCGGCCGGCCTCGCGGCGGCCCAGCAGCTCGCCCGGGTCGGCCACGACGTGCACGTGTTCGAGCGCGAGCCGAAGGCCGGCGGTCTGCTCCGCTACGGTATCCCCGACTTCAAGATGGAGAAGCGTCACATCGACCGCCGGGTGCGGCAGATGGAGGCCGAGGGCGTGGTGTTCCACTACAACCAGAACATCGGCGTGACGAAGCCAGTCGAGGAGCTGAAGGCCGAGTTCGACGCTGTGATGTTCTGCGGCGGCGCGGAGGATCCGCGGAATCCGCAGCTCCCCGGACAGGAGCTGGAGGGCGTCCACTACGCGATGCCCTACCTGATCCAGTCGAACCGGCGCGTCGCAGCCGAGCCGATGCGCGGCAACGGCGAGGTGCCGATCCTGGCCTCGGGCAAGAACGTCGTGGTGATCGGCGGCGGCGATACCGCCTCGGATTGCGTCGGCACCGCTTTCCGCCAGGGCGCCCTGTCGGTGACACAGCTCGATATCCGTCCCCGTCCGCCCGAGCGCGAGGACAAGCTGACGGTGTGGCCGTACTGGCCGACCAAGATGCGGACATCCTCCAGCCAGGCCGAGGGCGCAGAGCGCGAATTCCAGGCGGCGACGCTGCGGCTCGACGGCAACAAGAAGGGCCGCCTGACCGGCGTGGTCTGCGCCCGGGTCGATGCCAAGCGTCAGCCGATCCCCGGCACCGAGTTCATCCTGCCGGCCGATCTGGTGTTCATGGCGATCGGCTTCGCCGGCTCGGTGCAGAA